>WNGB01014907.1_pt1 | contig 12822 bp, 12 predicted proteins | sample 5400681 | NCBI WGS metagenome assembly WNGB01 (sample SAMN13153367, study PRJNA577476) | soil metagenome | isolation source: 115 cm soil or saprolite under grassland replicate 2 | place: USA:California | collected 2016-06-15 | reverse complement strand
GTCGCGCGCGGGCGGCCGACGCCCTCGAGCTGGGCTGGCCTGAAGTTTTTTAATGTCTATGGGTCACGCGAGGCCCACAAGGGCCCTATGGCGAGTATGGTCTGGCACGCGTATCAGCAGATCGTCAGCACCGGCGAGGTCGCCCTATTTCGATCGACTGATGTGGCGTACCCTGATGGTGGCCAGCAGCGCGATTTCGTGTTTGTCGCGGATTGCATTGCACATCTGCTCTGGTTGTGGCAACACCCCCACGTGTGTGGCCTCTTTAACAGTGGGACAGGCATGGCGCGGACCTTTAACGATCTTGTACTTGCCGTGTGTACCGCGCTGGAGTGCCCGCAACGTATCCGTTACATCGAGATGCCGGCTGCACTGCGCCGTCAGTATCAGAACTTTACGCAGGCGGAGGCGCCTTACGAGCAATGAGACTGGCTCCGGGGGATATCATTTATAGCGTGGGGCTACCATCGCCTTGAGCAGTGTGATACAAGTGTGTGCTGAGACCCGTCGTTTTTATTGCAGTCACACATGCACCAGAGGAGCAAAGCCATGCAGTTGGGCGTGATTTTCCCACAAACCGAAATCGGCGCCGATCCCACGGCAGTGCGCGATTTTGTGCAGGCCGCTGAAGGCATGGGCTACGAACATGTGATTGTCTTTGACCATGTCCTCGGAGCGGACACTGTGCATTACCAGGGGTGGCAGGGGCCGTATACCCACCACGATATGTTTCATGAGCCCTTCGTGCTCTACGGGTACCTGGCAGCGGTGACGCAACGTATCGAACTGGTGACCGCCGTTATCATTCTGGGCCAGCGGCAAACGGCACTGGTAGCAAAACAGGCAGCAGAGGTCGATGTCCTGAGCGGCGGACGGCTGCGCCTAGGGGTTGGTATTGGCTGGAACACCGTGGAATACGAGGCCCTAGGCGAGAATTTCCACAACCGTGGGAAGCGTTGTGAAGAGCAGGTGGCCGTCCTGCGGGCGCTGTGGATGCAGGAGGTGGTTGACTTCCAGGGTCGCTGGCATCACATTCGCCACGCGGGTATCAACCCACTCCCCATCCAACGACCGATTCCGTTGTGGCTCGGCGGTGGGGGGACGAGCGTTGAACCGGTAATCGAGCGTGTGGGACGCCTCGCAGACGGTTGGTTTCCCCAATGTGCCCCGGATGCCGTAGGACGTGCGGCCATTGAGCGTATGCGTGGCTATGCGCGGGCTGCCGGGCGTGATCCAGTCACGATCGGCATTGAAGGGCGCATCAGTATGGCCAATAGCACGCCGGATGTCTGGGCGCAGCAGGCCGAGGATTGGAGTGCCCTTGGGTCAACGCATCTGTCGGTGAATACCATGCGTGCCGGGCTGCAGACGCCCGCTGCGCACATCGCGGCTATTGAGAAATTTTACGCGACCGTACGCAGCTAACCGCAATACCGCAAAAATCCCCCTGTCGACGTTGCCTGGAACGCCGGCCACCTCTGTGTTCATAGCGCCTGGGTGGGGCTCCAGGCGCAGCGGGAGACCGCGCTGACCTGTCGTGCGCAGGAGGGCGCACTCGCTCAAGTCTTTGCTGTGTCTCAAGTACTCACGCCCGATACGTCACGCAGGTTCAGTTACATCGCCCAACTGTTCCAGAGGCTCGCCGCCCTATTCCGTTCACAGCGAGACCGCCATGCGAGACCACACACCTAAAGCTTCTCGCGAAAACCGCATGGCAATACAGGGAGCTATACCTCTCAATGTCCCAATGTTTTGCCCTCTGATTTAGCTCTGTCTCCTTACCCCCAGCACCCCCACGAAGAGCAGCGCAGCGAACAGGACAATACTCGCCCCAGACGCAATATCCACGTAATAACTCAAATACATGCCGCAGAGGGCCGTCACGCCTCCCAGAGCCGTTGACAGCACCAGCATAGTGGAAAAACTATTGGTGAGCAAACGCGCCGTTGCCGCTGGAATGACGATGGTGGCAGCAATCAGCGTAACGCCCAAGACCTGCATGGAGGCGAGAATGGCCAGGGCTAAAATGCAGGCAAACAGCAGGCGCACCAGCTGTGTCGGGACGCCTGCTACCTGGGCCACCGCTTCGTCAAAGGCGCTGAAGAGCAGTTGTTTGTAAAGGGCCGTGACAGTGAGACCGGTGATGCCAGTGACCACAGCAATGAGCAGCAGATCGTACTCGGACACCCCTAAAACATTCCCGAACAACACCGCTTCAAAGTCCTGGGTAAAGCGGTGCACCCGACTCATCAGGGCTACACCCACAGCAAAACTCGCCGTGGTGACGATACCGATCGCCGCGTCAGCATGGAGATCACGCCTGGCAGTCAAGCGGTGGATTAGCACCGCGGCGCCAAAACCCCAGAGTCCAGCACCTACATAGACGTTCAGGCCGAGCAGGTGGCTGACCACGGCGCCGCCGAACACCGCGTGCGACAGCCCGTGGCCGATATAGCTCATCTGGCGCAGCACGATGTATACGCCAAGGATCTGGCACTCTCTGTAGGCGATGCGCCAATGTGCCTTGCTGGGGCACGTGTGGATGGGTCAGGGAACGGTTAGCAATAAACGTCATGTCGCCCTGACGCAGCACCACCATGTCTGCGTTGTACGTCCGGCTCAAGATACCCGGGGTGAACACCGTCTCCGGAGGGCCCTGGGCAATCACACCGTGCTGAAAGCAGACCACCCACGGGACATGGCTGGCAATGGTATTGAGGTCGTGCGTTGCCAGGAGGATGGTCATGCCCTCCCGGTTCAGTTCATGGAGGAGGTGCAAAATATCATGCTGGGTCTTCAGATCCACGCCAGTAGTAGGCTCATCGAGTAACAACAGTTGGGGCCTGGCAACCAGAGCCCGGGCGAGAAAAACGCGCTGTTGTTGGCCGCCAGAGAGCTGGCTGATATGCCGCTGCGCATATGGTGTGAGCCCGAGACGTTCAAGGAGCGCGGCGACCGCCTGGCGATCCGCACGCGTGGCCCAGGGCCAGTAGCTGGTCTGCCGATACCGCCCCATGCGCACCACCTGTTCCGCGGTCACCGGAAAGCGCCAGTCGATTATCTCGCGCTGCGGCACATAGCCCATAGTCACCTGGGGCAGCCGATGCACCCTCCCCCGCGTACAGGGCAGTAACCCCAGAATGAGTTTTAAGAGGGTACTTTTGCCCCCACCGGTGGGGCCCACGAGCGCGGCAAACTGCCCTGAGGTGAGGCGCAAATCGAGATCTGCAAACACTGGTTGGCTGGCATAGCCAGCACTGACGTGCTGCAGCGTAAGCAAGGCATCGGACATGGTCTTACCTCGTCGAAGGCTCCTGGAGGCAGTTGGCAAAAGTTGCCGGCTTGCCTCCCAAAGCCTCTAGCATAGTTGTCACGTTGTGCTGCATCATACCCATGTAGCTATGGTCTGCCTCACCTGGGACTCCTGGGAGGACGTCATCCCGTAGGGTCGTCACATAGCGTACACCGGCTTCAGAGGCAATCTTGCGCAGGACTTGACTCGGGAACACTTCCGAGCCGAAGACCGCGGGGACCTTTTCGCGCCGGAGTTGGTCAATCAGGCGCGCCATTTCACGTGGGGAAGGTTCGGAAAAATTGGCTGGTTGTACGGCTCCCACAATGGTCATGCCGTAGCGTTGGGCAAAGTACGGCCAGGAGTCGTGATAGGTGAGGAGCTTGCGTTGGTATGGAGCCAGGGTGCGCATGGCCGCCGCAATGCAATGGTCCAGGTGCGCAAGTTGAGTGAGATAGCTAGCCGCATTGCGGTGGTACACGGCGGCATGATCGCGATCTAAGGCGCTCACGTGATCACGGATCAAGGTGACGTAGTGCATGGCGTAGTCGACATTGAGCCAGAGGTGGGGATTGGGATGTCCCTGGGCTTTGGGGAAGCTGAAATCAAAGACCCATTCAGCTTCACTGATGGTTTGCTCGCCGAGTTTGACGACGGTGACACCCACTTTACCATTACTACGGACGAGCTTTTCGATAGGGACCTCTAGATGCAGGCCGTTGAGCACAACCAGATCTGCCTGGATGAGGTATTGCACATCCCCTGGCGCCGGCTGAAAGGTATGTGAGTTCACGCCTTCTGGCACCAGACCATACACATGCAGCGTGTCACCCCCAACCTGTTTGACCATATCCGTCAAGGGTGCTACCGTTGTCACCACGTGTAGTGGCGCTGCTGCTAGACCAGGAAGTCCACCAGACCTAAGCACTACCATAATGAGGAGGACCGTGAAAACGCTCAACCGAGCCATGAGCTTCTTTCGCACGATGGTAATACAAATGTAAAAATCTTCATACACTCAATGGCATACGATAGCACAGGCATACAGCATGAGCAACCCCGATATGTCCAGGTCTACGCACAAGCTGAGAGTGATGTCGGGTCGATGCATGAGGTGATGCTGGAAGGCTCTACACAAAGGACAGCATGAATCAGAGGCAGTCTAAAGGAGCCTCATCCTATCCCTCTCCCACAGGGAGATGGCACAACAAGCAGCGTGCTGCCACGGTGTTACGTTGCCTCCGCTTCAGCGCGCAAGCCAATATCACGCAGAATATGCATGACGCGTTCACACTTGGCCTTCTCGCCGAAATAGACAGAGGCTCGGCCGTGGTGATCCACAATCCACACCAACTCGTAGGCGTGGTCACGGGAGCATCCCACGGCCAGCATCAATTGTTGGATAACCTGGGCGTAGGTGTGGCAATCACAGTTGTTGAGGACCACTTGCCAGGGGTTGTCGAGACCGTCATCATCGCGCTCCGTCTCCACGTCCTCAACGGGTAGTACGTCTGGAAGCTCCACAGTCGCCATTGTAGGCTTCCTTCTCTCCTACCCTTTGATGGGGGAGGCGACGCGTTCTTGCTCGAGTTTGAGCTTCAACTTCTTGATAAGAGCGTCGTACGACTCCTGGCTGACAATATTGTTAAATTGCGTGCGGTAATTGTTGACTAAGCTCACTCCTTCAATCACCACGTCATATATCTGCCAGTTGCCATCGCGGCGTAACAGACGGTACTCAACCTCAACATTGGCATCGCGCTTGATAACGATCTCGGTCCGCACAGACGCATAGCCGTCTTTGTCGATGGTTTCTTTCGTATACAGGACTTTTTGTTCACCGGTATAGCTCTCAATTTTATTGATGTAAGAGCGTTCGAGCAGTTCGCCAAACAGGGTGGTAAACTCCTTTTTTTCTGCCGGTGTGCGTTTCTGCCAGTGTTGACCGAGGGCCCGCTGGGACATTTCCTCAAACCCAAAACGCTGAAACACCGCCTGGCGCATTTTCTCCCGGCGTTTCTCCGTGTTTTCCGGACCTTGCAGGGACTTGTCCTGCAACACGGCCAGCACGGCATCCACGGTCTCACGCACCTTCTCCTGGGGCTCCCCAGCCGACGCTAGGCGGGGAGAGCTGACGAGAAGCAAACTGCTCAGCAGTGCTCCCACAACTACCCATCTGTAGGCCATGTGCATGTGATATTCCTTTGTTATCCCTAGTGCTTGCCAGGTGGCGGAGGGAGCAATGGCTGCACCACGGCCACATCCCGTCCGGCGACATGATCGAGCTTCGCTAATCCGAGGTTGTAATTGTAGACTGCCTGAAAATACCCAGCGCGCAGTTTTGCATACGCCAACGCGGCATCAGCGACGTCCTTGCCTGGCCCCACCCCGAGGTCAAAGTTCGATACGGCCGTCACGAGCCACTGGCGACCACTGCGAAAGCCCTTGCGCGTGGCTTCGATATTCGCTTGGTGCTGCTGCACTTCGAGATATGCCTGGCGCACCTGGAACGGAATGCCCTGTTCCGCCAGTGCGTGTTTTTGCTGGATTTTGCCTAGCTCCGCTTCGGCTTCATCGACCTTGCCGGCGGTGATGCCCAGGTTAAATTTCCACTGCACGCCCAGTACCGGTGCGATCGCGGTGTCCTTCAAGCGATCATAGATAAAGGGATTCCTCACCCGATCACGGTTCGTCGCCTCGGCTGCACTGCCGAATACCCCAAAGAAGAGCACCGGATAGTAGTCAGCCTTGGCGGCATCGACCAGCTTCTCGAAGGCCTTCACGCCCTCACGAGCTTGCGTAAATTCCGGTCGCAGCTGGTTGGCATCAGTGAGGTATTGCTCAAGCGACACGGGCTCACGCACCTGAGGTTCAAGCGCCTTGTCTGTGAGCTCAATAGGCTGGGTTGGGTCCAGATTGAGCAATGTCTGCAGGCCAGTCAGGGCCAAGGCTTTCCCCTCACGGATATCATTGAGTTGCTTTTCCAACTCACCCTGAAAGGTCTGCAGTTTGAGCAGATCGATGTTGTCCACGCCAGGCGCACCTGCATCAAGTTGACGTCGTATTTTCTCCAGCGAGCTGTTGAGCTGGTCGCCAATTTCCAGCGCTAAGCTTTCTAGCGAGACAGCGAGAAGATAGCCGTAATACGCCTCATAGACCAGCATAGCGACCTTGGTGGCCCGCTCGTTCACCTGCGCCTGGCTCACAGCAATTCCATGTGCGGCCGCCTCGCGCAGGCTATCAATTTTGCCAAAGGTGTACAGCGGTTGCACCAGGCTCACGGTCGCCAGACCAAACATGCCGGTAATGGCAGGATCGGTTTTCGAGTCAGGCGAGCTAATCTGATTGCCGCGGGCCCGCGGTGATGGGCCACCCACTACCGTAATCTCTAACTGCGCAAAGCGTGCCGCATCTGCCTGCCTCCGTTGGCTTTGGCGCTTGAGCACGCCAAACTGCTCCTCTTTGATCTGAGGACTGTTCTTCACGGCCAGGGCGATGGCCTCGTCAAGAGACAAGACACGCGGTGTGGGGCGCTGTTGTGCTACCACACGTGTCACACTCCCAACGAGGAGGGTACTGAGCATCACCAGCCCCAGACTCACTCCGACCCGCCAGACGCAGCGCTGGCGTTTCTCTGGCAGCCTCTCCCTTGTGTCTCGCGGTTGTACGTGCCACACGCTCTGCCCCTTTCTTGCTGATGGCTCTCGTTACAGTTTCCCCTGGATAAAGTGCCCGATAAGCGTCTCTATATCAATAGGAGGCTCGACCTCACGGATACGTCCGCCGGCTGTCAGGAGTTGCTCCGATCCTCCTGGAGTAATCCTGACATATTTTTCCCCAATCAGTCCGCGGGTGCGAATAGAAGCAATCGCATCGTCTTGCAATTTCACCTGCTTATCCAAACGGAGGGTCACGACCGCGGCATACTCGGCCAACGTGATGTCCTGCACACGCCCGACCTGTACCCCGGCGATCTCTACGGTTGCACTCACGCGGAGACCGGCCACCGTGGGGAACACCGCAGTTAGATCATACGTATTCCCTCGGCCTACCTGGAGCTGGCCGAGACGCACTGAGAGATACGCTAGAGCACACAGACCTAACACGACAAACAGACCAACTGTGACCTCGAGGTTGAACCGTTTCATGGTCCCTTTCTGATGTCGTTGTCCCAAGGGATTAGGTAGGGGTGAGGGGCCCCTCAAGGCGGCCAGCGATGAATTGTTGGATGGCGGGATTACTGGAACACTGAAAACGGGCCGCGGTGTCCACCTCCAAAATCACGCCGTTATGCAGCATGGCGACGCGGGTGGCGATGTCAAAAATTTGCGGAATTTCATGGCTGACGATCACTGCAGTGTAGTTGAAGCGCCCCTGGGTGTCAGCAATGAGCTGATGGATAGAGCGCACCAGAATAGGGTCGAGACCCGTCGTCGGTTCATCGAATAAGACAATTTCTGGATGCAAGACCAGCGCCCGCGCCAGGGCCACACGTTTCCGCATGCCACCACTGAGTTGATCAGGAAACTTGCCTTCCACGCCCTCCAGGCCGACACCTTTGAGCATTTCTACGACTGCGGTCGAGATCTGGGCCGCCGACATACGGGTCTTTTCCCGCAGTGGAAAGGCAATGTTCTCTTCCACGGTCAGCGAATCAAAGAGTGCCCCTCCCTGAAAGAGCATGCCGAAGCGCTCCCGGACACGCGCCAGGCCACGGCTCCCGCCCTGATAAATGTTCTGCTCACCCACCAGAATCTGCCCACTATCGGGCCGTACGAGCCCGATGAGATGCTTGAGAAACACGCTCTTGCCTGTACCGCTACGCCCAACGACCGCCAGAATCTCACCATGCCTGATGTCGAGGCTCAAGCCATTGAGCACCACCTGGCGGCCAAAACGTTTACAGAGATCCCGCACCTGGATGATCGGCATCTCAGACATCACAGCAGCACCGAGTTCAGGAAATAATCCAGCACCAGGATGGCAACCGACGACCACACCACGGCTTCCGTGGTGGCCTTGCTCACCCCCTCTGCTCCATAACCCGTATGGTAGCCCTTGAAACAACACAAAAATGTGATCAACAACCCAAAACTGAGCGACTTATACAGACCGTTACGGATATCAGTCATCGCCACGAAGTCCGTCATGCTGCCAAAATAGGTGCCGCTGCTGACCCCAAGCAGTTGCACCCCTATGAGATAGCCACCGTAAATGCCAATCACCGCAAACAGGGCCCCTAAGAGCGGCAGAGCAATAATGCCCGCCACTACATTAGGCACCACGAGGTAGCGTATGGGGTTCAACGCCATGACTTCCAAGGCATCGATCTGCTCCGTGATCCGCATGATGCCGATTTCAGCCGCGATCGCTGAGCCGGCCCTGCCAGTGACCATCAAGGCGGAGAGCACTGGCCCTAATTCGGTGATCAGGCTAATGGCCACCGCTGGCCCTAGATAGGCTTCTGAACCAAAACGCGTCAGCGTGTAGTATCCCTGGAGTGCCAGCACCATCCCGGTGAAGAGCCCGGTCAGGGCAATGACCAACAGCGAACGTGCCCCAATAAATTGCACCTGCCGCAGGACACGTTGCACTTTGAGCGGGGGAACAACAATCAGCCCCACGGCCTGCAGCAGGAAAAGTCCGAGACGCCCCAGATAGGACAGCAGGCTGAGCACTACCGCGCCAAGTGGGGCGAGGACGAAGCGCACCACAGGCCCCTGGTTGTCATCTTCCATCTCTATAGGCGGCGTGCGTCGTGCCATGGGAAACCCCAGTCAATTGAGCCATAACCGGCGTGGCTCGTCAATCATCACACCATATTTTCCCTGAAACGCCGAGCGCTCGCAAGCGCCTTCCCCTGCGCGCCCCCTACACTGACGTCAGCAGCCCATATTCCTGCTGTAGAGTCGTAATCTGGTTCCAGGTCTCATCCTCAATGTAGATGCCATCACGCCGACGCTGTTGCGCGGTCCGATACTCCAACTCGCCTGGATAGAGCACTTCCGTGAACCCGGCGGCCGGTGGCGTGGCTTTGAGGTAGTCGACAAACTCAGCAATATCCCGTTTAAACTTGTCGAGTGGGAGAAACGCATTGACGTCGAACACCGCCAAAAACGTCCCGTCATTATGGCGTCCGGTCGGCGAAACCCCAAACCCCAGCCCCGTTAAAATGCCTGACAGGGTCTCGACCATGAACGACAGCACATACCCTTTGTGGGCCTGATCCCCGCCCATTGGCAGAATAGCCCCGCCAGCGTAGTAGGCTTCCACATCGGTGGTCGGATTGCCGTCCTTATCCACGACCCATCCCGGCGGGGCCGGTTCACGGCGGTTGCGCTTCACCGACAGCTTCCCAGCCGCCACCGCGCTCGTTGCCATGTCCAAGAAAATCGGTCCCTCAAGGTCACTGGGGAAGGCTACTGAGATGGGGTTGGTGCCCAGGCGGGCTGTTTTGCCCCCGAAGGGCACCACGGCCTTGGGGCCGCGGCCCGAGTCACAGGTCATGAGCCCAATCATGCCAGCACGCGCCGCCATGAGCGGATAGTCGGCCACACGTCCAACGTGGCTCTGCTGGTAGATGGTCATGGCCGCGACTTGATGCGCCTTGGCTTTGGCAATGGCCATCTCCATCGCCCGCGTGGTGACCACGTAGCCAAACCCCCAGTTACCGTTGATCCGCGCGCTCGTCGGCGTCTCTTGCTCAATAGTCATGGGCGCTCCGGGCACAATATCCCCGCGTTTGATGCGCGCAATATACGTGGGCAGTAAAATCAGCCCGTGGGAGTCATGTCCAGCCAGATTCGCCCCCACCAGATGTTCCATAACAGTCTGCGCTTCCTCGGCAGAAGCGCCCGCGGCACGGAACAACGCCATGCCAGTGTGGTGTAACTGTTCCGGTGTGAAAATTGGCATATCCTTCGTCCTCCTGGGCGTCTCCGCCCCTCTGCACGTCCCACCTACTTTAGCGCTGGTGCCGTTCCCAGGCTGCTTTGATTTTCTTATGCGCGTCGTTCAGTTGCTGGGTGAGGAACGTAGCATCGGCCTGTTTGGCCTGATCGTTGGCATATCGATCTGGATGACATTTCTTCAGATACGCTTTCCACTGCTTGGTCACCTGCTCCATAGGGGTGCCAAACGGTAGATCTAACATGCGATAACAACGGTCGAGTTCTGCACTGTGAGGGAGGCCATGGCCGGCAGAGGCAGGTTCCTCAAAAGGTGGAGGGGCGTTGAAGGTGTCGTGCCGCGTGCGCTCCTGCGTCTCAAAGTCCTTCTCCCACGTGGAGGGAGAGGCTGCTCCAGGCCAGCGCTGTTCGAGCAATTCATTTAGATGGGCCCGCCCCAGTTGGACGAGGCGCTGAAAAATACCGGCCATGGGTTCCCTTTACTCTCTGATTGCCTTAGTCTGCTTCGTGATCTAGTGAAGGACAGACAACTATGAGCAGATGGCATGGCTCTTATGTGTATGGTAGCAGATCGGGTAGGGCTTTGACAGCCCATAAAGTAGTCGTGCAGCAATTCTCATTTTGGCTGAACCAGCGGTTCAGGGTTGCTTATCAACACCTACATAGCTATGGATAGGGGAGGCAACTCCGAATCCGCAAGGAGGTCGCCATAACGAATCCCTGACCCTTCGATGCTCTCCAGACCATCATACACCGACACAGCGATTCGTCCTGCCTCCAGACCGACGCAGCACCCCTCCTGACGCGTGCAGAGGCGCCAAGGACGCGCTGCCAGCGGCGCTGGCAGCCAGGCGCGATCATGCTAGCTCTCTTGCGGCGCATCTCAGACCGTCGTGCAGTACGACGAGCAGTAAAGGCAATACCGACCGTGAGGAGCCGCGGCCGGTATCGTGAGAGGATACCATGGTCACCCTGGCTAAGCTGGCGCCTAGGCCATCCTATTGCACGGTAAAGCTCCCCGTAGCGCTCCCAGTGATCCCATTTAAGCTCGCATCTGCGCGGACCTGGTAAGTTCCGATCAGATCGGTTTGTTTGAGGCGAAGTTTCGACACCGTGGTGCCAGATGTCCCGGTAAGAGCCGTCTGCTTGACCACCGTGCCGTTCGCTTTCGTGATCGTGACAGTCACGCTGACGTTAGCTACCGGGGAGCCATCGGCGTTTACACCCACCGTGATGGCTACCGTCTTACCCCGCGTGTAGCTCGTCTTATCGGTCGTCACCGTGACAGTGAGGCCCGAGACGAGGGCCACTGTCGCTGAGATCGTAGCGGTGGAGGTTGGGTTGGCGCTGTTCGTGGCCGTCACGCTGCTGGTGTAGAACCCGTCGGCCGCGGTGGCCGGTGAGGTGACCTGCAATGTCGTGGACACGCTCGCCCCCGGGCTGAGGGTCAGCGTTGAAGTGGTGAAGCTTGCCGTCCAGCCGCTGGGCGCAGCAGCCTGTAGAGCGAAGGTAGAGGCGGTGCAGCCTGCGTTGTCGTTATTGGTGACCGAAACCGTGAAGGTCACGGTGCTCCCGGGCTGGACCCACTGGCTCTGGGACGGCGAGAGGGTCATCGTGGGCTTGGCACGTACACAGGCCAGCGGCCCGAAGTTCACGGAGACGGCCGCACCGGTGCTACTCACCGACACGGGGGTGATGGTCACGCCCGCAACCGGATCAGAGAAGCTCTGACCCACGACTAAGGCGGGATCGGACCAGGAGGAGGTCGTAGGCGTCATGTCCAGGAGGTAGCTGCTGTTGCCGTCCGCCGGCAACCCCGTATGGACCACCACGCCGTTGAGGACGTTGCTATTGGTGGCGAGGAAGCTATCAAATCCGAGCGCCCGGCGGTACTCCACGTAATACCAGGTCTGCTGGCCAGTGGTGGCGTTGGTCGATTTCAAGGTCGCCAGCGCCTTGGGGCCAGGATCCGTGGCTTTGAGCGGTTCAAGCGTGTAGAGGCCACCCGTCTGGACAGTGGTGATCGCGGGTGAGGTGCCGTAGTCCAACCACCCCAACCGCTCCTTCTGGAAGGCATTGAAATGGCCTGCCGCGGGGCTGCCCATGGTATCGATCGTGTCGCCGTAGTCGCTCGTGGTGCAACTGCTCCCCAGCACGGTGGTGCCGCAGTCCAGGGAGTGCGCATGGTAGAGGCCCAAGTTATGACCCATCTCGTGGCTGACCACCTTCAGTTGCAGGCTCCCGTTGATCCAGGCCTGGGAGGGGTTACCACCGACAGACCCGAGGCCCCACCAGGTGCAGGCGTTCTGCGGGAAGGCATAGACATAGCGTGTGTAAGCAGACAGAGTGACCCCGGCCGCCTGGGCGGCCGATTTGGCCTGGCTCGCCAGCGTGGAATAGTCGCAGACCGTGCTGCTGAGGGAAATGGTGTACCAGCCGACGACGGTGCCGGTCAGCCAGGTCTGCCCATACGAGTTCTCCAGGTCAAAGTTACTCGTCGTGGTGAACACGGTGCTCTGCGCCGTGGCGACCGTGTAGGGTTGCGTCGCCTTGTCCTGGAAGTTCACCAAGATGACGAGGGTCTTCTGCGCTCCGAAGGTGTTCGGTAGGGCAGTGGAGAGG
>WNGB01010519.1_pt1 | contig 12824 bp, 16 predicted proteins | sample 5400681 | NCBI WGS metagenome assembly WNGB01 (sample SAMN13153367, study PRJNA577476) | soil metagenome | isolation source: 115 cm soil or saprolite under grassland replicate 2 | place: USA:California | collected 2016-06-15 | reverse complement strand
GCGGGCCTGTCCCATCGTCTGGGGCCGGCGGCGGAAGCGGCCGGAGCCCTCCTGGCCCACGGCCGCGCCGCGAGTGCCTCCGTCCCCCCGGCCGACCTCACCCGCCTCGGCGCCGCGCTCGAAGGGGCGCTGCTGCCGGTGTTCGCTGTGCTCCTCGCCCTGGCCGCCCTGAACGTGGGCGTGGCCTCGTCGTTCCCGCGACACGCCGAGCCCGATCCGCCTCGCGTTTGACGGGGTGGCTCTCGCTCGGTAGCGTCTCGCCCCTGGAGGTCGCCATGGCCGAAGACCGCTTCCGCGTCCGACCGGACAAGAAGTTCCGGCTCGAGGACCACGACCCCCGCTTCACCGGGCGCTTCGAGTCGAAGGAAGACGGCGAGCGCCATCTCGAGGAGGGGCTGCAGAAGCTCCGCGACCTGCAGGAGAAGCTCTACGCCCAGGACCAATGGGCGGTGCTGCTCATCTTCCAGGCCTTGGACGCCGCGGGCAAGGACAGCGTGATCGAGCACGTCATGTCCGGCGTCAACCCCCAGGGCTGCCAGGTGTATTCGTTCAAGGTGCCCTCCGCGGAGGAGCTGGATCACGACTTCCTCTGGCGCACCACGCGCTGCCTGCCGGAGCGCGGCCGCATCGGCGTCTTCAATCGCTCGTACTACGAGGAGGTGCTGGTGGTGCGCGTGCATCCCGAGATCCTCGCCAGGCAGAAGCTGCCGCCCGCCCTCGTCACCGACCACATCTGGAAGGAGCGGTACGAGGACATCGGCGCCTTCGAGCGCTACCTGTCACGGAACGGGACGGTCATCCGCAAGTTCTTCCTGAACGTCTCCAAGGAAGCGCAGCGCGAGCGGTTCCTGGCCCGCCTGGACGAGCCGGAGAAGAACTGGAAGTTCGCGTCCGCAGACGTGCAGGAGCGCCGGCACTGGGACGAATACATGAAGGCCTACGAGAAGATGATCGAGGCCACGACCAGCGAGGAGGCCCCCTGGTTCGTCATCCCCGCCGACCACAAGTGGTTCACGCGCCTCGCCGTCGCCGACGTCATCGTGGAGACGATGCAGGAGCTGGACCTCCACTTCCCCGAGGTCTCGGAGGCGCAGCGCCAGGAGCTGCAGCGGGCGCGCGCGCTGCTGGAGGGGGGATAGCGCTAGAAAGCGGGCGCGGGGAGACTCCGTCGACTTCGAACACGCGGCGCTTGAACGAAAATGACGCGGACCGGAAGACGTCCTCCTTGGTGACTTCGACGCTCTCGCGTGTGACCACGCAGCGCCAGCTCTCGGGCACGCTGGGGCGCCGTGACGCGAGGGCCTCGCGTACGAACAGCCCGACGTTGGCGCCGTGCTCCGGGTCGCGAGCGGAGGTATAGAGGAAGGCCTCCACTCCGTCCGCGCGCATCTCGCGCCCCAGGGCTTGCGACGCCGCATACTCGGACGGCGACGAGATGAGCGCCCGATACCGCGCAAAGGCGCCGCGGGTGAGGTCCACCGCCCGCCGCGTGTCGTAGGCGGCCTGGAAGATCGAGACGTCCGTCTCCAGCGGCGTGAGCTCCGCCGCCGTGCCCTCCAGGAACAGGAGCAGGTAGTACGCCTTCTCCGCGAAGGCGGTGACGTGCGTGCGCGACCCGTACCAGATGCCGTTCTCGGCGCGGGTGCCGAACCGTGAGCCATGGCGGAGGGGCGGATAGCGGAAGGGTGTGAACAGCAGGTAGTGGAGGCCGGCGGGGGCGCCCGTGGGCGGCTTGACCTCCTCGATGAGCTCCTCCAGCAGGGCCTGCTCCGCGTCGGAGTCGACCAGCTTCCGCGTGGAGAAGAGGTGCTGGGACTCGACGACGCGCCAGGCCCGCCCGCCCAGCGGGCGGAGGCTAGACCTTCCCGCGCATCGCGTCCAGATACTCGATGGCATCGACCAGGCCCGTGACGGTGCGGATCCGCTCGGCGGGGACGCCTCCCAGGTGGCGGTTCGGGGCGTGCAGCCACCGTCGGGCCTTCTCCGTCTGCCCGCCCAGCAGGGCGTCCAGGCTGCGGAAGAGACGCACGAACAGCACGGCCAGCTCGCCCTCCTTGCGCGCGGGGTCGAGCGGACGCTCGTCCAGGCGGGAGAGGGTGGACGGGCTGACGCCCAGGACCACGGCCAGGTCCTTGCGGGGCAGGCCGAGGAGATCGGCCGCGCGTAGGGCCGCCCGGGTGAGGACGATGTTGCGCCGCGGCGCTTCGACCTGGGGGCGGGGCGGGGCGCGTCGTTCGCGGGGGCGCGAGGGCACGAGACGCCTCCTTTCAATTGACAGGATATGAGCAAAATGACGTCAATTGCAAGAGGCTCACCCTAGGCCAGCGCGAGCTCCCGCGGACGCGCCGCGTAGGCGTCGGGAGGCGCCGGGGGCGGGTGGGCCAGGAAGCTGGCCACGATCGAGCCGAGGTACGCGGGCAGGGGCGTGGGCACGAAGCCCAGCTCGGTCCGGGCGCGCCCGGGATCGAGGAAGGACATCCACCGTCCGGAGAAGGGGGAGACGCGCAGGGGATCGAGCCCGGCCGCCTCGATCGCCGCCCGCGAAGCGGGACGCAGCCGCAGCGGAGCCCCGACCAGCCCCGCCAGCATCTCCAGGACCTCGGCCAGGGTGGGCGTCTCCTCCTGGCAGAGGTTGTAGGCCTGGCCCAGCGTGCGGCGCTCCCCGAGAAGGCTCGCGATCGTGCGGGCCACGTCGCGCGCATACACGTGGCGCAGGCGATGGGTGCCGCCGTCGGGCACGAGGAGGGGGCCGCCGTCCAGGAGGCGCCAGAGGTAGCCCTCCAGCCGGCGGGTGTGGTCGCGCTCGCCGTTGATGATGGGGACGCGCAGGCGCGTGGACGGAAAGCCGGCGCGCGCGAAGGCCGCCACCAGGACGTCTTCGCCCGCGCGCTTCCCCACTCCGTAGGCCCAATCGCCGTGGTCGGCATGGCCGGGCGGCGGCTCCGGCATCAGCGGCCCGTCGTAGTCGGCCTCGCCCGCGGGAGACGGCCGCGGCTCGCGCACGAGGTAGACCTGGCCCGTGCTGATGAACACGTAGTGGCCGACCCGGCCCTGGAGCACCCGCACCGCGCGCTCCACGTCCACGGCCACGAAGGCCGCGAAGTCCACCGCGGCGTCGAAGCTCCGGCCGGACAGCGCGCGGTCGAACGCGTCCGTGGTGCGATCGCCCCGGAGGCGCTCGACCCGATCCCCGAAGGGGTCGGCCAGGGTCCCGCGGTTGAAGAGGGTCACGGCGTGCCCGCCGGCCAGGAGCCGCCAGACGAGGTCGTAGCCGACGAAGCGATTCCCCCCGACGACGAGGACGTTCAGGAGGCGGCCTCGGCCACGCGGTCGCGCAGCGACGCGGGCACGTAGCGCTCGACGAGGCGTCGGTGCAGGCGGGGCCGCGTGGTGCTCAGCCAGCCCAGGAAGTCCTCCGGGGTGGAGAACGCGCGGCCGCCCTCCGGGTCATTGACGTCGCAGGTGGTGTTGTCGAAGTCCCGGCAGATGAGGGGGCGCTCGGGGTACACGCCGCAGAGCAGGCTCCCCTGCAGATGGCGGCAGCGGGTCTCGAAGACCACCGACCACTCGCCGTCGCCGTCGCGATAGACGCTGACCTGCTCATGGTAGAGGTACCAGAGGATGTCGGACGCGTTGCGCACGGAGCTCGGCTCGTTGATGCCCACGCTCACGTAGGTGCAGCACTTGCCGCATTCGGTGCAGGCGGTCAGGGCGGGAGGGGCCGGCATCATGGGAAGGGGAATGCGCGTCACTCGGGGGACCTCCTGTGGATGTTGTACACCGCGCGCCCTTCCGCGACCAGGACGTCGCCTTGCGTGACCGCGATGCGCACGTGGCACACCCGGTTGCCCTTGCGGACGAGCTCGGCGGACGCGCGCAGGGGCGCCGTCAGGCCGGCGGGCTCGAGGTAGTCCACGCGCAGGTCCACCGTGGACACGCTCTCGCCCGGCACGAGGGCGGACCAGGCGGCCAGCCCTCCCGCGGTGTCGATGAGGCTGGAGACGACCCCGCCGTGCAGGGCGGGGCGGCGTGGATCCCCGATGAAGTCCTCCCGCACCGCGAGGGTGAGCACGCAGGCCCCCGCGCTCACCGACTCCCCGCGCAGGCCGAGCAGGCGGTTGAAGGGCACGTGTTCCTCCATCACCCGCATCAGCTCCTCCGGCGTCTTCGGAGACCAGTGACCGTGCGGCCGGTGTTGCGTCACGATGCACACTCTATCGAAGGTCCGGCTCCCTGGTGAGACCCTCCGTCTCCGTCGTGATTCCCGCCCTCGACGAGGAGCAGCGCCTGCCCGCCGCCATCCAGTCCGTCCGCGCGGATGCCGACGTCATCGTCGTGGACGGCGGGTCGCGGGACGCGACGCGGGCGGTTGCCGCCGCGGAAGGCGCGCGCGTCCTCGAGTCCCCCCGCGGCCGCGGCCGCCAGCTCGACGAGGGGGCGCGCGCCGCCACTGGCGACTGGCTCGTGTTCCTGCACGCGGACACGCGGCTCGAAGCGGGCTGGGCGGATGCCCTGGCCGGCCTGCCCGCGGACGTGGCCGGCGGTGCCTTCCGCCTCGCTATCGACTCCGATCGGCTGGCCTTCCGGATCGTGGAGCGCGCCGTACGTGCGCGCGTGCGGCTGTTCGCGCTGCCGTACGGCGACCAGGGTCTGTTCGTGCGGCGCGAGGCCTACGCGCGCGTCGGGGGCATGCCTCACCTGCCCCTGATGGAAGACGTCGCATTCGTGAGGCGGCTGCGACGGGCGGGGCGGCTGGCGTTCCTTCCCACCCGCGCCTTCACCAGCGCGCGACGCTGGGAACGCGATGGGGTCCTCAAGGCGACCCTGCGGAACTGGTGGCTGGTCGGACTTTATGCCGCCGGCCGCTCCCCCGAGCGCCTCGCGCAGCGCTACCGGTCGGAACGTTGAGGCGCGGCGGACGGATCAATCCGTTGAATCCATGCACGACGTTGGACTACCATGGGCCACTTTACGCTTGTGTCATTTCAAGCACCTGTCGGCCGCGGCCCCGGCAGCCGCATCGAGTGTCGTCGTTCGCTTTGCGCGAGCCGCGACCGCCGCAATCCACCCGAACGGCCGAAGAATCCCCGTGACGCTGTCGAGGTTGTGAAGGAGCTGAGGCTATGAAGCTGAACATGGCGAGGTCTGCGTGGCCCCTGGCCCTGCTGGCGGTCGCTCTTCTCGCGGCGCCTCTGGGTGCCCAGTCCACCACCGGATCGTTCCAGGGCACCATCACCGACGAGCAGGACGCGCTGGTGCCCGGGGCGAACATCACGGTAAGGAACGTCGATACCAACGCCCGGCGTTTGACGGTGACCGATGTCGCCGGCCGGTGGCGCGTCTCCAACCTGCCGATCGGCAACTACGAGGTGACGGTCGATCTGCCCGGCTTCGCGAGGGTCGTGCGATCGGGCCTGACCCTTGCCCTCAACCAGGACGCCGTGGTCGACATGCGCCTCAAGACGGCGGCCCAGCAGGAGACCGTCACCGTCACCGCGGACGCCCCGCTGCTCAACACGACCACGCCCGAGGTCGGGGTGCGCTTCGACACCAAGCGCATCGCCGAGCTGCCCGTGGGCAGCTCGCGCGACGTCTTCAGCCTCGCCCTTTCCGCGGCGGGAGTGAGCGAGACCAACAGCGGCCAGGCCAGCTTCGCCTCCGGACCGGACTTCGCCGCCAACGGCATGCGCGCGCGGTCCAACAACTTCATGATCGACGGCCAGGACAGCAACGACGTCAGCGTCACCGGCCGCGTGCAGCAGATCAACAACACGGACATCGTCCAGGAGGTCCGGCTCATCACCAACCAGTTCGCCGCCGAGTACGGCCGGGCCGCCGGCTCGGTGATGAGCGTGGTCACCAAGAGCGGGAGCAACGCCTTCCACGGCAGCGGGTTCTTCTTCACCAACCGCGACCAGTGGAACGCGCTCAGCAACCTCGACAAGGCGGCCGGGCTCAAGGAGCCGCCGCCCTGGACGGAGAACCAGTATGGCTTCACGCTGGGGGGCCCGATCCTGAAGGACCGGACCTTCTTCTTCGGCTCCTATCAGCGCTGGACGCAGAAGGGCGCGGGCTCGGGCTTCACGCTCAACGGCGCGCCCACGGAGGCGGGCCGCGCCGTGCTCCAGCAGTTTGCCGGAAGCCGCCCCCAGATCGCCGCCCTGCTCAAGTTCCTGCCTGCCGCCCAGAGCCCGATCGGCAAGAGCGCGAACTTCACCGTCGGCGGCCAGACCTACAGCGTGCCCCTGGGCGCGATCACGGGCTCGGCCGCCCAGTTCTACAACGACGACCAGTTCTCGGGACGCATCGACCAGAAGGTCGGCGCCAACCACAACCTGGCCGCCCGCTATCTGCTGAACGACGACGCCAGCGGCGGCACGGGCCAGGTCACGCCGGGTGGCCTCACCACCCTGGGCGTGTCGAAGACGCACTCCGCGGCCCTGTGGCTGACGAGCACGCTGCGCAACGACCTGGTCAACGAGGTGCGCTTCGGCTTCGTGCGGCTGCAGACCAAAACCAGCTCCGAGGATCCGTCCTCCGAGGAGATCCCCTCCCTCGAGATCAACGAGCTGGGCCTCGTCGGGTTCAACGCCGGCGCCACGCGCACCGCGATCGGCCTGGCCGTGAACCTGCCCCAGTGGCGCAACAACGACGTGTACCAGATCCAGGACAACCTCGCGTACTACCGGGGCAACCATTCCTTCAAGGTTGGCTTCGACCTGCGGCGGACCAAGGTGGAGAGCTTCTTCAACCCCACCCTCCGCGGGCGCCTCGTCTACCCGACGCTGCAGCGGTTCGTCGACGACGTGGCGGACGTGGCCACCATCAACAAGCCGCTGCCCGGCGGCGCCGAGATCGTCAACTACGAGTGGGACGACGCCTACATGTTCCTGCAGGACGAGTGGAGGCTCCGGCCCAGCCTGACCCTCAACCTGGGTGTCCGCTACGAGCTGCCCGGCAACTGGATCAACAGCCTGGAGGACCTCAACCAGGGCATCGTGACCGCGGCCGGCGGCGACCAGCGCTACGCCCTGAGCCCCATCCCCAAGAAGGACACCAACAACGTCCAGCCGCGGCTGGGCTTCAACTGGAACCCGCGCACGAGCAAGGGCGGCCTGCTGGGCTTCCTGACCGGCGGCGACCGTCTGGTCGTGCGCGGTGGCTACGCGAGAACGCACGATTACGCATTCCTCAACATCGCCCTCAACATCGCCAGCTCGTTCCCGCAACAGGCCACCGTCACCTACACCGCGCCCGTCTCGAACGCGTTTGGGCGCCTGCCCGCGACGACGCCCTCCGGCCTCAACCCCTTGACCCTCACGCGCACGATCGTCGCCGACGATTTCCGCTCTCCCTACGCCGACCAGTTCAGCTTCGAGCTGCAGCGGCAGATGACCAGCAACCTCGTCGTCCGCGCCGGCTACGTGGGGACGCGGGGGCACGACCTGTATCAGACGCTGGACGGCAATCCCCGGCAGCCGTTCTCGACCACGCGCGTGGACCCCGCGCGCGGCGTCATTCGTCTGCGCGCCAACGCCGCCCAGTCCTGGTACGACTCGCTGCAGGTGAGCGCGGAGCAGCGGGTGGCCCGTGGGTTCAGCGCCGGCCTCCATTACACCTTCAGCCGGTATCTCGACACCGCTTCCGAGATCTTCAACATCTCCAACGCCGAGGTGGCGGTGGCCCAGGACTCGTTCGACATCGCGGCGGACAAGGGGCGCTCGTCCTACGACCGTCCGCACCGGCTGACGGGCAACTTCGTCTGGGAGCTGCCCATCGGGCGCGAGCAGCATGGACTGGCGTCCAAGGTCTTCGGGGGCTGGCGAGTCGCGTCGAGCTTCACGTTCCAGAGCGGCTCTCCCTTCAGCGCCCTCAACGGCGCCGACCCCACCGGTGCCTTGTCCGGCATCGACGGCCTGGTGGGCAGCAACATCCGGCCCAACCTCAACACGGATCTCAGCCTGGGCAACATGACCATCGAGGAGATCAAGACCGCGGGCGGGGCCAGCCTCTTCCGGCAGCTCTGCGGCAACCCCTCGGCCACCTGTCGTGGTGAGCGCGTGGGGAACGCACCGCGCAACTTCCTGCGCTCGGACGGGATCTTCCGGATCGACCTCGGGTTCATAAAGAACACGCGCGTCTACCGGAACCACAACCTGCAGTTCCGGGTGGAGATGTTCAACGCCACCAACACGCGGAACTTCGGCATCCCCGACGGGCGCATCAACTCCGCGAACTTCCTCAACGAGAAGGGCACCGACGGCGGCAACCGGGAGATCTGGCTCTCCGCCCGCTACGTCTTCTGACCTAGGGCAGGCTTTGGCCTCGGGCGCGCCGCGCGTCCGAGGCCGCTCTGCTTCCTACCGCGCCCGGCCCCCGGCGGCCGTCCGCGCCTTGACCGTCCCCGAGCCGTCCTCTTTAATAGATCCCTCGCCGCACTTCGCGAACAGGCGCGCTGACGCCGGAGGAGACGATCAAAGGGATGGGCCTTGCGACACCGAGAGCCGCCATCACCGCGCTGGGCCGCTACGTGCCCGAGCGCGTCCTGACCAACGCCGACCTCGAGAAGATCGTCGACACCTCGGACGAATGGATCCGCACCCGCACCGGGATCCGCCAGCGCCACGTGGCCGAGCCGGGCACCCCGACCAGCGAGCTGGCCGCGCGCGCGGCGCGCATGGCCCTGGAGAAGCGCGGCATCGGCGCGGACGAGCTGGACCTGATCATCATCGGCACGGTCACCCCGGACACCCTCTTCCCCGCCACCGCCTGCGTCGTCCAGCACAAGATCCAGGCGAAGAAGGCCTGGGCCTTCGACATCTCCGCGGCCTGCTCCGGCTTCACTTACGCCCTGACCGTGGGCGCGCAGTTCATCGCCTCGGGCGCGCACCGCAAGGTCCTGGTGATCGGCGCGGACGTGATGTCGACCATCATCGACTACCAGGACCGCACGACCTGCGTGCTGTTCGGCGACGGAGCGGGGGCCGTGCTCCTGGAGCCGTCCCCCGACGACACCGGGATCATCGACTTCTACAGCGAGGTCGACGGCTCCGGCGGCTGCTACCTGATCATGCCCGCGGGCGGCAGCGCGCGGCCCGCCTCGCACGAGACGGTCGATCAGCGCATGCACTACGTGCACCAGGACGGACCGCACGTGTTCAAGTACGCGGTGCGCAAGTTCGCGGAAGCCAGCCAGACCGTCCTCCAGCGCAACGGCCTGACCGGGGCGGACGTCGACCTCTACGTCGCCCATCAGGCCAACGCCCGGATCATCGACGCCTCCCGCGAGCGCCTGGGCCTCCCCGAAGAGAAGGTGGTCAAGAACATCGACCGCTACGGCAACACCACCGCCGCCACCATTCCCCTCGCCCTCGGTACCGCGCTCGACGAGGGACGGCTCCGCAAGGGGCACCTCGTGGTGCTGACCTCGGTGGGCGCCGGCCTCACCGTGGGGTCCGTCCTCCTGCGCTGGTCCGGCGTGCCCTGGTAGGCCGCGACTCGACATGAAGCGCGAGCCCATGGTCTTCGCGGTGGCGGGAATGATCTTCGGCTTCGTCCTCGGCTACATGGCGGCCGGCCTCGGACAGCCGCCGACTTCCGAGTCCCGGCCGCGACTCCCCGCGGAGGCGGCGGCGCGCAGCACCGCCGCGGCCGGAGCGGCGCCGGCGGACGCGGACGAAGTGCGCGCCCTCGAGAGCCTGGCCGCGCGCGACAAGCAGAACGTGCAGGCCCGTGTCGAGCTGGGACGCCTGCTCATGGAGCACGCCCAGTACGAGGCGGCGGCGCGGTGGTATCGGGAAGCGCTCGGTCTCAAGCCCGCCGACAACGACGTGCGCGTCGACCTGGGCGCGTCGCTCCTGAGCCTCGGGCGCGCCCCTGACGCCCTGGCCGAGTTCGACCAGGCCCTGAAGAACGATCCCGGCCACAAGCAGGCCCTCTACAACAAGGGACTCGCCCTCCTGCGGACCGGGCGGGGGCCGGAGGCGGCGGTGGTCTGGGACGGGCTCCTCAAGCGCTACCCCGGCGATCCCCAGCTCCAGGGCCTGAAGGACCAGGTGGAGCGGCTCCGCGCGGGCCGCGGCTCCGGAGCGGGGCCCTCGTGATCTCGTTCGCCCTCAGCCTCGTCCGCATCGTGCTCGTGCTGATGGCCGTGCGGCTGGTCCTGCGTTTCCTCGCCGCCGTGGTGCAGGGCTACCAGGGCGCGCCGCGCCCCGGGCCGGCCACGGACATGGTGCGCGACCGCGTGTGCGACACGTTCCTGCCGCGCTCCCGGGCCCTGGTGGCGGTGGTGGACGGGCGCGAGCAGCATTTCTGCTCGGCCAAATGCCGTGACCGCGCGCGCCGGCTCCTCCCCACGTGAGCCGCGACCCTCGTGCATCCGACGGGAGGACGAGCGAGCCGCAGCTGCGCTGCGACATCGTCGAAGTCGGGCGGCGCCTCTACGCGCGCGGCCTGATCGGCGGCCACGAGGGCAACGTCTCCGTGCGCCTGGAGGCGTCCCTCCTGATCACGCCCGCGGGCGTGTGCAAGGGGTTCCTGACCCCGGAGATGATCGTGCGCACGGACCTCGAAGGGCGGCCCCTCGACGGAGGGCGGGCCTCCACGGAGACGCTCATGCACACCGCCGTCTATCGGCGGCGCGCGGACGTGCACGCCGTCGTGCACGCGCATCCGCCGACGGCGACCGGGTTCGCGGTGGCGGGCATCGCGCTCGACCGGCCGCTCATCGCGGAGGCGGTGGTCACGCTGGGGCCGGTGCCCGTCATCCCCTACGGCCAGCCCTCGACGGAGGAGCTGGCCGACCGCGTGGGCCGCGCGGTCTGCGAGGCGCAGGCCCTGCTCATGGCGAACCACGGCGCGCTGGCCGTCGGGGAGACCCTCGAGCAGGCCTGGGAGCGCATGGAGACGCTCGAGCAGCTGGCGCGGGTGACGCTGGTGGCGCGCATCCTCGGGCGCGATCACCTCCTCCCCGGAGCCGAGGTCGGGCGCCTGGAGGAGTCGCGCGCCCGCTCCGGCTATCCACCGCCCGTCTGCGATCCGGCGCCGCCGGCGGGGCCGCGTCCCGCCGCGGGCAAACCGTCCGGGGGGGCGGTGACGCTCAGCGAAACCGAGCTCGTGAAGCTCATCACGGAGGCCGTGGAGCGCTTCCGATCCTGAGCCGATCGTCGTGGCCGGCGGGCTTGACTCCGTCTCGTGCTCGGTTCAGAGTCGAGACGGCTCGGAGGGGTGAATGGGTGAAGCGCTGGGGATGATCGAGACGAGAGGGCTGGTCGCCCTCATCGAGGCCGCCGACGCCATGGTCAAGGCGGCCAAGGTCACCCTCGTCGGGTACGAGAAGATCGGATCGGGCTACGTGACCGCGCTCGTGCGCGGTGACGTGGCCGCGGTGAAGGCGGCCACCGACGCCGGAGCCGCCGCCGCCCGCCGCGTGGGCGAGCTCGTCTCCGTCCACGTGATCCCGCGGCCGCACGGCAACCTCGAAGACGTCCTGCCCATCGGCAAGGCCGCGAAGTAACCCTTGCTTCTCGGGCGCGTGGTCGGGACGGTGGTCGCCACGCGCAAGGACGACCGGCTCGTGGGGGCCAAGCTCCTGGTGGTGCGCACCACCGACCCCAGCGGCCGCGACGAGGCGGGCCACATGGTCGCCGTCGACACCGTCGACGCGGGCCTGAGCGACCGCGTGCTGGTGGTAACGGGATCGTCCGCGCGCATGGCCTCCGGCCTCAAGGACACGCCGGTGGACGCGGCCATCATCGGCGTGATCGACAGCGTCGAGATGGAGGAGTAGGCCGTGTTCCTGGCACGGGTGGTGGGAACGGTGGTGGCGACGCGCAAGGATCCCGGCCTCCTGGGGACCAAACTCCTCGTCCTCCAGCCCATCAAGAACGACGGCACGCCCTCCGGCAAGACGCTGGTCGCGGTCGACTCCGTGGGGGCGGGGGTCACGGAACAGGTCTTCTACGTGCGCGGGCGCGAGGCTTCCGTCCCCTTCCTGCCCGACGAGGTCCCCACCGATGCCGCCGTCGTCGGCATCGTCGACCACTGGTCCCTGAGCTAGCCGCGATGCAGATCGGACGCGTGGTCGGAACGGTGGTGGCGACGCAGAAGAACGCGAAGCTCGAAGGGGCGAAGCTCCTGCTCATCCAGCCCGTCGATCCTTCCGGGGCGCCGAAGGGGCCCGCCGTACTCGCCATCGACTCCGTGAGCGCCGGCATCGGCGATCGCGTGCTGCTCGTCCAGGACGGAAAGGCGGCCATCCAGGCCCTCGGGCGCGGAGTGGCGGCGGTGGACGCGGCCGTGGTCGGCGTGATCGACGAGGTGGAGATGGGCGCGTGACGCGCCCGCGCCTCTGACCATGGACGACGCGCGCATCGACCAGCTCCGCCGTGAGGTGCTCGGGCAGCTCGGCGCCTCTCCGGCCGAGCGCGTCACCCACGACCTCGAATCGCGCGTGGCCGCCCTGGAGTCGGCCGTGGCCGACCTGCAGGTCGGGGGCGCTCCCCCGGCCGCCCTCGCTCGACGCGGCCACCCGCATCCCAGCCTGCAGGTGCTCGGGCCGGGCGGCGGCGGAGATCGCTGCCTGATGGAGCCGGACAAGCCGTGCGTCCAGAGCCACGCCTGCCGGACCTTCGGTCACTGACCGCCGCCTGACCTGCGCCGGAGCGGTCCGGGCGGACAATCCCCGGGTGGACGCCACCCGCACCATCCTCCACGTCGACATGGACGCCTTCTACGCGGCGGTCGAGCAGCGCGACCACCCGGAGCTGCGCGGCCGGCCCGTGATCGTGGGCGCGGACCCGCGCCGCGGGCGCGGGCGCGGGGTG
>WNGB01027646.1_pt1 | contig 12826 bp, 12 predicted proteins | sample 5400681 | NCBI WGS metagenome assembly WNGB01 (sample SAMN13153367, study PRJNA577476) | soil metagenome | isolation source: 115 cm soil or saprolite under grassland replicate 2 | place: USA:California | collected 2016-06-15 | reverse complement strand
GTCGTCACCAAGATGCCGCGCTTTGCCTTCGAGAAGTTCCCCGGCGCCGAGGCACTGCTGACCACCTCGATGAAGAGCGTGGGCGAGGCGATGTCGATCGGCCGGACCTTCCAGGAATCGCTGCAGAAGGCGCTGCGCTCGATGGAGACCGGCCTCACCGGCCTCAACGAGATCGAGATCAAGGGCGCGCCCGACAAGAGCGCCGTCGTCGGCGCGCTGGCGCGCCCAACGCCGGATCGCGTGCTGGTGATCGCCCAGGCCTTCCGCTACGGCCTCTCGGTCGAGGAGATCGCGCACGCTTCCAAGTACGAGCCGTGGTTCCTGCGCCAGATCGAGCAGCTCGTGAAGATCGAGGCCGAAGTCCGCGCCAAAGGCCTGCCGAAGGACGCCAAGGACTTCATCGACCTCAAGAAGAAGGGCTTTTCCGACGAGCGGCTGGGAGAGCTCACGGGCCGTTCCGCCGCCGATGTCGCAAAGAAGCGGCGCGCGATGGGCATTCGTCCGGTGTTCAAGCGCATCGACACCTGCGCCGCCGAGTTCGTCTCGCGCACGCCCTACCTCTACTCCTGCTACGAGGGCGATGGGCTGCGGCCGGCCGAGTGCGAGGCCGAGCCGACCGACCGGCGCAAGGTCATCATCCTGGGCGGCGGCCCCAACCGCATCGGCCAGGGCATCGAGTTCGACTATTGCTGCGTCCATGCCGTCTACGCCCTGCGCGAGGCCGGCTACGAGACCATCATGGTCAACTGCAATCCCGAGACCGTGTCGACCGACTACGACACTGCCGATCGCCTCTACTTCGAGCCGCTGACGGCCGAGGACGTGATCGAGCTGGTCGAGGTCGAACGCAGCAAGGGCGAGCTTTTAGGGCTGATCGTGCAGTTCGGCGGCCAGACGCCGCTCAAGCTTGCCAAGCCGCTCGAGGCCGCGGGCATTCCGATCCTTGGCACCTCGCCCGACGCCATCGACCTCGCCGAGGACCGCGAGCGCTTCCAGCAGCTCATCCACAAGCTCAAGCTGCGCCAGCCCGACAACGGCACGGCGACCTCGCAGGAGCAGGCGATCGCCATCGCCGAGAAGATCGGCTACCCGGTGGTCATCCGGCCGTCCTACGTGCTGGGCGGCCGCGCCATGCAGATCGTCTATGACCGCGAAGGCACCGAACGCTACATGCGCGACGCGGTGAAGGTGTCGGGCGCCAATCCGGTGCTGGTCGATTCCTATCTGCGCGACGCCATCGAGGTCGATGTCGATGCGCTGGCCGACAAGAACCAGAACGTGTTCGTCGCCGGCATCATGGAGCACATCGAGGAAGCCGGCATTCATTCCGGCGATTCGGCCTGCTCGCTGCCGCCTTACTCGCTGCCGTCCAAGATCATCGCCGAGATCGAGCGCCAGACCGACGCGATGGCCAAGGCCCTGCAGGTCGTCGGCCTGATGAACGTGCAGTACGCGGTGAAGGACGGCGAGGTCTACGTGCTGGAGGTCAATCCGCGCGCCAGCCGCACCGTGCCCTTCGTCGCCAAGGCGACCGGCCAGCCGATCGCCAAGTACGCCGCCCGCCTGATGGCCGGTGAATCGCTGAAGTCGCTCGCCATCAAGAAGGCCAAGGGCAAGCACGTCGCGGTCAAGGAAGCGGTGTTCCCCTTCGCGCGCTTCCCCGGCGTCGACGTCATCCTCGGCCCCGAGATGCGCTCGACTGGCGAGGTCATGGGGTTGGATTCCGATTTCGGCCGCGCCTTCGCCAAGTCGCAGCTCGGCGCGGGCAGCAAGGTGCCGGTCGACGGCGTGGTCTTCGTGTCGGTCAAGGATCCCGACAAGGGTGCAATGGTGAAGCCGGTGAAACGGCTGGTCGAGCTCGGCTTCAAGGTCGTGGCGACCGGCGGCACCGCCGACCATCTGCGCCGCCACGGCATCGAGGCGCAGCGCGTCAACAAGGTGCTCGAAGGCCGGCCGCACATCGTCGACCTGATGAAGGACGGCAAGGTCCAGCTCGTCTTCAACACCGTCGACGGCTCGGCGGCGCTGACCGACAGCTTCACGCTCCGGCGCACCGCGCTCATGCACAAGATCGCCTATTACACCACGGTGGCCGGCGCCAAGGCCTCGGTCGAAGGCATTGCGGCGCTGAGCGAAGGGGCGTTGGACGTGGCGCCCCTGCAATCCTACTTCAAGACCACCTTCTAGGCTCCGAGCCCAAATCAGGCGCAATACAACCATCGCTTGGGCAGCCTGATGGGCCGGGATGGGCGTTGACGCCGCACGATTCATTAAGGACGATCAGGCAATGGAAAGGGTTCCGACGACGGCCGAGGGGCTGAAGGTCCTCGAGGACGAACTGAAGCTGCTGAAGAGCGTGGAGCGCCCGGCGATCATCAAGGCGATCGCGGCGGCGCGCGAGCATGGCGATCTTTCGGAGAACGCCGAATACACGTCCGCGCGCGAGCGCCAGGGCTTCATCGAGGGCCGCATCGCCGAGATCGAGGACATCATTTCGCGCGCCGAGGTGATCGATTTCAGCAAGCTTTCCGGCAAGATCGTGAAGTTCGGCGCCACTGTGCGGCTCGCTGACGAGGACACCGACGAGAAGGTGAAGTACCAGATCGTCGGCCCCTACGAGGCCGACCTCACCAAGGGCCGCATCTCGGTGACCTCGCCGATCGGCCGCGCCCTGATCGGCAAGACGGTGGGCGACACCGTCGAGGTCCAGACGCCGCGCGGCGCGCGCTCCTACGAGGTCGTGGGCGTCCAGTTCAAGTAGAAGCCGAGGCCGCCGCCGCGGCACGGCCGCGCCGCGTGCCGATGGCGCGCATCGTCACGTACTGGATCAGGAACAGCGCGACCTTGCTCGCGATGCCCCAGATCGACATCGTCGCCGACCAGGCGATCGGATCCATCGTAAGGGCAAGCACGATGTTGAGCGCGGCGGAACCGAACATCAGGCCGGCCCACACGAAGCCGAAGAGCCAGGCGAGGTCGGGCACCGTCTGCACGGCGATCGGCGGCAGATAGCGGGTCATCCAGCCCGGACGCAGCATGTAGGCGCCGACGATGCAGTAGATCACCGAAGGCTTCAGCATCACGAAGCGCGGGTCGCTGGTCAGCATGGTGGCGATGCCGGAGACCACTACTAGGCCGATGCTCAGCCATTGCATGGTGTCGATCGGCTGACGCCGCACCTTCATCCAGACGATCTGGACGATGCCGAGACCGACGCCCAGCCCCACCGCCAGCATCAGATCCTTGGTGATCAGCAGGACGGCCAGGAACAACAGGGTCGAGGCCAGGTCGGTAATCAAGAGACGGGCCGAGTGCATCAGGTTGGCCATGCGAGCCTCCGTGAAGCGGTAACGCCGTGTATTTGTGACAGGCTATAGATACACACTGTTTCCCGCAAGAGGTAATTTCAGGATCTTCCGGACCGCGCGCGTCTCGCGCGCTCCGGAAGAGTTCAGCCCACGACCTTGACGTACGTGTCCTTCAAGCTCTGGCCCCAGTAGTCGGGGCCACGGGCATTCCGGAATTCGTGCAGGCGGTCCAGGGTGATGTCGGGAGCGGGGCTGCCGCCCATGGTCCGTCCTCCTATTCGACCGAGATCGGCACCCCGGGGAACTGCTTGGCGGTGCGGAACACCATCATGGATTTCACATGACTGACATTGGGCGCCGAGGTCAGCCGCGTGGTCAGGAACTTCTGGTACTCGTCCCAGGTCTCCGCGACGATCTTCAGCAGGAAGTCGGCTTCCCCCGCCAGCATGTGGCACTCGCGTACCTCGTCCCACTTGGCGATGAGCTCCTCGAATGCCTTGAGATCGATCTCGGCCTGGCTGTTGAGGCCCACCAGCGCGAACACGGAGACGCTGTAGCCCAGGGTCTCGGGGCTGAGTTCCGCATGGTAACCCTTGATGATCCCCGCGCGCTCCAGCGCCCGCACACGCCGCAGGCAGGGCGGCGCGGATATGCCGGCACGTTCGGCCAGCTCCACGTTGGTCATGCGCCCGTTTGCCTGCAGGTCGCTGAGAATGCGCCGATCGATCCGATCGAGCTTTGCACGAGCCATCAATTTCCTCCGTTGGCCGCGCTCTATGCCAGAACCATGCCGCACGCGCAATAAAGTTGCGGGTTTGAGCCAAGTCCCTGTGAACAATTGCGCTCAATTGTCAGAACGCCCGTGCATACCTGGAGAGGTTTGCATATATGTCGAAGATATGCGGTTTGCGGGATGCGGATAGATCATGGCGGCAACTCATCGGGGCAAAGTGCTCATTCTGGGCTCGGGACCGGCTGGCTACACGGCCGCTATCTATGCCGCCCGCGCCAGCCTGAAGCCCATGCTGGTCCAGGGGATCCAGCCGGGCGGTCAGCTCACCATCACCACCGACGTGGAGAACTACCCAGGCTTCGCCGACGTCATCCAGGGCCCCTGGCTGATGGAGCAGATGCAGAAGCAGGCCGAGCATGTCGGCACCCAGCTCTTCTTCGACACGGTCGTCGAAGTCGACCTGTCGCGCCGGCCGTTCGTCTGCCTGGGCGATTCCGGAGACCGCTATGAAGCGGATGCATTGATCATCTCGACCGGCGCGACGGCGAAGTGGCTGGGCATCCCGACCGAGGAGACCTTCCGCGGCGGCGGCGTGTCGGCCTGCGCGACCTGCGATGGCTTCTTCTTCCGCGGCAAGGAGGTGGTCGTGGTCGGCGGCGGCAACACTGCCGTCGAGGAGGCGCTCTACCTCACCCATCACGCGTCGAAGGTGACGCTGATCCACCGGCGCGATGCGTTCCGGGCCGAGAAGATCCTGCAGGACCGCCTGTTCAAGAACCCCAAGGTCACGGTGCTGTGGGATCACACGCTGCAGGAGATCACCGGCGAGGCCAAGCCCGCGCCGCTGGTCAAGGGCGTGCGCGTGCGCAACGTCAAGACCGGGGCGGAGAAGGAGTTCGCGACCGACGGCGTGTTCATCGCCATCGGCCATTCGCCCAACACCGAGCTGTTCAAGGGCAAGCTCGCCATGGACAGCGAGGGCTACCTCGTCACCAAGCCCGATTCGACCGCGACCGACGTCGAAGGCGTCTACGCGGCGGGCGACGTGCAGGACAAGATCTTCCGCCAGGCCGTGACGGCGGCCGGCACTGGCTGCATGGCGGCGCTGGAGGCGGAGAAATGGTTGGCGGGCCAGGAAGCCCGCCTCGCGCAAGCCGCGGAGTAGCAAGCGGCGGCAAAGCGCGAAACGGGCCTTTGGCACGAAGCACCAAGGCCTTAGGGAGGTGATGTCATGGACTGGGACAAGCTGCGGATCTTCCAGGCCGTAGCTGACGCGGGAAGTTTCACTCACGCCGGCGAATCGCTGAAACTCAGCCAGTCGGCGATCTCGCGCCAGATCGGCGCGCTCGAAGAGCAGCTCGGCGTCATGCTGTTCCATCGCCATGCGCGCGGCCTCATCCTCACCGAGCAGGGCGAGCTGCTGTACCGCACGGCGCGCGACATGGCCGCCAAGGTCAACACCGCCGAGGCGCTGCTGCGCGCCAACCAGGACAAGCCGGCCGGCCGCCTCAAGATCCACGCCACGGTGGGCTTCGGCTCGACCTGGCTGACCGCTCAGATGCACGAGTTCATCACCACCTATCCCGAGATCGATGTCAGCCTCGTGCTGTCGGACAACGAGCTCGATCTCGGCATGCGCGAGGCCGACGTGGCCATCCGCATGATGATGCCGCGCCAGCCCGGCTTGGTGCAGCGGCACCTGCTGACCGTGCGTAGCCACGTCTACGCCGCACACAGCTACATCCAGAAGTACGGCAAGCCCAAGTCGGTCGACGAGCTCGACCAGCACCGGCTGATCATCTTCGGCGAGGATGCGCGGGCGCCCGTGCAGGACGTCAATTGGCTGCTGCGAGAAGGCAACCCAGATCAGGCAGCCCGCATCGTCGTGCTGCGCGTCAACAACACCTACGGCATCTTCCGCGCCGTCGAATCGGGCTTGGGGATAGCCTCGCTGCCCGACTACCTGGCGCGGGAGTCGACCAAGATCGACATGGTTCTGCCGGACCTCAATGTCCGCACGACCGATGTGTATTTCACCTATCCCGAGGAATTGCGGCATTCCAAGCGCATCGCCGTGTTCCGCGATTTCCTTTTGCGGAAGGTCGCGGAGACACGATTCTGAAGATCAGATCTGCAGGATTGCATAGTCGGTGAAAGGCATGCGTCCACCGCATGTCAGTTGCCGGAAATTCCCCCCTACCCATGTGCAATGCGAAGACTATTTTTGGGGCAGGTTTTCGACACGAACGGTTCTTTGCTTTTCGCGTTCGAAACTCGGGATCCTCATGATCCCACGTCTCCCAGACGTGAAGCCTCCCTGTTTGACTCGCCGGGCCTTTGGGCCCGGCGTCTTTTTTTGGCCCCCTGAATCCCTGGGGCTGGAGCGGTCTTTCCGGCCGCCTTTGGTTGGGACGTTCTGCCGCTGGTAGGTCTTACCCCACAGGTTGCCCAAGCAATTGATGTGGAAGGCTTCCCACCCCACATGTATTTTCAGAGCCAACCAAGACGATGTTCTCCGAAGTCCGCCAAGCCATCCTCCCCCTGGCTCTGCGCAAGATTACGCGCCGGGGCGACTTGGAACGTGCCGGTCTTCTGATCGAGTCGCTGGCCAAGCATTGGCGCGACAGCAAGCCCTTCGAACTGCTGATCGTCTCGCCTGGCACCGACACGCATTTGCTGCGCACCAGCTTGCCGCGCTTTGCCAACATCAACGTGTCGGTCCGGCCTGAGTCGGACTTCTTTTCGCTGTTCAGCAGCTTCTATTTGATGACCGGCTGGTATCGCCAGCAGATCGTTAAGCTGCAGGTCCCGGTGATGCTGGGCTTACTTCGACTCCCGGACCTTCGTCGAGGACGGCCGCGGCCTGTCGCGCTGGGAGCCCAAGGTCCACCACGACTGGTGGCGCAACGTCACCGAGGTCGTCGGCACAAACTACGATCCCAAGGGCCACGGCCTGTCGGTGACGCCGAACCTGCTGCATGGCGACCTCGCGGCCCAGACGCTGAATTACATGCGCGGCGGCTCGAATGGTTCGTCGACCACGGCATTGATGACCTGGAAGATGCGCCGGCCGATGCGCGTGCCGTGGACCGAGTATTCGCTCTACACCACCGTCGCCGAGCTGCAGGGTAACCTGTTCGACTATCACGTCGAATGGAACACCTGCTATGGCGCCAGCGTGCACCTGTTCTCCGAGCAGTCCTGCGTCTGGGGCGCCGACGACTTCGAGCGGCTGGTCAAGCTGCCCAACGGCACCGACCCTGGCGGCAAGTTCATCATCGTGCAAAGCCACGCCCGCATCCCGCTCGAGCGCGTCCGCGAATACTGCCTGAGCTTCGCCGGCTAACGCTTTTCGCCCGAAGGGCGAAAGAGCGCTCTAAACCTTTCCGTTGTGCTCGCCGATCTTCGGCGCCTTGGCGACGTCGGCTGCGCGTTCGCCGTCGAAGCTGACGGGCAGGCCGTGGAACAGTGCGTCTGAGCCGGCGTAGGGCTTGGCGAACATGCCGAGTGCCGCCACCTGGGCGAGCTCCAGGACCTGCGGTACGGTGTTGAGCGGCCCGTTGGGCACGCCCAGTGCATCGAGCTTGCCCGACCAGTGGTCGCGGCTCTTGTGCTTCATGATGTCGGCGATCATGCCCAGCAGGAGCTCGCGGTGCTGCATGCGCTCGACGTTGGTCTTGAAGCGTGCCTCGTCCGGCCATTCGGGATGGCCCAGCGCCTCGGCGAACTTGCGCCACAGCCGGTCGTTGCCCGGACAGATCATCAACGGGCCGTCGCTGCACTCGAACGCCTGGTAGGGCGTCAGCGAGGGATGCCCAGTACCCTGACGCGCCGCCATCCGGCCGGTCACCGAGTAGTTCGCGGCGTGGTTCGACGCCCACATCAGGCCGCTCTCGAACAGCGAAGTATTGACCAGGCTGCCGCGGCCGGTCGCGGCGCGCTGGGCGATGGCCGCCAGCACGCCGATCGCCGTCCACATGCCGGTCGACAGGTCGATGATGGACACGCCGATGCGCGCCTCGGGTCCCGAGGGATCGCCGTTCAGCGAGATCAGGCCGGCCACCGCCTGGATGATCGGCTCGTAGCCCGGCCGTTCCTTCCACGGCCCGGCATGGCCGAAGGCGCCGAGGTCGGCGTAGATCAGCCGCGGGAAGCGCTTGGTGAGCGTGGCGCCGTCGATGCCGAACTTGGCCGGCACGTCGGCCCGCAGGTTGTGCACGAAGACGTCGGCTGAGCCGATGCGCTCGATCAGCGCCTCACGCTCAGCCTTGTCGGCGAGATCGCAGGTGATCGACTTCTTGCCGCGGTTGAGCGCGATGAAGCCCACGGAGTCGCCCTCGATGAAGGGCGGGCCCCATTTGCGCGCATCGTCGCCTTCGGGCCGCTCGACCTTCACCACGTCGGCGCCGAGGAAGGCCAGGATCTGTCCGCAATAGGGACCAGCGAGGTTCTGGCCGAATTCGACGACTTTTATGCCCGCCAGCGGCTTGCTCATCGCAGATTGCTGCCCAGGATCTCGCGCGCGATGACCATGCGTTGCACCTCGCTCGGCCCCTCACCGACGCGGCGGATGCGCATCTCGCGATACCAGCGTTCCAGCGGCAGGTCCTTGGTCATGCCCATGCCGCCATGGATCTGCATGGCGCGGTCGACGACGCGGCCGCCGCCTTCCGACGCTGTCAGCTTGGCGATCGCGGCCTCGGTGCGGAAGGGCAGCCCCCGGCGCGCCTTCTCGGCAGCCTCCAGCGTGAAATGGCGGGCGGTGCGGATGTCGATCTCGTTGTCGACCAGCATCCACTGGATGGCCTGTCGGTTGGCGAGCTTCTCGCCGAAGGTGCTGCGCATCTTGGCCCATTCGACGGCCATCTCGTGGGCGGCGATGGCGACGCCGATGCAGCCTGCGGCGTAGGGAATGCGCTGGCGCGTCAGCCGGTCGTTGGCCACGGCGAAGCCCTTGTTGACCTCGCCCAGCACCTGGTGGTCCGACACCCAGCAATCCTTGAACTCGAGCTCGGTGGCGTAGCTCGACGAGCGCAACGTGTGCACGACGCGCCGCACGTGGAACCCCGGCGTGCCGGCGTCGATGATGAAACAGGTGATGCCGGCGCGGCCCTTGGAGGCGTCGGTACGGGCGAAGACGATGCCGTACTGCGCCCGATCGGCGCCGGAGATGAAGATCTTGGCGCCGTTCAGCACCCAGCCATTGTCCTTGCGTTCGGCCTTGGTCTGGATGGCGCGCGCCGGATCGCTGCCGCCCGACGGCTCGGTGAGCCCGAAGAACGGCTTCTTCTCGCCGCGCAGTGTCGGATAGAGGTAGCGCTCCTTCTGGTCCTCGTTGGCTTCGAAGATCTGCGCCAGGCCCGCGCCGCCGAAGGTGCCGTAGCACGGGACGTAAAGGCCGGCGCGGTGCTGGGCCATCTCGATGGCGAGCAGCACGCGGGTGACGATGTCGATGTCGGGCCCGCCGAACTCCTTGGGGATGTCGATGCCGTAAAGGCCCATCGCCTTGGTCTTCTCGACCAGGCGGGCGTGGTCGGCGGGATCGAGCTCGGCAGCGTCGGGATCGAGCTTGGCCTCGAGCGGGATGATCTCCTCGCGTACGTAGCGGCGGACCTGGTCGATCAGCATCTGCTGTTCGGCGCTGGGCTCGAAATCCATGGGCGGCTCCTCAGTAAAACCTCACCCTGAGGAGCGGCCGCAGGCCGCGTCTCGAAGGGTGGGACCAGTCTTGGCGTTGCCACCCTTCGAGACGCATCGCTTCGCGATGCTCCTCAGGGTGAGGTGGTGCACGTTCACGACGGGCTCAGCCTGCCGAGTGCAGGCGGCGGGTTCTTGGCGTTGTCGATGGGCAGGCTGCCGTGGTCGGCCTGGTGCACCATCAGGAGCTCGAGCCAGCGCGTACGGTACTGCTGGTTGACCTCGACACGGAACTGATGGCCCGAGGCGCGCTGGCTCGCTTCGCGCTGCAGTTCGCTGCGCAGGCCGAAGGCCGTCCGCGCGCCGGCCTGGCCGATATAGACGATCGCGCCCTTGGCGTCGGCGATCTGGTAGACGCCGAGCTGACCCGGCAGGCGATCGACGACTTCCGCCGTCAGCGGACGCCAGGGCTTGTCGAGGCGCAGCCTGAGCGCCACGTCACTTGCCCTGGAACTTGGCGGTGCGCTTCTCCAGGCGGGCCTTCATGCCTTCCTGCGCATCCTGGCTCTGCATTGCCGCCCGCACCAATGCGTCGACGTCGTCGTGCTTGATGGCGTCGCGGATCTCGAGCTGACGCACCGTCAGCGCCTTCATAGCCTTGAGCGACAGGGGCGCGTTGGCGGCCAGCCGGTCGATGACCCTGGTCGCCTCGGCCTCGAGCTCAGCGGCCGGCACGCAGCGGGCGATCAGGCCGAGCGCATAGAGCTTGGTCGAGGGCAGGGGATCGCCGAGCAGCAGCATCTCGCGCGTCGTCACCGGGCCCAGCACCTCCATCAGCTTCTTGGCCAGGAACCAGTTGGGCGCCAGCCCGACCTGGGCGAGCGACATGCCGAAGCGCGCCTTCTGGCTCGCCACCACCAGATCGCAATGCAACGCCAGCTCGTTGCCGCCGGCAATGGCGTCGCCCTGCACCACGGCCACCACGGGCAGCGGGCAGAGCTCGATGGCGCGCAGCATGACCTCGATGCCGCTGGCCTCGCCGGCGCCGGCCGATTTGCTGCGCTCGGCCATGTCGAGGCCGGCGCAGAACACGTCGCCCTTGCCGCGGATCACCAGGACGCGGTCTTCGGCCGCGACGGGTGCCTGCAGCGCTCCGATCATCTCGCGCAAAAGCTCGCTGTCGAGGGCATTGCGCTTTTCCGGCCGGTTCATCCAGACGGTTTTGACCGGGCCGTTCTTCTCAATGATGACTTTGCTCATTGCCTTACTCCGGTTCGATGCCTGCGGCTTTGATCTCCGTCGTCCACCACGTCGTCTGCTCCTTGACGTAGGCAGCGAACTGCTCGAGCGGCAGGGGCGAGATCTCCATGCGGCCTTGGGTCATGGCTTTTGCCGTGGCCGGATCCTTCAGCGCTTCGGTGATGGCGTCGGCCAGCGTCTTCTGGATGTCCGTGGGCGTGCCGGCCGGGGCGAACACCGCCAGCCAATAGACCAGCGAATAGCCCGGCACGGTCTCGGCGATGGCCGGCAGGTTGGGCGCGACCGAGGTCCGTTGCGGACCCGTGGTGCCAAGCCCGCGCACCTTGCCGGCGTCGATCTGTGCCAGCCCCTGCGGCAGGTCGGGGAACATGAGCTGGACCTGGCCGGACATGACGTCGCCCAGCGCCTGGGGGCTCGCCTTGTAGGGCACGCGCTCGATCTTCACGCCCGCCATCTTGTTGAACATCTCGGCCGAGAGCCGCTGCGAGGCGCTGGCCTCGGCGTAGTTCAGCTTGCCGGGATTCTTCTTGGCGTAGTCGATCAGCTCGGCGACCGATTTGATCGGCAAGTCGTTGTTGACCACCAGCACGTTGACGCCGGTCACGCAGCGCATGATCGGCACGAAGTCCTTCTCCGGATCGTAGGAGAGCTTCTTGAACAGTGCCGGATTGGCGGCGTTGGTCGTGTTGGTGCCCATCAGCAGCGTGTAGCCGTCGGCCGGCGCCGTCGCGACGGCAGAGGCGCCAAGCTGGCCCGAGGCGCCGGGCTTGTCGTCGACGACGATCGGCTGCTTGAGAAGCTCCTGCAGCTTGGCGCCGAGCCCGCGCGCCGTCAGGTCGGTGGCGCTGCCGGCGGCGAAGGGCACGACGATCTTGATCGGCTTGTTGGGGTACGCCTGCGCAAAAGCCTTCGGCGCGGCCGCCAGGGCGACAACGCCGGCAAGCGCGGAACGGCGGTACAACTTCACTGAAAATCCTCCCTTGGCCTCGCGGGCCGATGCCCGTTGTAGCGCGGGCCGGCGCGGCGAGGCAAAGGCAGGTGGCTATCTTACATGAAGAGCTTTTCCGCTTTGCGGTCGGCGTAAAGCCCGGCCACGAACTCGCCATAGCCGTTGTAGAGCAGGGTGGGGATGCGCTCGTCGCTGCCCAGCGGCTTCTCGGTCGCCTGGCTCCAGCGCGGATGCGGCACCTGCGGGTTCACGTTGGCCCAGAAGCCGTACTCGCTTGCCGCCAGCTTCTCCCAGAACGAGACCGGGCGCTTGTCGCTGAATTCGACCGAGACGATCGACTTCACGTTCTTGAAGCCGTACTTCCACGGCGCCACCAGGCGCAGCGGCGCTCCGTTCTGCTTGTGGATCGGCTTGCCGTAGAGGCCGGTGGCGATGAAGGTGAGGTCGTTCATCGCCTCGTCCATCGCCAGGCCCTCGGTGTAGGGCCAGGGATAGAGGAGGTCGCGCTGCTCGCGCATCACCGACAGCTTGCTGAGCGTCTTCATCACCACGAACTTGGCGCCGCTGGTGGGCTTGCACAGCTCGACCAGGGAGCGCATCGGAAAGCCGCTCCACGGCACGATCATCGACCACGTCTCGACGCAGCGATGGCGATAGACGCGCTCCTCGAGCTGCACCTTGGCCAAGAGATCGTCGATGCCGATCTCGAACGGCTTTTCGACCATGCCCGAGACCTTGATGGTCCACGGGCGGACCTCCAGCTTCTGGGCGTCGCGCCAGATGCTCTTGTCGGTGCCGAATTCGTAGAAGTTGTTGTAGGTCGTCGCCAGCTTCTCGGCGGTCATCGGCGTGGGCACGCCGTACTTGTCGTTGCGCTTGGCCGGGTAGAGCGCGGCCGATGGATCCTTGTCCTGGGCCGAGGCGATGGCCGGCAGGGCG
>WNGB01028675.1_pt1 | contig 12831 bp, 11 predicted proteins | sample 5400681 | NCBI WGS metagenome assembly WNGB01 (sample SAMN13153367, study PRJNA577476) | soil metagenome | isolation source: 115 cm soil or saprolite under grassland replicate 2 | place: USA:California | collected 2016-06-15 | reverse complement strand
TGCGTGAGCGTGTCGGCGAACCAGTCCCGGTCGAGCTCGTCACGAAGTAGGGCGATGAGGGCGCGCCCCTCCTCGGCCCCGGGCGGCGCGCCCAGATACGCGGCCCCCACCCAGCTCGCCATCCGCTCAGCGGACTCACTCCCGTCCTTCCACCGGGCCATGGCCTCTTCCACGCGGTCCAGGTCGCCGGCCTCGGCCTGCAGGATGGTCCGGCGCAGCTCGGCCGAGGTCGAATCGATGGTGTCGGCCAGCTCCTCGTACCAGGTCCTGGCCTGTCTGGCTGGATCCTCGCCGCCCATGAGGGCCCGGTAGAGGCGCCATTCCCAGATGAGCCCGCGGCGCATGGCCTCGCGCAGGTCCAGCTCGCGCGTCACGAGCCGCTCCAGGGAGTCCTCCGGCCGCTCGAGCTGAGCGAGCGGCGACGACGGGTCCCGGATGAGCGGGCCGAGCGGCAGGCCGACATAGATCGCCACCACGATGGAGCAGACAACGGTGACGAGAATCGAGAAAGCCCGGCGCGGCGCGCTGGCCGCCGCTTCCTGCGCGAGGCCCTCGGGCGCGGGCTCACTCATGGGGGGCGGCCTACGGGGGCCGCCGGGTGATCAGGAACGCGCGGATCTCGCGAGCGCGGCGAAGAGGCGGCGCGCGGCCTCGGAGTGGCCGACCAGCTCTTCCGGATGCCACTGCACGCCCAGCACGAAGCGCGAGGCCTCCGTCATCTCCACGCCCTCGATGATCTGATCGGGAGCCCAGGCTACCGCGGCCAGCCCCGTTCCGAGCGCCTTCACCGCCTGGTGGTGCATGCTGTTGACCTCGAGCTCGTCGGTCCCGAGCGTCTCCGCGAGCCGGCTTCCCGGCTTCACCTTCACCTTGTGGGTGGGCTGATCGCGCGGCGCCGGCGGGCTGTGCTGGAGCTGGGTGCCGGGGTCGGTGCCCACGTCCTGGAAGAGCGTGCCGCCGAGCGCCACGTTGAGGAGCTGGATGCCGCGGCAGACCGCCAGGATGGGGAGCCGCCGCTCCAGCGCGATTCGCACCGCCGAGGCCTCCAGCGTGTCGCGGGTGGGCGCGACCTCGAAGAGAGTCGGATGGGGCGCTTCGCCGAACACCGCCGGGTCGATGTCGCCGCCGCCGGTGAGCAGCAACCCGTCCAGCCCGCGGGCGAGCCGCGCGAGCGAGGCCGCGGAGAGCTGGGGCGGGAGCACGACCGGCACGGCCCCCGCCTGCTGGACCGCGTGCAGGTACGCCGAGTTGACGTACGCGCGCTCCGGCATTTTGCCGATGGTGATGGAGGTGGTGACGCCGATGAGAGGGCCGTGACTCATGACGGCTATGCTACCATAGCGCGCGTGAGTCTCGACTCCGGGCGGTCTCAGGGTGTTTCGGTTCCGGTGGGCGCGGGCCCGATGATTCAGGTCATGGGCCGGCGCTGGATGGTCTCCGCCGGCCATCCGCTCGCGGCCCAGGCGGGGGCGAGGGTCCTTGAGGCGGGCGGCAATGCGATCGACGCCGGCGTCGCGGCGGGATTCATGCTGGGCGTGGTCCACCCGGACATGGTGAGCTTCGCCGGTGTGGCGCCCATCGTCGTGCATTTGGCCGCGACCGGGGAGACCTTCGAGGTCTCGGGCGTGGGACCGTACCCGCGGAAGGCCACGGCCGACTTCTTCCGCGCTCACTGCGGCGGCCAGATCCCGCCAGGCGTGCTCCGGACCGTCGTGCCCGCGTCGCCCGATTCCTGGTGCGTCGCGCTCGAGCGCTGGGGCACGTGGAGCTTCAAGGAGGCGGTCGCGCCGGCCCTCGAGTGCGCCCTACGGGGCTTTCCGCTCTCGACGTTCTCCGCCGCGATGATCCGCGGCAATGCCGACCGCTACAAGCGCTTCCCGACCTCGGCGGCGCTCTACCTGCCCGGCGGTGAGCCGCGCGCCCCCGGGGACCTCTTCGTCCAGGCCGAGCTGGCGGAGACCATCAAGCTTATGGGCGAGGCCGAGACGCGCGTGCGCCGGCGCGGGCGGGCACGGGCGATCCGCGCCGCGCGCGATGTCTTCTACAAGGGCGAGATCGCGCGGCGGATCGTCGAGTTCCACGCGCGGGAGGGCGGCCTGCTCACCGCGGAGGACCTCGCCGACTTCCACGCCGAGGTGGCGCCGGCGCTCACCGCCGGCTTCCGCGACTATGAGGTGGCGGCGTGCGGCTTCTGGTGTCAGGGCCCGGTGCTGCTCCAGATGCTCAACCTGATCGAGCCGTTCGACTTCGAGGCCCTGGGTCACAACTCGCCGCGCGCCCTCCATCTCCTGGTGGAAGCCATGAAGCTCGCCTTCGCCGACCGCGAGGCGTATTACGGCGACCCGCGGCACGTCAAGGTGCCGGCCGAGGGGCTCCTCTCCAAGGATTATGCCGCCGCGCGGCGCTCCCTGATCCGCGCCGACCGCGCCTGGCCCGAGATGCCGCCGCCGGGCGACCCCGACGCGAGGCGCGCGGTGAACAACGGACCGAACGGATTGGCGGGGCCCCCCGGCGCCGCGGCGCCCGGCGCTCTCGATACGGCCTACGTATGCGTCGTGGACGCTCTCGGCAATGGCTTCTCGGCGACACCGAGCGACCCCTCGGTGGATTCGCCCGTGGTGTCGGGCGTGGGCTGCGTGGTGTCGCCCCGCGGCTCTCAGGGCTGGCTCGCTCCGGGGCACGCGAGCGAGGTCGCGCCCGGCAAGCGGCCCCGCCTCACGCCGGCCCCCGCCATGGCCTTCCGGGGCGGCCGGCTCTTCATGCCCTTCGGCACACCCGGCGGCGATGTCCAGCAGCAGGCCATGCTCCAGGTGTTCCTCAACATCACCGCCTTCGGCATGCCGCCCCAGCAGGCGGTGGAGGCGCCGCGCGTGGCCACGCGGAGCTTCCCCGATTCCTTCTGGCCGCACCCGAACTACCCGGGCCAGCTCGATGTCGAGCGGAGCATTCCCGCCGAGACGCGGGCGGCGCTGGCTGCTCGCGGGCATGCCGTCACCGAGCGGCCCGAGCGGGACTGGCGCTCGGGCGCCGTCTGCGCCATCGTCATCCGGCCCGATGGCACGCTCATGGCGGGGGCCGATCCCCGCCGCGGGGCTCACGCCATCGGCTGGTAGCGCGGCGAAGGGCTCCACCCGTTGTCACGTCTGATGCGCACGCTGATCACCGCCGCGGCCGCGCTCCTGCTCGCTCTCGCCGCGGCGCAGGCTGCCGCGCCTGGGCTGTCACTCCCGCGCCAGCTGCCGCCCGGGGAACGCGCGCGGCTCGAGGAGATCGCGAAGCACTCGTTCGCGTCGACGCGGGTGGAGCTCGAGCCCTATGTGGCGCGGCCGGAGATCTGGGAGTACCTGCTCGATCACCCGGAGTTCGCCACTCACGTCACCCGCGCGCTCAAGCTGGCGCGCTACCGCATCTGGCACGACGCGAGCGGACTCTGGCTGGACGACGGCTGGGGCGTGAAGGGGCAGTTCACCGTCGTCCACGCGGAGCGCGGGAGGCGGCTCATGTACGCGCGCGGCCGCTTCGAGGAGAAGCTCCTGCCGGAGATCCGGGGACAGGCCGTCGCCACTCTCGAGTACGCGTTCCGTCCGGACGGCGAGGGGCATACCGTGGTCGCCACCGCGGCCAGCGGCTATGTCCAGGTGGACAACCGGGTCTTGAACACGCTGGGCAAGGTGGCGGCGCCGCTCGTGCAGGCCAGGGCCGACAAGGAGGCGGGGCTCCTGCTCAGGACCTTCGCGCGGGTGACGCGCGCGATCGAGGAGAACCCCGCCCGGGTCTATCAGGTGGTGAGCGAGCGGCCCGACGTCCCCCGCCACGAGCTGGAGGAATTCCGCCAACTGCTCCGGCTGCCGTGAATCCTCTCTGAGTGGAAGCGCAGCGGCGCGCTGCGGAGTGGCCAAGTACGCCCCGAAGTGATCGACGACCGGTGGAGCCCCACGATGAGGTCAGGACCGTGCCTCAGACCAACGGCGGAACGCGTGCTGGCTCGCCGCACCCAGCCCGGTGACGACCGCAAGCCAGACGATGATCCAGCCGACGATCGGGATCAGGCCAATGAGCCCGAGCACGATCAGAGCAAGGACCAGGGAGAGCATCCGCCCGCCTGCTGACAGTTCCGGCCCGCGCCCGACGAGGCGGGTCCCAAGCTCACCGAGGAAGACGGCCGCGGTGAGATACGCGAGCAGGAGCGCGACGGCGTAGAGGGCGACCAGCGTCAGACCTACAGGGATACCGATGATCGTGATCATCAGGACGATCGCGGCAATCGGAGTCGTGATGAGCAACAGGAAGCCAAGCCCCAGGCTCCTCCACGGATCTCTCCCGATCGCGCGCGCAGCCGAAACGGTGAACCCGGGGAACAGCCACAGCAAGATCAGGCCGCAGGCCACCAGCCCGGCCAGGAGCCCAATCCGCGCGAGCACAAGCATGAGCAGGGCCATCCGCCCGGCGCGCGCGGGAAGGTCGGACTGCGTGTAGATCACCCGCCCCTGGATCTGCGCTTCCGGGTCAATCCTCGCCGGCTTCGCGCTCATGTACGCAAGATCGCCTTTGATGCGTGCCGTGGGCAGGATCTCGATGGTCTGCGCGGTGATGCGGACATCGCCGTCGACCGCGCCCGCAACGCTCGCGGATGCCGCCGCCACCTTCAGTTCCCGGGCGACCCGGCCGGCGACCGTCACCCTGCCGCCACTCAGCCACGCTCGACCGCCGACCTGAGCCTCCGGCGCCAGCGTGACGGTTCCCCCGGCCGCCACGACATCGCCGCCCACCTGGCTTCCGATCGTGACGGTGCCGCCGGCCGCCCGGATGTCGTCCCCGACCCGGCCGCTCAAGTTCACGGAGCCTCCGGCAACGGTCACGTCCCCCTTCACGAGCTGGCGGACGTTGACCGTGCCGCCCGCGGCCATCAGGTCGCGTTCGATATCACCGAGCACGTCGATCGTGCCGCCTGCGACGTACGTGTTATCGGTCAGTGTGCCCCGGAGGATGACAGTCGCCCCGGTCTCCTGGGCGGGGAGCGCTGACGGGAACAGCGCGCACAGGACACCGGACACGAGCCTCGCCCACATCCCTGTCCCCCTCGCCATCACTCGACTTCTAGCCCACATTCAAGCTCACCACCATCACCTTTCGAGGTTGACGGCTTGTCCTCAACGCGTGGCCGTTCCGCGCCGGCGGGATGCCCGGTCCGATTCCTCGCTCCCACCGCCTCCTTTTCCGAGCCTTGCTGTGGGGCGGCTGCACGAGACTCCGCCACTATAGCGCAGGTGTCCGTGCCCGGGACGACACAGCGAAGCAGTGGCGGCCCGGCGCTGCCCCGTCTCCGCCGGGACCGGCGCCCCGCGGACCGTTGCGGGGAGGGCGCGGCCAGCATACCCTAGCTCGCGACGGTCGGGCATGACCGCCCGAGAGGAGGTCGGCGGCGCTGGAGCGGTTCGGCCGGAGAGGAGGATCAAGGATGGCGCACGGGCGATTCCGCGTCCTCGCGCTGCTGCTGACGGGCGCGCTGATCTCGCTCTCGGCCCCCGGGGGCGCCCAGCCCCTCGGGGAGGTCTTCCAGAAGGTCAATCCGTCCGTCGTGGTGATCCGCGCCAAAGGGCGCGACGTCTCGACCGGAGGCGATCAAGTCCGCTTCAGCGAGATCGGCTCCGGAGTCCTCATCTCGGCGGACGGCAAGGTCATGACCGCCGCCCACGTCGTGCAGGCGATGGACGAGGTCACCGTGGAGTTCATCGGAGGCGAAGCGGTGCCGGCCGCGGTGATCGCCTCCGAGCCAGCCGCCGATCTGTCGTTGCTCAAACTGGATCATGTCCCCCCGCGTGCTCTCGTGGCGCGAATCGCGAACTCCGACACGGTCAAGATCGGCGATCAGGTCCTGATCATCGGCGCTCCGTACGGGTTGAGCCACTCGATGACCGTGGGCTGGATCAGCGCCCGCTGGGCCCCGAACACCGTGTACAAGACGATGCCCCTCGCCGAGTTCTTCCAGACGGACGCCGTCATCAACACGGGCAATTCGGGCGGGCCGATGTTCAACCTGGCGGGTGAGGTCATCGGGGTCGTGAGCCACAACATCTCCAAGTCGGGCGGAAGCGAGGGGCTCGGCTTCGTGGTGACGATGAACACGGCCAAGAAGCTCCTCCTCGAGGAGCCCTCGTTCTGGACCGGCCTGGAGGGGCGGCTGCTCTCCGACGAGCTGGCTGACCTGTTGAACCTTCCCCCGAACACCACCGGGTACCTGGTCAAGACCGTGGCGAAGGGCTCGCCGGCGGAAGCCGTGGGGCTCCGCGGGGCAACGAAGGTCGCCGTCATCGACGGCGAGCCGATCGCTGTCGGCGGGGACATCATCCTCAAGGTTCAGGGAGTCCCCGTGGGCGGGCTCGCCGACTACGAGAAGATCCGCGACATCCTCGCCCGCCTGCCGTCGGGAGGGATGTTGACGGCGACCGTGCTGCGGGCGGGGCGGCTGATCGAGTTGACCGGCCGGAAGCCGTGAGGAACGCCGTGCCAGCGCGGCGCCCGAGAGTGCGTTCTGGTCACTTGATCTGCTGGAAGGCGTGGGCGACCCGCAAGACGGTTCCGTCTTCCCAGTGCCGGCCCACCAGCATCATCCCGACGGGGAGTCCGTTGGACATCCCGCACGGAACGTTCATCGCGGGATTACCGGTCACATCGAATGGGCACGTGTTTGCGATCATCTCCAGCGCCCGAGCCACGTACTCTTCGCGACTGGCGTTCGGCGCCGGAATGACCGTCGCCTTCATGGGTGTGGTCGGCATCACCAAGACATCCACCTGCTTAAAGGCTTCATCGTAGGCCGCCCGAAGGACCCGCGCGAGGTTCTGGGCCTTCGCGTAATAGTGCCCCTGATAGTTGTCCTGCATGTACTGGCCCAGCAGGATGACCAGCTTTACGGTCTCAGAGAGGTCATTCGCGCGCGCCCGGCGGCTTCGGCCATAGAAGTCCAGGAGCGGGGTCGTGTAGTGGCCCTTCCAGTTGGTCCCCATGCTGTTGCCGGCAACCATGAGCATCGTGGCGCCCTCTACCGCGATGGCATTCCAGATGTGGATACCATCGCGGTGCAGGGGGACGGAGATTTCCGTCAGGGTCGCCCCGGCCCGGGTCAGACGCTGCGCCGCATCGCGCACCGTGGTATCCACGTCAGACTCCGAGGCCCCGGCCCAGCCAAACCCCTCCTGGACGATCCCGATGCGGAGCCCCTTGGCGTCGCCCGTTACGGCCTTGGTGTAAGCCTCGGTGCGGACCCCCGCCGACTGGCGCGGGTCGAGGCCGTCGGGGCCGGCGATCGCTTCAAGGAGCAGCGCGCAATCCGCCGCCGAGCGGGCAATGGGACCCGTGTGGTCCAGCGTCAGCTCGATGGGAAAGACCCCCGTGTACGGCACGAGCCCGTAGGTGGCCTTGAGCCCAAACGCTCCGCAGTAGGAACTCGGGATGCGAATCGATCCACCCTGATCTCCTCCCATGGCCATGTCGCACTCGCCGGCTACCACCAGGGCGGCGCTGCCGCTTGAAGACCCGCCGGCTGATCGTTTCGGATCGTGGGGGTTCAGGACAGGTCCCGTGTCGGACGTATGACTCCCTCCCGAGAAGCACAGGTGCTCGCAGACGGCCTTGCCGACGATCTCGCCCCCCGCATCGAGGATACGGGTCACAATCGTCGCGTCCACGTCCGGCACGAATCCCTCCAGGACGTTGGAGCCGTTCATCATGGGGATGCCGGCGACACAGACGTTGTCCTTGATCGCGATCTTCTTTCCAGCCAGCTTTCCCGACGCGGCACCTTTGATCGCGCACTTCCAATACCAAGCGTTGAGCCGGTTCTCGGAAGCCGCGGGGCGGAAGCCCGGGTTTCGGGGGTACTTGACCGGAAGCGTTGGCTCGGCGAATTGATCCAAGCGCCGATATGAGGCCAGAACGCCATCCATGAGGTTGCGGAACGAGGCAAGATCCTCCTGGCTCATGTCGAGGTTGTAGAGTCGTGCAATCCTGTGAAGTTCTTTGATGGGGGGCTTTCGGAGTACCCGAGGGCCGGTGTTCGCAGGAGGCGCTGCCTGTAGCGCCGACTGTGCGAAGGCGCGAGGCAATGGGCCGGATGTCCCGACAGTCGACGCGAGGAGCCCCGTTGCTCCCACTCGAAAGAACTGCCGACGAGAGAATCTGCCAGTCGTCTTCCCCATAGTGTCCTCCTTGATGGATCGTCTGGTGCCGCTCGGGGCGGCTTACGGTTTCACCGAAAGAGAGATCTCACCGGGGGATCACGCAAACAGCCACTCCGGCGATTGACATGGTGAAAGTAGCAGAGGTGCTGACCGGGGAGCCACGTCGGGCACATGGTTGCTCGCCATGGGGGATGGAGTGCTGGTGCCGAGAACACTATGCCGCGACCCACCGGTTGTCAACGCAGTCCTTGACCCCTCCCGGAGGCACAGGCTAGGCTAACCGCACCGTTTCCCCCTTCACCGGCCCGGCCCGCTGGGAGGCCCCGGCATGCAGTGTCCCCGGTGCCAGCACGAGAACCGCCCGCAGGCGAAGTGTTGCGAGGAGTGTGCCACGCCCCTGGCGAAGATCACCACGGCGCTCGACCTCACCATCCCCCCGTTGCTCTTGCTCGGGGTCGATCAGGTCATCGGTGCCGGCGTTCAACGTGGTCGGGCTCCGGGCCGGGTGATGGCCGCACCCGCCTTGATCGTCTCAGGCCGAGGAGGGTCTGCGCCATGATGACACGCCGAGCCTTCGTGGGTGGTTCGCTTCTGCTCGTCGCCGGGATCCCTGGCGCGCCTGCCCTGGCGGCCGACGAGATCAAGATCGGCGTCCAGCTTCCCCTCAGTGGCGAGCGGGCCCCGGTGGGCCTGACGATCCGGAAGGCGATCGAGATGGCCGTGGAGGACGTCAACCGGAAGGGCGGGATCAACGGCGTGTCGCTTGCTCTTGTCTGGGAGGACAGCCGCGACTCTGCGGAGGGCGCTACCGAGGCGGTTCGCACCCTCATCAGCCAGCCTCAGGTCGCGGCCATCGTCGGGGAGCTCTTCAGCCCGTTCGCCCTGGCGAGTCGTCCGGCGGTCGAGCAGGCGGGCATCCCGTACGTGATCGGAGGGACCAGCCCGCGAACGACCGAAGGCGCTCAGTGGACCTTCCGCATCGCGGCGAGTGACGCGCTCCTGGCCGATCTGCTCGCCCGTTACGTCGCTGAGACCCTCAAGCTCAAGAAGCTCGCGGTGCTCAGCAGCCGCGTGGGCGTCCACAACACCCGCGGCGACCTGGTCGTCAAGGTCCTTCAGGATCGATATGGCATCGCGCCGGTGGTCCGCGACACGTGGAAGCCGGACGACCGAGACTTCAGTCCCCAGCTCGACAAGGTGAAGGCGGCCTCGGCCGATGCGGTCATCGCTCTCGGCGAGACCGGTGAGGGCGCCGCGTTCCTGAAGCAGGCCGCAGCCCTGCCCGGGCATCCACAGGTGATCGCGCACCGGGACTTCGGCGCCCGGCCGGTCCTGGAGGAAGCCGGGGCGGCGGCTGACGGCGTTCTGATCGTGACCGAGTACGTGCCGGCACTGCTCGGCGCGGAGCGCCAAGCCTGGGCCCGGGCGTTTCAGCAACGCTACGGCGCCGAGCCTAGCATCATCGCCGCGCAGCACTACGACGCGGTGCTCCTGCTGGCCGAGGCAATGAAACGCGCCGGGACGACTCGAGCTCAGGTCAGGACCGGCCTGGAGCAGCTGAAGGGTTTCCGTGGGGTGATGGCGGACTACACCTTCGACGGGAAGCGAAACGGCGTTCATCGATTCTACGCCGTCCGCATCCGCGGCGGGGGACCAGCCCTCGAAGCCGTGCTCGACGAACGACCATAGGACGACCTACCGGGCTTGCGGGGCGGCGCGTAGGACGGGGGCTGTCGCGACCGGTTTGCCGTTGCGGGTCACGATGATGACATCGTCCTTCGCAACCTCCAGCATTCGCGCAAAGTGATTGCGCGCCTCAAACACCGTCATCATCCGGTTTTGGGCTCGGTGCTGGGTCAAGTTGCGAGCCAGACAAGGCGCGAGCGAGGTCGGCAGGCCGAGGCGTACGTGGGTGTACGTTGAGGCCTGCCGACGAGCGAGCAACGAAGTATGGCGACGCAAATTGGCCCAGCACCCATCATCCTCATTGCTGCTCCTCTCGGTAGCGTGGTCAGCCGGATCGGTGCCTGATGAGGCTGGCGCCGACCGCCAGGACGGCCGTAAGGCCGCCGGCCATCGCAAAGCCACTCCCATACCCCCAGGTGTCCATCACCGGGCCAAGGCCGAAAGCAGCGGCGGCGAAGCCGACGTAAATCGCAGTGCTGTAACCGCCCATCGCCCCGCCCCGGGTTGCCGGCGTCGTCGCCTCGGTCAGGATGGCGCCGACGGCGACGAACGCTAGGCTGAGGGCAAGACCGAGCGAGGCCGCGAGGAGAAGGAATTCTTCCGTGCGGTGGGCCAGCGGAAGCGACGCGGTCAACAGCCCAGCCGAGAGAATGCCCCCCAGGACGTAGGGCTGGCGCACGCGGGAGCGATCTAGCACCCACCCGGCTGGCGCCCGACTCACCGTGTTCACGAGCGCCTGCACGCCGAGCACGAGACCGATGGCGGCGGGGCCGAGACCCCGCTCGCGTGCCAGCAAGGGGAAGAAGGTGAGCACGGTTCCCTGCGCACCGATCCCCGCTACCGTCACGACCCAGCTCGCGAGGACCTCGGGGCTCGCGAGGGCCGCACTGAAGCTGCCGCGCGCGGCTGACCGAGGAGACCGCGGTACCCGTGGGATCAGCACGGCGGCGAGAGCGAGCGCCAGGATGATGATGCCTCCCGCCGCCAGGAAGGCCGGACGCTCGCCCCAGCGTTCGGTGGCGGCACCGCCCAAGATGGGTCCGAGCCCGAAGCCAGTGTACAGCGCAGTGGTATACCAGCCGTAGGCACGCGCGATGGCCCCGGGCTCCGCCGAATCACCGACGAGCGACATCATGGCCGGGGTGAAGGCCGCCACACCCAACCCGGCCGCCGCGTAGACGAGGCCAAGCGTCCAGAGGGTCGACGCCGCCGCCAACGCGAATGAGGTCAGCGCGCTCACGAGGGTGCCGGCGAACAGGAGGCGCGCCCGCCCCCAGCGGTCGGAAGCGAGCCCGAATGGGACCGCCGTCAGCGCGGCCAGCCCCATGTGTGCGGCCACGATGGCGCCGACTTCGGCGGGCGAGGCCCCGTGCGCGCTGGCGAAGAGAGGGAGCACCGGCACGCGCATGTAGGCCCCGGTGTAGTGCACGGCGGTGATGAGACAGGCCAAAAGAAGCTTGCCACGCGCTGTCATCGCCGTCGGCTCCCTCGGCCGCCATCCCGCCTCGCCGGCCGCAACCCTTTCCGGGCTATCCTCGACGGGCGCCGTGTCCGCCAGGTGGTCTCAGCTCCGCCCTGGCACATCTCCAGACGGCGCGCTCCCGAGCCGCCGCCTCCTTATAGCACGCCGCGAGCGGCCCCGGTCGGCGTCGAAGAACCAGTGACCAGCGCCCCGGCTCGCCAACACTCTTGACCGCCGTCTCGACGGGGCCTAGACTCGCCGCAACTCCGAGTACACCCACACGTGCCGCCCTCAAGGGGGGCGGCCCCATGCCTGGATTCGACGGGAAGGGAGGTGACTGGAGAGCGGGTCGCACCGATCGCTGCATCGAACCGGAACAGTCCTTTGCATAGGCAAGGGAGGACACATGAAGACAGCTGGTAAGATCTTCGTCCTGACGCTGATCGGAGCCGGGGTCCTTGTAAGCACGACGTTCCTGGGGGCCCAGGACGCAGTCCCTGTCAATGACAAACCGCTCACGGAACGTTGGGCACCCAGTGAATGGGGACCAAACGACAAGGCGGGCTCCATCAACCGCATCACGCCGCAAGTGGTGATGAAGGGCCTCAAGCTGGTGAAGCAGGGGAAGACCGCGACCCTGGGCAAGTACTACGCCTCTGATGTTCCGGCTTTCGGGGCAAGGTCCTGGACCCTGAGCATCCCGGGCACCCCGACCGGCGGCCCGTTCGGCAAGAACGCGCTCATCTACCACGATGAGTTCGTGGCCACCGAGATCGGCCAGATCAGCACCCAGTTCGACGGTCCGGGCCATATCGGCGTCCACACCTCGAAGGGGAACTTCATGTACAACGGCCGGATGGCCGAGCAGGTCTACCAGCGTGGCGCGGGCGGTCGCGTGGTCGGCATGGGCGACAATGGCGTAGAGCACGTGGCGGAGAAGGCATTTGTCTGCCGGGGCATAGTCCTCAACGCACCAGCCTTACGGGGGGTGAAGCGGCTGCCGATTCCGAAGGACACCAAGAGCCCCGGCATCATCACGGCTGCCGATGTCCAGGCGATGGTCAAGCGGCAAGGCCTTGCGGAGGTCGGTGAAGGGGACTGCGTCTTCCTTTACACAGGCCACGGCGACCTCTGGTCGAACGCCGAGTGGAAATCGCTCTCGGCCGAAGAAAAGGCGAAGCGCCGAACGGAGTTCACCTCGGGTGAGCCCGGGTACGGCATCAGCGCCTGCGAGTACTTGGCTTCGCGGAAGATCGCCCTCCTGGGGGGGGATACCTCGGCCAACGACGCCCAGCCGGTGGGCGAGCAAGGGGAAGACTACGCGGTGCCCTGCCACACCGAACTGCAAACCCGGCGCGGGATCTGGAACCTGGAAAACATGGACTTCGGTCAACTGCTCAAGGACAACGTCACGGAGTTCCTGTTTGTCTGGGCGCCCCTGAAGATCATCGGTGCGACGGGCTCGCCGGGCAACCCGGTGGCGATCTACTAGCCTCTGCTGCT
>WNGB01010510.1_pt1 | contig 12831 bp, 11 predicted proteins | sample 5400681 | NCBI WGS metagenome assembly WNGB01 (sample SAMN13153367, study PRJNA577476) | soil metagenome | isolation source: 115 cm soil or saprolite under grassland replicate 2 | place: USA:California | collected 2016-06-15 | reverse complement strand
CTCGGACAGCAGATCGGTCGCGAGCTTGCGTTCGCGCGCAGCGCCCGAGCGCAGCGCGTCGAACAGCGCGAGCAGCTCGTAGAGCGCGGCGTTCTTCGCGGCCGCGCCCGGCACGCTCGGATAGAGCGGATACAACGCGGCGCCGCGCACCGCGCCCTTCGGATGCGGCCACACCGGCGGCGGCTCCGCGGCGGGCTGCGCGATCAGGTCGCGGAGCGGAGCGGCGGCGTAGGCGGTCGGCAAACCGCGGGTCGCCTCGCCGCGCACCGCGGGAAAGGCATAGGCCGCGCCATGAAGAACGAATTGCCGGAGCGCATCGCGCAGCAGCGCGGGCGGGCTTCCGCGGTCCTTGCGCACCAGGCGCGCGGCATGCGCGCGCTCCAGCGCGGCATGCACCTCGGAGGCCGTCATGCCCAGCTCCGCAGCGAGGGCCGCGTAACCCGGCAACTTTTCCCCGGCGAGCGAAAGCCGCAGCAGCACCACGAGGTCCTGCGGCTTGAGGACGATCTGGGGATTCCTGCGCGAGTGGTACACGGGTCTGTATTCGCTGTTTGCGAATAGCGAATATAGCGCAGAAGCCGTCGTTTGGCCATGCGGATAGCGCACCAAGACCTCGAACTGGGCCGCCCCGCAGCTCTCCGCCGCGCTAGAATCGCCTACGCCGCCACCGACGCCTGGGCGTGCAGGGAGCTGTACCTGCGGTTTCAGACTCTGGGAATGCCGGGGCGAAGGCTCAATAACGAAAGCGCAGCAAGTAAGTCACCCGCTGTCTCGGCCGAGGAACTTAACTGCGATCGGCCCTCTACTTCCGTTCCTCCGTGCCGCCGATCGGGAGATAGCGAACCCTGTAGCGCGCCTCTTCGACGCTGATGACAGCGCCCTTCGCGATCGCGTCGGCCGATCCGGCGATCACTGCCGTGAGACGTTCGATGACTCGGCGATAGCCGGGATCTCCGAGGCGAAAGAGGATGACGCTTCCTTTCGATCCGCCCGTCAACGCAGCGATCTCGCCGAAATCCAGGTCGAAGGTAAGGACACACCGATCCTCCGCCACGGCTCTGCGGAAGATCTCGGCATCGGGGGTCCGTTGGAGTTTCTGTTCACGAAGATGTACGGCGTCGTGCCCCTGGTTGCGCAGCCACTCGGCCACCCTGATGTCCACACACGCGTCCACCAGGAAGCGCATGCGCGCTTAAGGGGTATGGACTTCTTCTTCGCTCAGCCAGGCAACGTACTCGATCGCCTGTTGAATGTCTTCCCGCTCGAGGTCGGGATAGCCCTTCCGAATTTCGTCCACCGTCGCGCCGTGGGCGATCTGGCGCACGATGACCGACACCGGAATGCGCATTCCGCGGATGCAGGCGCGCCCGCCCATTATTTTCGGGTCGAAGGTGATTCGATCGAATCTCATCATGAGCTCCGGAATTGCGCCTGGCACAAAGCCTTCGGCCAGGAGGATTCTACCGCACGGTCAGGGGCAGCTCGCGCGCTCTGACCGCCTCGGCGGCGTATTGCAGGGCTTCATTGATATCGGCGGCCCCGAGGTCAGGGTAGGCCTTGAGGATCTGCGCCTGGGTCATGCCATCCGCCACCAGCCCGACCACCGTGGCGACGGGAATGCGCAGCCCGCGGATGCAAGGCACACCGTCCATCTGTTTGGGATCGACTGTAATGCGGGTGAACTTCATAGCACAGTCCTCGACGGATTCCGCCTCGAAGGCTCGTTTGGAGTCGCATTCTACCTTGACGGCGGCCCGCAGCATCCCCGCATCGCGGTGCGCAACCTCGCCGGGATCTTCCTCGGCTTCCGCATCCCCAAAGGCACCCGCACCTCGAACTGGGCCGCGCCGCAGCTCTCCGCGGCGCTAGAATCGCCTACGCCGCCACCGACGCCTGGGCCTGCCGCGAGCTGTACCTGCGCTTCCGGAGCCTGGGACTGCTATAGCTGCTGCGGCATCGGCTTCTCCGCCGAAAGCGTCATCCAGCCGCGCGCGATGCGGTACAGCACCCACAGGCCGGTCAGAATCCAGACCACCAGCGCGACCGGAATCCCGACTAGCGTGAAGAACGCCACCCCGCCCGCGAGCAGCCACACGAGCGCGTACCAGAACGTGCGGATCTGCCAGCCGAAATGCGAATCGAGCCAGGTCCCGCGCACCTCCTCGCGTTTCGCGTAATTCAGAATCACCGCGATGATCGACGGCCAGCCGGTGAGGAAGGCCGTGACGATCAGCGCCGAGCTCAGCAAGCCGGTGATCGCGCTGAACGCGTGCAGCGCGTAGATCACGTGCGTCAGCGTGATCAGGCCTTCGCTGGGAAGGGGGACGGTGGTTTCGGAGGAGGTGTCCAGAGGAGCTACGTGCTCAGGCGTCGATGAGTTCGGGCTGTAGCCAAGGACGCGGGTTGGGTTCTGGGAGTGAGAAACGATTTTCCAAGCTTCGCTGTTTGATAAAATTCCACGCCTGCTCTGAGACAAGCTCGAGGTGATGATTCGTATCGTATGCGACCCAGATTGCGGGATTTCCTGGCGGGCCTCGCTTTTTGGCCGACTGTTGAATTCGTTGGTCTCCGACACTAAACGTTGCGCCGACGTAGTCGCCGGAGTCGATAAGCTGTTCGCATATCTCCCGGTGTTCCCCGCGCTTCGCTCTGCGGAAAACATGCTCACGCAGAGTCGTGTATCGGACACGAGCGGGAGACCTGACAACCTTCGCTGGCGGGACATAGTGCGCGCCCACGATCGCGTAGTCCGAGAGTGGGATAGGCCATGAATTGGCAAAAGCTGGAAGCAGCTCCATCCAAAGTTCAAGTTCTTTCCTAGGCACTCGCAAGATAACCCCTTGAGTCCGCTTGGTGAGCAGATCAGGAACACTGCTGCCCACTATGGCAACGTTCCGAAAAGAGCCGATGCTTTGAACCGTTTGTAAAACTTCCATCACCGTGGCACGAAGCGATTCGATGGTGTCTCGCCCGATATATCGGAAGTCGAGCACAATATCAACAGATTCGGGAGGCAGCTTGATGAGATCAAGCACAGCGAGCGTGGATGAATGCAGCAGCTTAGGTTCGTTCAGTTCATCTCGAGCCAAACGCAAGCAAGCACCATCGCCGCCAGCAGAAGTGAGAGCGCGAATTGTATTCAAATACTCCTTGTCTCGATCCGCTTCTGTGCCGGTCACTGGAATAACGCGAGAACCGCGCGACAGTAACGAATCCACCATGATCGCTATCGGATACGCGCCGCTTGACGTGTGTTCCAACGGCAAATCGTGAACGTCTACATATATCGGCCGTTCCGGCTCCCAACACTCGTGAATTCCCTTGGCCCGCTCACTGAGATATTCATCGATTGTCTTGCCAGATTTAAGGATGGGGGCTCGAACGTCAAACATTGGTGTCAAACGAGAGCGAGCAAGCGATGACAGAGCGCCCACTGCGCGGAATGCTCCTCCTCTCGCAGGAAGAACGGGTAGGTAACAGTAAGCGCCGCGCACATTCAACTCCACTTTACTTCAGGGAACAGCTTTCTCACTTGGTTGTAGCCGACCAGTTTTCCAAACGCACCGTAGCCTGTCTTCTCTCGGCGTAGCCGGCCGGCAACTATTGCTGGGCTGATATGAAGTTTATCCGCTAATGCGTGAATTGTCTCAAACGAAGGCCGCAGGAAAGCTTCATTGCGTTTCCAAAGCGATCTCGGTATGAATGTCTCTCTGGCAAGACGATTCGCCTCGGCTTCCTTCGAATCGTCGTCATTTCCATCTTCGACACTCTCATCGGTAATTGCGATGTCTTTCTCGGGCAGATGCTTCGATGCATGCACCAATTCATGTACGAGGGTAAACCAGAAGCTGTCGAGTCGATCATGCCGAATCGTCAGCCCAATCACTGGTGCCCCCTCTTGATCGAGCATGGCAGCGCCATCGAGCTTCGTTTGAGGCAAAGAAGGCAAGATAACCAGCGCAATACCTTTCTCAGCGAGAAATTCCTGCGCGAATCTCGGCCCCTTTTCTCTCCAGCTAAGATGCGCGACGTAGAAGAGAAAATTTTCGTCAATAGTCCCCGGTCGCCAAGATCCGCGTTGACGACGGGAAGCATTTGCAAGTTCACGCACTCGGCCGACCCAAATCTTCAAATTTGTCTTGTTCGTGGCCGGTGTTGCGCCGTACGTAATTGTGCGCTTTAGATATAAAGGACCATGTTTTGGCTTGAGGTATCGCTGAACGATGGCGCTGGTCGTGAGTCGCGTCGCTTCGTGATCCGGGAACAACCCCGACTTAACGAGACTGGGTAACGAGATTTGTTCTTCGTACGACTCCTCATCCTCGTGTTCTTGAGCCTTCGGCTCATGGATAAGCAGCTCCGGTGATATGCCAAGCCGCTCGCTCAGCGCGCGCACCATCGGCAGCGTCAGAGGCCGCTTTTGCGAAAGAATTTCGGATACTCGATTCTTTCCGCCGAGGATCGGCGCGAGGTCCTTTTGCTTCAACCCTTTTTCTTCCATGCGAAACCGAATGGCTTCGACGGGCGTCGGGCGGGCGAACTTGAAACGTTGTTCCTCATAGTCCGCCACGAGCTTCGCGAGAAGTTCAAGTCGATCGCCATCGGGCGTACCCGGAGCGGGGTCTTCGGCAGCGAGCCGTTCGACCTCGGCCAGATAGACCTTGTATTGATCTTGAGTCTTTACGATTTTCGGTTCCATCACTTCTTGCGCTTCTTTTCCTTTGAATATTCAGCATGCGTGGAAACCTTGAGGATCACCACCGTCCCGGTCTTGTAGGCAACCAGCACTTCGAGCCTGTATCGATTGCCCTTCACATTAAAAATAACCACGTTGTCAGCCAAAAAACTCGCCGATGCATAAGAGTTCTTGATGTCCTGCGGCGTTTTCCACGCAGCCAGCTTGGTGTCGGCAACCCAGTTGTCGATCCAGGATTTGGCATCCGTGTGCTCGCCAGTGAATTCATCGAGCTTGTCCCGCCCCACTATCTGCATTGGCGTTCTTGTTACCTTTCACGGCGCCATGCTACCACGAAAGTTCCCATTATGTGGAACTTTCTATAGTTCCCAAGAATGTCTACCCTGAGGTAGGGGTTAAACCAGGGTCAGGACCTTGGTGGACTCTTCCCCGAACTGGCTGATCACCCGCACCGCCACGCGCCGGCCTTTCTTGGCGGGGATCGGGTGGGAGCGGTGGCCGTAGAGGCGGTCGAAGGCTTCGTCGTCTATCTCGACCTTGAGGGTCTGCTCGACTTTCTTCTTGGTCATCTGCTTGGCGAGGTCGGAGAGGCCCTTCTTCCACTTTTCGAACTGGTCCTTCTCACCTCCGCAGAAGAACACCTGGCGCACGATGAAGCTTGAGCCGTCGTAATTGTCGTCCACCATCCAGTAGGCGATGTCGGCGGCGGAGCGCGGCTTCACTTCGTCCTTGATCGGGTCGTAGATGTCGAGGCCGCGGATCTCGACGACATAACTGCCGTCCTTCTGCTTTTCCAGCGCAACGTCCGGCTCGCCGATGGTGACGAAGGAGGCGGCCTTCTTGTCCTTCTTGACGAGACCCTCCTGCATAAGGTCGTCGTGCATGCGCACCTTGGTGACCATGAAACCGCCGAGCTTAGTGTCCACGGTGCGGTTCTCGATATCGGACTCGAAGGCGAAGCCCATGATGACGAGCCAGTCAGCGTCGCCGCGCAGGCGGCACTCCTTGACCGCCTCGTTCACTGACTGACGGCTCACCATGCCGAACTGCGGGCCGATATGCAGATACGCCTTCGCCTCGCCGCGCTGCGTAGTGTAGAAGCCCTCGGCGTGCAGCGCCTCGTGCGCGAGCGGGTTGATGCGGGTGAAGACGGCGTTCTCGTTGCGGATGCCGTTCTTGATGCCGGCCGCTTGCAAGTGCGCGTACACGCGCTCGGTGAAGCGCTGCAGGCCTTCTGCTTCGGCCTCGCCCGACTCGATCGCCTCGGGCAGAGTGGGCTCGAAGCTCTGCAGGGTTTCGACCGTGAACGGGCCGGTGACGCGAAGCTTCTTCCTATCAATCTCCGGCTGGTCGTAAAGCGTTTCTTCCTCCGGCGGTTCGTTGTTCGCTAAACCCTTCAGGGTGATTTTCTTGATTTTCTTGTAGTGAAACCCCTGTCGTACGTCTTCACCATTTGGGTCGTATAGCGAATACCATAAATACGTTGCCGTCGTGAGCCGAGTTTGGGCTATATTGAGAGCGATACGCGATGTGTCAGATGTTATCCAACGGCGACCCCATTGTTCCGCAACAAATGCTGTAGTTCCAGAGCCACAAGTTGGGTCGAGCACGAGGTCGCCTGGGTCGGTCGACATTAGCGTACATCGCTCAACTATCCCTTTGTTAGTTTGAACCACGTAAATCGGATCGCGTTCGCCGTGAAACTCCCAAATATTATTTATCGGCTCACGTGGGTAATCGTCGTGATAGATAATGCCTCGAAGCGTTTCTTCTGCTGGCCTTAACCTCCCTAACGCTTCCAAACGCTTCATTCCTTCCACGGGATCATAAGTCCAGTGGCGCCCTTTTCCTGGTTTGTAAGGCTTGCCTTGAAACAAATATTGGTTGCTGCGCGCGTCACTTTCGTCTTGACTAACAAGCGGGTAATCGTCGTTAAGGAGTCGGACACCGTCTTCCTTTAGTTCTTCATCGGTGCAATCCTTTACCAGTTTTCGCGTTCCACTTTTGAATTCGGCGTACGTAAACCGACTCTTGGCAGAAAACGCGTCCTTCTCGACGCTGAGTTTTTTAATCTTGAGCCTCTCTGCGTTTCGTCCGTACCAAAGCAAATAGTCGTTTACCGGGTCGGTCTGAGTTGTGGCAGATTTCTTCTTAACCACTATAGTTACCAAGAAATTGCCAGCGCCGAATACTTCATCCAATACGCAACGTACCAGATGCACGTTCTCATCCGAGATCTGTACAAAACAAGACCCAGACTCCGTAAGGAGTTCTCGCGCGAGTAAGAGGCGATCACGCAAATATGTGAGATAGGAGTGAATGCCCAGTTCCCAAGTGTCTCGAAAGGCTTTTATGACCTCCGGTTCACCTGTAAGCGCGTTGTCGGGATCAGAATTTGGCATCGAGCGGTCATTCAGTTTCATCTGCCAATTGGAGCCGTACTTGATTCCATAGGGCGGGTCGATGTAGATCATCTGAACTTTACCCGCCATGCCCTCGCGCTCGAGCAAGCTTGCCATAACGAGAAGCGAGTCGCCTTGTATCAAACGATTCCGCCAGCCTTGGGCCTGCTTGTAGTAGTGTTTGGGCTTATCCAGTTCGTCGATGCCGCCGAGTAGATTGCCAAAGGTCTCGTTGACGAGCATGTCGTTCTGCGCGGTCTCGCTCTTCGTGATCTTGTAGAGGCGGTGGATCAGCATCTCGGGCCCGACGTGTTCGTGGCGATAGAGAGAACGGATATCGACCTTGAGCCGCGTCTCGTCGTCGCCCGGCCCGTATTTGTGCATCCAGTAGAGTTCCGGGTCCTGGCCACGGGTAGTAACGGGGTTCACCGGGTAGTCGGCCGCGGCCTTCGCCTGCACCACTGGATTATCGGCCTCCATCCCCGCTTCCTCACGCGAGGGAATGAGAAGGCGCTTGTCCTTGTCGTGGTGGATCGCAGCGATGCGCTTGCCAGTGCGATGGACATCACTTCCGAGGCTTGTCTTGGGTTTTTTCGTCACGATCTTCTCGCTCTTGCAGCTAAGATCTGCAGCCAAGTGTCAGGCAAAGCTTCGCCAGCACGCGCCCCATCGCTGCAGGATTTAAAGTTCCGCGTTGCGCAACGATTTCGTTGCCGCTGATCGTATAGAGCTTACGAACACGCACGAAGCTGTCCGCACTAAGCGAACCGGAGCCGAAATCCGCCTTGGCAATCGAAACCCCATCGTCTTGTTGTTCGCTGCTTATCATTACAACAGTGTAGTCGCCGTGAGCATTCGGCGCTGTCATGACGAGTGCTGGACGATCCTTGGACCCCGGCGCCTCGGCAAACGGAAACTCGACCGTCACAATGTCCCCTCTTGCGAAGGACTTAGAGGTTGTCATTCCGAGTATCCTCCCAAAACCGACGCATCGACGACTCCTGCAAGAGTTCGAGTCCGTCGGTCTTCGGCACCTCAATCTCGCCGCCAGCTAGAATTTCTGCAAGCCGCATAGCACTGATTCTCTGCAGCGCAGCGTCCAGCTGATTTTTCACCGTGCGGATGTCATCGGATACTTCGACGAATGCCCAGCGCCCGTGTGTGCCTGCGGCATTCACCGCTGGCAGCCAGCGGTTCTCGACCGTCCATTTCTTTTCTTCCTTTTCTTTGTTCATGCCGGTAACTTCGATGATCAGGTTCACCGTGCTCTTGTCGGCGAGCCGAACACGGGCGATGAAGTCGGGATAGTAGGACCTGTCCTTACCGTCCTTCACGTACGGAACGGTGAAATTGAGATAGGCGTTCTTCACGTAGGCTTCGACGCTTTCGAACTCGTCCAGCGCCTTTGCCGCCAACTGCTCCCATGACTGGGTGTCGGCGACGACGACGTTGACGTGACTCTTCTTCGTCGCCCAGGTCGACTTGCTGGTCTTACCCGAGACGTAGCGCGTCGAACCCTCCGGGTTGTAGTGATTCAGCATCGACCGAATGGTGACGCGGCCCTGCCCCTGCGCGTGGGCGTCGATCGCGCGCGTGATGTTCGCGGCGACCTTGGCGCCTTCCCAATAGAGGACGAGGTTCTGGTAACGCGTGTCCGTCTCGCCAATCACCTTCACCTTACGCGCGAGCCATTCGGTGGCGATGCGGCGCAGCGCATTGAATTGCGAAATATTGGCGCGGCCTTCGTCATCCTTAAAGCGGTAGCGCAGCAACTGCTGCACGATCCAGAACACGACTTCCTGCTCGCGCAGGTCAAGCACCTGGTCAAGCGTGAGGATGCGCTTTTCTGGACCGACCGGGATCCCGAGGACGGTTCTCGCAGGGGTCTTCGTAAAGTCCAGCTCGAAGTCCTCGACCGCCTTGAAGTCCGCGTCGAGCGGCGCATCGACTGTCATTACGCGGTAGCCCACGAGATTCGGGAAGTTGATCTCGAACTCCGAACGCTCGAGCAGCGCGCGCACTTCCGTCTGTTCGACCGGCTCGACGTATACCGTGACACCCGGCTTAAACAGCTTGAACGGCACGCCGATGATGTGCGCGTATTCGGGCGGGAATTTCTTCGTCTTTGCGTCGAGAAAGTATTCGCGCCGGCGCAACGCGCGGCCCGCGACCTGCTCACACAACAGTTGCGACCCGAATGCGCGCAGTCCAACAATATGCGTAACGGTGTTCGCGTCCCAACCTTCGGTGAGCATGGACACCGACACCACGCAACGCACGTGAGCCCCAAGGCGCCCAGTCTTGCCGACCGTATTGACGACTTCGCGCAGGATTTCAGCGTCTTCGATGTCCTCGGCGCTGCGCTCGGGGTGCTGGATGCGGTAGTCGCGCCTGAATTGCTCGATCTCCGGGGCAAATACTTTCTTGAAGTCGGTGTCCACCTGCCCGGAATATTCGAGTGCGTCGCTGTCGATGAGAAGCGTCGGCGGCTTCGCACGAGGCGCGCTGGTGACGGGATCGTAGTTCGAGAACACGTCGAACACACCCTTGTGGGTGACCGGCTCGCCGTTGTCGCCTTCCACTTCGTAGCCCGCGATGAACTTGTAGACCTCCTTCGACACCGTCGTGTTGTTGCATACGACGATGAATACCGGCGGTTCGCTAAACAAGTCGGCCTTGCGCTCGCCCGCGCGGCGCATGCCGACTTCGTATTTCTGGTAGTTGGCGACGAACATCTGCAATGCTGCGACCAAGGTCGGCGGCAGGCTGGGAGGCATCTCGACGATCTTCTCGCCTTTCCTTTTCGCTTCGCTACGAGCTTTCTCCTGGCCTTTTTTCGGCAGTCCGTCCTTGCAGTGGTTATAGAGATCGCGAAGCACCGGCTCGCTTAGACCGTCCTTGATGTTCTGACTCGTATCTTCGACTGGCAGGAACGGGATCTTCACGAGACCCGATTCGATCGCCTCGATCAGACCGAAGTCGATAACGACCCAAGGAAACAGCGAATAGGCAGGCCAGCCGGAACCAGAGAGATAATACGGCGTCGCGGAGAGGTCATACACGGCGCGCACCTGGTACCGCCGCGCGATCTCGGTCAGGCCGGTGAACCAAACGGCAGCGCGCTCGTTTTCCGTAGCGCTTGCCTCCTCTTCGGTATCTCGCCCCTTCGCTTTAGGCAAGTAGCAGTGGTGCGCTTCGTCGTTGATGATCAGCAGGCGCCGCCCCGGCTTGAATTTGCCGAGCACGCGCTTCAGCACCAAACCGACGTCTTCCTTGGCCTCTCGTTTCTTGCCTTCGGCATCGAGCTTGCCGTCAAACGGGCTCTTCTTGTTGCCGGAGAGTACGCGGGCCTCGAAGGCGTGGTAATTGGTAATGACGATGCGTGCATTGAGCGCATCCAGATCGTCTTCGTATTGCTGAGGGACAAGCGCACGTTGCCGATAGTAATCGAGCGCATCGAACCGCTTGTGCGTGTTTGTGTCCACGAGCAGAACCTGGAGCCGGTCGCGAATCGTAATGCCTGGCGCAACGACGAGAAAATCGTCGGCGTAGCGCGGCTCATTCCGGTATTGCCGACGATTGAGGAAGTGATAGAGGATCAGGCAGGCCATCACGACGGTCTTACCGCTCCCCGTAGCCATCTTGAAAGCGACGCGAGGCAATACCTGATGCGCTTGATCGGAGACCGTCTTCTGCGCCAGCGTGATGAGTTCAAGCAAGTGAGTGCCGGCGTTCGAGCGTTCCGCGACTTCGTTCAGCCAAATCGCGGTCTCCACCGCCTCTTGCTGCGCGAAAAACAACTTGTCTCTGTCTTCTCGACCCGGATTCAAGAACCAGAATTCGAGCAGATCGCGTGTGACGCGGCTGGTTACGCCGGTGTAGCGCGATGCGCGCCAAGCGCCAACTTCGCGCCGAAGCAGATTGACCAAATGCTCTTGGTAGTCTTTCGCGAGTTCATTGATATCGAACATTCCCGGCTGTTGCTGGGCAAGGGGAATGACGGGGGTGTCCGTCGTAAAAACGCGCCGCTTTTCGCGCACGTCATCGTAGTTCAGATTGCCAGACTGATCCGTGGCGTAGTGCCAGGCCGGCTCCTCATAGGGCGAGTTGAGGATCGGGTTGGACGGATCTACCTTCGGCTTGCTCGCCATGTTCGGTCTCAACGACCAGGGTGTTTAACGATCGACACCGCGCACGTAAATCGTCTCGGTCATCTCAAGGCTTTCTTAATTCGCTTGAGACGCCGCATCTGCTCTGACTGTATGCGCCGAAGCACACGCGTAAGGTCCGCATCCCGGTGCAGATGCCCGCTCACTGAATTGCCAGGGGGATCAGCAACATTGAGTAGAAGAGTCTCAATATCTTTCAAGTATCGAACTCTAGTGATTCGAAAGATAGCGAAGCTATCCCATTTTCCTTTGTGCTTATTTTTTGTGTGTCTTCGAATTCGCCAATAGAGATTCGAAGCGAGGCCCACATAATAGAGTTTCTGCTTTCTGTACAGAGCGTACACGCCGGCGTAGCCGCGCATGATCTCGTCGAGACCGTCTTTAAAGGATGCCTCCTTGAGTAGATCAGCGGGTAGCGGCTGAGACATTCCCTTGATGAGGGCGCCCTTGGATGATCGGTTCTTAGATTTTCGCTTGGCCATAACGCTTACTTTCAACCCACGAGAATATGTCGTTGAGCGCTAGGCGTGGGCGGTACCGACCAGGAGGTCCGCGGTAAGGTCCATGCTCCCTCCTTTGGGACTTGGACTGGTTTGATTGAAGAAGGATAGCACTGTAGACCACCCCGCCCGCATCGCGGCACCTCTTCAGAGAACTAAAGTCACCAAGAAGTAAAACGGGCGGCCGAAGCCGCCCGTCTCATTTAAACGTAGAAGCTAGACCGCCTTACGCTACCTTCCGCCCTACCACCCCAAACAGCGCCGGCACCGCCTTCTCCTTCCCCCGCTCGCTCTTAGGCACCGCCTCGCGGTGACGTTCTTCCGCTTGCTGGTGTCGATGGTACTCGAGTTGTTCCTGGCGGACCGACTGTTGGGCTTTTTCTGAGGGCATGGCGGGCGCCGGCTGGCGTTGCGGCGGGCGGCCGACCCTCACCCGCTCGCTGCGCTCGCGCCCTCTCCCAGAGGGAGAGGGTTGAAATCCGCGCTGGCCGTTGCCCTGGTTCCGCTGCGCATTGCGCTGGTTTCCCTGGTTGCGCGGCTGGTTCTGGCGATGTTGCCCTCGGCGCCCCTGCGGCTCCGGTTGCGCGCTGTGGTAGCCCGAGCCCACTTCGAAGCCCGGGATGATCTGCTGCTCGATTTTCTTGCCGATGAGCCGCTCGATGTCGCGAAGGTACGCGCGGTCTTCGCCCGAGACGAGCGACACCGCCTGCCCGGTTTCGCCCGCGCGGCCGGTGCGGCCGATGCGGTGGACGTAGTCTTCCGGGACGTGCGGCAGATCGTAGTTCACGACGTGCGGCAGGGACTCGATGTCGATGCCGCGGGCGGCGATGTCGGTGGCGACGAGCACCTGCAGCTCGCAGTCCTTGAAGCGCTTGAGGGCCTTCATGCGCTGCGGTTGGCTCTTGTTGCCGTGGATCGCGGCGGTTTCGATGCCGTCGTTCTCCAGTTGCTCGGCGAGGCGGTTCGCGCCGTGCTTGGTCCTGCAAAACACCAGCACCTGCTGCCAGTTGCCCGACTTCACCAGGTGCGCGAGGAGCTGGCGCTTGCGGTCCTTGTCGACCGGG
>WNGB01010509.1_pt1 | contig 12831 bp, 13 predicted proteins | sample 5400681 | NCBI WGS metagenome assembly WNGB01 (sample SAMN13153367, study PRJNA577476) | soil metagenome | isolation source: 115 cm soil or saprolite under grassland replicate 2 | place: USA:California | collected 2016-06-15 | reverse complement strand
TCAGCGTCGTTCGCGTCGAGGAGAAAAGCAAGGCTCACCTCGTCCACTGGCTTTCGGACGGCCGTTACGTCCTCGAGAACCGGCATGCCAGAGCGCAGGCCCGTTGGTCCCTCTGGGAGCCGAGGGTCGGTCCCGCCGCGGGTGGCACGTTCCAGCGTGAAGGTTCGTCGCTGGGCCAACTTCTCAAGTGGGCGGCGCGTCACCCATACACGCCACGGTCAGCCGGGTAGTCCCCGATCCAGCAGTCCGTCGCCGAGCCGCGAGAAGAGCGTGCCAGGTGAGCCAGGGAGATCCGTTCGAGGTGATGGCGGCCGTCTTCGCCACGCTCGACCTCATGAGCGCTGCAACCGAGGCGGTGGACCACGCGCGGGAGCTGGGGCTGCCACGCCCCGCGCAAGTAGCTGCCATCGTGGCCAACGTCGGGTTCGTGGACGCCGGGGAGCGCGCCCCGGACGGTGCCCGCCTGGACCTGCTGACCACCGGGACGCAGGCAGCGGTCGAGGCCGGCGTCTCAGCAGAGGACCTGGAGTCCAACTCCACCGCCGCGTGGCTGCCCGACCTGACCCTGGGCGAACCAGGCTGTTGCACAAAGGGAATTGGACTGTCAAGGAGAACTGATGCTCCCAGATCGAGTCTGGCGCAGCGCTGCGGCTTCTGCGATTACGTGCAAGGCCTGCTGCTGCCAGGGGATCGCAACAAGATGCTGACCGGGCTGGCCTCCCGCCACGCGTCGTCACCGCACCGTGCCGACATCACGGCGTCAATCAGGGACCACGATCGCAGTGACAAGCGGCTCCACTCAGTACTTCCAGACCCCAACCGTGTGCCCGTCCAGGTCGCCCGACAGGCGGCCAACCGTGCCGCCGACCGCGAACGCGCCGCCCGCCACGCCCAGCAGCAGCACCAGGCGCACCGTGGGGCCAACCCCGAGCTGGTGGCCGAGTATCAGGCGGTCGTGCGTGAGGACAAGTGGCGCACCCGGGCCGAGGCCCGCGCGGTCGAGCTGTTGCAGCCGGGATGGTCGCGTGAGCTGGGCCAGCGCCTCGCCACGGTCAAGGGGGTCGCGCGCGATCGGGCGCACGCGCTACTACAGCGTCACCACACCCGAGCCCGCCATCCGCCACGACCCCGAGCGCGCGCTCGGGCCGGAGCCACACGGCAGGGACGCCTCGTTTGCGCAGCGGCGCGCGTGGCGGCATGCCACCCAGGCGGTTGGTCGCCTCCGCGACCTGGCCGCCGACCGGACCGAGCGAAGCGACCGCCAGGAGCCGACCGGTCGCAGCGACCAGCGCGGCGACCACCGGCAACCAGACCACCGCGACCGCGCACGCAACCACGACCACGAGCGCGCCATGTAGTCGGTTGCCGTGCGACCACTCGGACGACCACACTAGCGACCATCGCGCCGGCATTCTGAGCCGCATCGCGGGTGGTCGCGGGGTGGTGGAACGGCAGCGGGGCTACCGCAATCTGCGGATGGCGGCACCGCACTCGGCGGCTTCACTCCGAACGGCGATCGTGCCAGACTGCCCGCTTGCGTGAACTCCCGGCCAGCACTGGCGGGCGGGCCGTGACCGACCCCCAGCGCTGCCTGTGCTGGCCTGTGGAGGGCGCGGCGGCGAGGCAGTCCCCCCTGTGCTCGCCGCCGGCCCACCACACCAGCGCGACGGTTGGCGCGGGACCGCTACCGGGCCGGCGCCTGCTGGAGGCGTTCGGTGTCGGCGTAGGTGAGCCGCTTTTCCAGCGACACCACCGAGCCGGCCCCCGGCATCGACCGGAACCCGACCCGGTCCATCAGCGCCCGCATCACCAGCAGCCCGCGGCCATGCTCGGCATCGCTGTTCGGCCTGGTTGCGGGCGGCGGCTGTCCGAAGGCGCCGGCCATGCTGTGGCCGACCAGACTGATGTGCAGCTGGCACCGCTGGTCGTCCAGGTGCAGCTGCACCTGGTACTCGACTGCCGGGGTGCCGTGCTGGATCAGGTTGGTGCATGCCTCGCTCAAGGCGACCTCGACGTCGTGGGTGCAGTCGGCGTCCACGCCCAGGATCCGCATGCCGGCGCGGACCAGATGGCGGGCGACCGGGACCGAGCGGAGATGGCGGGCGACCGGGACCGAGCGGTGATCGCGGGGTAGCGACAGGGCCAGCTCAAGCTGCACCGCGCACCTCCCGGCGGTGATCGTCGTTGGCGTGCCGGGCTGCCTACCCCACCACCGATCCGGGCAACCAACCCGACGGGCCTGCATCAGACGGACGTGCTCGCGGTCATCGCGCGGTTCAGTCGGTTGGCGGACTGGTCGCTGCGATCCGTCCTCCCCCAGAGGGCGTCGACCGTCGGCGTCCACGTCGATGTAGCAGGCCCGCGCCATACCCCGCCGCGTTGCCCTTTCCTACCCCGCCGGGCTGGGCGGAAACCCACTGCCTGTCGCCAATGTTCACCAGCGCTCCGGACCTGGTCGCCTGCCCACACCCAAGGGCCACAGGTAACGCCGACGGGGGTATCTCCGCTGTTCAGGTCGGATGCACCGACCGCTCGACATGCCGGTTGCGGGAAGTCCCACGGCCAGGTTGCGGCAGCATCAAGCGTGATGGGCCGCCCAGGTACTGCGCCGTGGCGACGGAGCCGGTGGATCGCAGGCGATGACGATGGGGCAAGACCAGATCCGACAGGCTCTTGGGCTGGTCCGATCAGCGTTGCAGGAGGTCCGCGTCCAGATCCAGCGGACCGCGGTCGAACACGACCGGATGGCGGCCTGGTACGCCAAACACCACGACCAGGCGGCAGCCTGGATGGAGCGGCGCTCGGCCACCATGCAACGCCAACGCCTGGCCGACCTGGATGCCGCGCTCCAAGCCCTGGAGGAGGCGGTCTCCGACGCGTTCGACCAGGACTCCTGACCTCCTCAGCTACGCGGGGTTTGGCGCCGAAACCGGTTGTCGAACGGCGGTCGATACATGACGGGTCCGGAAGCGCCGAATGCTCTCCTCTGGAGCCAACCCAGGCCCGCCCTGGCGGGCGCGCGCTGATCCAGCAAGGAAGTCGCAACTCCTCCAGCCACCCTCCGCCAACCGCGCTGCTCGACGGGCGCATGTGGACCCGGCCGACTGCTGGCGCGGTTACGCGCCAAGAACCCGGCCACACAGATCATCGCGGACTACCCGCTGGCCAGCCCGCCGGGTCGACGGGCATCTACGCGATCGGGCTCATGTGCGACTCCACCGAGCCGGAGGAGGCCAAGCGCGCCGCCTACACGCTCCTGGCGCTGCTGACGGCCACGCCGGCTGAGTGCCTTCGGCTCACCTAAGTCCACGCGCTCGCGGACCCCATGCGGACCCGAGGCGCTCCTCCTCGCCAAAACCGCTGGTCAGGCGGATATCAGGGGAGGGTTCGAGCCCCTCCTCCGGCACCAAGACCGTCAGGACAAGAGCTGCGCCGGCGTGTTGAAGTATCGCGAGTTGCGGTCGGGCGAGATGACGGAGGGTGCCGCGGGGTCTACGGTTCGCGGGTGAACTGCGTGCGCGTGACCCGGGAATTCGCGGAGCGGTCTTCCTGATGCCTGGGGGGAGGGCTGGGCCGCAGGGGCCGCCGGCCCAGGTGCTGGGCCGCTTCGCGGACGCTCTCGTGGCGCGGTTGGCGAGGATGTCGCCGGACGGCCCGCGGATCGTGCCGGTGACCTTCGCCTGGCACGCGGGGAGGGCGGTGTGGGCCGTGGACGACGTCAAGCCGAAGCGCGGGCGTGAGTTGCAGCGGCTCCGCGACCTCGCGGCCGACCCGCGCGTGGCCCTGCTGGTCGACCACTACGAGGACGACTGGTCGGCGTTGTGGTGGGTTGAGCTGCGCGGCACCGCCTCCATTCTGGAGGGCGAGGCCGCCGAAGCGGCCCTGGACGTGCTGGCCGCCCGCTACCCCGCCTACCTGAAGGCCAGGCCGCCGGGGCCGGTGATCGAGATCGAGCCTGAGCGCTGGACCTGGTGGTCGGCCCGCTGATACGGGTGCCCTCCAGAAGCAAGCGTTTAGCGCCGGAAGCGCTTGGGAACGATTGTGCGCTGAAGGGCCGCGACCTGCCCTGACCCTGCGGGTCCATCAATCCTCTCGGAGGTTTGGATGACCGCAGTGACGTCTAGTTGGGCCGAACGTTCCCAGATTCCCCTCTCGCGGCATCTACCAGGTGTGGTGGACGAGGTCCGCCCAGACGACGAGCTTGCGGTGCAGCGTGTGGAGGGGTGGTTCCGCGAATACGTCGAGACTCGAGACCCGGCTCTGCGAGAGCGGATCATCCTTGCCTACATGGGGTTGTCCGACCGGCTCGCCGAGCGCTACCGGGGCAATCGGGCGGCTTCGCTGGAGGATCTTCGCCAGGTGGCACGGCTCGGGCTGGTCAAGGCCGTCGACCGCTACGAGCCGGAGCGGGCCAACCCGTTCATCCCGTACGCGGTGGCGACCGTGATCGGTGAGATCAAGCGCTACCTGCGCGATACGAGCTGGCGGCTGCGCGTGCCCCGCGGCACCAAGGACCTGGCACTGCGCCTGTGCCGTGCCATCGACGAGCTGCCCCAGCAGCTCGGCCACTCCCCCACTGTTGCCGAGCTCGCCAGACACCTGGCCGCGAGTGAGGAGGAGATCCTGGAGGCGATCGAGGTTGCCCAGACCCGTTCGGCCCCCTCGCTCGACCAGCCCGCCGGCGAGGAGGGCGACGCGGTGCTCGGCGACTTCGTCATGGACACCAGCGCACGCGAGGAGGCCGAGAACCTCCTGATCCTCCCCGAGCTTGTGGGCCGGCTGCCAGAGCGCGAGCGACGCATCGTGGTGCTGCGATACGTCGACGAGCTCACCCAGGACCAGATCGCCGAGCGTCTCGGGATCTCGCAGATGCACGTTTCGAGGCTCCTGCGCCGCGCGCTCGAGCGCATGCGGGCGGAGCTGGTTGAGGTTTGAACCGGAGCTTGGTGAGGCCAGAACCGGACGTTTGGGACATGCTCGGTCGTGCAAGGCTGCGTGGGGGAGGCCGAGAACCCCGCCTTCCCTCCCTCGAGGGCTGACTCTCGGGGCGCGACGGGCCTCCTGCCGGCAGGGGGCTCGTCGTATGTGGGACCATCTTGTGATCACGACTATGGTGAGATCGCGGCGGATGGGAATCCTCCGCCCGTTGGATCAGGACGAGCCGGGGGAGGCCGTGCCGATCAATCGCGACGCACTCGCGTCCAGCATCACCGGCCTCGCGGAGCTGACGGCCGAGGATCCCGGCGGTCTGGAGCATGCGCTGGAGCACGTCGTCAACGAGACGAGCCGGATCTTCGCGATCGACGGCGCCGGCCTGCTGCTCCTCACCGAAGGTGACGTGCTCCGCTACGTCGCCGCCTCCAGCGAGCGTGGCCGGATCGTCGAGACCCTGCAGGAACGGGCCGACGAGGGGCCCTGCGTGGACGCGTTCGAGCAGGCCGAGCCGGTCGCCGCGGCGGACGTCGCCACCGACTCCCGATGGCCGTCGTTCGGGCCGGCGGCCGGCATGCAGGGCGTCCACGCGATCATGGGGGTGCCGGTGGTGCTCGACGGCGCGGTCGGGACGCTGAACGTCTACGCCTCGGAGCGTCACGACTGGGACGACGGTGAGATCGAGGCGATCCAGGCGTACTCGCGCATCGTCGCCTCGGTCCTGCGCAGCTCGATCGAGGCGCACATGCAGGGCAAGCTCACCGAGCAGCTGCGCTACGCGCTCGACCGCCGGGTGGTGATCGAGCAGGCCAAGGGCATCCTGATGGAACGCGAGGGGCTCTCGTCCGGCGCCGCGTTCGAGCGCATCCGGCAACACGCGCGCTCGCACCGGGAGCGTGTCATCGACGTGGCCAGGCGTCTGGTGGACGGCGAACCGCTGGATCCTGCGGCAAGCTGAGACCGGGCCCGGTTGCACGGCCGCCACCGGGCAAGGAACCGGACGAGGACGCCACCATGCCGCTGATCGAGGACTACGGGATCATCGGGGACACGCACACCGCCGCGCTGGTCAGCAAGAGCGGCTCGATCGACTGGGTGTGCCTGCCCCGCTTCGACTCCCCCGCCTGCTTCGCCGCGCTGCTCGGCGACGACCGCCACGGCCACTGGCGGATCGCGCCGGCCGGTCCGGTGACCGCGGTGCGCCGCAGCTACCAGGGCGATTCGCTGATCCTCGAGACCGAGTTCCAGACCGCGGACGGCGTGGTCCGGCTGGTCGACTGCATGCCGCCCCGGCAGCGCGATCCCGACGTGGCGCGGGTCGTGGAGGGCGTGAAGGGCCGCGTGCCCATGCGCATGGAGCTGGTGATCCGGTTCGACTACGGCTCGATCGTGCCATGGGTGCGCCGGATCGACGGGGCGCTGCACGCGATCGCCGGCCCGGACTCGGTGTGGCTGCGCACGCCGGTCCCGGTCCACGGCGAGAACCTCAGCACCGTGGCCGACTTCACCGTGGCCGAGGGCGAGCGGGTGCCCTTCATCCTGACCTGGCATGCCTCGCACATGCGCTCGCCGCGCAGCATCGACCCGATCCGCGCGATCGACGAGACCGAGGCCTGGTGGAGCGAGTGGGCCAGCCACATCACCTATCGGGGTGGCTGGAGGGACGCGGTGATCCGCTCCCTGATCATCCTGAAGGCGCTCACCTTCCGGCCCACCGGTGGCATCGTGGCGGCACCCACCACCTCGCTGCCCGAAGCCATCGGAGGGGTCCGCAACTGGGACTACCGCTACTGCTGGCTGCGCGACGCGACCTTCACACTCGACGCCCTGCTGCTGGCCGGCTGCCTGGAAGAGGCCAAGGCCTGGCGCGAGTGGCTGCTCCGGGCCGTGGCGGGCCAGCCCAAGCAGATGCAGATCCTCTACGGCCTGGCCGGCGAGCGGCGCATCAACGAGGAGGAGCTTCCGTGGCTCCCCGGCTACGAGGAGTCCAGCCCGGTGCGCACCGGGAACGCGGCCGTGAACCAGTTCCAGCTGGACGTCTACGGCGAGGTCATGGACGCGCTGCACCTCGCCCGGCGGACCGGCATCGCCACCGACGAGCTGGCCTGGGACTTTCAGCTCGCGCTGATGGACTTCCTCGAGTCCAACTGGCAGGAGCCGGACGAGGGCCTGTGGGAGATCCGCGGGCCGCGCCGCCACTTCACCCACTCCAAGGTGATGGCCTGGGTGGGCGTCGACCGGGCGGTCAAGGCGGTGGACGTGTACCACCTGGAGGGGCCGGTGGAACGCTGGCGGGCGCTGCGGCGCAAGCTCCACGACGAGATCTGCGAGCGCGGCTTCGACGCCGACCGCAACACCTTCGTACAGTCGTACGGCAGCAAGCTGCTCGACGCGAGCCTCCTGATGATCCCGCTGGTCGGCTTCCTGCCGGCCACCGATCCGCGCATGCGTGGCACGGTCGAGGCCATCCAGCGCGACCTCCGCAGGGACGGCCTGGTGCTCCGCTACGACGCCGACCGCTCCGCCAGCGTCGACGGCCTACCGCCTGGGGAAGGGGCGTTCCTGGCGTGCAGCTTCTGGCTGGCGGACAACCTGGCGCTGATGGGCCGCCACGACGAGGCCCGCGAGCAGTTCGAGCGGCTGCTGTCGCTGCGCAACGACCTCGGGCTGCTGGCCGAGGAGTACGATCCCGGCCTCGGCCGCCAGCTCGGCAACTTCCCGCAGGCGTTCTCCCACGTGGCATTGGTGAACACCGCTCGGCACCTCTCCGGCAAGGGCGGTCCCGGCCGCCGGGCCACGGGCTGAGGGTGTGGACTGATGGCCGAGGTCGTGCGGATCACGCCGGAGGTGGCGATCCCGGCCGAGGAGCTCGAGTTCCGGGCGAGCCGCTCGTCCGGACCTGGCGGCCAGGGTGTCAACACCACCGATTCCCGCGTGGAACTGCGCTTCGACCTGGCCGGCTCGCCCTCGATCCCGCCGGAGGCAAAGGAGCGGGCGCTCCGCCGGCTCTCCTCGCGCGTGGACTCGTCCGGGCGCCTGCGTTTGGTGGCCCAGAACCAGCGCAGCCAGCTGGCCAACCGGCGCGACGCGACCGAGCGGTTGGCGGCCATGCTCGCCTCGGCCATGGCGGTCCCCCGCACGCGTAGGCCGAGCAGGCCGAGTGCTGCCGCGACCGCCCGTCGCGTGGAGTCCAAGCGCCGTCGCGCCACCACCAAGCGGCTCCGCCGGCGGCCGCCCCCCGACCGGGGGGAGTGACGGAGCCGGACCGGCGACCGGCCGGGTCGACCGGGCGTCCCGGTCCGCCGAGCGCGCGCGTCGACCGGGCGGGTCGACCGGGCCTCCCCGGTCCGCCCGGGCCCCGGAGCCAGCTCAGCCGGTGAGCGCCTGGTCGAGGTCGGCGACCAGGTCGTCGGCATGCTCGATGCCCACCGACAGGCGGATCAGGTCGGCTGGGACCTCGGCCTCGGTGCCGGCAACGCTGGCGTGGGTCATGACCCCTGGCAGCTCGATCAGGCTCTCGACGCCGCCGAGGCTCTCGGCCAGGGTGAACACGCGGGTGGCCCCCACCACCCGTTGGGCGGCGGCGACCCCGCCGACGGGCCGGAACGAGACCATCCCGCCGTAGCCGAGCATCTGCCGAGCCGCCAGCTCGTGTCCGGGATGGCTCGGCAGGCCGGGATAGCGGACCTCGGCGACGTCGTCGCGGCCCGCCAGGAAGGTGGCCACCCGCAGGGCGTTGTGGCAGTGGGCGTGCATGCGCAGCGCCAGCGTCTTGAGCCCGCGAAGGGTGAGCCAGCAGTCGAACGGACCGGGCACAGCGCCCACGGCGTTCTGCAGGAACCTGGCGCGCTCGTGCAGCTCGGCGAGCGGCGTGACCAGGGCGCCGCCGACCACGTCGGAGTGCCCGCCGAGGTACTTGGTGGTGGAGTGCACCACCGCGTCGGCACCGAGCTCCAGCGGCCGCTGGAGGTAGGGCGTGGCGAAGGTGTTGTCGACCACGCAGATCGCTCCGGCGGTGTGCGCCATCTCGGCGACGGCCGCGATGTCGACCACGCCGAGCAGCGGGTTGGTCGGGGTCTCGACCCACACCATCCGGGTGCGGCCGCGCAGCGCCTGCTTCACGGCGTCGAGGCTGGTCATGTCGACGGCGGTGAAGTCCAGCCCCCACTGCGCGAACACTCTGGCGACCACCCGGTAGGTCCCGCCATAGACGTCGGCGGAGAGCACCAGGTGGTCACCAGGGGTCAGCGTCTGCAGGACCGTGGTGGTGGCCGCCATCCCGGAGCCGAAGCAGAGGGCGCCGCCGTGGTCGCCCGGCGGCAGCCCTTCGAGCGCCCCGAGGCACTCCTCCAGGCTGGTGCGGGTCGGGTTGGCGGTGCGGGCGTACTCGTAGCCATGGTGGCGCCCGGGGCCCTCCTGGGCGAAGGTCGAGGTCTGGTAGATCGGCGGGATGACCGCGCCGGTCTCGGGGTCCGGGGCCGAGCCGACGTGCACCGCCTTGGTCTCGAAATGCGATTCCTCGAACGACATGCGCTGCTCCAAGCTCGCTTTGGGACTCGTACGTCGCGCCTGCCGGCGCCGGCGCCATTCAACACCACCCAGCCGGAGGCGGGCTCGGCCCCCGCCCGGTCAGCCCCTGCGGTTGGTGGCGAGGAAGTCGAGGATGTCGGAGCGGGTCATCACCCCGACCGGGCGGCCGTGCTCGGTGACCAGCACGGCGGTGGAGCGCCCCTTGGAGAGCAGCTCGAACGCCTCCTCGAGCAGCTCGCCCTGCTCCACGGTCGGGAACGGCGGGTCCATGACGTCGATCACCTGCGCGTCGAGGATCTCGGGCTTGCGGAACAGGCGCTCGAGCAGCGAGCCCTCCTGTACGGAGCCCACCACCCGGGACACGTCGCTGGGGTCGTCGCCCGACACCACCGCGACCTGGCTCACCGACCAGGTGTGGAGCAGGTCGATCGCCTCCCTGACGCGCTGGTGCGAGGCGACCGTGACCAGCGGCGGGGTGTCGTGGTGGGCCTTGCCCACCAGCACGTCGCCCACCATCCCTTGCCGGCTGCGCGGCAGGAAGCCGTGCTCGCGCATCCAGTCGTCGTTGAACACCTTGGACAGGTAGCCGCGCCCCGAGTCGGGGATCACCACCACGATGGTGGTGTCCGGCCCGTGCTCCCTGGCGACCGCCACGGCCGCGGACACGGCCATCCCGCCGGAGCCGCCGACCAGCAGCCCCTCTTCCCGGGCCAGGCGGCGGGTCATCAGGAACGCGTCGCGGTCGGAGACGCTCACGTAGCGGTCGACCACCGAAGGGTCGAGGGTCGCCGGGTAGAAGTCCTCGCCGACGCCCTCGACGAGGTAGGGGTGGACGTCCTCGGGATGCGAGTAGATCGATCCCTCCGGGTCCGCGCCCACCACCTGCAGGCCCGGCTTGCGCTCCTTGAGGTAGCGGCCGGCGCCGGTAACGGTCCCGCCGGTACCCACGCCCACGACCAGCACGTCCACAGCGCCCTCGGTCTGCTCCCAGATCTCCGGGCCGGTGGTCGCGTAGTGAGCGTTCGGGTTGGCCCGGTTGGCGTACTGGTTGGGCTGGAAAGCTCCGGCGATCTCGTCGGTCAGGCGCTTGGCCACAGAGTAGTAGGACTCCGGGCTGTCGGGCGGCACCGCGGTGGGCGTGACCACGACCTCGGCGCCGTAGGCGCGCAGCAGGGCGATCTTCTCGTGGCTGACCTTGTCCGGCATCACGAAGACACAGCGGTAGCCCTTGAGCGCCGCGACGATGGCCAACCCGACGCCGGTGTTGCCGCTGGTCGGCTCGATGATCGTGCCTCCGGGCCGCAACTGCCCGCTGGCCTCCGCCCCCTGGACCATGGCAAGGCCGATCCGGTCCTTCACCGAGCCGCCCGGGTTCAGGTACTCCACCTTGGCGAGGACCGTGGGCGCCAGCCCTCGGCCCAGCCGTGACAATCGCACCATCGGGGTGTCGCCGACGGCGTCCAGGATCGACTCGTACACCCGCATCTCGCGACCCTTTCATGGGCTCTCGCGGTCTCGATTCCGGGATTGTAGTGCGGGGCCTGGCCGCCCGGACGGCGGCGTTCACGGCCCGGTCCCCCGCTCAGCGAAGCGGGCGGCCGTCCTCGTCGATTCCGGCGAACAGGTCGCGCTCGGGCCAGGGCGCGCGCAGCAGCGCCCGCGCCAGGGTGTAGTCCTCCCAGGGGTAGATGTCGGCCACCACATCCTCGGGGATCGCGAACCAGAAGCTGTTGGGGTCGATCTGGCTCGCGTGCGCGATCAGCGCGTCGCGCGCCTGCGACAGCCATTTGCCAACCTCCACCTGGGTGGTGATCTCGGGCTCGCGGATCTCCTCGCCGCTCTCCTCGGACTCCTCGTCCCAGCGCTTCAGCCACTCGGCGTAGGGGCTCTCGAGACCGCGCTCGACCGCGCCGTCGTGCAGCAACTGCATGCGGCGCCGCGAGAACGAGGCGAAGTAGTAGAGCTTCAGCGGCTGAAAGGGATCCCCCGCCTCTGGGTATCGTTCCGGGTCGCCGACCGCGTCGAAGGCGGCCACGGAGACCTCATGGGTGCGGAGGTGGTCGGGATGCGGGTAGCCGCCGCGCTCGTCGTAGGTGAGCACGACCTGCGGCCGCTCCTGGCGGATGATCCTGACGAGCCGCCCGACCGCCTCGTCGAGATCGGCGTTGACGAAGGCGTCGGGATGCCCGTTGGTCTGGGTGTCGGGCATGCCGGAGTCGCGATACCCGAGGAGGTAGTGTTGGCTGACGTTGAGGATCTCCAGCGCCTTGGCCAGCTCCTCGCGGCGGAGGTCCGGCATGCGCGCGAGGTTGCCCGGCTTGTCCATCGCCGGGTTCAGGATGTCCCCGGCTTCGCCGCCCGTGCAGGTCACGATGACCGTCCGGACGCCCTCGTCGGCGTAGCGGGCGAAGGTGCCGGCACCCTTGGAGGATTCGTCATCAGGGTGCGCGTGCACGGCCAGAAGAGTTCGGGGCACGATCCAACCACTCCTTGACTTGGTGACCTGCGATGCGGCGACAAGGGTAGCGAACTCACCTGAGAGTCCGCGCTGGCCCGCGGCCACCTCACGCCCAGCCGCCAGGTCCGGCCAGCCCGCAGCCACCTCACCCCGGCCACCACGTCACGCCCAGCCGCTATGCTGAGCCAAGGAGCGATCTCGGGGAGGGCTCGGCCACGGCTACCGACGACGCACTGGTCGAATGGGCGGCCGAGCACGCGGCGGAGTTGCTCGCTCCGCTCGGGGACCACTGGGCTCACTCCAAGGCCGTCGCCGAGCGGGCCCGGTGGATGTCCGGCGCGTTCTCGCGCGAGGACGGCTCCCAACTGGTCGCCGCCGCCTACCTCCACGACATCGGCTACGCGCCCGGGATCCGGCAGACGGGCTGCCATGCGCTGGACGGCGCACAGTACCTGCGCTCCCTGGGGCACGAGCGGCTGGCGCGACTGGTAGCTCACCATGCCGAGGCCCGGTTCGAGGCGCGGCTCCGGGGCCTGGACCGCGAGCTGGAGGGGTTCCCGCGGGAGCCGTCCGCCGTCGCCGACGCCCTCACCTCCTGCGACATGACCGTCGGCTCGGCGGGCGAGCCGATGACCCTGCACGAGCGGACCCTCGACATCGCGCAGCGCCACGGCGAGGAGCACGCGGCCACGCGCTCGCTCGCCTGGTCGATGCCCTACCTCTCCCTGGCCCTGGCGAGGACCGAGCGCCGCCTGCGGCTGCGGGGAGTCACGCCCTAGGTGGCTGGTGTTTTTCGCGAGCGTGCAGGCTCGCTGGTTGATCCCGGATCGGGGAGAATCACATGGATGTGATTCTCGACCTGGAGTGGCCGATGACGATCGGGATGACCCCCAGACAGGCCGACTTGTGGC
>WNGB01010508.1_pt1 | contig 12831 bp, 9 predicted proteins | sample 5400681 | NCBI WGS metagenome assembly WNGB01 (sample SAMN13153367, study PRJNA577476) | soil metagenome | isolation source: 115 cm soil or saprolite under grassland replicate 2 | place: USA:California | collected 2016-06-15 | reverse complement strand
TCTTTCTTATAGCGATATGTAACAGGCTTGAGTCGATAAAGCGTGTCACTGGCATTATCCATTTCCTTGATGTCTTCCTTGTGACGTCGCGAGGAAGTGAGATGGCCAAGTAAGCCGGTATTTAAATCGATAGTAACAGTGTCGGCGAAACCGCCGCTTACCGAGGTGGTGTTAATATTGTGGATGTAGGTGTGATAATTCTCGCCGGGATCGCGTGCCGTTTCGTGTTCACCGATATAGACATTCCCGATGCCCGTTCTCAGGCCGTAACCGGCGCGATCGCCAATTGCCGCATTTTCCATGCTGTCGGTCTCTCCATTTGCTGCACTCAGCGCCAGCAGACCGAAAGCACAGTTGAAACTGCCGTCAACGTTATACTCGAGCGACCTATCGCCCACCGCCGTGTTGCCGTCACCGCCCGAGCCGGTGCCCCACTCTGCACCAGTATAGGAAAGCGCCCGATAGCCGACGGCCGTGTTGGCGCCCTGGAGCTGGTACGAAGCGCCAGTTCTATTCGCGAGAGCTTCAGCACCAACAGCCACATTGCCACTGCCGGTGGTATTGCTCCACAGCGCGCTATCGCCCATCGCTGCATTCTCCATGCCAGTGGTATTGGCGGAGAGCGCGTCACTGCCAAAGGCGGTGTTGGATCCGCCAGTTGTGTTATCTGCGAGGGCACCACTGCCCACGGCTACATTCCATGAACCGGTCGTGTTGCTCCATAGCGCGCTATCGCCCAAGGCGTTGTTGTCCGATCCAGTCGTGTTGTTCTGGAGTGAATAAGCGCCTACAGCGCTATTGCTCCATCCAGTCGTGTTCGAAAAAAGCGCATAACTGCCATTGGCAGTGCTATTGCTACCCGTCGTGTTCGCCGACAGTGCGTGCCAACCGTGAGCAGTGATGTACTGCCCGGTTGTGTTGATGTTAAGCGCATCAACGTTCTCGGCCGCGCTGTTGTTATTTCGACGATCTTCACCGGAGGGTGTCGGTGTGGGTGTCGGCGTTGGACGCGGTGCCGCCAGCGCTTCTGGTGAAACGGCAGAGCAGGCAAGCGCGAGCGCGATGAAAGTCGGCCCCAAATGGTTTCGAAGCCGTCGTAGTGAAGTTTTGGTTTGTGTGTTCATGGTGTCATTCCTTTTCTATTTGGTTTTTAGCTTTTAGTTTTTGCTATTCGCTACCCTGTTCCCGGAAATTCGGGACGAAGTTCCCGAAAATTTTCAACACAACCGAACTTTTGAGACACGAATTACACGAATGGTCACGAATCTCATGACCTTTGAGTCAATTGGTGTGGGTCAACTCGTGCGGGCTCGCCTGGCGCGCCGTAGCCTTTGCGCGAAGGCGGGTGGAATTGGTGTCGTGACTCCCTGACAATTCTGATTTTTCAGGAAAAAACTTGCTAAGGGAGTTCGAAAAATACGAGGATGGAGGGCACGTGACCACCGACGCCGCAGGAACGGCCGAACATAGCCCGGGGCAGTTCAATACAACACGCTGGAGCGTGGTAATCTCCTGCGCGGACTCCGGAATAGAAAGCGTCGCGGCGCGCGATGCCTTAGGCGAGTTATGCAAGACGTATTGGCGGCCAATTTTCGCCTATATCTGCCGCCGCGGTTACTCGACCCACGATGCAGAGGATCTCACACAGGATTTTTTCACAAGCCTGCTCCAGGGACCTCTTCTTGAGCGCGCCGATCCGGACCGCGGACGTTTCCGTTCGCTGCTGCTAAAGGCCCTGCAAGATTTCCTGGGGCATGCAATTGAGAAACGCTACGCGCACAAACGAGGCGGCGGTATGAAATTTGTCTCATGGGATGATTGGATGGCCGAAGCGCCGTCGCAATTGTCGATCTCGGCGCAGGCGCTCAATTCGTGGTCACCCGAGCAACTGTTCGATCTGCGCTGGGCCGCGACTGTAGTCGAACAAGCGCTTCGACGTTTGCGCGAGGAATGCCAAAGCAGAAGCCGGCTCAGATTATTTGAGACGTTGAGCCTTTACCTTGCTACGGAGCGCGCAGATGTTTCGTATCACAATCTCGCTACCACGTTGGGGATAACGGAGTCCGCGGTTAAAAAACAACTTCACAATCTGCGACGCCGTTATCGCTGGCTCATCTACGAAGAAGTCGCGCAGACCCTCGAAAGCCCGAACGACGTGGAAGGTGAAATTCGCTATCTATGCGCGACGCTGGCCGCGGGGACCGAAGCAGCGTAACCACGAATGCACACGAATAAACACTAACAAGTGAGTTGGCATCTGACACAGATGCCCTACAACATTCGTGTACATGAGTGTTCATTAGTGGTTAAAAAATGAATCTCCACGGCCTGTCTGATTCGGTCGCGGGCGTGGTCGAAAGCCCGGCCAAGTGCCGGGAATGCGGCGCAACTACACGCTTGGGCAATGGTCTTTGCCTAAGCTGTACGTTGCGGGAGGGACTTCAGGACGATCGAGAGGCATCCCGCGAATCATTCGAAGCAATCCTGGCCGAAGACGAAGTCCAGGACACGCACTGGCGGGTTGGCAATTACGAGATTCTGGAGGAAATCGGACGCGGCGGAATGGGCGTGATTTATCGTGCGCGTCAACGGCACTCGCGCCGGATCGTCGCGCTCAAGCGCGTAATGTCGTATCAGGCTGATTCCCGCGACACGCTGGAACGTTTCCGGCGCGAAGCTGAAGCCGCCGCCAGCCTCGATCATCCGAATATTCTTCCCATTTATGAAGTCGGCCAGGGCGAAGACGGCCTGCCGTTCTTCAGCATGAAATACGCGGCTGGGGGGAGCTTACAAAAGGCCGAGCCCGCCCTGCGCAATGAACCGCGCCAGAGCATGCAGCTCGTGGCTAAAGTGGCACGTGCTGTCCAATACGCACATGAACACGGAGTTTTGCATCGCGACCTCAAGCCGGGAAACATCTTGCTCGATGGTCGTGGCGAACCATTCGTGTCCGATTTCGGATTAGCCAAATGGCTCGACACCAGCACAGATCTCACGCGCACGCTCACCGTATTCGGAACACCGGGCTACATTGCACCCGAGCAAGCCAAAGGACCGGCAGACAAGCTTACTCCGGCGGCCGATGTTTACAGTCTCGGAGCAATCTTGTTCGACCTGTTCACCGGACGTCCGCCTTTCCTAGGCGAACATGCTCTGGCCGTGATTCAACAGGCCAGCGAAAAACCCGCGCCGAAACTGCGCTCGCTCGCGCCGACACTGGATCGCGACTTGGAGACAATCTGTGCGCGCTGCCTGGAGCGCGAACCTCAGGCGCGCTATCGCTCGGCAGGCGATTTGGCTGCCGATCTCGAACGCTGGCTGGAAGGCCGCCCGATCATTGCGCGTCGTGTTTCGCCGCCGGTCCGGGCCTGGCGCTGGTTGAGACGTAACCCGAAGCTTGCTGTTGCGACAGCCGCTGCGATTTGCTCCGCCATGGCAGCCGCGTTCTTGTTCTTTTCTCACACAGGCCTGGCGCCTCAGTCGGGGCTCGATTCGAGATTGCCACCAGAGAAAAGCATTGCTGTGCTGCCGTTTGAAAACCTCAGCCGCGATCCGGATAACGCCTACTTTGCTGAGGGCATCCAGGACGAGATTTTGACCCGCTTATCCAAGATCGCCGATCTGAAAGTGATCTCGCGCACCTCCACGCAGCATTACAAGAGTGCGCCCACAAATCTGTCTGACATCGCAAAGCAACTTGGCGTGGCCCACATTCTGGAAGGAAGCGTGCAAAAGAGCGGCGATGCCGTGCGCGTAAACGTGCAGTTAATCAAAGCGACCAACGATTCCCATCTTTGGGCCGATTCCTTTGATCGGAAACTGACCGATATCTTCTCCGTTGAGAGTGAGGTGGCTAAAGCTATCGCCGATCAGTTGCGGGCGAAACTTACTGGTCAGGAAGAACAGCTAATCGCCGCCAAACCGACAGATAATGTTGAGGCTTACGATGCTTACCTGCGTGGTCTGGCTTATAGCCTAAAAACGGCAAATACCCCGACCAACGCCGGTGCCGCGCAGAAATATCTCAGGGAAGCAGTGCGGTTGGACCCGAAGTTCGCCGTTAGTTGGGCACTGCTGTCATTCGTAGATGCGCGTGGGTATCGCACAGTCACTCTTCAACCGACGGTTGCCTTGCGTGAAGAGGCACGGCAGGCAGCTGAAACCGCGCTGGCTCTCCAGCCTAATCTAGGTGAGGCCATCCTGGCCACGGGGTTCTATCACTATGCCTGCCTGAAGGATTACGACACGGCTGTGCGTTACTTTGAGCAGGCGCGTCCGCTCCTCCCCAATAGCAGCCGGATTCCTGAATTGCTGGCGTATGTTGCGCGGAAGCGAGGCGAGTGGAACCGAAGCGCGACCTACTTCAACGAAGCTGAGCGACTCGATCCGCGGAATGTTTCCCTGCTTACCCAGCAGGCACTCTCCTACAAGGATCGTCGTCTCTTCCCAGAAGCGTGGCGGAAGCTTGAGCAGATCTTAAATATTACTCCGGACGACGTAGATACCATTATTGAAAAGGGAGTGCTCGCACAAGCTGAGGGCGATTTGCCGCGGGCTTCCGCTCTCCTGGCTTCGGTGCAGCCGGCGGCCGACGACACGAACGCATTGGAAACACAAGCTTACCAAGCGATCTTGGAGCGCCAGCCTGCACAAATTACATCCCGGCTCAAGGAGCTACTGAATAAACCGGATCCAGCACTGGGTTTTTACATTGGCGAACTGCGATTTTGGTTAGGCTGGACGCAACAAATCGCCGGTGATCATGCGGCTGCTCACGAAAGTTGGCGACAGGCACGCAGCGAACTGGAATCTTTCCTGAAAGAACAACCTGAAAACCATATCCTTCTTGGCGATCTGGCTCTAACTAATATGAGCCTGGGTGACAAGTCCGCCGCTTTAACCTTATCGGAGCGGGGGATAAGTGTGAACCCGATCGAGAAAGATGCGGTAGTTGGTCCCGCTTCGATTGAGTTCTTTGCCCGGGTGGCAGCGCAAACAGGAGAAACCGATCGCGCCATCGCCGCTTTACAGAAGCTATTATCGATCCCTTGTGCGGGACCGCTTGGCCCGGGCGCTCCCCTTACTCCCGCATTGCTGCAGCTCGATCCGATGTTCGATCCGCTCCGGAATGATCCGCGTTTTCAAAAACTCGCGGCTTCGGACGCACCGAAGGAGAATTGACCACGGATTACACAGATATTCAGAGAACCTATCTCCCCACTAAACACGCGAAACGACACGAAAGGTCCGCAGAAAGCAAAAACCTGCTGATGTTTTGATTCTTAAAGTTTCGCGCTTTTCATGTATTTCGTGGGCAAACATCAACCCTTGTTCCCATTGCTCCCTCCTCCTCTGTAAAAACCGCGCCCTCGCTAAAGCCCTGTTAATCGCTCAGCTCGACGTTCCAGTACGCAAGATCGACAAAGTGTTTCCAGAGATCGTGCTGCGGGGCGGCGAAAGTGACATGGACGAACGGCCGCCACTTCGGTCGCTTCGGTTTGCGAATCAAGCTCATGTGCGCTTGGCGCGGGAGCCGGTTGCCTTTGCGCGTATTGCAACTAATGCACGAGCAAACCACATTCTCCCACGTGGTCATCCCTCCCCGATCACGCGGTACGACGTGATCCAGATTGAGTTCGCTGCGATCGAAAATCTCGCCGCAGTACTGGCAGGTGTTCTTGTCGCGCTCGAACACGTTGTGCCGGGTAAATTTCACTTCCTTCTTTGGAAGCCGATCGAACACAAGAAGCACAATCACCCGCGGGATACGAATCTTGAACGAAATCGTCGTGACGACTTCGTGGTCCGGCGCGCTCGCCGACAAATCGCGCCAGCTTTCGAAATCGTGCGTCATGAAATTGGTTGCATCGTCCGATGAAACAATTTGGGCATGCCCCGCGTACACCAGCGCGAAGGCGCGACGCGCCGAGCAGATGTTCACCGCCTGCCACAGGCGATTGAGCACCAAGACCTGACTGTTTAACACAGTATGCACATCTCTAAGGGACCTGCATTTTGCGGACTTCCACGTAAATTCGCGCGACGGTAACATTCGGGTTTTTCGCTGTCAACGGGGGCGGCATCAGCAAAGCGCGCGATCTTCGAAGCTGACTGTAAGCGCAAATTCCGTGGGAAATTGAGACTGATGTGGTTCATACGACGTATTTCCGCAAAATCAGCTTGTCGATTTTACATCTGCTCATACCGTGGGGAGCATGGCAGGCCAAGGTTCAGCCGGCAATGTTCTCGCGGCGCTTTGCAGTTTTTTTATTCCCGGCCTCGGACAATTGCTCCAGGGCCGGTTGCTGATGGCGATCGTGCAGTTTTGCCTGGCGGCAATTCTTTGGTTTTTCTTGCTGGGATGGATCGTCCATCTCTGGTCCATCCTCGACGCCGCACTTTTTAAACCGCGCAATTAGGCTAATCACTAATTAACACACGACTTTGCCTGCTTTAGCGTAGCAGGCGGATCGACACAAACGAGTTGTGGCGTTATGCATTCGTCTTCGTTCGTGCCAAATGAAAGCGCAATTTCCAGACGAGCAGACCAAGTCCGGCGAATTTCACCGGCAGCAAGATTCGTTTCGCGAATGGGTCTCTGACGACGGATCTACGCCCTACCCCGCCGCTGCGGGTCGGTATCATCTTTACATCTCTCTAGCCTGTCCGTGGGCTAGTCGGACAGTCATTTTCCGAAAGCTAAAAGGACTCGAGGAAGCGATTGGTATGACCATTGTCGATCCGATCCGTGACGAGAATGGCTGGGCGTTTCGCGATCCGAGCAGCAAAGTTCCACTGGGCGCGCCGTTCGAATCAACCGATCCGATCAATGGCTTCCATTTCTTGAGCGAAGCCTATAAAGCGACCGATCCTAATTACGGCGCCCGCGTTACCGTGCCGGTCCTGTGGGACAAGCAAACGAAAAAGATCGTGAACAATTCGGAGGACGATATCTGCCGCATGTTTAACTACGTCTTCAATGACTTTGCCAAAAACAAGGACGTCGATTATTTCCCGAAAGAGATCGAAACCGAGCACGCGGAGCTCTGCAGTTTTCTGCACGACAATGTGAACAACGGCGTTTACAGAGCCGGTTTCGCCTCGCGTCAGCGGCCGTACGAGGTTGCCTGCGGAAAATTATTTGAGGCCCTCGATCAACTGGAGGAACGCTTGTCGAAGAGTCGTTTTCTTTTCGATAACCGCATCGTCGAATCCGATTGGAGATTTTTCTGCACGCTCGTCCGATTCGACGTGGTCTATCATGGCCACTTCAAGTGCAATCTGCGGCGCATCATTGATTACCCAAATCTGCAGGGTTATCTGATGGACTTATATCAGCAACCAGGCATCGCCGACACGGTCAATTTCGATCACATCAAGCGCCACTATTACATGACGCACACTGAAATTAATCCCACTCGAATTGTTCCAATCGGTCCGGTGCTTGACTTGGGCAAACCGCACAATCGCGAACGATTAGCCTAGAGGGATTTCACAAATGTTGTAGCCACGGCCCTACGGGCCGTATTCCTAGTGTGAAAAGCAGCGTTGAGGTTACCGGCCACAGGCCGGTGGCTACAGTGGCAACTCGGCTACGAAATTCCGCGATCCGCATTGCGAACACCATGCCTTGCTCTCCAGAAAGCTTCGATTTGTTCCAAGGTACGCCCTTTCGTTTCGGGAACGAAATAATAGGCAAAGAGCCACGACGCCACCGACGCAAGCGCATAAAGCAGAAATGTTGAGCTCGCTCCAAGTTTCTCGACCAGTGTCAGAAAGGTAAGCGAGACGATCAGGTTCGAAGCCCAGTTGAACGTGGCCGCCGTGCCCTCGGCGAGGCCGCGAATTTTTAGCGGATAAATCTCGGCGATCAAGAGCCAGAAGATCGGTCCGAGACCGATCGCAAACGAGGCGACGTAGCCCATCAGACAAATCACCGAGATCCAGGCCAGTTGTCCCGATGGATACCGGAAACTCAAGCCGAGCGCGCCGAGCGTGATGATCATTCCGGCAATGCCAACGAGCAACAGCGGCCGGCGCCCTGCGCGGTCAACCAGGAACATCGCAACGATTGTCATGGCAACATTTACGACGCCAACGCCCACGGTCGCCAGAATTGCGCCGGAAGCGGAATTGAATCCGGCAGACTGAAGAATTCTCGGCGCATAATAAATCACTGTGTTGATGCCGGTGATTTGCTGGAATATGGCGAGTCCTAATCCAACAACGAGAGCTGGCCGGACTTGCCGACGCAGCAGATCGGTCCAATGTCCGCTTTCAGCTTGCTGCGCCAGGCTCGATTTGATCTCTTCGATCTCGACGTTGACATCGGACAGCTCTCGAATGCGCACGAGAACCCGATGCGCGACCTCGTGATGACCGCCACGAATGAGCCAGCGCGGAGTTTCCGGTAGAAAAAACATGCCGGTGCCGAAGACTAGTGCCGGTGCGACGGCCAAACCAAGCATCCATCTCCAGCCTTCGACGCCGGCAAACGCGTAATCGGTCAGATATGCAACGACGATACCGATGGTGACAGCAAGTTGAAAAAGCGATACAACCCAGCCACGCGCATGCGGAGGCGCGACCTCGGACAGATAGACGGGAACGTTTGTTGAGGCGAGCCCAATCGCCAGGCCCAGAACGACACGGCTGACGATCAGGATTGTGGGCGACGGCGCTACGGCGCTGGCGAGCGCGCCGATACCGAAGATCGCCGCTGTCACCAGCAAGACTCTTCGTCTGCCGAAAAGATCGGCCGCCTTTCCACCAAAGATCGCGCCAATTGTCGCACCCAACAAGACTCCACTCACGACGACTTCCTCGGCTGTAGTCGTTAGGCCAAATTCGCGCTTTATAAAAATGAGCGCGCCCGAGATGACACCTGTGTCGTAGCCGAACAGGAGACCACCCAACGCGGCGAATAATGCTGCGATGTAAACGAACCTGGTGCCGCGCAGGTGTGCACCGCTTAACGCAGCAATCTCCTTGTCAGCCATAGCTGTCGATCCTACTCAGCGATACGACCGCGAGAAGTCTGACAACCGATCTCTGATTTTTCAAAGAGATTGGACGGCATGGCAATTCCAGTGTACGGGTTCCCCTGGGGAACGCGAAAATGAGCGAGGATCGAACAAAAGACGCATACAGTTCGGGTAAGAGTTTGCGGATTCTGGTCGTCGAAGATCACGGCGATACTTTGCAAGCCTTATCCAATCTACTCACGCATTTCGGGCACGAAATTTCCGTAGCCGATGATGCGGAGAGTGCGCGGAAAATTATCGGCTCAAAAGAGTTCGATGTCGTCCTGGCCGATATCGCTCTGCCGGACGGCAGCGGCTATGATCTGATAGCCGAGGCCAAGCGAAAACGACCCGTTAAAGCAGTAGCGCTGACCGGATTTGGAGCGCCGGACGATATTGAGCGCGGCAAGGAAGCCGGTTTCGATTTTCACCTGACCAAACCGGTGGATTTTCACGAGCTGCGCGCCGTTCTCGGCCAGATCGCTGTGTAACAACGCGAAAGGTGCCCTGTTAAAGCGCCGGTCACCTCGAGACTTTCATCCCGAGTTCTTTGACGAGGAAGGCCCAGCGGTCGGCGGTTTCTTCAATAATTTTCGTCGTCGGTTTGCCGGCGCCGTGACCGGCTTTGGTTTCGATTCGAATCAAAGTCGGCTTGTCGCAGCCTTGCGCTGCCTGGAGTGTCGCGGCGAATTTGAAGCTGTGGGCCGGCACTACTCGATCGTCGTGATCGGCCGTGGTGATGAACGTCGCCGGGTAACAACAACCTTTGGTGATGTGATGGAGCGGCGAGTACGCGTAAAGATACGCGAAGTCATCAGGCTTATCGGCGCTCCCGTAATCGGATGTCCAGGCCCAGCCGATGGTAAATTTCTGGAAACGCAGCATGTCCATGACGCCGACGTTTGGCAAAGCCGCGCCGAAAAGATCGGGACGTTGGGTTATGCTCGCGCCGACGAGCAATCCACCGTTGCTGCCGCCGCCAATCGCGAGCTTCGATGTCGATGTAAACTTGTTAGCGATTAAATACTGCGCGGCCGCGATGAAATCGTCGAAGACGTTTTGCTTCGTGTGAAGCATTCCGGCCTCGTGCCATTTCTCGCCGTACTCGCCGCCGCCACGCAGGTTCGCAACAGCGTAAATGCCGCCCATTTCCATCCAGACGAGGTTTGCCGGCGCGAACGATGGCGTGCTGGAAATATCAAAGCCGCCATAGCCGTAAAGGTAAGTCGGCGTCTCGCCGTCTCGTTTCATTCCTTTTTTGTATGAGATAAACATCGGCACGCGAGTGCCATCGGCGCTCTGGTAAAAGACCTGTTCGGTCGTGTAATCGCCGGCATTAAATTTCACGTTCGGCTTGAACAACAGCTCGCTCGCGCGCTTGTCGAAATCGTAGCGGAAGATTTCCGTGGGCGTGGTGAAACTCGTGAACGAGTAAAACGTTTCGCGGTCTTTGCGTTTTCCAGTGAATCCGACGGCAGTGCCCAGTCCCGGCAGCGCGATCGCGCCGTCAGCCGATCCGTCGCGCTTAAATAATTTCACCGCGCTGTGCGCATCCTTTAAGTAGACCGCAACGAAGCGCTCGCCGACCGAACTGACCGCTTCGAGTTTATCTCGCGACTGTGGAACCAGTTCGTCAATCTTTGGTGGCAGGGGTTTGGTGGTGTCGATGGAAATGATGCGGCCTAGGGGCGCGTCGAGATTCGTCCGCAAGACAAACACCGGCCCTTCATTGTCGATGAAATCATATTGGGCATCCGCCTTGTCCAACAGCTCAACGACTTTGGAATTCGGGTCGGCCAGGTTTTTGTAAAAGATGCGGTTCTTTGGATCGGTACCGCGCTGCACGGTAATGATGAGATAGCGGCCATCGTCGGTGACTTCAGCATTGAAAAGCCATTCCTTCTGATCGGGCCGCTCGTAGATCAGTTTGTCCTGCGATTGCGGCGTGCCGAGGCGGTGGAAGAAAAGTTTGTGATTGTAAACCTGAGCGCGGAGTTTGTTTTCGGGTTTGTCGTAACGGCTGTAGAAAAATCCGCTGCCGTTTTTTTTCCACGACGCGTTGGAGAACTTGACCCAATCCAGCAGATCTGGTCGATCCTTGCCGGTCCCCACATCGCGCACTTTCCACTGCTGCCAATCGGAACCTGCGGTGGCGAGGCCATAAGCCATCAACCTGGCGTCGTCAGTCACGTCAAGTCCGCCTAGCGCGATCGTACCGTCTTTGGCCAGCAAATTTGGGTCGAGCAACTCGCGCGGCGTTCCGGAAAAATTCGTCGTGGTATAAATCACATTCTGGTTTTGCAAACCGCTGTTCTTCGAGAAGAAATAATGCCCGTCTTCCTTGAACGGCGCGCCGAAGCGCTCGTAATCCCATATCTCGGTCAGTCGTTTCTTGATTCCGTCGCGTTCCGGGATCGTATTCAGAAAATCGAACGTGATCTTGTTTTCCGCTTCGATCCACTCCCGTGATTCGGGCGAGTCTGGATTTTCCAGCGGCCGGTAAGGATCCGCGACTCTTACGCCGTTGTAATCGTCGGCCTGATTGTTTGTCGGCGCAGCGGGATACTTAAATTGCGTCTCCGCGGCGGTGTTTTGAATGAGCGTCAACAACCCGGCAGCCGCGAGCGTCAGAAATGTAAAATTCATAATTCCGGCAAACTATGTCGACACCGGCGAGATGAGCATCTGTTTTTTCTGAATTCGGCATGTCGTTCCGAGAAAAGCATTCCGCGCCGCCAAATTGATTGCGAACTCGACTCGCCCCGGCTCGCGCGGTGATGCAAGGTCAAGATCCGGGAATTGGATTAGCAAGTTCGCAATCCCCAATTTAAAATCCGAAATCGAGCGTCCCCGTAGTTCAACGGATAGAACGGAGGTTTCCTAAACCTTAGATGTGGGTTCGATTCCCGCCGGGGACGCCAGTTCTAGCTGATGCAAAGTGCACCGTATCCGCGATTGCGGATGACGCTGCTGACCGGCGACAACCTCCGCGTCCAGCGGGGACATCATTGTGCAACGAAGTCGCGGATCACTGCCCCGATCTCCTTCGCATGAGTCTCGAGCGCAAAGTGGCGTGTGTCGAAGAAGTGGACCGTCGCACTGGGAATGTCGCGTCTGAAGGCCTCGGCTCCCCGCGGTAGGAAGAACGGATCGTTCTTTCCCCATACCGCCAGGAAGCGTGGCTTGCGCGTCCGGAAGTAATTTTGAAAGGTTGGGTAGGCCGCAACGTTGCTCTTGTAATCGCCTAACAAGTCCAACTGGATTTCGCCTGCGCCCGGACGAGCCAAATAAAAATTATCGAGAGAGTAGCCGTCCGGAGAAACGGCGGTCACGTCGGGCACACCGTGCGTGTACTGCCAGCGCGTCGTGTCGGGCGCGAGGAAGCTGCGGAGTGCTTCTCGGTTAGGTTGCGACGGTTCCTGCCAATAGGCCCGAATGGGATTCCAGCCGTCGCTGAGGCCTTCCTCATAGGCGTTGCCGTTCTGAGAAATGATTGCAGTGACGCGATCCGGGTGCCGAACGGCGAGGCGGAAGCCAACCGGTGCGCCATAGTCGAAGACGTACATCGCGAAACGAGAGAGACCGATCACCTCGGTGAAACGATCGATGACATTCGCTATATTCTCGAACGTGTAAGCGAACGTGCCGCGCGCCGGCATGTCGGACTGCCCAAACGCCGGCAGGTCGGGGGCGACGATGCGAAACCGGTCCAGGAGTTGCGGGATGAGATCGCGGAACATGTGGCCGGCGGTGGGAAAGCCATGCAACAGGAGAATCGTTGGCGCCTCCTTCGGCCCAGCCTCACGGT
>WNGB01010503.1_pt1 | contig 12835 bp, 12 predicted proteins | sample 5400681 | NCBI WGS metagenome assembly WNGB01 (sample SAMN13153367, study PRJNA577476) | soil metagenome | isolation source: 115 cm soil or saprolite under grassland replicate 2 | place: USA:California | collected 2016-06-15 | reverse complement strand
CCGATACCCCGCCCAGGAAGAGGTTCAGCGATACCTCGCCTTCGTCGCCGATCGCATGGACGTGCGCCGCGACATCCGCTTCAACCAGCTCGTGACCTCGGCCAAGTATGACGAAGACTCGAACCTGTGGACGATCAAGACCGAGTCCGGCGACACGTTCACCTCCACGTACTTCATGCCGGCCCTCGGGCACCTGAGCAACCCCAGCTCTCCGTTCGAAGGCGCTGAGAACTTCGGCGGAGAGATCTACCTCACCTCGAGGTGGCCGCACGAGAAAGTCGACTTCACCGGCAAGCGCGTCGCGGTGGTCGGAACCGGCTCCTCGGGTGTTCAGGTCATTCCCCTGATCGCCCAGGAGGCTGAGCACCTCACCGTGTTCCAGAGGACGCCGAACTACATCATGCCGGCTCGGAACCACAAGCTGGATGAGGAGTTCCAGCGCGAGCTGCGGCGACGGGGTTCGGCCGAATGGGAGAAGGCCGACAACCATTTCTTCGGGTTTGCCATGGATCCGGCCGGTCGAAACTATGACGACGTCGCTTCGGAGGAGGAGCGCGAGCGCATCTTCGAGGAGGGTTGGCAGAAGGGTGGTTTCCACTTCGTCTTCGAGACGTTCGATGACATCGTGCTCGACCAGCGCTCGAACGACGCGGCGAGTGAGTTCGTCCGCAAGAAGATCCGCGAGACGGTGAAGGACCCGGCTACCGCCGAGCTCCTGAGCCCGCGCGACCACCCGTACGTCTCCAAGCGCCCCCCGTCGGGGACCGACTACTACGAGACCTTCAACCGCGACAACGTGACGTTGGTCGACGTGAAGGCGGCGCCCATCGAGGCGCTGACCCCGACCGGGCTGCGTACCAGTCGTGAGGAGTACGACTTCGACGTCATCGTCCTCGCCACCGGGTTCGACGTCTCTACCGGGTCCTACGCGCGAATCGACATCACAGGACGCGACGGCAAAAAGCTCGCCGATGCCTGGGCAGACGGTCCCGAGACGTTCCTGGGCATCAGCGCGCCCGGTTTTCCCAACATGCTCATGGTGTGCGGGCCGCAGACCCCCTACGTCAACCACCCGGTCGCGGTCGAGAAGGTCGTCACCTGGCTCGGAGGCATGCTGGAATGGCTCCGCGACAACAGCTACGACCGGGTCGAAGCCACACCGGACGCAGCGGCGCAGTGGTCGGAGGTGACCGAGCAGATCTTCGCCTCCACCCTGCTGTCCGCCGGAGCGCAAGCGAACTCCTGGTACGTGGGTGCGAACATCGAGGGCAAGCCGCGCCGAGCACTGTTCTACTTCGGAGGCAGCGCCGGATACTCCGCCGTCGCCGAAGAGGTGGCCGAGAACGGATACCGGGGTTTCAGCTACTCAAACGTCGTCGAGGGCGGGCAGGGTGACGAAACGCAGAGACGAGCAGCGACCACTCCTGTGGCGGCACACAGATAACGGGAGGTCGACAGCGTGACAGACTCCGGACACGTCGCGGTCTACAGCAGATTCGTCAACGTAGGTGGGATCAGAACACATTACCTAGATGCCGGCGACGGGCCGCCGATCGTCCTGCTTCACTCGGGCGAGTTCGGAGGAAGTGCACAGCTGTGTTGGGAGTACAACATCGCCGCGCTTGCGACAGAGCACCGAGTCATCGCCCCCGATTGGCTCGGATTCGGCCAAACGGACAAGCTCCGCGATTTCGTGTCCGGGTCAGAGCGCATGGTGAAGCACATGGCCGCGTTCTTGGACACGATGGCCATCGATGAAGCGGACTTCGTCGGAGTGTCCATGGGCGCGACCATGCTCCTACGAGAAGCTGCTTCGAACCGCTGCCGATTCCCGGTACGTCGCATGGTCGTGGCCAGCGGCGGAGGCTTCATTCCGGACAACGAGTTCCGACGCAGCAACATGAACTACGACGGAACCCCGGAAATGATGCGCACCATCGTTGAGGCCAACTTCACCGACTCGCGATGGCACAACGACCAGGACTACATCGCTCGGCGAGTTGCCGCCAGCAACGCACCCGGCGCCTGGGAGTCGGTCGCCGCCGCACGCTTCAAGTCACCGGTGCTCCCGCCGCGGACAGAGTTCGGCCAAGCCGACACGATTGAATATGAGAATATCCCGTACGCCACACTTGCCGTGGCCGGCAGCGAAGACAAGCTGCGCGAGCCCGGGTATCACGATGCGCTTCGTCGGATCCCCGATTGTGAAGTGGTTGTGCTCGAAGGGGCCGGCCACTTGCTGAACATCGAGTGTGCCGACCAGTTCAACGCCCTGGTGCGCGGGTTTCTCTCGTAGTTCGGAAGCGGCTGTTTCTTGCATGCCTCGCGGCTCCAATTCCGAATCCATCTTTGTGCAGCAAACCTCTAAGAAGCGAGCAATAGGAGAATCATGACCGGATATGTGCTCTTCGATGTCCAGAACGTCTCGGACGAGGAGGCTTTCAAACGCTACGAATCGCAGGTCGTGGCCACGACGGCACAGTTCGACGGCGTCTATCGTGTGGTGTCGGGCGATGCTCGAGCGCTCGAGGGGACCTGGGACCCGAGGTTCATGGTGCTCATCGAGTTTCCGAGTCGAGTGAAGGCCGAGGAGTGGTACGACTCCGACGCTTACGCGCCGCTAAAGAAGATTCGCCAGTCGAGTGCTGACTGCATCGGAGTCATCTTTTCCGGTGTAGGAGGATAAAGATCGAATCGACGTGCTGAACCGGGGATCTCCACTTGAACGGAATGACGCGGCGCGGGCGGATTGCAGTTGTGTAGGGCGAAACCAACACCTGCCGCAACTGGAATGTTCCGGCGGATTCCTTGTGGCGGCACTCCTGCTCATTTGACCTTCGCGCCGACTTGGAGCGAACGGTTTCACTGCATAACGGGCTCTTCCGAGTTCCGGTGGGGGTGAGCGGCGCGCCGGTGGCGTGATGCGCGGGTGAGAGGGGTCGAGGCCTCCAAAGATCGGTGGCGACCAAGCAACCCGGACCGGAACGCCTCGACATGCTCGAGCCTACGGCGCGTGCCGCTGCGCGCTGCCATCACGACACGATCTACTGCTCCCGACGCGACCTGCGACCACCAGGGCGTGCTGGTGCGCGATCAACCAGATCCGCCGCGAGCACGCCTCGATCGCCGGTCTGGCGCGGCGGTTGGGCACGACGTGGAGCACGGTGTGGTCCTCGATCCGGCCGCTGCTGCAGGCGATGGCCGATGACGAGGATCGGTTAGTGGGCGTGAAGCGGCCCGAGTCAGGTGACACGAGGTGCACCATGACCAGCACGCCCACGGAGACCGCCATGGGCGACGACGCCGAGCAGCCCGAACGCGACGAGGACGAGAAGCCTGAGGCCGGCATCACGTCGACGAAGTCCGTCCTCGCCATCCGGATCTCCGGCCTGGCCGACCGAGTGCGACGGCCGTGGCTGGTCGTCATCGCAGACCTGGCGCCTGAGCGCGGACGACCTGCCGGAAAGGGGTGGCGTTCCGGATCGGCGACACCTCGGTGACCACCGACGACGTCGACCAAAGGATCGAGCGCTCCAAGCCCGTACGGCGTGGGGGTCCCGGCAGCGACGACGGCGCGGACACCTTCCGCCGCGACGCCGCGAAGTCGATGGCGTTCCAGATCATGCTGGAGGACGAGGCCGACCAGCGCGGCATCGCGGTGGCCGGGAACGAGGTCTCCGACGCGCTCCAGGTGCTGATCGACCAGCGTTACCGCGAGGGCGGCCACCGCCAGACCCATCGACTTCAACGAGTTCTGGCAGCCCGGTGACGCTGGTAGATTCTGGTACGCCAGCCCGGGGCTTGGAGCCGGTGGCCCTGGAGTTCGCGATCGACTCTAGCGGCGGAGGCGCGGGTCACGGCCCTGGCGGGAAGGACCGCGGAAGTGAAGACGCCAGCCGGACCGGTGGAGCCTGTGACCTCGTTCGTGGGACGCCGGCGCGAGCTGTCCGCGATCCGAGTCGCGATCGGCGAGTCGCGACTGGTTACGCTCGTCGGCCCGGGTGGGGTGGGGAAGACGCGGCTCGCGATGGAACTCGCCCGGCGGCTCAGACGAGTCTTCGCCGACGGTTGCTGCGTGGTCGAACTGGCGATGCTGGAGGACGCGGCGGAGCTGGAGCCCGCGCTCCTCGCGGCACTGTCCGTGCGCGATCGGTCGAGCCGGCCAGCACTGGAGAAAGTCCTCAGCCATCTCGACGGCAGGCGCCTGCTCCTTGTCATCGACAACTGCGAGCACGTGCTCGAGGCCGCGGCCTCAGTGATCTCCAGCGTGCTGCATCACGCTGCGGGCGTGCGAATACTGGCGACGAGTCGCGAACCGCTCGTGCTTTCGGGCGAGCGAGTCTGCACTGTCCCCCCACTGTCCCTTCCCACCCAGAGGCATCCGCACGGTATCCCGGTGGACAGCGCGGAGTCGGTGACCCTTTTCGTCGACCGTGCCCGCGACGTCGTACCGGACTTCGTCCTCACCCCGCAGAACACCGAGGCGATCGTGCAGCTGTGCAACCAGCTCGACGGGATCCCTCTGGCGATCGAGCTGGCAGCCACACGGCTGCGCTCGATGTCCGTGTCGAGTGTGGTCGAGCACCTGGACCACCGTTTCCAGCTGCTTTCCATCGGGGATCGCAGTGTTCTGCCCCGCCAACAGTCGCTGCGCGCGATGGTCGACTGGAGCTATGAGCTGTGCACCCCGGAAGAACAACGACTTTGGGCCAGACTGTCGGTGTTCCGGGGCAGCTTCGATCTTGACGCGGCCGAGTCCGTCTGCGGTGCCGTCGACCTGGCGCCCGGTACAGTGCTCGACCTTCTCGACCGGCTCGTCAGCAAGTCAGTCCTCGACCTGGACCGGAATGGTGAGAGGGTCCGCTACCGGCAGCTGATGACGATGCGGGAGTACGGCGCCCAGCTGGTCGAAGACCCAGCCGAGCACGCCCGGCTCAAGCGCCGACACCGCGACCACTACACGACTGTCGCGCGGCGCATGGTCGACGAGTGGTGCGGCCCCGGGCAGGCCCGGGCACTAGCAGCGGTCCGGCACGACCACGCCAATCTCATCGCAGCACTGGAGTGGTCGGCCACAACCGATGGGGAACGCCAAGCCGGAGCCGAGCTCGCCTCGCTGCTGCGCTACCACTGGATCGCGGGAGAGTACCTCAGCGACGGAAGGCGATGGCTCGACCGTCTACTGGCGTCCGCGGACACAGACACGCAGGCTGGCGACGCGCTCTGGGTCGCAGCCTGGGTGTGCCTAATCTCGGGCGACTCCGATGCGGCACTGACCTATCTCCGGCGGTGCCAGCGCGTGGCGGAAGCAACGGCCGACCCGCGGATCCAGGCCTATGTCGATCAGTGGTCCGGCCTTTATCACCTCTTCCGTGGTGACCTGGCGGGTGCGATTCGCCTTCTGCAGGGTGCGCTGCGGGCGCACCGCGAGGCAGGCGACCACGCGGCGGAGCTGATCGCCCTGTTCCTGCTGGTCCCGGCGCAGGCCTACAACGGCGATCCGGCAGGTGGCTTGGAGACCTGTATGAGTGCCTTGGAGCTCAGCGACCAGCGCGGCGAAGGCTGGGCGCGCGGCTATGCGCTGACGGGTGCGGCGATCTGCCATCGCCAGCTCGGCTCACTCGGCGAAGCCGAGCGCTTCAGCAAGGAAGGACTTGAACAACAGCGAGAGTTCCAGGACCCGATTTGCACGGCACACCTGCTGGAGAACCTCGCGATGCTCGCCATCACGTCCGGCCGGCTCAACGAAGCTGCCCGGCTAGTCCACTGTGCCGCCGCAACATGGAGCGCGCTGGGCACCACCGTCGAGGCGTTCGGGCCGCACATGGCCCGGGACTACATGCGGACAGCGGAGCTCGTGGCCGGGACGTTGGGCGCCGGGGAGTTCGAGGCGGGCGGGGAAAGCTACCGGGAACTGTCCTTGTCTGAGATCATCAGCCTGGCTCTGGGTGACCGCTCAGCCCCGGCCGCCAAGGTCCGGCAGGAGCAGCGGCTCACCGCCCGAGAGCAACAGATCGCCGAGTTGATCGCTGAGGGCCTCAGCAACAAGGTCATCGCGGAGACCCTGGTCATCTCACCGAGAACCGTGGGTAGCCATGTCGAGCACATCCTGGCCAAGCTCAACTTCAGCTCCCGCGCACAGATTGCTACCTGGTCCACCCAGCGGTCACAGGAATCGACAAAGCACTAGTCCTGACCCGGACGGAGCCTGGCCTTCGGCGACCTCCTGTGCTGGCGCGCGCCGCCAGGACGCAGGGCATTGAGATCCACCGAGCCCTGGAAGCCGTACCGAGGGTCGCCGAGGCGGTGGCGGACCTGACCTGGGGCGGCGCCGGCCAAGCGACTCCCTCAATGAGCTCGCAGCCGCTCTGTCGGGAACTCAAATGGGCCTCCCCATGCGTCATTCGACCGATGTCGTCGCCCCTAGTCGAGGGGAAAGTTGTGCCTCCCGATGGAACGCCGAAGGCAAGGCCCAAACCGAGCACGATGAGGAGCACGCGATGGTGATTCGCGCTGAGCAGTGCGAGCGGGGGGTCTCCGGACGAAGCAACCTTTGAAGGGGCATCACGGGTCATGAGGCCTGACGGAACTAACGGGCCAGGTTCTGCTAGACGGAATCTTCTGGCATGGCTTGTGAATAGCGCCACATAGTGTGTGCACGACCACGAGGTCGGCATTTCCCTCGATTTGAAAGGACTTGACTTCATTATGGGAATCTTGGATGGAAGGGTCGCGATCCTTACCGGCGCGGCCGGCGGTATCGGCCGCGGGTGCGCCCGCCGCTTTGCGGAGGAGGGCGCGTCGCTCATTCTCGCGGACATCTCCTCGGACGGGTTGAAGGAGATTACTGAGGAGCTGGAGTCCGCGGGTTTCCAGGCCATCCCGGTCGTGTGCGATGTCGCCCAGGAGACAGAGATCGACGAGGTGGTAAACACTGCGATTCGGGAGTTCGGCCGCATCGACATTCTCGCCAACATCGCCCAGGGCGGGATCGCGGACATGGCCTATCTCGCCGAGACTTCGGCCAGTCAGCTCCTCGATGCCTACACGACCGGTCCCCTGCAGAGCATGTTGTTCATGCAGAAGTGCCTGCCACACATGAAGGAGCGAGGTTACGGGCGAATCATCAACACCGCGTCCCACCTCGTGCTCCGCGGCGACCCGGGTTTCGCGGCGTACGAGATGGCCAAGGGCGCGATCATGGCCTTGACTCGGACGGCGTCGCAGGAGTGGGGACGTCTCGGGATCGTCACCAACACCTTCCTGCCGGTCATCCGGACGCCCGCCTACGACCTCGGCGAGCAACTCAAAGCCGCGGCCGAGATGATCGAGGCGAGCAACCCCACCGGCCGTTTCGGGACCGCCTACGAGGACTGCGCACCCGTGGTCACCTTCCTGGCCAGCGAAGGCGCGGGATACCTGAACGGGCAGGCCATCGGCGTCGACGGCGGGTTGACCCTGATCGCATGACCGCGGTCCCGACCGCTGGATCCTCCGTGCCGCCGCCGGGCGTTCGGGCACCTGAAGGTATGGGCGCGTAGCCCGCCCGACGACCCGTGCGCCCCGAGGACCCACCCGCGCAGCCGGGCCGTCACACGTATGTGGCGCCCGGAGGTCGCCGAACGGTTTGTGCGAATCTGATCGAGAAAGGGACCATCAAAATGTCCACTGAAAGTGACAGCTATCCCGCCGTCCTTGCTGATGTCGAGCGGGCACCGTCGACGACACCGGCGGACGCGCCGGAGATCGACCTCGACATCTTCAGCGAGGACAACGTTCGCAATCCTCATCCGATGTGGGCGACGATGCGAGAGCTCGGCAGCGTGGTCTATCTGTCGGCCAGTGACACCTGGGTGATCACTCGCTACGACGAGGCTCGGGCCACCTTGGCTGATTGGCAGACCTTTTCCTCCGCCTCGGACAGGGTCTACGGCGAAGAGATGGGTGCACTTCTGGGGGAGACGGCGCTTACGACCGACCCGCCGCTGCACGACAAGCTGCGTGGGGTGCTCAGTGAGAAGACGGCGCCGCGTGCGCTGAAGAAGCTGAACGATCAGGTGATTGCCCACGCCGACGAACTCGTTGCCCAGGCAGTGGACGCGGGTTCGATCGAGGCGATGGAAATGCTGTGTCAGCGGATGCCAGTCGACACCGTGGCCGACCTTATCGGACTACCGGAAGAGGGGCGCGAGATCCTGCTCGCAGGCGGCGAACGGATGCTCCTGACGTTCAGCCCACACAGTGATCGACTCGTTGCCGGAATGCCCTCGGTCGAGGAGTTCGCCAACTACATCGTGACGATGACGAACCGTGACGTTCTCCGACCCGACGGTTGGGGCACCGCCATCCTTGATGCCGTCGACGATGGACGCATCCGCCAGCAAGACGCAGTGCCGCTGATGAGTTCGTATCTGATCGCCGGCATGGGCACCACCGTGCACACCCTCGGTTTCTACCTGAACAACCTGGCGCGGAATCCGTCGGCATGGGCGGCACTCAAGGCGGACCCCACGCTCATCAACAGTGGCTTCGAGGAGTCTGTGCGGGTGGACGGGCCAGCCCAGGTGCTGTATCGGGCGACGACGCGCGACGTTGAAGTCGGTGAGCATGTGATTCCTGAAGGCCGGCGCATCATCGTCAGCATTGGTTCGGCTAATCGCGATCCCCGTCACTACAGCGACCCCGACACCTTCGATATTCACCGCAACCCCGTTGATCACCTCGGGTTGGGCTACGCGACCCACGGTTGCGTCGGCCAGGGCTTGGCCAGGTTGGAGGTGAAGGCGGTGATCTCGGCGCTTCTGCGCCGGGTCGCGACGCTGGAGCCGAACGGTCCAGTGGAACTTTCAAGCCACGTCCCGGGATTTGCTGGTATCACCCGGCTTCCGGTCAGCCTCACGAGCGTATAGGACACACGATGAGCCGCATTGAACTTGACCGCGAACGCTGCGAGGGGCACGGGACCTGCGAGCAGATTGCGCCCAGCATCTACCAACTCGACGACGAAGGCCTGGTCAGCATCCGCGTCGACCAGCCGCTGTCCGATGAGCTTGTTGGCGCCGCCGAAGCTGGCGCGCGGGTCTGTCCCATTGCAGCGCTTCGCGTAGTGGATGGCTCATGACGGCACACCAGCCGCGACGCAACATCGTGATCGTCGGCGGCTCCATCGCCGCGGTCACCGCCGCTCAGGTCCTACGCGCTGAGGGATACCAGGAAAGACTCACGATGCTCTCGGCCGAGACACATCCGCCGTACTCCCGGGTACCCTTGTCGAAATCGGTGCTGTCCGGGGCCGACGACATCACTAGTTGTGCGTTACCGATCTCCACCGACTCGGTCGATGTCCGACTGGGGCAGCGCGTGATCGGACTCGACGATCAAGCTCGCTGCGTTCATGTCGCCAACGGCGACGCGATCACCTATGACGGGTTGATCGTGACCTCGGGTGCACGAGCGCGACGCTTAGCCCGACCCGGCCAGTCCGGGGAGTATGTCGTGCGCGACGCGTCCGACATCCCGGCACTTGTGGAACGTCTGTCCACGGCGCGAACGGCGGTGGTGGTTGGTGCGGGGTTCCTCGGTATGGAGATCGCCACGACTTGCACCACGCTCGGACTCGGTGTCACTGTGATCGACCGGGATCCGCCTTTGCGCAGACTCCTCGGTATATGGCTGTCGGCGCTGGTCGTCGCGAAAGCGGAGGCCAGCGGAGTGCGCTTCGTCAAGGCCGACAACGGCGTCTCCCTTCTCGGTGACGGGCACGTCTCCGGTGTCGCGTACGACGATGTCACCCTGCGGTCGGACGTGGTCATCTCGGCCGTCGGAGATATTCCCAACACGGAATGGCTCAAAAGAAGCCGCCTTCGCGCCGCTGGACCCATCGTGGTCGATCAGCAGTGCGTCGCGAGCCACGACATCGTTGCCGCCGGCGACGTAGCGGCGATCCGCCAGCCCGACGGGTCGATCACTCGACTTCCACACTGGAACAATGCCGTGCGGCAGGCGAGAACTGCGGCCCTCTCTTTGTTGTATGGCCGCGATGCGCCCATCGCGGAACCTGATCACTACTTCTGGACGGAGGCGTTCGGCCTGCAGATCAGGGTATGCGGACGAATCCCCGAACAGGAGGATCCGATCATCCTGGAGCGCGACGACACAGCGGGCTCATATCTAGTCCAGTGGATCGGATCCGACGGCAACCCGATAGCCGCCGCCACCGTCAATCGCAAGCTGCCTGTGGTCAAGTTATGGAGGTTGGCCACCGACGCCGGCGTGGGTGCCAGCTAACTGACAACTCACGAACACGTGACGGGCTGCCTGACCGCAGGCACCGCTGCGCTCTCGGACTCGTGCCCGCTCATGACGTGATGCTTTCCACCGCGGACCAGATCCGTGGCATCACGCCGAGTCGCCTACACCTCACGATCCGCACCGACGACCGGACCCGCTTCATCGCGAGCGTCGAGTGCCAACAGAGGCTGCGCGTCGGTCCCGCGAGGGAATGGGGCCCACCGTTCTGCTGGACAGAATCTTCTGGCGGGTGTGTGAGGACCGCCACACAGTAGTCGCATGACCACGACGTCTCGTCAGTCCCGGTGCAGCTGAGGGGCACTGCGGCCGCCGACCTGCCGGACGTGGGCCCTGAGTTGGAGAGCGTGGACCGCGCTTTCGAGAAGACCCGCGAGAGACGCCTCAGATGACCATCGTGACGGCGCTAACCACATGGTCGCTCCGCGTCATCGAGCTCGACGAGCCGCGTCACAACCATTCCAACTTCAACGACATATCGTAACTGACGAGGAGAGGGGCCTACTGTGATCAACGGCCTGCCAGTGATCGATGCAGTGATCCATCCCTACAACCTTGACGAGTCCAACAAGGCGACGCGGGACGCCGACACGTTGTCCATGCTCGTGTACGCGGGTGCTGTCGCTGGATCGCCGGAAGGCTACAGGCCGACGCCCGATGCCTACTTGAGGGACTGGTCGGTCGACGAAACCGCCAGCATGCTCTTCGCCGAGGGGCAGACGGACATCGGCATCATGCACGTGCTTCCGATCTACTGCTACAAGGACGGCCTGTGCTCATACGAGAAGGCGCTGGAGGCTCAGACTCGTTGGCCGGGTCGGATCGCGACGTACTGCGGCGTGGACCCGATGCAGGGCGCGGCCGCCATGGAGGAGATGGAGCGGCAGGTCGAGGAGCTCAATCCCCTCGGCCTGAAGCTCTACCCGAACAGCTGGGCCGCCACGGAGGTTCGCGGCTGGTTGATGGACGACCCTGAGGTCGCCTTTCCCTTGTTCGAGCGCGCAGAGCAGCTGGGTCTGAAGGCCGTAGCCATCCACAAGGCTGTACCGCTCGGTCCGCTCCCGCTGGAGCACTACCGGGTGGACGACATCGACCGAGCCGCCATCGCGTTCCCCAACCTCAACTTCGAGATCGTTCACGGCGGCATGGCCTTCTTGGAAGAGACGGCCTGGCAGCTGGCTCGGTTCCAGAACGTCTACGTCAACCTCGAGATCACCACGTCCCTTCTCGCTCGGCGGCCGAAGGCGTTCCACCAAGCGATGGCGTCGCTGATGCAGTATGGCGGGCCTTTCGCGCTGGACAAGATCTGTTGGGGTACTGGCGCGATGGCCTTTCACCCGCAGCCGCTGCTCGAGCGGTTCGTCCGCGACTTCGAGTTCACCGAGGAGGAGGTGTACGGCGGCCTTCCCCTGATCGATGACGAGGCGCGCGGCAAGATCCTGGCGGGGAACTACGCGAGGATGACCGGGCTGGACCTGGACGCACGGCTCGAGGCGATCAAGGGCGACGAGTTCGATCGCCTGACAGAGGACGGGCTGAAGTCGCCGTACTCGACCACGCAGGCTGCCGGCCATGTCAGCTGAACAAGTCGTGGACCGCACCGCCGCGGTGCGCGACGCGTTGCGTCGCGTTGTGGATCCGTGCTCCATTGCCACCGGTGTCCCGATCTCGATCGTCGACATGGGGCTCGTCCTGGACGTCGCCGTCGAGGCGTCCACGGCCCGCGTCAAGCTGTGCTTGACGAGCCCGATCTGTCTCCAGATCACGAACATCCTGTCCAAGGTCGACGAAACGGTCGCGAGTCTCCCTGGTATCAAGAAGGTGGACTGCACCGTCGACGCCGGCTATGAGTGGATGCCCTCGATGATGTCCGCGAGCTCTCAGCGCCGACTCAGGGCCGCCCGCCCCGTGACGTCGACCCTCGTCGACCTGCCACTGACCCGGCGCCCACCCGGCGCGCCCGTCGGGGCCTAGCCAGATCCTCAATGACCAGGTTCGATCACCCACGCCTCGCCCGCTCCCACATCGTGGAGGTGTCATGAGCCACCCCGTGCTCGGCGCACGTCTACCGAACCGCCGGTCTGCTGTCCAGTCGCGCGGCAGCACCGGCGACGTGGTTGTGAGTACGCACAGGCTCGTCAAGCAGTTCGGTCCTGTCACGGCGCTGGCCGACTCAGCTTGGACATCCGGCGCGGTGAAGTGCACGCGCTGCTCGGCCAGAACGGCAGCGGGAAGAGCACGCTTGCCAAGTCGCTCCCTCAGGCCGGTCGACTAGCGTGGTCTCGCCCGCTGTCGATGCGGGATCAACTCAACAATGGCTGGTGCACCCCTGGGGCGCACGCCCCCGGGGCAAAGGGAGGAAACCGGAGGTAACGGGAGCCGGGTTTCACGCTCAGGGCCACGAGCGACGCTCGGTTAAGCGTTGTGTTCCTACGGTTCAACTACCCCCTCGCGCACGTGTGACAGGCCCCGGGTCTTCGGATCCGGGGCTTCGTCCGTTCTGGAGCGGCCCGAGTGACCGGCCGGT
>WNGB01011182.1_pt1 | contig 12836 bp, 14 predicted proteins | sample 5400681 | NCBI WGS metagenome assembly WNGB01 (sample SAMN13153367, study PRJNA577476) | soil metagenome | isolation source: 115 cm soil or saprolite under grassland replicate 2 | place: USA:California | collected 2016-06-15 | reverse complement strand
GCGGTGCTGCTGCTCTTCGTGGTCAGCGTCGTCACGTTCGGGATCTTCTTCTACATCCCTCGGCTGGCCGGGGCGTCGGCCGAGGACCTGGCGTCCCGGTACGTCGGCAAGACCGCGAACGAGGCCCAGTTACGGGTGATGGCGGACAAGCTCGGCTTCTACGACCCGCTGTATGTCCAGTACGGCCGCTTCGTGAAGGGCATCGTGCTGGGCGCGAACTACAACACCGGACCGACGACGGTGCGCTGCCCGGCACCGTGCTTCGGCTACTCCTTCATCACCCAGAACCCGGTCTGGCCCGACCTCGTCGACCGGATGCGGGTGACCGGATCGCTCGCCGTTGGTGCCGCGATCATCTGGGTACTGTTCGGCGTCTCCACCGGCGTGCTGTCCGCCCTACGCAAGGGCAGCATCTTCGACCGGATGGCGATGGGCACAGCGCTGGCCGGGGTCTCGCTACCGATCTTCTGGACCGGTCTGCTGACGCTGTCCATCTTCTCGTACAGGGCCGAGTGGGCGTACGATCTCATCCTGCCGTGGATCACCCTGGCGTTTCTCATCGCCGCGGCGTACGCCCGGCTGACCAGGGCGGGCATGCTTGAGACCATGGGTGAGGACTACATCCGGACCGCGCGGGCGAAGGGCTTACCCGAGCGCACGGTCGTGGTCAAGCATGGCCTGCGGGCCGCGCTCACGCCGATCACCACGATCTTCGGCCTCGACCTGGGCCTGCTGCTCGGTGGTGCGGTGCTCACCGAGAGCACGTTCTCGCTGCCGGGGATGGGCAAGTACGCGATCGACGCGATTGTCAACAACGACCTGCCGAAGGTGCTCGGGGTGACCATGGTCGGCGCGACGTTCATCATCTTCGCCAACCTGATCGTCGACCTGCTCTACGCGGTCATCGACCCTCGGGTGAGGTTGTCATGACAGCCCTGCCGCAGCTCGCGGTCACGCGGGCCGACGCGCCGACCCGGTTCCTTGAGGTGCGCGGCCTGCGGGTGCATTTCCCCACCGACGACGGGCTGGTCAAGTCCGTCGACGGGGTGTCGTTCGGCCTCGAACGCCGCCGGACCCTCGGTATCGTCGGCGAGTCCGGCTCGGGCAAGAGCGTCACCAGCCTCGCCATCATGGGGCTGCACAAGGGCGGCTCGGCCCGCATCTCCGGGGAGATCTGGCTCGACGGCCAGGAGCTTGTCGCGGCCGATCAGGAGACGGTCCGGTTGTTACGGGGCCGGAAGATGGCGATGATCTTCCAGGATCCGCTGTCCTCGATGCACCCGTACTACAGCATCGGGGCGCAGATCGTCGAGGCGTACCGGATCCACCACAACGTCAGCAAGCAGGTCGCCCGCAGGCACGCGATCGAGCTTCTCGACCGCGTGGGCATCCCGCAGCCGGCGAAACGGGTCAACGACTACCCGCACCAGTTCTCCGGCGGCATGCGGCAGCGCGCCATGATCGCCATGGCGCTGTCGAACAACCCTGAGCTGCTCATCGCCGACGAGCCGACCACCGCACTCGACGTCACGGTCCAGGCCCAGATCCTGGACCTGATCCGCGACCTACAGGAGGAGTACGGCTCGGCGGTGATCATCATCACCCACGACCTGGGCGTGGTGGCGGAGCTCGCCGACGACATCTTCGTCATGTATGGCGGCAAGGCCGTGGAGTACGGGACGGCGGCGGACCTGTTCGCGCGCCCCGAACACCCGTACACCTGGGGCCTGCTCGGCTCGATGCCCCGCATGGACCGGGACGTCCGGGACCGCCTCATCCCGATCAAAGGTTCCCCACCGAGCCTCATCACGTTGCCGTCCGGCTGTGCGTTCCACCCCCGCTGCCCCTACGCCGAGCTCGACGGCATCCCATGCAAGACCGTCGTGCCCACACTCGGCGAAGGCGACCGGCACGGCGTCGCCTGCCACATCCCGCCGCCGAAGCGGCGCGAGCTGTTCGCCACCGACATCGCGCCACACCTGTAAGGAGAGCCCTGGCGGCCGCCAGCGGACGTAGCGGAGCGGAGTCCGCGGTCAAGCGGCCGGAACTAAGGAGACACATGTCGACGAGCAGCCCCGCAGCCACCGAGAGCCTCCTTGAGGTCACCGGGCTTGAGAAGCACTTCCCGATCACGCGCGGGATCATCTTCAGACGGCGGATCGGCGCGGTCCAGGCCGTCGACGGCATCGACTTCTTTGTGCGTACCGGCGAGACGCTGGGGCTGGTCGGCGAGTCCGGCTGCGGCAAGTCGACCACCGGACGGCTGGTGACCCGGCTGCTGGAGCCGACCGCCGGGAAGGTGGTCTTCGAGGGGCGCGACATCACCCACCTGTCGGTCGGCCAGATGCGCCCGCTCCGGCGCGACGTCCAGATGATCTTCCAGGACCCGTACTCGTCGCTCAACCCGCGCCACACGGTGGGAACCATCGTCGGCTCGCCCCTGCGGATCCAGAAGATCGTGACCCGGCAGGAGGTCAAGCGCGCCGTCCAGGAGCTGCTGGAGCTGGTCGGCCTGAACCCGGAGCACTACAACCGGTACCCGCACGAGTTCTCCGGCGGCCAGCGCCAGCGCATCGGCATCGCCCGCGCGCTCGCGTTACGGCCCAAACTGATCGTCTGCGACGAGCCGGTTTCGGCACTCGACGTGTCCATCCAGGCCCAGGTCGTCAACCTGCTCGACGACCTGCAGAACGAGCTGAACCTCACGTACCTGTTCATCGCGCACGACCTGTCGGTGGTACGCCACATCTCCGACCGGATCGCGGTGATGTACCTCGGCAAGATCGTCGAGGTGTCCAGCCGGAGTGACCTGTACGCGCGCCCGTTCCACCCGTACACCCTCGCGTTGCTGTCCGCGGTGCCGGTGCCGGACCCGGCACGGCGCGACCGGGCGCAGCGGGAGCGGATCCTGCTCACCGGAGACGTGCCGAGCCCGATCGACCCGCCGTCGGGCTGCCGCTTCCGCACCCGATGCTGGAAGGCGCAAGAGGTCTGCGTGACCGACGTACCGCCACTGCGCGAGCTGGCCAGCGGCCACTACGCCGCCTGCCACTTCCCCATCGACGATATGGAACGTTCGGCCGGCAGCCGGGTGGCGGCCCGCGCCGCGGCCGCCGAGATCGCGCAGGACACTGCCAGCGAACCGGTATAGCTCACTCGGGTTGACGTTCGGGCCCATATCCATTCCCTTATCCGGCCCGGGGCAGGCGGATCCGCTCGCCGGTCCGGTCGAACAAGTACAGCCCGTCCAGGTTCACGGCCAGCGCGACGGTGTCGCCGCGGCGGGGCATCTGGGCACGGGGTACCCGCAGCACGAGGTCGCCGCGCGGTGGCCGCAGCTCGTCGGTCGACTCGTACCGCGGGGTCAGGCCGTACCGCTCCGGCTGGGCGGGGCGGGCCTGCGGGCGAGGCATCATCCGGGACAGCGCGCCTCGTAGGCCGCCGGTCCCGGCGCCCGGCTCGGTGGTCAGCAGGTGTGCCAGGTCCACGTCGCTGTCGGGCAGCTCAAGGCGGGTCGTCGCGAGCGCCGCGCGTACCGCGCCGGTGTCCACATGCACCACCGCCTCGTGGCCCAGGTCCTCCACGAGCACCACCTTCCCGCGCAGCTGGTCGGCGCTCTCGTCCGCGGTGTCCACTAAGGACAGTGCGTCCGCCCGTACGCCGAGCGTTACCCGTGCCGTGTGCAGCGGTACCAGCACGGCCGCGCGCGGGTCGTCCGCCGGTATCCGCAGCAGCCGGCTGCCCAGGTCGATGACGACCGAGCCGCCGGTCTCGGCGTAGAGCGCCGCCTGCAACAGGCTTGTCTGGCCCGAACCGAGGAACGCCGCGACGAAGATGTTCGCCGGATCCCCGTAGATCTCCCCGGGCCGGCCGACCTGCTGCAGCTGGCCCCGGCGCAGCACGGCGATCCGGTCGGCCATGGTCAGCGCCTCGGTGCGGTCATGCGTGACGTACAGCGTGGTGACCGCGAACCGCTTGGCCAGCTCGACGATCTCGACTCGCAGGTCCTCGCGCAGATGAGCGTCCAAGTTGGACAGTGGCTCGTCGAGCAGGAAGCCGGCCGGCCGGCGTACCACCGCACGGGCCATCGCCGCCCGCTGCCGCTGCCCGCCGGAGAGGTGCTCGGGCAGCCGCCGCAGCAGGTTCTGGATGCCGAGAATCTCGGCGACCTCGGTCACCCGGGCTTGGATCTCCGCGTCGTCGACCTGGGTGGCGCGCAGGGGGAAGGCGATGTTTTCCGCGACGGTCAGGTGCGGGTACAGGGCATAGTCCTGGAACACCATCGCGACGTCGCGCTGGCGCGGGAGCATCCGGTCGGCGAGCTTGCCGCCCAGGTATACGTGTCCGGACGTCGGCTCGTCGAGGCCGGCCACCAGGCGCAGGACCGTGCTCTTCCCGCAGCCGGTCGGGCCGAGCAGGACCATGAACTCGCCCGGCTCGACATCGAGCGTCAGCGCGTCGACGGCGACGGTGCCGTCGGCGAAGACCTTGGTCAGCTCCTGGAGGGCTATGGCGGACATGCTCCCCTTCCTGGTTGCCTATCGTGCCAGGCAGCGGTCAATGAGCGCATCGTTCACGGCGCTGCCACGACGTTTGGCGCGGCCCGTAGTGGGTCATGCACAGACCATGACCGAGATCGAAGACGTCATCCGGACCGAGTGGGACCGGGCGAACACGGAGCGGCGCATCGCCATCACCGATCCGGCCGACGGCACTCACCTCTTCGACGCCCCGGTCGCCGGCTTCGAGGAGGTCGGCGCGGCGGTCAAGGCGGCCCGCTCGGCCGGGCTCGACTGGGCGCGTACTCCGGCTGCGGTACGCGCGGCGGCGCTGGCCCGCGCCGCGGAGGCGGTCGCCGCGCGGGCGGACGAGCTGGCCCGGTTGACCACCCGGGAGATGGGCAAGCCGCTGGGCGACGCCCGGGGCGGCGTTGACGCCGGGGTGGGGACGCTTCGCCAGTACGCCGAGCTGGGCCCCCTGCACCGCGGACGGTCCCTGAACGGCGGGTCCGAAGCCACCGACCTCATGGTCTTCGAGCCCCGCGGCGTCGTCGCGGCAGTCACGCCCTGGAACGACCCGGTCGCGGTCTCCTGCGGCCTGCTCGGCGCCGCGCTGGTCACCGGCAACACGGTGGTGTACAAGCCGAGCGAGCGGACTCCGGCGACCGGCTGGCTGCTGGCCCGCATCATCGCCGAGCACCTGCCCGAGGACGTGCTCACCGTGCTGCTCGGCGACGGCGAGACCGGTGCGGCGCTCGTCCAGCACCCGGTGGACCTCGTCGCCCACGTGGGCTCGACCCGGACCGGACGGGCGATCGCGCTGGTGGCCGCCGCTACCGGTGCCAAGGTGCTGCTTGAAAACGGCGGCAACGATCCGCTGGTCGTCGACGCCGGGGTCGACCCGTCATGGGCGGCGGCGCAGGCCGCGACGGGTGCGTTCGCCAACGCCGGCCAGATCTGCGTGGCCGTGGAGCGGGTGTATGTCCACGCGGCGGTCGCCGAGGCCTTCGAGGAGGCGCTGGCCGCGGAGGCCAGGCGCCGCCGGGTCGGCCCCGGTCTGGATCCGGCCACGGAGCTCGGGCCGCTGGTCGACCGGCGCCAGCGCGAGCAGGTGCACGGGCACGTGACCGACGCGATCCGGGCGGGCGCGACGGTGCGGGTCGGCGGCGAGATCCCACCCGGACCGGGCGCGTTCTACCCGGCGACCGTGCTGACCGGATGCACCGACGACATGCTCCTCATGCGCGAGGAGACGTTCGGCCCGGTGGCGCCGGTCGCGGTGGTGGGCTCGTTCGACGAGGCGCTGGCGCGCGCCTCGACCGGCGCGTACGGGCTGGCCGCCACGGTGCTGACCAACGACATGGCGCATGCCCAGCGGGCGTGGCGCGAGCTACCGGCGGGCACGATAAAGATCAACGATGTGTTCGGCGGCGCGCCGGGCGGGGCCGCCCATCCGCGCCGGTCTAGCGGCCAGGGGTACGGCTACGGGCCGGAGCTGCTCGACGAGATGACCCAGACCAAGGTGGTGCACTGGGCGGCTCCGCCGAGGTGACGCCGCCGCCGCGGTGACCGCGGCCTCAGCGTGCCTCGGCTGGGTCGCGGAGGCGTTGCGGGTCCACCTCGCGCTCGGGGTACCGCCGCAGGTACTCCCCCTCGAGCTCGGCCATACGCCGGTTGTGGTGCATCAGCGCGGCATCCGACCCGTGGCGCAGCGTGTCATGGCGCGTCTCGTGCAGGCTCGCCAGCTCCCGTAGCAGCTCATCGTCGGACAGCTCGGCCGGGTCCACCCCGACCTCTCCCGTACTGTCGAACGCCCGCTCCATGCCTACCTCCCAGTCCACGCCCCCTCGTGCCTTTCGTGTACCCAGGCGGCGGCGGAACGAACCGGCGAGCGACGTCGATGAGCGTTTTCCGTGATTAGCGATGTCCCAGGGTGGGCACCACTTCACATGGGGTGGAAGGAGCGACGATGACCGACACGATCAAGAACGGTCAGCCGGAGGCGCTGTCCGATCGGTCGACGGCGGAGCTGGTGAAGCTGGCGGCCGAGCAGATCTCCACGCTGGTCCGCGACGAGCTCCGGTTGGCCCAGGCCGAGCTGGCGGAGAAGGGCAAGCACGCGGGGCTCGGCGCCGGCCTGTTCGGCGGTGGCGGGCTCATGGCGGCCTACGGCCTCGGCGCCCTCATCGCAACGCTCGTGCTGGCCCTGGACATCGTGCTGCCCGCATGGCTCGCGACGTTGATCGTCGCCGTCCTGCTGTTCGCCGTGGCGGCGGTGCTGGCGCTGGTTGGCAGGGCGCAGGTGAAGCAGGCGGTGCCGCCGGTCCCGCAGGATGCGGTGCAGGGCGTCAAGGCCGACATCGAAGCGGTCACCGAGGCGGTGCGCGAGAGGGGCGGAAAATGACCGAGCGGCTCGGCGCGCGCGGCGATCCGTCACCGGGCAACGGGCGGTCGCCCCATCCCAACGGGCGGGGGTCCGCGACCTCTGACCGAGTGGCAGCGCTGCACGCCGAGATCGCACAGACCCGGGCCGAGCTCGGCGAGACGGTGCAGGCGCTCGCCGCCAAGGCCGATGTGAAGGCCCGGATGCGCAGCAGCGCCCAGGAGATGTCGGCCCGCCTGTCCGACCGCAGCCGCGAGCTGGCGGTGCGCTTCGGTGACGCGGTACAGCGCCGCCCGGCCGCGTACGCCGCGGCCCTCGGCACCTTTGTCCTGATCCTTGCCCTTGTCCGCTGGCGGAGGAACCGGTGAGGAAGCTGCTGTACAAACCGTTCAGCCTCGCGTTCAGCGTCGCCGGCGGCGTGCTGGCCGGAATGCTGTTCAAGCAGGTATGGAAGCTGGTGGCGGGCAAGGACAGCGCCCCCGATGCGACGGACGAGGAGTACGGCTGGGGCGAGGTCCTCGCCGCGGCGGCGCTGCAGGGCGCCATCTTCGCGGTCGTGAAGGCCGCCGTCGACCGGGGCGGCGCCGAGGGGATACGCAAGCTGACCGGCACCTGGCCCGGGTAGGGCGCCGATCAGGGCGTACCGATGACGATCTTGTCGATCGACGGCGCCTGACCGCCCGGGTTGGTGAAGGTGACTACGTTCGCGCCCTTGGTGAGCACAACCGTGATCACCTTCGTCACGCAGCAGATGGATCCACCGGTCACCGGGACGCTGATCGGATCCTGTCCGGCCACCGTGATCACCGCGGTCCGGCTGGGCTGGTCATCGAGATGGACGTAGAAAAAGGCAAGGGTGTACGTGCCGTCGGCCGGCACCGTCACGCTGCCGAAGCGCAGTACGCCGGCCGCGCCGCCCCAGGCACCGATGTTGCGCACGATCTTGCCGCCGGACGCCCCCGGATAGGTGGACACGTGCGCCGACCCGCTCACCGTGTTCGTCGCCGCCTCGGCTTCGTAGGCGACCGGAGTGAACGGAGCCGACGACTTCGTGGGCGGGCCGGAGCGGGTGGGCTCGGCGCGGCTCCGCGTCGGACCCGTCGTTGCCGTGCTGGCCGGCGACGGCGGGGCGCCGATGCTGGGCAGGCTCGCGGCCGGTGCCGGTTGGACCGTGCCGCCGTGCGGCTGGCCGGGGTACCGGTTCGACCCCACGAGCGCGAGCGCAACCGCGCTGGCGAGGCTCCCACACGCCACGATCGCCAGTACGGACAGCCGGCGCCGGCTGGCCGGATCCGCGACGCGTCTGCGGCCCCGATACCTCGGGCCGGCGGGACCCCGGGCAACGTCGGCGCTCATCAGCTCCTGTGTACCGTCTTACGCCGGCCTGCGGAATAGCTGGGGCTCACGGGTCGCGGTCCGCGAGGGCGTGTGGATGACCTACGAGCCTCCGGCGAACTCTGCCACGAGTATGCACAGTCTGGTGATGCGGTCCTGCTCGGTGCGCGGGTTGGTGTACTCGGCGCTGACCCGTGTTGCCTGGCACCACTGATCCCAGGCGCCGCCGGGGGTGAGGAAGCGGGCGGCGGTACCGAGCTGGGTGTCGAGGTAGAGCAGCGCGCCGAGCGCCCACGGTTGGCTAAAGCCGGGTTCGGCGAGGGCACGGTCGAGGTAGGCGGCCAGGGTGGCGGCGTCATCTGCGGTGCCGAACCTGGCTAGAGCGAAGCTGCAGCCTTGGACGACGCCTATCATGTCGTCGTCGGACTGGAGGTGCTCGGCGATCTCGTCATGCAGCTCGGAGCGGCGGTCGAAGGCGGCCAGCCACGCGGCGGTGATTCGATCCTGCCAGTTGTCGCTTTCCAGCAGTACGCGAAGCTCGTCGGTGGCGATCTGGCGGGCGTCCATCCTGGTCGGCGTCGGTAACCACGACCATCTCGTGGAGGTCAACGCCATTGTTGCCGGTCTGGGACACCGGCAGGCCCAGGGACTGAAAGCGGGGGCCAGCGACTACCTCCAGCCCAGCTGATAGGGGATCCTGCTCGATCCGGCGGCGAAACGACTCCAGCAACCGTTCGGCATCCGCAGGCCGGCGACGGAAGGTGCGGGCGAACACGAACGCCCAGACCCACACCTGACCGGGCCGGCACTGCCAGCAAACGAGGTGGACCTCCCGCTGCACCATCACATCGCCGGAGACCAGGGCATGCGGGCAGGCCTCGTGAAGAGTCTGGATCCGAAGGGCGATCGCGGCCGATCTGGCGAAACCGCCGTCCTTCTTGATCTCCGCCTTGGGCATAGCGGTGTCCTCGTGAGCCACGTTTGGACTCCCATCGGTGTCCGCCCGACGGCCGCCGGGGAACGTAATGACGGTGATGTGAGGCCGGGCGACTATCGACGTTGAGTCAACGAGCTACTCAGTCCTGCCAGCACTGGAATTGCCGCGATCTTCTCCTCGGTCAGGTGCCTGAGCACGATCCCGTTCGGTCGCCTGGGCGGGCCGCACTCGATCACCTCGTCCGGAGTCACGATCATGTCGACGCTGAAGTCGTGCTCGGTCTCGGGTAGCTCGTCATCGACGACCTGCAGCTGGTGCACCGTGGTCACGATGGCCGTCTCGGGCCCGATCAGCCCAGCCTCGGTCAGCAACGCCACCTCGATGTCGGAGTATCCGGCGCCCTTGCCCACGCGAACACCGCTGCGGTTGACCACGACGCTGCCGCAGACGATCAGATCGACCCGGCGCATCTGGTCCACCCAGATGGTCTGCGAGGCGCTGGCCGCGCCGTCGCTGGTGGCTGCTCGCTCGAACGGTACGGTCAACGCGGCCGGGTCGAGGAGGTAGAACGGCTTGGGCGTGGCGAGTCGCGGCACCGCCATGTAGAGCAGCTTGCCGTCGTGCAGCGCGCGGACGCGCACCGGCAGCTGCGCCTTGTCCGGGTTGGTCTTGAGGACCCGGGCCGCCTGCCAGACGTTCAAGGCGGCGAGTCGTCCGGCCGCCTGGTCGGCACCCTCGAACTTCGGGATGTGCCCATGAACGCCAAGCGGCGCGGCGCGTTCCCGCTCCAAGAGCGTCCAGACCTTCTCGCGCGCGGATTGTTTGGCCCGGTCGATCTCGTCGCCCTTCATGCCTGCCTCCTACGCGGCTGTCATCAACATCAGGAGCCTATCGTTGACCTCCTGGACGGCCCGCTCGTTGCGCCACGGCCGCAGCTCGCGTGCGGCGGTGAACACGACGTTGAGCCCGCCCCCGCCGCGTGTGTGCTCAACCACATCGATGGCCTCATGGAGCCGGACTACGGCGGCGTCGATGTCACGCTGGCGAATGCCAGCGAGGGCCAGGTTGCCAAGCACGATAGCGGTGGACTTCTTGCCGTCGTTGAGGACTTGGCGCGCCTGGTCGAGCATGAGTTCGGCCTTGTCAGGCTTGCCGAGATACAGCAAGCATGAGCCGGCCAATCGGCCATGCTGGCTCGGACAGAACAGCACACCGGCCGGGTCGTCCGGCTCAACACGTGCAAAGTGCCTCTCGGCCGCGCCGAGCGCTTCGTGACAGCGGCGCGCGTCGCCAAGCATGGCGTGCGCCTCGCCGACGTGCAGCAGGGCGAGCCCGGCGATGACGTGGCTGTCGTGTTGGGCGGCGACCGCCGCCCGATGCGCGAGCGACAAACCGACGCGTGGGTTGGCTGTGCCGTACAAGGCGACGTAGCTCTTGCGCAACTGGGCACGTGCTTGGGAGGCAACGTCTCGGATCTGTTGCGCGGCCCCGATGGCCTGATCGAAGTAGCTGATTGCGGCGGTGTGGTCTCGCCGTTGCGAGGCGTCCCAGACGAGCTGGCCCATCAGCGTTGCAGACTCAATCTCGGCCGCCAAGAGCTCGCGCCGTACTCGACCACTCGTCGCACGTCCCCGTAGGTACACCGTCTGCCCGTGGAGCTGGCCGGCGTCCGCCAGCAGCAGCGTTGATGGAACACGGTCATACTGTTCGTCCAGCAGCCGCAGCCGCTCGCGGAGGTACGCCACGGCGATGAGATCGACGCCGCCAGGATGGTTGAGTACGTAGTCGAGTCGTTCGCTCGGGCGCGACGGCGCCTCTCCCACATCCGCCAAGAGTTCGGCCAGCTCCTCAACAGAGACCTTGAGCGCGGCGGCGAGTCGCGGACGATGCCACGGCTGCGGATCGGTGTCGGCCCGCTCCCACCGGACCACCGTGGAGCGGTCAACCCGCATGACCTCGGCCAGCCGCTCCTGGCTCAGCCCCACCGCCTTGCGGCGCTGGGCCAAGCGATGCCGCTTCCGAGCCATGATCGACTTCCTCTCGCCATGCCGGCCGTCGCGGACCTATTCATGCAGCTCATCAGGTACAGCGCAACCACGGTGCACCAGTTCTGCGCCATTCCCGCAATGTCTGTGAAGAGCATTCCTCGATTAGCTGGTTGCAGGCACCGAGGCGGGACCCTGGTTCCGCAACCCAGAGAAAGCAGTGCGCCAAGATCCGAGATTGGCCGTGCTCCTCACCCGCCTCGGTGCCCCTTGAGGCCCTGGCCGGACGTGACATCGATCTCCGTCCGGCTGGGTGCCCACGTGGGGGAGACGAAGGGGTCGCGTGGATCAACCCCGATCCGTTACTCGGATACCGGGGGGAGCCCCAGCGCCTCGCTTATCTGATCGTCAATATAGAGGTAGCTGGCAAGTCCCCACTCCCCGCAGGGCTCTGTTGGCGCGGGCAGCACGTTCATGTTCTCGTCGTAGTACTTCCCGCTAACCTCGCGAAAGCAATGCTTTGGAAGCAGGTCGCCGGGCTGCAGAGAGGACGGTTATCGATCGTTTCGAAGACACCCTTGGCCCATCCCAGACGGTTGGTGAAGACGGGCGGGATGAGGAGCCGATCTGGCGCTAGGCGGTCGAGGTCTGGCTTCTTCTCTTCAAAGAGGTCCTTGTAGATGTACAGCAGGTTTGACCTGGGCATCGGCGCTTTCGGGGGGCCCGGCAAATCTACACAGATAACTCGACCGAACAGATACCTCTCGTCCGGCAGTTGCATGGCGAATATGTCGCCAACCCGCAGCTTCTTTCGGGACGGGGACAGTACACGTAGGTTCGTCGACGCCATCCGTGATACTCCAATCTTCCTAGACGACGCGAACGAAGTCTCCCAACACCGGAGCAGGTGTGGGCCCGAAACGACAAGGTTTGCCGCGGAACGCGACCCGACCGGGTCAAGGTCGAGCCGGTCAGGGGCGGACGGCGCGCAGGAACACCGTGGCGATTGTCTTGCGGGCGGGCGCACCGGCAGCCAGGACCGCGCGTACATGCGCCTCGAAGCGCTCGCGTTCCTGATCGGTGAGCGCCTGCGCCAGCGCCTCCTCGTACGTGGGAGCGAGCGGGTTGGGTGCCATCTTCTTCAGCGCCTCCCAGTCGGTGGTTGGCATCGCCTCCGGCACGTCGACCTCGGCCCGGTAGTCCAGCTCCACGGCCGTGAACCCGGCATCGCGTACCCAGCGAAGCAGGTCGCGCTCGTCGAAGTTGAGCATCGGATCCTGCTCCGGCGGGACGGCGCGGAACGCCCCGCGCACCTTCGGCACCAGGTCGGCGACCGGCGTCAGGTCCAACCCGAACAGGCCGTAGCACGCCTCTTCCAGCATGAAGCTGTTGATCGGCTCGAAGATGGACAGACGTCCGCCCGGTCGCAGCACGCGGAAGAGCTCGGCGAACGCTGCCTGCTTGCGCGCCACGTAGATGAGCACCGAGCGGGTCGTCACGATGTCGACCGACCGGTCCGCGACCTCGTGCAGGTCATCGGTGCTGGCGAGGACGAACCGGCAGCGGTCCAGCAGGCCCTCGGCGGCGGCGCGGCGCCGGCATTCGGCGAGCAGGTCGGCGGAAACGTCGCTGAAGATGACCCGCCCATCGGGTCCTACCCGGTCGAGCGCGCCGAAGCCGACGAGCCCGTCTCCGGT
>WNGB01010499.1_pt1 | contig 12838 bp, 8 predicted proteins | sample 5400681 | NCBI WGS metagenome assembly WNGB01 (sample SAMN13153367, study PRJNA577476) | soil metagenome | isolation source: 115 cm soil or saprolite under grassland replicate 2 | place: USA:California | collected 2016-06-15 | reverse complement strand
AGAAACCGGCGAATCCGGCGGCCGCGTAGCCGCGCGGGGCACCGAGGTTGTCCCGCAGATAGACCCCGCTCCAGCTGCCCGCCGCCCCCTCGGCGATCAGGCAGGACAAGGCGAGCAGGCCCAGCACGGTCAGCCGGGGCGAGCCGGGATGACCCCGGGCGGGACGGGTGGCCCGCCCGGGCCGGCCGGGCCACCCGGGGCCGCCAGCCAGGATGGCACGGGCCCGCCGGAGGACCAGCGCGGTCCCGGAGATCCACCCACCCAGCCACCCGCCCGCCCAGCTGGCCATCCGGCGCCACGCTGGCCCGTGCGCCGCGTCGCATCTGTCCGGCTCACGGTGCAGCCAGCGCCCGGCGACAACCGCGAGGGTCACCCCGCCCAGGACGATGCCCGCCAGGACGTCCATCTGCGGGTGACCGACCTGACCGGCCTGGCCGGCCTGATGCCAGGCGAGCAGGCCGCCTAAGAGGGCTCCCGCCAGTCCGCCCACGCTGAAGGAAGCATGGAACGAGGTCATCAGCGGCCGCCCGTAGGCCTGCTCCACCTGGACACCCTGCGCGTTGAGGGGCACGCTCAGCATGCCGCCGGCGACACCGAAGGCCAGCACCGCCAGCATGACCCCGGCCAGCGTGCTGGCCGTCCACAGGAACAGGGGCATCACCGCGACCGCGGCCGCCGCGGGCCGGCTCAGCCGGGCGCTGCCGAACTGGTCAGACAGGCGGCCCGCCAGCGGCATCACCGCGACCAGGCCGGCCGGGCCCACCAGCAGGGAGGCGCCGAGCAGGCCGTCGGTCAGGTGCAGGCCTGCTTTCACGCCCGGGATCCGGGCGATCCACATGCCCTCGGTCACGCCGAGAAGGACGAAGTAGGCCAGCACCGCCGCCCTGGTGCTGCGCGGCCTGGATCCCCCCGTGGCGTCGCCTGGCTCAGACGATGTCTTTATGGAAAAGGTTCGGATATGCGAACTGTAACGCCGGAAGCCCTTTTCGTCACAGTACGCGAGAGCACGATCTCAAAATGCGATGTGGGTACGGGCCGGGAACCCGCCCGGTGCGGACGGGTTACCAGGTGATCACTCGCCGTCGCGCGAGGGCTGATGCCCCGCCCGCAGCAGGGCGTAGGTCACCGCTTCCTCCAGAGCGTGCCAGGACGCGGCGATGATGTTCTCGTCCACGCCCACCGTGCTCCAGGTGCCGCCAGCCGACCCGGTGCCGTCGCCGGACTCGATGAGCACCCGGGTGACCGCGCCGGTGCCGTGCGAGCCCTCCAGGATGCGCACCTTGTAGTCCGCCAGCTCCAGCATGGCCAGCTCCGGGTACAGCCGCTCCAGGGCGAGCCGCAGCGCCTTGTCGAGCGAGTTGACCGGCCCGTTGCCCTCTCCGGTGGCCACGATCCGCTCGCCCTTGGCGTGCAGCTTGACGGTGGCCTCGCTGGCCACCTCGCCCCCGGCCCGCTGCTCCACGATGACCCGCCACGACTCCACCTGGAAATGGCGCAGCCGCTCGCCCGCCAGCTCGTCGCGCAGCAGGAGCTCAAAGGACGCGTCGGCCGCCTCGAAGGTGTACCCGCGGGCCTCGAGGTCCTTGACCCGGTGGACCACCCGGCCGACGGTGTCCTTGTCACCGGACAGGTCGTAGCCGAGCTGCTTGCCCTTGATCTCGACCGACGCCCGGCCCGCCATGTCCGAGACCAGCATCCGCATGTCGTTGCCGACCAGCGCGGGATCGATGTGCTGGTAGAGCATCGGGTCCACCTTGACCGCCGACGCGTGCAGGCCGGCCTTGTGCGCGAAGGCGGAGAAGCCGACGTACGGCTGGTGGGTGCGGGGGGTCACGTTGGTGACCTCGCTGATCGCGTGGGCCACGCGGCTCATCTCGGCCAGGCAGCCGTCCGGCAGCACGACCTGGCCCTTCTTCAGCTGGAGCCCGGCGGCGACGCTGAACAGGTTGGCGTTGCCGGCCCGCTCCCCGTACCCGTTGGCACAGCCCTGCACGTGGGTCACGCCGGCATCCACGGCCACCAGGCTGTTCGCCACCGCGCAGGCGGTGTCGTCGTGGCAGTGGATGCCGAGCCGGGCGCCGGTCACCCCGGCCACCGCGCTCACCACGTCACCGAGCTCCCCGGGGAGCATCCCGCCGTTCGTGTCGCACAGCGCCACCACGTCCGCCCCGGCCTCGGTGGCCACCCGGACCACCTCGGCCGCGTAAGCCGGGTCAGAGCGGTACCCGTCGAAGAAGTGCTCCGCGTCCAGGAAGACCCGCTGGCCCTCGGCCCGCAGGTGGCTGACCGTGTCGCGGATCATGGCCAGGTTCTCCTCCAGCGTCGTGCGGAGGGCCAGCCGGACATGCCGGTCGTGACTCTTGGCGACAAGAGTCACGACCGGCGCCCCGGACTCGCGCAGAGCGGCGACCTGTGGGTCGTCGGCCGCCTGCACGCCGGGCCGGCGGGTCGCGCCGAACGCGGCGAGCTGCGCGTGCCTGAGGTCCAGTTCGGTGCGGGCACGCTGGAAGAACTCGGTGTCCTTGGGGATCGCCCCGGGCCAGCCGCCCTCGATGAAGCCGACCCCGAACTCGTCGAGGCGGCGCGCGATAGCCAGCTTGTCGGCGACGGTCAGGCTCAGCCCCTCCTGCTGGGCTCCGTCGCGCAGCGTGGTGTCGTAGACGTGGAACACATCGTCGGGCCTCTGGGCCATGACCTCGTCCGTCTCTGTCGTGCGGCGGTGGCGCCGCGCTTCTGGGTGGCTGTCGGAGTGCCGTGCTGCCCGCAAAACAAAAGACCCCTCGCGGCATGCGAGAGGTCTGCGCGTCGGCGGTGCGGGCTGCCTGCCGTAAGGCGGGCCCTGCTAGGTGCCGACGCGCCTGCCGATAATGATGCGGCCGGACGTCATGCACCCAGTCTTACATACTCGCCAGGGTTCCCGCACCGTGAATGCCCCGCCGGGGTGCGTATAGCATGCGCGGGCTGGCCCTGCATCGCACATGGATCCGCTGTCACGGCCGCCGCGGAGATGCGTCTTCCGCAGGCCTCATCGGTTACGCCCGCGCATACTGCACGCACCCCGGCCACGCGGATGCTGCCCCTGCCAGGCGGGGTCCGGGCCGGGTGCGCAGGCGTAACCGATACAAAGGGGCGGAACGAACACACCCGCGCCGGCCGCGACGGACGGTTTAAATCTCAGAGCTGGGCCAGCCGGCGCACCCGGTGCGGACCCCGCCTCCAGCCAGCGCCCTGTGTGGCCGCCGCCCCGGGCTCAGCAGATCTTGTGGACCCAGCCGTACGGGTCGGGGCGCTGGCCGTACTGGATGCCGACCAGTTCCTCGCGCAGCCGCATGGTGACCGGGCCCGGGGCGCCGTCCCCGATCATCCATTCGCCGCTCGCGCTCCTGACCTTGCCCACCGGCGTGATCACCGCGGCGGTTCCGCAGGCGAACACCTCGGTGAGCTCGCCGGCCGCGCACTCCTCGCGCCACTGGCCGGCGGAGATCTTGCCTTCCTCGGCGGGGAAGCCCAGATCCGGCCCGAGCTGGAGCAGCGAGTCACGGGTGATGCCGGGGAGCATGGTCCCGGTCAGCGCCGGGGTCATGATCCGGGCCTGCGGGCCGGCGCCGTACACGAAGAACAGGTTCATCCCGCCCATTTCCTCGACCCACCGGCGTTCCACCGCGTCCAGCCAGACCACCTGATCGCAGCCGCTCTGGACGGCCTGGATCTGCCCGGCGAAGGCAGCCGCGTAGTTGCCGCCGCACTTCGCCTCGCCGGTGCCTCCCGGCGCGGCGCGGCTGTAGTCCTCGGACAGCCAGACCGAGACGGGGCGGACGCCGCCCTTGAAGTAGGCCGCGGCCGGTGACGCGATCACCGTGTACTGGTAGGAGGACGAGGGATGGTTGACCCCCAGCCCGCGCTGCGTGGCGATCATGAAGGGCCGCAGGTACAGGCTGTGCCCTTCGGCAGTGGGGACCCAGTCCCGGTCCTGGCTGACCAGGAGCTCGATGGAGCGCAGGAACGCCGCCTCGGGCAGCTCCGGCATGGCCAGCCGGGTGGCCGAGCGGTTGAACCGGGCCGCGTTGGCGTTGGGCCGGAACGCAACGATGGGGCCGCCGCCGTGCCGGTACGCCTTCAGCCCTTCGAAGATCTCCTGCGCGTAGTGGAACACCGCGGTGGCGGGCTCCAGCATCAGCGGCCCGTAGGGCCGCACCTGGCCGTCATGCCAGCCACGCTCCTGCGTCCACTGGAGCGTGACCATGTGGTCCGTGAATACTTCCCCGAACCCCGGGCTCGCCAGGACACGCTCGCGTTCCGCCGGGGGAACAGGGTCGGCGCTGGCGCGGACGTCAAAAGCGATCTCGGTGCTCGGGCTTGCCGTCATGACAGGGTCCTTCCTCTTACCCGGCGCAGCCGCACCGCGCGGGCGGGGCGCCGTTGCCCCGGCCGCGGCAGCCCGTGGGCCGCCGCGGCGCCATATGGAGGCACGCAGAGTTGCTGTACGCAGATTCCTGGTACGCAGATTCCTGGTGCCCGGTGGTGTTCGTTTCAGTTGTTCTTCTCGTCGCCGCGCGCTGCTGCCGCGTCCCTCTGGCCCGCGGCCGGGCCGGCCCGCCGACCTGCCTATCCGGATACCCGGGCGGCGATGTCGTCGCCGATCTCGGGAGTGACCCGCGCTGCCCAGGCCCCCTGCCGCTCGACCAGGTCATCGGCCACGGCCTGCTCGATCCGGGCGGCCTCGGTGGCCAGCCCCAGGTGCTCGCACAGCATGGCCGCGGAGAGGATCGCCGCCGTCGGGTCGGCCTTCTGCTTCCCGGCGATGTCCGGGGCGCTGCCGTGCACCGGCTCGAACATGCTCGGGGCGGTCCGCTCGGGGTTGATATTCCCGCTCGCGGCCAGCCCGATGCCCCCTGCGACCGCGGCCCCCAGGTCGGTGAGGATGTCACCGAAGAGGTTGTCCGTCACCAGCACGTCGAAGCGGTCCGGCTGGCTGACGAAGAACATCGAGGCCGCGTCCACGTGGCAGTAGTCCACCGCGATCGCGCTGAACTCCTTGGCCAGCTCCTCGACGGTTCGCTGCCACAGGTCGCCGGCGTAGGCGAGCACATTGGTCTTGTGCACGAGCGTGAGCTTCTGGGCGGGCCGCTCGGCGGCCCGCTCGAACGCGTACCGGGCCACCCGGCGCACCCCGAACGCGGTGTTCAGGCTCTCCTGGGTCGCCACTTCCCCGGGTGTCCCCTTGCGCAGCACGCCCCCCGCCCCGGCGTAGGGGCCCTCGGTCCCTTCCCGGACGACCAGCATGTCGATCGACTCGGGGCGGACGCTCGCCAGCGGCGTGAGCACACCGGGGTAGAGCCGGACCGGGCGCAGGTTGACGTACTGGTCCAGCTCGAAGCGCAGCCGCAGGAGCAGGCCCCGCTCGAGCACGCCACTGGGCACGGTCGGATCACCGACCGCGCCGAGCAGGATCGCGTCCTGGGCCCGGATCTCCGCCAGGACCGAGTCGGGCAGTGTCTCCCCGCTCCGGTGCCAGCGCTGCGCGCCGAGGTCGTAGGTGGTGGCGTCGATGCCCACGTTCGCGGCCTGGAGGACCTTGAGCGCTTCGGCCACGACCTCCGGGCCAATGCCGTCCCCGCCGATCACGGCGAGTCTGATCGCTGAAGATGCCATGCGCGTACCTTACTGGCCGGCTGTGGCCGCTGACTCTCCGCCGTTATCACGCCGGTCCAGGGCCACCTGAAGCGCCCGGGTGGCGTCGGCGGTGCGGCTGGTACCGGAGGGCCGGGCGGCCCGGCGGGCCGGGCGGGGCCGGGCGGGCCGGCCAGGCCGGCCGGGCGGGGAAGCCTGTGCGGGGTGGTTCCACGGATACATGTCGTACACGGAGCGGTCTCCTGACGTTGTCGCTGCGGCCTCACGGCGCGGCGCCGGGCGGGTAGCCCGCGGCCCGCTGACCGGGTCGGCCGCGGTGCGCGCCAGCAGCCCCGGGTCCCGGGCGCGCTGGGTGAGGTTCCCTCGGGCGGACTTACGGCCAGCACCGCTTCCCGCAGCGGGTGGCCGGCCTGCCCTGATCAGGCCCCGCTACGGCCGCTCATGATGGATACGAAGCGCCGCATTTACTTGGACATCCTAGTACCTGCAGAACCGATTGTCGCCTGCGGGACGGATCTGTCTCTCATGCTGAGACGGAGGTGGCCGCGCGGGCGGTCAGCGCTCGTCCAGGTCGACGGTGCGGCCCACGACCGCCCCGATCGTGGACAGGATGTCGTCGAGCACCACCGGGGGGATGGCCGAGTCGACCGACAGCACGATCAGCGCGTGGCCGCCGCGGGCATCGCGGCATACCTGCATCCCGGCGATGTTGATGCCCTCGCTGCCCAGGATCTGGCCCACCGTGCCGACCACGCCCGGCCGGTCGGTGTAGGTGAGGAGCACCATGTGCTCGGCGGGGGCGATCTCCATCTCGAAGCCGTTGACCTCGACCAGCTTCTCGTGCTGCCGCCGCCCGCTCAGCGTGCCGGACACCGAGACCACCTGCCCGTCGGGCATGATGCCGCGCAGCGTGACCAGGTTCCGCCAGTCCGGGCTGTCGGCCTCGGTGACCAGGCTGACCTCCACGCCGCGCTCGCTGGCCAGCAGCGGCGCGTTCACGTAGGTCACGGCGTCCTCCACCACATCGGTGAAGACGCCCTTGAGCGCGGCCAGCTGGAGCACCCGGACGTCGTGACCGGCGATCTCCCCCCGCACTTCCACGTCGATCCGGGCGGGCATCCCGCCGGCCAGCGCGGTGAAGATGCGGCCCAGTTTCTCGGCCAGCGGCAGGCCCGGCTTGACGTCCTCGTGGACCACGCCGCCCTGGATGTTGACCGCGTCCGGGACGAACTCGCCGGCCAGGGCCAGCCGGACCGACCTGGCGACCTGCGTACCCGCCTTCTCCTGCGCCTCAGCCGTGCTCGCGCCGAGATGCGGTGTCGCCACCACCGCGGGGATCTCCAGGAGCGGATTGCCGGTAGCGGGCTCCGCGGCGAACACGTCGATGGCCGCCCCGGCCACCCGGCCTTCGCGCAGCGCCAGTGCCAGCGCGTGCTCGTCCACGATGCCGCCCCGGGCTGCGTTCACGATGCGCACACCCGGCTTGACCAGATGCAGTTCCTTGTCGCCGACGAGGCCGATCGTCTCGGCGTTCTTCGGGAGGTGGACCGTGATGAAGTCAGCCTCGCTCAGCAGCTCGTCCAGGCTGGCCAGCCGCACGCCAAGCTGGGCCGCCCGCGCCGGCGGCACGTAGGGGTCGTAGGCGATGACGCACATGCCGAAGGCGCTGAGCCGCTCGGCCACGAGGACCCCGATCCGGCCCAGGCCGAGGATGCCGGCCACCTTGCCGTCGAGTTCGACCCCGGTGAAGGCGGAGCGCTTCCACTCGCCGGCCCGCAGCGAGGCGGCGGCCTGCGGAACGTTCCGGGCCACGGCGAGCAGCAGGCCGACCGCATGCTCGGCCGCGCTGACGATGTTGGACGTGGGCGCGTTCACCACCATCACGCCTGCCCGGGTCGCCGCCTCCACGTCCACGTTGTCCAGGCCGACGCCGGCGCGCGCGACCACCCGCAGCCGGGGGGCGTGCGCGAGCGCCTCGGCGTCGATCGTGGTGGCACTGCGCACGATCACCGCGTCAGCCATGGCGAGCGCGGCGAGCAGCGCCGGGCGGTCAGAGCCGTCCGCGTGCCGGACGTCGAAGTCGGATTCCAGCTGCGCGACAGCGGCCGGCGAAAGTTCCTCGGCGATGAGGACGATAGGTGCAGGCACGGCGATGGCCCCTCATGACGGACAGCGAAAGCACAGTCTAGCGGAGCTTGTGAAAACGTTCACGAGACGTGGGCATCCGTCAGCCGTACGGCCGTGCGCACTGCGCCACGCAGGCAGCCGGTGTGGCGCCAGCCCGGGGCTGGCGCCACACCATCGCAGCGGTGCTCAGCCGTCCGCGTCACCCGGGGAGTCCAGCCAGCTCATCAGCGGCCGGAGCTGCGCGCCGACCTGCTCGATCTGGTCCGCCCGGGATGCCTCACGCCGCTTGAGGAAGTTCGGCCGCCCCGCGTCGAACTCCTCGATGAGCTCACGGGTGAAGGTGCCGTCCTGCACTTCGGCGAGGATCCGGCGCATCTCCTCCCGGGTGCGCTCGTCCACCAGCCGCGGTCCGCGCGTGTAGCCGCCGAACTCGGCGGTGTCCGACACCGACCAGTACATCTTCGAGATGCCGCCCTCGTACATCAGGTCGACGATCAGCTTCATCTCGTGCAGGCACTCGAAGTAGGCGATCTCAGGCTGGTAGCCCGCCTCGACCAGGGTGTCGAACCCGGCCTTGATGAGCTCGGAGACGCCGCCGCAGAGCACGGCCTGCTCACCGAACAGGTCGGTCTCCGTCTCTTCCTTGAACGTGGTGACCAGCGCGCCGGCCCGGGTCCCGCCGATGGCCTTGGCGTACGAGAGGGTGAGCGGCCATGCGTTACCGGTGGCGTCCTGCTCCACAGCGACGAGCACCGGGACGCCCCGTCCCTCGGAGAACTGGCGGCGGACCAGGTGGCCGGGGCCCTTGGGGGCGACCATGCACACGTCCACCCCCGCGGGCGGGCGGATGAGCTGGTACCGGATGTTCAGCCCGTGCGCGAAGAACAGCGCGTCGCCGTCTACCAGGCTCGGCTCGATGGCCTCGGCGTAGAGCGCGCGCTGGAGGTGGTCCGGCACCAGCACCATGATCAGGTCGGCCTCTTCGCAGGCCTCGCGCGGGGTGGTGACCCGCAAGCCCTCGCTGGCCGCGCTCTCCCGGCTGCGGGAGCCCTCCGGGAGCCCGACCCGGACGTTCACGCCCGAGTCGCGCAGCGACAGCGCGTGCGCGTGCCCCTGGCTGCCGTACCCGAGGACGGCGACGTGCCGGCCCTGGATGATGCCGAGGTCGGCACCGTCGTCATAGAAAATGTCTGCCATTGTCTGCCTTTCGCTTACGCTTGCTCATCTCACTGCAGGCCGTGGCGGGCCCGGCCACCACGGCGTCAGCCGCCACAGCGTCAGCCGCCACGGGGCCAGCTGCCACGGCGTTAGCCCGGGCCGCGCGTCACGGCGCGGCGCCTGCCCCGCTCCGCTCGGCCACCCGGTCCACGGGACGCAGCGCCCGGTCCGTGATCGACCGGCCGCCGCGGCCGAGGGCGACCATGCCGGACTGGACGAGTTCCTTGATCCCGAACGGCTCGAGCACCCTGATCAGGGCGTCCAGCTTGTCGCGGTTGCCGGTCGCCTCGACCGTGACCGCGTCCTGGGCCACGTCGACCACCTTGGCACGGAACAGCGTCACGGTCTCCAGCACGCGCGACCTGCTCTCCAGGTCGGCCCGCACCTTGATCAGCAGGAGTTCCCGCTGCACCGAGGCGGCCGGCTCGAGCTCCACGATCTTGAGCACGTTGATCAGCTTGTTGAGCTGCTTGGTCACCTGCTCCAGCGGGTGGTCCGCGCAGTCCACCACGATCGTCATCCGGGAGATCTCCGGGTGCTCGGTGGGCCCGACCGCGAGGGAGTCGATGTTGAACCCGCGGCGGGAGAACAACCCCGCGATCCGGACGAGCACGCCCGGCTTGTTCTCCACCAGCACGGAGAGCGTGTGCCTGTTCATAGTCGGCTCCTGGTCACGGAGGCGGGCCAGTCCCTGGCTCATTCGGTCACATCCCAGTCCGGCGCCATGTTGCGCGCGACGATGATGTCGTCATTGCTGGTGCCCGCGGCGACCATCGGCCAGACCATGGCGTCACGGTGCACGACGAAGTCGACCACGACGGGCCGGTCGTTGATCTTCATGGCCTGCTCGATCACCGCGTCCACGCTCCCGGCGTCCTCGCAGCGCAGGCCCACGCACCCGTAGGCCTCGGCGAGCTTGACGAAGTCGGGAATGCGGGTGCCGCCCCCGGAAGGCGCGGGATCGTGCCGCGGCGCGGCGTCCCCGGCCAGGCCCGCCTCCGCGCCCGACGCGGCCTGCTGGGTGCGGGCCCGCCGGTCCAGGTCGGTGTTGGAGTACCGCTCGTTGTAGAACAGCGTCTGCCACTGGCGGACCATGCCGAGGTTGCCGTTGTTGATGATGGCGATCTTGACCGGGATGCCCTCCACCGCGCAGGTGGCGAGTTCCTGGTTCGTCATCTGGAAGCAGCCGTCCCCGTCGATCGCCCACACGCAGGCGGCCCGGTTGCCCACCTTGGCGCCCATCGCGGCGGGCACCGCGTAGCCCATGGTGCCGGCCCCGCCGGAGTTCAGCCAGTGACCGGGCCGCTCGTGGCTGATGAACTGGGCGGCCCACATCTGGTGCTGGCCGACCCCGGCCACGTAGATCGCGTCCGGGCCGGCGATCTTCCCGATCCGCTCGATGACGTACTGCGGGGCCAGGGACCCGTCCCCGGGCTGGTCGTAGCCGAGCGGGTAGGTGCTGCGCCAGGCATCCAGCTGCGACCACCAGGCGGCCAGGTCGGTGCGGTGGCCGGCCTGGAACTCGGCGGCGACCGCGGCGATCAGCTCGGTGATCACCTCCTTGCAGTCCCCCACGATGGGCACGTCCGCGCGCCGGTTCTTGGAGATCTCCGCGGGGTCGATGTCGGCGTGCACCACCGCGGCCCCCGGAGCGAAGCTGTCCAGCCTGCCGGTGACCCGGTCGTCGAACCGTGCGCCGAGGGTGACGAGCAGGTCCGATTTCTGCAGTGCGCCCACGGCCGCCACGGTGCCGTGCATGCCGGGCATGCCCAGATTCTGGCGGTGACTGCCCGGGAAGCCGCCCCGCGCCATCAGCGTGGTGACGACGGGGATACCGGTCATCTCGGCCAGCTCGAGCAGTTCCTGGCTGGCGCCCGCCTTGAGGACGCCGCCGCCGACGTAGAGCACCGGGCGGCTGGCCCCGGCGATCAGCCGGGCCGCCTCCCGGACCTGCCGGGAGTGCGGCCGAGTCACGGGGTGGTAGCCGGGCAGGTCGAAGGTGGGCGGCCAGCGGAACTCCGTCTCCGCCTGGAGCGCATCCTTGGCCACGTCGACCAGCACCGGCCCGGGCCGGCCGGTGGAGGCCACATGGAACGCCTCGGCCACCGTCCGCGCGATGTCCTCGGCCTTGGTGACCAGGAAGTTGTGCTTGGTGACCGGCAGGGTGATGCCGGAGATGTCGGCTTCCTGGAAGCCGTCGGTGCCGATCAGGCTGGACGGCACCTGGCCGGTGATGGCGACCACCGGCACCGAGTCCATGTAGGCGTCGGCGAGCGGGGTCACCAGGTTGGTCGCGCCCGGGCCCGACGTGGCCATGCAGACCCCCGGGCGCCCGGTCACCTGCGCGTACCCGGTGGCCGCGTGGCCGGCGCCCTGCTCGTGACGGACCAGGATGTGCCGGACCGAGGGCGAGTCGAACAGCGGGTCGTACAGCGGGAGGATGGCACCTCCCGGGATGCCGAACACGACGTCCACACCCAGCCGCTCCAGCGCCCTGACCAGGGCGGAGGCGCCCGTCATCCGGGTGCCGGCCGCGGCGGCGGGCTCGCCGCGCGGCGCGGGGTCGCCACGGTGGGCCGCGTCAGGCCCGCCCTGGCGCGGGCCCGCGTCAGGGCGGGGCCGCTCGCCGGGCGCAGTGGGCGCGGCGGCAGCTCCCGGCTGGGCCGGGCCGGGGTGGGAGTCCGCCGCATCGCGTGACGCGGCTCGGGCTGCTAGGTCGCGCGGCGTAGGGCTGGGGCCTTTCCGCGCCGTGCCTGCCAGTCCGGGGCCCGCGGGGGCCGCGGTCGTCTGGTCGGTCATCGCAAGCTTCCTCGTCTGCGGTGGGGAGCTGGTGGGCAACAAAAAACCCTCGGCGCCAAAGGGCGGACGAGGGTAGCGCGCAGGTAGCTGGACTAAATCAGCTGCTTGCGCGCCTGCTGAGTACGAGCACGGGATTACCGGACACGGGTATCACTCTGTCCCAGTCCGGGGCTGCCGTCAACTTGAGAGCCCATTCGTCTCAGCTGGCGAGATGAGGGGCAGGCGAGATGACGTCCCCGAACGGGATGTCCCCGCCGGCTGGCCCATGCTCCCTGGCCATGCCGCGCCCCCCGGCCGCGCTCGGGGCCCCGGCCACGCCCGGGCCCCCCGCCCGGCCGGGGTGGCCGGCCCGGCCCTGGCCACCCGCCGGGCCCGGCATGCTGGCGGGCGGTACCGGCCCCCCCACGAACGGGCCGAGGCCGAGAACGCAGCCCATCGCGGCCAGCAGATCGCGCTGCCCGGCCGTCTCGATTCCATCCGCGGCCACCTGGATACCCAGGTCCCTGCCCACCCGGACCAGCGCCTTGAGCAGGATCTCGGCCGCGGCGTCCACACCCAGGCCGGCGACCAGGCCGGGGCCGATCCGGATCAGGTCGACCGGATGATGGCTCAGCCCGGCCAGGGAGCCGTACCCGGCACCCGAGACGTCCACGGCCAGCCGGACCCCCCGCTCGCGCAGCTCCCCCAGCCCGCGCAGCACCGCCTCTCCGCCGTCGGCCAGCACGGGAGAGGCGACCTCCAGGATCAAGGCGGCCGGGGCGAGCCCGCTGCCGGCCAGCGCACCGAGCACGGACTCGCGGAACGGCGCCAGCGGCGGCCTCGGCGGGCAGCGGAGCCACAGGCTGGCCTCCCAGCCGTCCCGCCACCAGGCGGCCGCCTGAGAACAGGCCCCGCGCAGCATCCAGTCGCCCAGCTCGACGGTCACCCGGGCGGTCTCGGCCGCCGCCTGGAATTCCTGCTGCGGCACGTCGGTCCCGTCCCAGCGCCAGCGGGGCAGCGCCTCCGCACCGATGACCTGGGAGCTGGCCAGGTCGGCCAGGGGCCGGTACGCCAGCACCAGCCG
>WNGB01052734.1_pt1 | contig 12840 bp, 13 predicted proteins | sample 5400681 | NCBI WGS metagenome assembly WNGB01 (sample SAMN13153367, study PRJNA577476) | soil metagenome | isolation source: 115 cm soil or saprolite under grassland replicate 2 | place: USA:California | collected 2016-06-15 | reverse complement strand
ATAGGTTTGCGGATCCAGCCGCGGGCGGTTCGGGAGCGGCTGCGGCGTTGATCGCGAGTCAACCCACGCCGACTTGATCCTGGTTCCTTCTTCTTGCGACTATCGGCACGTCTCGACGTTCCCTGCGTTCTGGAGGTGTATGTGGTCGTCGCGTCGTCTCGCGCGAGCGCATTGCGCTATGAGGCGCCGCTCGTCCTCGCACTTACGGCTCTCCTCACCATCGTCTCGCTCGTGCCTCCGGGCCGCGCGGCCGTAGCAGCAGGCGTGGCGGCGTTTGTGCTGACCGTCGTCGCGTGGAAGCGCCGTGCGCACGGAGCGAGCTCCCTCGGTCTTCTGTTCGTCGCGTGCCTTGCGCTTGCTTTGGCAGGGTTCGGCCCGCAGCAGGCGGTGTTCGGGCTGGCGTTCGCCCTCTACGGCGTGGTCGCCTCCCGCGTGCCCTGGTTCCGCGAAGCAACCCGTTGGCTCACCATCGGCCGCCGANCATGGCTTTGGGGGTTGCCTTTGCTGTGATCTCAGGTGCGACGCTGCTCCTGTGGTACGTCACCGCCCCACCCCGACGTCACCGATCTGGTTCGGATGTTCATCCCCAACTGGCCACTCTGGCTGCTTGTACCTGCCGCTCTCGTGTTCTCGGTCGTGAATGCAGCAGTCGAGGAAGCCGCGTACCGCGGCGTGGTGCTCGATGCGCTCGACAAAGCGCGGATCACAGCTCGCGCGGCGTTGGTCCTGCAGGCGGTCGCCTTTGCAGCGTTGCATTTCCGGGCGGGTTTCCCGCGCGGCCTGGTCGGCGTCGGGCTGACGTTCGTGTATGGCTTGGTGCTCGGTGAGTTACGCCGCCGCGCCGACGCTTGCTAACCTTTCTCGATGGTCTGCGTATTATATCTACAAACGCGAAGAGTTCATGAAAGGCGCAAACGTGGGAGGTTTCGAAGAGCTCATCCTCCTGGCGGTGGAGGCACTTGGTGACAACGCGTACGGTGTCACCGTTCAAGAACTGGCCGAACAGAATGCCAAACGGGCGGTCTCCCTGGGCGCGGTGTACGCGGCGCTCGATCGACTTGAAACGAAAAAGTTCCTCAAGTCGCGAGTCGAAGCCGGCGGCGACTACCGCGGAGGCCGGAGCCGACGGCACTTCGTGACGACTGCCGAGGGTCGGGCGGCGCTTGCGGAGATCAAGTGTCAGCGTGACGCCATGTGGCGTCTGATCGCGTCGGCGTCACGGCGACGTACATGAAGCGGTTATTCCGATGGCTGCTCGGTGGACGTGGGCAGGAAGCCGTTGACGACCTCCTCGATTTGTTCGACCGTCGCGTTGCGAAGGTGGGCCGTAGACGCGCGCGGCTGCGTCTGGCGCTTGATGTGGCCAGTTTCGTCAGTTTGGGCATTCAACAGCGGAGCCGCCTCATGATCGCGTCCATCCTCAGGATTGCTCACGGTCTCCTACCGGGATTATCCGGTGACCTCGGTTATGCCGCGCGCGTGCTGCGCAAATCGCCAGCGTTCTCGCTGGCCGCCATTCTCATCCTGACGTTGGGTATTGGCGCGACGACGGCTGTCTTTACGGTCGTCAATGCCATCGTGCTGGTCCCCACGGCGGCAGACAACACGGGTGCGGTCGGCATCTACTCGGGCAACACGACGAAGCCGGGAGTTTATCGACCGTTCTCGTACCTCGAGTACCAACAAATCCGGGCAGCCGGCCCTCCGTTCGTCGACGTCATGGCCTACACGTTTATTCGACCAGGAGTGACGGCCGGTGGCGATACACGACGAACCAATGCCGTCGTCGCAACCTCCAACTACTTCTCGATCTTCGACACGCAACTCGCTCTCGGCCGCGAATTCACGGCTGATGAGGAGCGTCCAGGCAGCGATATTCGAGTGGTCATTGTGAATTACGCGTATTGGCAGCGCGCGGGCGGCACGTCGGCCATTCTTGAATCGAAGGTGCGCCTTAACGGTCTCGACTATGCGATCGTCGGCGTCGCTCCGAAGAATTTCGCGGGGATCCTGTCGGTGATCACGCCCGAATTCTGGCTGCCGACTGGAGTGTTCGAGCGGTTGCCACACGAGGTGATCCGCGAGAGCCGAGCAGAACGTTTGGCCGATCCCACCGTGCGCAGACTGATGCTTGTGGGCCGTTTGCAGCACGGCTTGACGACGGCAACGGCAGCGCCGCTCTTGGACTCAATGAGCGCCAGACTCGCCGCGAAGGATCCGGCCTCCAACCGCGGCCAGACGTTGACGGTGCAGAAGCTGTCTCGCGTAAACATCAGCAGCCGCCCCGCCTCCGATGGCCCTGTGGCCGCCATCTCGGCGCTGGTGATGGGCATGGCATCGCTCGTCCTGCTGCTCGCGTGTCTCAATCTGGCCAACATGCTACTCGCGCGCGCGACCTCGCGTCGTCGCGAGATTGCGGTGCGCATGGCTGTTGGCGCCGGGCGGCTCCGGATCGTCCGGCAGCTCATTCTTGAAAGTTTGCTGCTCGCGCTGCTTGGCGGTGCCGCTGGTCTGCTACTCGCGTCGTTCGCGACGCGTGTATTGATGGCAAGCGCCGGCACGATGCTTCCTTTTCAACTTGCCTTCGATGGCACGCCCGACTGGCGTGTCCTGGCCGCAACCATCGTGTTCTGCGTGATTAGCACGTTATCCGCAGGACTCGGTCCCGCGTGGCGCGCGTCTTGCCCTGATCTCGTGACTAGTCTTAAGGCTCAGACATCATCATTGACGATCGGTCGTCGACGTGTTTCGGTGCGGAACGCGTTGGTCGTATCGCAGGTCGCCGTGTGTCTGGCGCTGCTCGTGTCCGCGGGCCTCTTCGTTCGAGCGGCGCGATTGGCGGCGAACGACAATCCGGGGTTCGCCACTGACCGTGGGATTCTGATCCATATCGACCCGAGTCTGACGGGGTACGACGAGCTCAGATCACGCACGGCGATCGCCCGTGTGATGGACAGCCTGCGTGCTCTTCCGGGGGTCGAATCGGCGAGTCTCGGGAGCATTGTGGCTTTTGGCGACGAGCGTGACGGCCGCGGCGTTCTTCGCGCGGATTCCCGGCCCGACAGTGAGCCCGTTGGCGCGACGTACACCGTCATCGGTGCGGACTATTTCGAGACGCTGGGCGTGCCGATCGTGCAGGGGCGCGGGTTCTCAACCGTGGAGGAGTCGTCGGCGGTTGGCGTGCGATCCGCCGTCATCGATCAACCGCTCGCGGCGTTGCTCTTTGGCAACGCACCACCAGTCGGCCAGATGATTCGATTGGCGGGCGACGAGGACCAGAGTCCTACGATGCAGATCGTTGGGGTCGTGGCCGGTGTCCGCAACTCGATTTCCGATCCGGCTCCAGGGGCGCACGTCTACGTGCCGTTTGGTCAGACATTCGCAAGTGGGCAGTACCTGCACCTGCGAATTCGCCCTGGTGCTGAACCCGGAGCGTTTCTCGACGTCGTGCGGCAGACGATGACGCGCGTGGATCCGGATCTGCCGATCCTCAAGCTCAGGACGCTCGAGCAGTTTCTCGGTGATAGCCTGCCCCTCTGGGTGCTCGCGACGGCGGGCCAGCTCTTTTCGACCTTCGGAGTCGTCGCGCTGATCCTTGCCGTGGTCTTTTTGGCGTCAGCCCAACGGATCCGCTCGTGTTTGCGACCGCGATTTGCATTCTCGCATCTGCTGCGCTCATCGCCTCATATGTGCCAGCCCGGGGGGTCACGAGCTTGGCGCCGACCGAGGCGTTGCGCATCGACTGATCTGGCTCTCGCGAGATCATGCGATTGACATACATAGAACTACAATGTATAAGACTTCTACGTATGGACATGAGTAAGGACTTGGTTGCCGCTTCCGCCACGCCGCTCGTGCTCGCCATCCTTGCCGAAGGCGACAGTTACGGCTACGCCATCATCAAGCGAGTGACCGAGTTGTCAGGCGGGCACCTGCAGTGGACCGACGGCATGCTCTATCCCGTGCTGCACCGGCTCGAGCGCCAAGGTCATGTCGCGGCGAAGTGGTGCGCCTCCGAGAACGGCCGCAGGCGTAAGTACTACCGGATCACGAGAGAGGGCCGGGCGCAGCTCGCATCCCACCGGCAGCAGTGGCAGGCCGTGGACGGTACCCTGCGGAGTATCTGGATGAAGGCGTGCACGGCATGACGACCTTCGCCGATCGACCGCTCGAGGAGCAAATCGCGCAGTGGCGGGCGTACCTGCGCCGCCGGCAGGCCGTTCACGGCCCCGACGTGGAGGAACTCGAGGGACATCTGCGCGACCAGCTGGTGGCGCTCACCGACGCAGGCCTGGCAGGCGATGAAGCTTTCTTAGTCGCGGTCAAGCGAATGGGCAGCCTCGATGCGCTGTCACGCGAGTTCGCACGCGCGCATTCCGAGCGGCTGTGGAAGCAATTGGTCATGGCGCCCGACGCTGAAAAGCCGGCCAACACAGGACGCGCCGAGATCCTCGTCGTCCTGTGCCTTGCCGTCGCCGCGGCACTGGCCGTTAAAGTGCCGGCGCTGTTCGGTCTTCGGCTCAGCCCTGATGAAGAACTGCCGCCTTTCTACGCCCGGAACGCCAGCCTGTTCGTCTTCCCGCTGCTCACCGTCTACTTCGTGTGGAAGCGCGGGTCGGACCTTGTACGCGGCCTCTGCCTCGCGCTGCCCTTCGCCGCCGGGGCCATTTTCGCCAACGTCTTCCCCTTCCACAATCCAGGACGGCTCGACAACTTCCCGGAGGGCAGCGACACTCAGCTGCTGACCGTTTTGCACCTGCCAATCGCCCTGTGGCTGGCCGTCGGCTTTGCGTACGTCCGAGGCCGCTGGTTCGACGATGGTGGGCGCATGAACTTCGTGCGGTTCTCGGGCGAGCTGGCGATTTACTACGTGCTCATCGCGCTCGGCGGGGGCGTCCTCACCGCCTTTACGGTGATGTTGTTCAAGGCCATCGAGATGAACCCTGAGTGGTTCATCGGCGGCTGGCTGATTCCGTGCGGGGCGGCAGGGGCCGTCATCATCGGATCCTGGCTCGTGGAGGCGAAGCAAAGTGTCATCGAGAACATGGCACCGGTGCTGACCAGGCTGTTCACGCCGCTGTTCACAATTCTGCTACTGGTGTTTCTGGCCACGATGGCGTGGACAGGCAGTCCCATCAACGTGAAGCGGGAGGTACTGATCGGCTTCGATCTGCTGCTGGCGGTGGTCGTCGGGCTCGTGCTCTACGCCGCCTCTGCGCGCGACCCGCAGGCACCGCCCGACTTCTTCGACGGCCTGCAACTGCTGCTCGTGGTCAGCGCGCTCGTGGTCGATGGGGTGGCGCTCGCGGCGATCGCCGCCCGCATCTCCGAGTTTGGCTTCACTCCCAACCGAGTGGCAGCTCTTGGCGAGAATCTCATTCTGCTCGTCAACCTGGCGTGGTCGGCGTGGCTCTATGCGTGCTTCCTGCGTCACCGAGGCTCATTTGCCGACCTGGAACGATGGCAGATCGCCTATCTGCCCGTGTACTCCGTATGGGCGGCATTGGTGGTTGTCATGTTCCCGCCAGTGTTCGGCTACCGTTGATGCCCTCCTGAGCACCGCACCGGCGGATAGTCGCCAAGTGTTTACTGGACCGATCGATCTCGACACCCCGCTCGGATGGCGGTCCGCTTTCGCGTTTCCGCTGCAGACTCGCGAAAGCCGACGGGAAGTGTTCATCGGTGCGGCCCTTCTCCTGCTGCCAGTCGTCGGATGGTTGCTGAACATGGGGCATCGCGTTCAGATGGTCCACAACATGCAAAACGGCATGTGTCCATGGCCAGCCTGGCGCCACTATGGTCGTCTCCTCAAGTACGGCACGGTGACATTTCTGGGCATGGTCGAGTACGCCCTGCCGGCGATGGCGGTGGGCGTTCTGGCGTGGCGAAGAGGCTCGTGGGCACTCGCCCTCGTCGCCATCGGCCTGTGGCTCCTGGCGACGGTGGCAGTGCCCGGGTACATGTCGCACTACTGCCTGCGATTCGACGCCAGAGAAGTGTTCAATCCGGTCAAAGCGTTGCGGCGTGTTGCCCAGGGTGGACGAGCCTACTGGCATGCCTGGCTGATCGCGTTGGCGGCGTTAAGTGTTTCGTGTCTCGGGCTGCTTGGTTTCGGTGTGGGGTTCTTGGTGACCAGTGTTTGGTTTTGGCAGGTGGCGGGCTTCAGCTTCGCCACTGTATTCTCACAAAAGTTCGATCTACACCGCCCGGCCTCCAACGTCCGCACGCAGCCGCCGGCGCGACCGCCTGCCGTCGCGAGGCACGATCACTTACCGCGCCACGGCTGAAGCGCTGCCGACAGGCCGCTGCCGAAGTCATAAGAACGATTCGATATCTTGTGCGCAAAGCGGCAGCGGTTCGCGCTGATTAGCCGCCAAAGCGATCCGACGGGAAGCCACGTGCTTGACTTGTTTTTTTACGAGCATTTGTGCTACGAGTCGGCCACGCACGAAAAATCCGAGTCCTGGAACTCACTGGATTCCAGACATTCACGTATGAGGAACTGAAAGCTGCCGTCGATGCCGCCCACATCCTTGGAAAGAAGGTTGCGGTTCACTCGTACGGACCAGGAGGAGCTCGCGATGCCACGCACGCCGGGGCCGATACCATCGAACACGCGGTTGACATGGACGATGCAACCCTGGCGGAAATGGTGAAGCGAGGAACATTCTACGTGCCGACAATCGATCACAACCGGTGGTATCGCGACAACATCAAGAAGGCGACACCGGAGGACAAAGATCGCTTGAACGATTTCATCAATCGCAATCTCGAAACCGCCAAGCGGGCTGTCAAGGCAGGAGTGAAGTTCGCGATGGGAAGCGACGGCGGAGCGACCGCCCTACTTGGTGAAACAACGCAAGAACTCGCGTGGTTCGTGAAGGCGGGCATGACGCCAGACCAGGCGCTGGCCACGGCGACGACCAACGGTGCTGCGATGCTTGGAAAGGAAAACGAGCTCGGGAAGCTCGCTCCCGGATATCTTGCGGACATTGTCGCAGTGGACGGCGATCCCACGAAAGACATCAACGTCGTCATTCACAACGTGCAATGGGTGATGAAGGGCGGTGTTGTTCTGGTCGATAAGGCGCAGCCCAAGCGTAGTAACTGATCTGAATCCACTCGGTTGGCGTCGGAACCGGAAACGCCGGAATATTTTCGGCCATCCCTTAGCTGCGTAGCGCATGAAAAGCTGCCATTGGAGGAATGCGACTTGGCTGTTGCCAGTCACGCTCGTTTTGCTGGCGCCTGCTCGCGCACAGGATGGGTTTTCGGGTGTCGCGAAGGTGTGCGAAGACGTGCGGAACGAGCTGGCCGCACCCGGTCTCTCAGTGGCCGTGGCGATGAACGACAAACTTGTCTGGTCGTCCGGTTTCGGATTGGCCGACATCGAGAATGACGTTCCTGCCCGAGGCAACACCGTCTATCGCATTGCCTCAATCTCGAAGACATTTGCGGCGACGGCGGTGCTGCAGCTGGTTGATAGCGGTGCTGTGCGGTTGGATGATCCGATCGAGAAGTACGTACCGAGCTTCCACCATCCTGTGACCATTCGTCAGATCCTGAGCCACACCTCGGGAATCAGACATTACAAACCTGGCGAGAACAACTCCACTGTGCGCTACAACTCGCTGGCGGATGCCATAGCAATCTTCAAAGACGATCCGCTGTTGTTTCCGCCAGGCACAAAGACCTTGTACTCCAGCTATGCGTTCAACTTGCTCGCTGGTGTGGTGGAAACGGCGAGCAGCATGCCGCTGGAATCGTTTTTAAACGAACACATCTTCAAGCCTGCTGGATTGGCCGCCACGCAGCTCGAATACGCGGAACGAATCGTCCCACATCGCGCGCGTGCATACGAACGCACAGGCGACGAGCTTCACAACGCGCCGTACGTCGACAACAGCATCAAATGGCTAGGCGGAGGGATGATTGCGTCGGCCGAAGATCTTATTCGCTTCAATATCGCTCTCAATGCCGGGAAGCTTGTCACGCCAGAAATTGAGCACGGATGCTCGAGGCAATCACTATGTTGACAAATACGGCAGCGGCACGGGAGTGAGCACGTACCTTCTCCGAATTCCCCAGAAGCGGTTCGCGGTCGCGATTCTTATTAACTTGAGTCGAGGCAATATCAAGTCTTCCGCGCGTCGAATAGCTGACGCGCTCCTTGCAAGCGGACCTGTACGCGCGCAACAGAACGATACCAGTTCAGGTCGCCGTTAGTTCTGCCTCAGCCTCGTGGCAGTAGGTCTCTCTAACTGAGAGGTTGGGCGCACCAATGTTTCGCCAGATTGGCGTCGTTTCAAGGTCTATCCGGCTGGGAATCTGTCTGTGGCAGTCGGCGGATCTTCCACCACAGAGTCACGAGGAATCCAAGGATAAGGAATGTCGCCACTCCGAGTCCCTGTCGTCTGAATTGCAACTCCCGCTGCGCTTCTTCGCCCACGGCTCGCGCGCGTTCAGCGGCCGCAAGCCCCTGGCCCGCCATGTCGTCGAACGGCCTCACAGCAAATGCGTGGACGAGCACGCGCGATTGAATGCGGTGGTCAGCCGCCTGCCGTAACGCCACCCGCCCCTCGTCCACCAGCATTCCCGCGCGCTCGGCATGCCCCAACACGGCATCCGCCGCGGCAATTTGAGAGGACAGCCGATCGAGCCCTTGTCTTACAGCGACGATGGTTTTCGCACCACCGGTGCTTTCGTCGTGACATTTGGCGCACACCGCGTCCTGCTGGAGCCCGACCCATTCGTCAGAGGGGTGTTCGATGCGGTGGTTGCCATGGCACGCTAGGCATTCGGCCTGGCCCATCGCTTCGAAAATCGCTTTCTTCGGACTCGCCCGGAACAATTCGGCTTCACGCGCGTGGCACTGCGAACAGACATTGGCGACCGCGTCGACGCCCGGCGGCGTTGCGCCGTGGCTTCCGTGACAGGTGCTGCAGGTCGCGACGCGCTCCTCGCCCGCAGCCATACGCTTGCCGTGCGTGCTCGTCACGTACTCGGCATATTGATCGATTCGTAATTGAGGGGCGAACCTTCGCATGTAGGCGGCATCGCTGTGACACCGTGCGCACATGGGCGCGACGGCAGTCCGCCGAATCGCATACGATGCGCTATGCGGGGCGGCGCCGGACCGAACCGGACCACCGCCATGACAGCTCTCGCACGTGAGGCCAGCGCCCGCGTGTGCGTCATCGCGAAATGCGGCCCTGGCGTTCTCCTCAACGCTCTGCGCGGCCGCAGCTTTCGACAGCACCAGCAGCGCCAGCGGCATGACCAGGAGCATCGCCCAGAGACGGGTCTCCGCAGTCATCTCGCCTCCGTTTGCAGCGCGACGATCGTCATGACCAACATGAACAGAAGGATCGTCGCGGCCAGAACCGATACCGCACGTCGGGACGCGGGCGTGTTTCGATCGAGCAAGGGGAGCGCGACGAGCGCCGCTCCGCCAACGGCGAGCACGATCACGGCCAGCAGTTCGCCGTTGATGCCCAGGACGCGAGCGGGGACATACTTCAATGTCTGAAACGTCCAGAGGAAGTACCATTCCGGTCGGATGCCTGCCGGCGCAGGGGCAAATGGATCGGCCTTCTTCCCCAGCTCCCACGGCATGAACGCGGAGAGCGCCGCCAGAAGCGCCAGGACGATCGTCCAGCCGAAGAGCTCGCGCAGCACGAAATGCGGAACGAAGGGCACCGCCCGCACCCGGCGACCGTCGCGTTGCACGCTGTGCTCCACGCTCCGCGGAACGCTCATGCCGTGCGCCTGGATCAGCCAGAGGTGCAGCATCAACACCGCAGTGGCAATGGCGGGCAGGATCGCCACATGGACGCCGAAGAAACGGGTCAGCGTTGCTCCCGTGACGTCCTTTCCCCCGCGCAGCAGGCGCACTGAAAAATCACCGACGAGCGGCACCGCACCGCCGATCTCGGTGCCCACCCTGGTGGCGAAATACGACAGCTCGTTCCAAGGCAGGAGATACCCCGTGAAGCCGAATGCGAGCGTCAGGAACAGCAAGACGGCGCCAGAGATCCACGTGAGCTCGCGTGGCGGACGATAGGCCTTGAGGAAGAGCACACTGAACATGTGCGCAAACGCCGCCGCGACCATCAGGTTGGCCGACCAGGCGTGAATCGATCGCACAAGCCAGCCGAAGGGCACACGCGTCATGATGAACTGGACGCTTTCGTACGCCTCGCCAGCACTTGGCCGGTAATACAGCAGAAGTAAGGCCCCGGTCCCGACTTGGATCGCGAACAAGAACAGCGTCATCCCGCCGAAGTAGTACCAAATGGAGAAGCGATGCTGCGGGACGGTTTTGTGACGCAGCGCGTCAGCCAATGCCTGGAGCGGGAGCCGTTCGGCGAGCCAGCCGCGGACCCGTTCGGCCATCACGCCTTCCGCGAGATCACAATCTCATCGCCGGCGACATTCACGTCGTAGGCTTCCAAAGGGCGCGGAGGAGGACCGCTGATGTTCCGGCCATTGAGATCGTAATGTCCGTTGTGACAGGCACACCAGATGTGCTGCAAGTCGTCTCTGTACTGCACGGTGCAGGCAAGATGCGTACAGGTGGCGGCAAAGGCCCGCAACTCCCCCGTCGCGGTGCGGACGACAATCGCGGGCGCGGAGCCGAACGGCACGATGCGGCCGGAGTTTGGCGACAGCTGCGAGGCCGCGCCGGCCCGCACCGAGGCGGTCGCGGCTTCCGGCACCTCGGGCGGGACCACATAGCGCAGCACCGGATACAGAATGGCCCCGAGTACGCCCGCGGCCCACGTGCCCAGCAGCCAGTTGATAACGCTGCGCCGGTCGGAATCCGGCAGTCCGGCCGGCTCCGACTCGCCAGCACTCGCTTCGCCTGACGTCATGCGATCTCCAGGACACCTTGTGTCCCGTCGAACCGAGTCAATGAGACTGATCCACTCGTGAGGTCATGCTACGACGCGGGATTGCTTGGGTCTGTTTTGCTCGCCGCAGGCGGCCTCACTTCTTCATCATCATTCCACGCCCCGCCCATCCTTTGCCGATGCATTTTGCGCCACGGACGCCACCAAGCGGAAGCCGGGCGCTGAGCTGAACGTGAGGAGCATGGCGACCGAGTTTTTGCACAGGCCTAACCGACGATCGTCGGCGTATTCAACCCCGCCCACCGATCGGATGACCGCGAACGGATGTCTTCTTAGAAATCGATGCGAATCAGCGGCATGATTGGGAGCGGACGTCGTTCGTCGGGGAGCACATCGCGTCGAAGATCGTTCGTCGGACCGAACAACCCCTCCTCATAGATCAGGCGTTGCCGCTCCGCGGGCGGCGCCGGCGACCGCCGGCGCACCTGATCGATCAGCGCCTGGTAAACCGGGTCGGTGCGCTTGTCGGGCTCGTCATAGTACGTTTCGACGATCATCGCCTGCTGTTCGGCGGTGTACTCACTGAACGATTTTCCCGGACGGACGACGTCGGTCAGGTCGTAGGCGGCGTTGCGTGACCCGGTCGCGGCCCACGCGGCAACCTGGTGGCATATCGAGTCGGAGATGTAGGCTGCGCCGCCGTGCTGGTACTGCCAAACGTGAGTCAGTTCGTGAATGAGCGTGGCGGTGGACATCGAGCCGCTCGCGCGGATGTAGTCGCCGAGCGTCGTGGGCGCCGCCGCCAATCGTGTGGTGGTCTCGAGGACCGGGAATCTCAGGCGCACGCTCCGGCTCGACACGCTGCTACTCAGCCCCGTCGAGATAGGGGTCGGTGTTCCCGTAAGCGTCAGCGTCCCTGCGTCAATTTCCGCTCCATTGGGATCCGAGCCTGTCGATCCGCCCTGACTGTTTCCCGGCATCGCTCGCCTCTCCGCTTCTTGGTGCGATTATCGTCTAAATGATTCTCCCGCGATCCGGTCGCCATGCCACGCGCGGACCGGCCAAGAGTTCGCTGCTCGGAGACTCGAAGCGCCGCGTTCCGACCTACAGGCGCGGTAGTACGCGTTTAGTACCTTCCGTCTCCTTCCGAACCACAACCGGCTTGGCGAGCGTCGTCGCTCCGATCTGCAATGTTGCCGTGTACGTTCCGGGTGCGACACGCCTGCGGCGCTGACGAGCGCTGGGCGTCAGGCCGCCGCCATCGCCGAAGCCCGCTGATACGGCGCCTGCCTTCGCCGCGTCGGTTTCGAGGTCCCATTGCACCTGGTGCAATCCAGGCGAGCCGGGGCCTGACAACGTGCGCACCACGCTGCCGTTGGAATCCTTGATCGTCAGCGCGACGTTGCCGCTCACTGACTGCTTCAGGTAGTACGTGAGCACGGCGCCGTATGGTGGATTCTCGCCTCTGAAGAAAAGGTTTCCGTTGACCTCCTCCACGCCCGTCCCGTACGTATACCGGATGTTGTATGCGGTCGTGGGTTTCACGTCGAACAGGACGGCTGATTGCGCGATCGCGTCCGTGAGCTGCTCGATCGGCGCAATGTCGACCACCCAGATCGATCGGCCGAACGTGCCGACGACGAGCTCGCGATCGCGCGCCTGGATGGCCAACGAGCGCACGCCGGTATGCGGCAGGTTGCTCTTCCACCGCATCCAGTGACCACCCTGATCGAGCGAGACGAACAGGCCGCTTTCGGTGCCGACGTAGAGCACGCGGGTGTTGTGCGGGTCCTCCCGGATCGTGTACGTCGAGCCCCACGCCGGCAGGTCGCTCGTGATGTTCGTCCACGTCTTGCCAAAATCGGTGGTCTTGAAGATATAGGGATGAGTGTCGTCGTGATAGTGAAGATCGAACGCGACGTACGCGGCGCCGGCTCCTGTGCGTGACGGTTCGATGCGTGACACAAAGCCCTGTTGATGCGGCCCA
>WNGB01033093.1_pt1 | contig 12840 bp, 12 predicted proteins | sample 5400681 | NCBI WGS metagenome assembly WNGB01 (sample SAMN13153367, study PRJNA577476) | soil metagenome | isolation source: 115 cm soil or saprolite under grassland replicate 2 | place: USA:California | collected 2016-06-15 | reverse complement strand
TCCTCCTGCTGTCGCGGATCCAGGAGGAGTACGCGCGGAGCGGCGACAACACGCGCGCGGTCGCGGAGGGCCTCGAGCGCAGCGGCCGGCTCATCACCGGCGCGGCCGCGATCATGGTCGGCGTGTTCTCGGCGTTCGGCCTCGCGGAGATCCTCATCATCAAGGCGCTCGGCCTCGGCATGGCGCTCGCGGTCGCGATCGACGCGACGCTCGTGCGCGCGCTCGTCGTTCCCGCGACGATGCGGCTCCTCGGGCGTGTGAACTGGTGGGCCCCGGGCCCCCTCGCGCGGCTCTACCGGCGCATGGCGCTCGGCGAGCGCGAGGCGGGCGGCATGGCGCCCATCCCGGTCCCGACGGATACGCCCTAGCGACGAAGCGGCGCGCACAATGCGCGGCGTGCAGGAAGGAGCCGCGCTCCGTCCGCTCGGCGTCGGCGACATCGTCGACCGCGTCTTCGCGATCTACCGCGCGCGGCCGCTCATGTTCCTCGCGATCGCCGCGATCCCATACCTCCTGCTCGCCCTCGTCCTCGGCGTGCTGAGCGTGACGCTCGGGGGCAGCGCGCTCATCGCGCTCGCGCCCCTCATGACCGGCGACGTGTCGCCCGGGACGTTCCAGTTCGACCGGTTCGCGCCGATCCTCGGCACGCTGCTCCTCTTCCTCGTCCTCGTCGTGATCGCCGCGCTCGCCGTCAGCCTCATGCAGAGCGCGTCGCTCATCGCCGCGATGGCCGCGCGCTACATGGGGAAGGAGACGACCGTCGGCACGGCGCTCGGGCTCGGCCTGCGCCGCTCGTTCGACCTGTTCGTCATGGGGCTGCTCGCATTCCTCGCCTTCTGCGCCATGTGGATCGCGCTCGTCCTCCTGATGGTGTTCACGCGCGAGTGGTGGTCGTTCCTCGTCGGGATCCTCGGCGGGGTCGTCGCGACGGTGTACCTCGCCGTGTCGTGGATGGTGTCGCCCGCGGTCGCGATCCTCGAGGAGGCCGGACCGACGACCGCGCTCAGCCGGGCGTGGACGCTGTCGGGCGGCAACCGCTGGCGCATCCTCGGCCTCATCGCGCTCCTCGCCGTGCTCCAGATCGTCCTGTCGTCGCTGCTCTCGTTCGTGCTCGTCGCGTCGTTCGCGACGGACCAGACGGTGCAGCTCGTCCTGCAGCAGGCGGTGAACCTGCTCGCCACGATCGCGTGGGCGCCCGTCTACTGGGGCACCTTCGCGGTCCTGTACTACGACCTGCGCGTGCGTCGCGAGGCCTTCGACCTCCAGGTCGCGGCGGAGGCGCTCCCGCGCGCTACCTAGCGGTCCTCCTGACGATCGCCGCGGGCCTCGCGCTGCAGGCGACCCTGGCCGACGCGGACACGCTCGACCGCCGCGCGTACGCATCCCGGGTGAGCGACGCGCGTGCCGCGCTCGTCCTCGCGCGGCAGGCACGCACTGACGCGCGCCAGCCGCTCGTCGACCGCGCGCGCGCGCTGCTCCGCGAGACGACGGCGCTCCGCCTCGACGACGGGACGACCGTGACGGTCGACGACCATGCGCTCGCGGCGCGGCTCGACACGAGCGACACCCGCCTCGACGCAGCCATCGCCGACCTCGCGGCGCTCGCGCGCATCGCGTCGTCGCCCACCATCCCGATCGACACGGCCGCCGCCGATGCACAGCTGCGCCAGCTCGTCGGCGAGCACCGCGCGCTCGGCGGACAGGTCTCGTTCATCGACCTGCTCTCGCGCTGGCTCACGCGCACGGTGTCGGGGCTGGCCGGCGCTCCGCCCGATCCGCGCATCGTGATCGTGACCGCGGGCGGCACGGGGCTCGCCATCCTCCTCGTCGTCCTCGCGCTCATCGGGCGCGACCTGCGCGAGCGCTTTCGCCGAGAGGTCATCCTCCCCGAGCTGATCGCGGCCCGCGCCGCGGATCCGCTGGAGCATCTCCGCGCCGCCGAGGACGCGATCCGCGGCGGCCGCGCGCGCGACGCGATCCGCGCGCTCTACCTCTACGCGCTCGCGACGCTCGCGGCGCGCGAGGCCATCCGCTACGACCCCTCGCTCACCGACCGCGAGATCCTCGCGCGGGCGCGCACGATCCCCCACGCCGAGGCGCTGCGCGACCTCGTCGAGCTGCACGAACGCGTGTCGTACGGCCTCCGCGAGGCACGGACGGACGACGCCGAGCGCGCTCGCGCGCTCGCGATGCGGGCGGTGGCGTGATGATCGCGTCGGTCCGGCGCGTGAACCTGCTGTACCTCGTCGCCGCGGCGCTGTTCATCGCGACGCTCGCGTTCTCGGCCGTCACGTCGCGCGGCGAGGAGACGGGCCTCTCGCGCAGCGCGTCGGTCCTCGACGAGGGCCCGGGCGGCGCTGCGGTCCTGCGGCGGTGGCTCGATGGCCTCGGGGTCCGCACGCGGGTCCTCTCGGGCGAGCGCTTCGCGCCGAGCGTCCAGAACGAGAAGGTCGTCCTCGTCCTCGGCGCGACCGAGCCGCTGACGCCCGCGGACGTCGCGGCGCTGCGCGACTTCGCGTCGCGCGGAGGGACGGCGGTCGTCGCGACCGAAGCGGGCGCGAGCGAAGCGCTGCTGCTCGACGCGCTCGGCGTGCGGCTCACGACGTTCGCCGCGGCGGGCGAGGACGAGGTCCTCGGCGCGTTCGCGGCGGCGACGGGCGCGCATCGCATCTCGATCGACCGCGCGCGCGAGATCGACCCAGGCGCCCGTGGGATCGACGTCGCGCGCACCGCACGCGCGCCGCTCGCGGTGGTGGTCCGCGAAGGCAGCGGCGCGGTGTACGTCGTCGGCACCCTTTCGCCGTTCCTCTCGGGCCAGATCGGCGACGCCGAGAACGGACGCTTCGTGCTCGCCCTGATCGATGCCGCGCTCCGCGGCGGCGGCGCGGTCGCGTTCGACGAGTACCACCACGGGGCGCACCCGGCGCCGGACGTGCTCGCGATCCTCGAGCGGACGTGGCCGGGGCGCGCGCTGCTCATCGCGGGCGCGCTCGTGTTCGTCTACGTCCTCCTCACCGGTCGCCGCCTCGGATCGCCGCTCCCGCTCGAGCATCGTCCCGCGCGCTCGAGCCTCGACCACGTCCGCGCGTTCGCGGGCCTGGTGCGCCGCTCGGGCCACGCCGAGATCGCCCGCGAGCGACTGCGCCGCGAGCTGCGCGCGGGCATCGCGCGGACCGTCGGCATGGACCCGCGCGCGCCGGTCGAGCGGATCCTCGGCGCGTTCGCGCAGGTGAGCCCCGAGCGCGCGGCCGAGGCACGCGAGATCGACGCGCTCCTCGCGCGCCGCTTGCGCGAGGCGGACCTGCTCCGTAGCGTGCGGCGCATCGACTCGTTGCTGCGGCCCGAGAAGAGCACGCCATGACGGCGACGCAGATGGCCGTGCGCGATCTCGCCGCGCGCTTCGCCGCCGAGGTGCACCGCATCGTCGTCGGACAGGACGAGACCGTGCGTCTCGCGCTCATCGCGCTCCTCCTCTCGGGGCACGTCCTCATCGAAGGCGTGCCGGGCACGGCGAAGACGCTCCTCGCGCGCACGATCGCGCGCCTCCTCGGCGGATCGTTCAAGCGCATCCAGTTCACGCCCGACCTCATGCCGAGCGACGTCGTCGGCACGACCGTGTTCGAGATCGCCACGAGCTCGTTCCGCATCCGCCGCGGGCCGGTCTTCGCGAACGTCGTTCTCATCGACGAGGTGAACCGCGCGCCCGCGAAGACGCAGTCCGCGCTCCTCGAGGCGATGGAGGAGCGGCAGGTGACGCTCGAGGGCGAGGCGCTGCCGCTGCCGGACCCGTTCCTCGTGCTCGCGACGCAGAACCCGGTCGAGTACGAGGGGACGTATCCGCTGCCGGAGGCGGAGCTCGACCGCTTCCTCTTCAAGGCGGTCGTGCGCTATCCCGAGCCCGCCGAGGAGCGCGCGATCCTCCGCGCGCACGACCGGCGCGTCCCGCTGGCGGACATCGCGGTCCTCGAAGCCCTCCCGAGCGGGACGCTCGCGGCGGCGCGCGCCGAGACCGACGCCGTCACCATCGCGGACGCGGTCCTCGACTACGTCGCGCGGATCGTCGAGACGACGCGGACGTCGCCGGACGTCCTCCTCGGCGCGAGCCCGCGCGCCGGCGTGCACCTCATGCGCGCGGCGAAGGCCGCCGCGGCCATCGAGGGCCGCGACTTCGGACGCGGCCATCCGCCGTGTCCTCGCCCGTCTCGACGTCCCCCGTTAGGGGGCGGCTCGGCGACCTCGTCCCCATCCCGCGTCCCCGGCTGCTCGCGCTCGCGCTCGTCGCCGTCCTGCCGCTCGCGCTCGGCGGCATCTCGGGCGCGTTCGTCGCGCTCAGCGCGGCGCTCGCCGCGATGACCCTCGCGCTCGTCGCGATCGACGTCCGCGCGACGCCCGCACCGCGGCAGCTGCCCGTCCGGCGCATCGCGGAGCCGCAGCTGTCGATCGGCGTGCCGAACAGGGTCGATCTCCGCGTCGCCAATCCGTACACGCGCGCGCTGCGCATGATCGTTCGCGACGACGTGCCGTCCGGCATCGACGTGGATCGGCGCCGCACGGAGCTCGAGGTCGGTCCGGGCGCCGAGGCGGAGGTGACATATGCCGCGCGCCCGCTCCATCGCGGCACGTTCCGCTTCGGCGACGTGCACCTGCGCGTGCGCGGGCCCTTCGAGCTCATCGACCGTCAGGGCCGCGTCGCCGCGGCGGCCGAGGCGCACGTGTATCCCGATCTCCACGAGGTCCGCCGCTACGAGGTGAGCCTGCGCCGCGGCCTCGCGTACGACGCCGGCCAGCGCCGCGCGCGCCTCGCGGGCGGGGGCGGCGTCTTCGAGCGGCTCCGCGAGCACCAGCCCGACGACGACCCGCGCGCGATCTCGTGGAAGGCGACGGCGAAGCGCGGGCGGCCGATCAGCGTCGAATTCGAGACGGAGCGGCAGCAGCGCGTGCTCATCCTCCTCGACGCGGGCCGGATGATGTCGAGCACCGTCGGTGGCCTGACGAAGCTCGACCACGCCGTGAACACCGCCCTCATGCTCGCGTACGTCGCGACCGCGAAGGGGGACGAGGTCGGCCTGCTCGGCTTCGCCGACGAGGTGCGGTCGTACGTCGTGCCGCGGCGCGGCCGCAAGCAGTTCCTCCGGATCACCGAGGAGCTGCGCCGCATCGACGTCACGACGAGCGAGCCCGATCCGCAGCGCGCGTTCGAGTTCCTCCGCGCGCGCGCGGCGCGCCGGTCGCTCGCGGTCCTCTTCACCGACCTCGTGAGCGAGGACGCGTCACGCGCGCTCGTCGCCGCGGTCACGCGCCTCGCGGGGAACAACGTCGTCCTGTGCTGCGTCCTCGCGGATCCGCACCTCGCCGAGGTCGCCGCGCGCTCGCCGGCATCGAGCCAGGAGCTGTACGAGCGCGTCGTCGCCCAGACCGTGCTCGAGGCGCGCGCGAAGGCGCTCGCGACGCTGCGCCAGCGCGGCGTGCACGTCGTCGACGTCCCGGCCGAGCGCCTGACCGTCGCGACGATCCAGCGTTACCTGGAGCTGAAGAAGCGCGTCATGTGAGACACGTGCCGGGCCGAGGTCGCTCAGCCGGTAGCGCGGGCCGCTCTGCCGGCGAGCAGGACGTACGCCCAGAGCGCCGCACCCGTCGCGGAGCCGACGAGCAGCTTCGCCCAGACCGGCAGGAGCGTCGGCGACACGAACGCCTCGATCGCTCCCGCGACGGTGAGCACCGCGACCGTCAGCAGGACGATGCGGATCGCGCGCTCGCCGGCGAGGCGGAGCGCGTCGCGGCGTCGCAGGTCGCCGGGATGGAGCATCGCCCATGCGATCTGCAGGCCCGCGCCCGCCGAGAGGACGATCGCCGAGATCTCGAGGAAGCCGTGCGCGAGGACGAACGTGAGCAGCGCGCCCGCGCCCTCGGTCCCCTGCAGGACGGCGAAGGTCGCGCCGAGCGTCGCGCCGTTCAGCACGAGCACGATCAGCGTCAGCACGCCCGCGGTCGCGCCGCCGGCGAACGCGACGACGGCGACGCGGACGTTGTTCGCGACGATCAGCGGCCCGGCGATGGGCCGCAGCTCGAGCGGGATCTCGCCGCCCGGGCGCCGCTGCGCGAGCTGCTCCTTCGCCTCCTCGGAGAGCGTGGCCGCCGCGACGTCGGGCGCGAGGATGCCCGCCGCGTAGCTCACGATCGCCGGCAGGAACAGCGCCGCGAGCGCGACGAGCGTGAACGGCGCCGCGGCGCGGACGGTGGCCGGCACGTCGTGCGCGACGAAGCGCCGGAAGCGCCGCGCGCTGGTCGGTGCCTCGCTGTACACGAGCGCGTGCGCAGCGGCGACGAGGTCGTTGAGCCGCTCGGTCACGACGTCGCGCGGGTGGTCGCGCCGCGCGATGGCGAGGTCGCTCGTCGTCACGCGATAGAGCTCGCCGAGCTCGAGGACCTCGTCGGCACCGAGCCGGGACACGCGCCCGCGCGCATCCGCGACGAGCTGCGCGAGCCGCGCCCACCGCGCGCGCCGATCCTCGACGAACCGGTCGACGGAGCGCACTGACCGCATGGACGCCGAACGTAGCATCGACAGGTGATCCAGCTCGGCCGGCTGGAGGTCGAGACGCCCGACCACGTCGTGCTGCGGTACGACCTCGCCGGGGGTGGCAACCGCGGGTTCGCGGCGCTGGTCGACTTCGCGATCGCGACGTTCCTCGTGTTCGGGATGCTCGCGGCGTGGTCCCTCTTCCAGGTCCTCCCGCGCCGCATCTTCTTCTCGACGCAGGGGCTGTTCGTCACGGTCACGCTGCTCGTCGGCTGGTCGTACTTCATCGTCCTCGAGTGGCTGTGGGAAGGACGCACGCTCGGGAAGCGGATCTTCGGCCTTCGTGTGATCACGGCGGACGGGTCGCCCGCGTCGTTCACGGCGGTCCTCATCCGCAATCTGGTGCGGATCGTCGACTTCCTGCCGGCGTTCTACGGGATCGGCCTGCTCGCGATCGTGGTCTCGTCGCGCTCGCAGCGCCTCGGCGACCTCGCGGCGGGCACCTTCGTCGTGCGCGCGCCGCGGCCGCGCATCGACATGGTCGCGCTCCGGACCGTGGCGAGCGCCGACGGGCCGCAGGTCGAGCTGCGCGGCCTGCCGGCCGAGATGCAGCGGCTCGTGCGGGAGTTCGTCGCGCGCGAGCGCGCGCTCTCGGAGAAGGACCGGCGCCGCGTCGCCGCGAGCATCGCGAGCGCCCTCCGGGCGCGCGAGCCCGAGCTGGTCGCCCAGGACGACGTCGAGCTCATCCGCGCCGTCGCGCGGTCGCTGCGGGCCAGCGGCGATGCCAGCCCGGCGGTGGAGCGGCGCTGATGGACGCCGTCCTCGTCGCGCTCGGCGTCGTGATGCTCGTCGCGCTCTTCCTGCTCTCGGGCTCCGGCGGCCGCGAGGACACGCGGATGCGCTCGCGGTGGGACGTGATGTTCGAGCGGGAGTCGCGCGAGCTGCGCCGTACCGACGCGACCGGCGTCCTTCGCTGCCGCAGCTGCGGGGCGAGCGGCAGCGAGAGGGCTGGCTCCTGCCCGCGCTGCGGAGCCGGCCTCTAAGGGGCTTTCGGCACCTTGCAGGCACCTGCCACCGCGTAAACTGGGAGTGACAAAGACCCTCCCCTGGGGGAGGGGGTACCGGAGGAGACCTGTGGTAGAGCTGACCTACAAGGTGCCGGCCATCCACTGCGCCGGCTGCGCGGCGACGATCGGGGACGCGCTCGAGCCCGTCGAGGGCGTCGAGTCGACGGACGTGGACACCGAGGCCAAGACCGTGCGCGTCCGCGGCAACGTCGAGGACCGCGTGATCCGCAAGGTCCTCGCGGCGTCGGGATACCCGCCGGCCTGATCGTGGCGGTACAGGAAGCAGAGCGGCGCGCCGTCCCGCCGGAGCCCGCCGGTCCCGCAAAGCGAGATCTCGTCGTCACCGGCATGACGTGCGCGTCGTGCGTCGCGTCGGTCGAGTCCGCGCTGAGCGCGGTGAAGGGCGTCGAGTCCGCCGACGTCAACCTGGCGACAGAGCGCGCCACGGTCCGGTTCGACGCGACGCAGGTCGAGATGCCGGCGCTCGTGCGCGCGATCGAGCGGGCCGGATACGGCGCGCTCCCCATTTCGGAGGACGAGCGCGAGCGCGCGGTCGAGGAGGAGCGCGAGAAGGACCTCCGGCTCGCGCAGCTCCGTTCGCTGCGCCGCCGGCTCATCGTCTCGCTCGCGCTCGGCGCGGCGACGATGGCGCTCGCCATGGCCGACCTCGTGTTCCCGGCACTCATGGAAGCGACCTGGAAGCCGTACGCCCTCTTCGCGCTCGCGACGCCCGTCCAGGTCTGGGGCGCGGCGCCGTTCTACCGCAATGCCTGGTCCGCGGCGCGTCATCGCATGACGAACATGAACACGCTCGTGGTCGTCGGCACGACGGCGGCGTACGGGTTCTCGGTCTTCGCAACGTTCTTCCCGCAGGTCCTGCGCGACGCGGGGCTCGGGCAGCCGCTGTACTACGAGGTCGCCGCCGTCATCGTCGGCCTCATCCTGCTCGGGCGGTTCCTCGAGGCGCGCGCCCGCGCGCGCACGGGTGACGCCATCCGCGCGCTCCTCGCGCTCGGCGCGAAGACGGCGCGCGTGCGCCGTCCCGGCGGGGCCGAGGAGGAGATCCCGATCGACCAGCTGCAGGTCGGCGACGTCGTGATCGTGCGCCCCGGCGAGACGGTCGCGACCGACGGCGTCGTGCTCGCGGGCGGCTCGTCGGTGGACGAGTCCATGATGACCGGCGAGTCGATCCCCGTGGAGAAAGGTCCCGGCGACGACGTCGCGGGCGGCACGCTGAACAAGACGGGGACGTTCCGGTTCCGCGCGACGAAGATCGGCAAGGACACCGTCCTCGCCCAGATCGTGCGCATGGTCGAGGAGGCGCAGGCGTCGAAGGCGCCGATCCAGCGGCTCGTCGACCAGGTCGCGTCGGTCTTCGTCCCGGTCGTCTTCGGCATCGCGACCGTGACCTTCCTCGCGTGGCTCTTCCTCGGGCCGCAGCCCACGCTCACGTACGCCATCACCTCGTTCATCGCCGTCCTGATCATCGCGTGCCCGTGCGCGCTCGGCCTCGCGACGCCGACCGCGATCATCACCGGCACCGGGCGCGGCGCCTCGCGAGGGATCCTCATCCGCCACGCTCAGGCCCTCGAGCAGGCGCAGGCCGTGCGCATCGTCGCCTGGGACAAGACGGGAACGCTCACGGTCGGCCGCCCGCAGGTCACCGACTTCCTCGCGTGCGCCGACTTCGGCGACGACGAGACGCTGCGCCTGATCGCGTCGGCGGAGCGCGTCTCCGAGCATCCGCTCGCGGCGGCGGTCGTCGAGGCCGCGCGCGAGCGCGGGCTCGCGCTCTCCGAGCCGTCGTCATTCGACTACACGCCGGGGCAGGGGATCCACGCGACCGTCGACGGGCATGACGTGTGGGTCGGCAACCTCGCGTTCACGAAGGGCCGCGGCTGGCAGGAGGCGCCCGCGCAGACGCTCGACCGCTACGCCGATGAAGGGAAGACGCCGCTCCTCGCCGCGATCGACGGCAAGCCCGGCGCGATCCTCGCGCTCGCCGACGTTCCGAAGGCCGCGGCGGCCGAGGCCATCGCGCAGCTGAAGCGCATGGGGCTCCGCAGCCTCCTGATCTCGGGCGACACGCAGCGCACCGCGCAGGCGATCGCGCGCACCCTCGGGATCGACGAGGCGCGCGGCGAGGTCCCGCCGAACGGCAAGGCCGAGCTCATCCGGAGCCTGCAGGCCGAGGGCCGCAAGGTCGGCATGGTCGGCGACGGCGTGAACGACGCGCCCGCGCTCGCGCAGGCAGACCTCGGCGTGGCGATGGGCGGCGGCACCGACGTCGCGATCGCGACCGGTGGCATCGTCCTCGTCGGAGGGGACCCGCGCGGCGTGCCGCGGGCGCTGCGACTGTCGCGCCGCACGCTCGCGACGATCAAGCAAAACCTGTTCTGGGCCTTCTTCTACAACGTCGCGCTCATCCCGCTCGCGGCCGGCGTGCTCTATCCCTTCACGGGATGGATGCTGTCGCCGATCCTCGCGGCGGGCGCCATGGCGATCTCATCCGTGACCGTCGTCACGAACTCGCTGCGGCTCCGCACCGCGGACATCGGAGCGTAGGCGCGGGCTCCGCCCCCGCCGACCCCTGGGACGAAGGAGGAACGGATGGCAACGGACCACGGCGCACATCCCGACGAGGCGGGCACCGCAGCTTCGCTGCGGATCGACGCGGGCGTCCGCGCTTGGTACTCATCGTGCCGCTGCTGCCTGAGCGACGCGCATCCCGAGGTCGTCGCCGTGCTCGACGCCGAGCGCGATGCGGCGAAGGCGCCGCATGCCGACGCCGGCATCTGCGAGGTCGCCGAAGGCGGAGAAAGCGTGAAAGAGGTGGCTGCCATGGCGAAGATCCTGGATCCGGTCTGCGACATGATCGTCGACGTCGAGGAGCAGCGCGGCAGGGGTCTCACGAGCGAGCACGCGGGCAAGACGTACGCGTTCTGCGGTCCGGGGTGCAAGCGCGCCTTCGACAAAGAGCCCGCGACGTACGCGCCGAAGGTCGCCGAGTGGCAGAGCTCAGGCGGCGCGAGCGGCGGGACGCACCACTAGGAGCTCACGACCCGGCTAACGGTCATCGCGCCTGCTCGAGCGCGACCTTGCGCGCCCTGAACTCCTCGACATCGATCTCGCCGCGGGCGAGACGCTCCTCGAGGATGCGCAGCGCGGTGCCCTGGCCTGCTGAGCTCGCTCCCTGCTCGGGTCGCGTTACTCGCACGATCAGCCAGACGACCGCGGCGATGACGAATGCCCAGAACAGCGGCATGAGGAGCATCATCCCGATGCCCCAGCCCCACATTGTCGTCGTGTCGTAGCCCATCACGTCAGATCACTCCCTTTCGTCATCGACGGTACGTCGGACGTCCGGCCGGCGAGGGGGACGAACGTCACCGCCCGGGCGCCCGAAGGTCCATAACGAGGACGCATCAGTACCATCCGCCGCGTGCACGGAGGGCATCACGCGCCGGCTGCCGTTCCGTCACCGGGTACCGAGACGCTCGCGGTCCCGATCGACCGGGTCTTCTGCCCGTGCTGCGAAGCGGACCTCGACGCGGTCATCCGGCGGTTCCCGCATGTCACGAACGTGCACGTCGACGTCGAGCGCATGGTCGCCCACGTCACGGTGGATCGCGGGATGACGAGCGCCGCGGAGATCGACCGCCGGATCCAGGCGTGCAACTACATGAATCCCGTCCCGCTCCCGCAGGCGCAGGTGTCCTCGCACGAGCACGTGCACGAGGCGGCCGCGCGGACCGCGGCCCGCGGCGGCCACGAGGCGATGGGGCACGACATGTCCGACCCACGGATGGCGGCGTCCATGGAGGCGGACATGAAGCGCCGCTTCCTCGTCGCGCTCGCGCTCTCGATCCCCGTCATCGCGATCTCGCCGCTCGGCACACTGCTCCTCGGCCGCGAGATCCCGCTGCCGGTCGAGCGGAACTGGGCGATGCTCGCCTTCGCGACGCCCGTCGCGCTGTGGGCGTCGTCGGTGTTCCACCTCGGCGCGTGGCGCGCGATCCGTACCGGCGTGCTGAACATGGCCGTGCTCGTTTCGCTCGGCATCCTCGTCTCGTATCTCTTCAGCGTCGCGCTCACGTTCACCGTCGGCGGCGAGACGTTCTACGAGGCCGCCGTCATGCTCGCCACGTTCCTCCTGTTCGGCCACTGGATGGAGATGCGCGCGCGGCGCGGCTCGAGCGACGCCGTGCGCAAGCTGCTCGAGCTCGCCCCCGCGGACGCGAGCGTCGAGCGTGACGGGCGTGAGGTGCGCGTCCCCGTGTCGGACGTCCGGGTCGGCGACGTCCTCGTCCTGCGCCCCGGCGAGCGCGTCGCGGTGGACGGCGAGGTCATCGACGGGCATACGGCCGTCGACGAGTCCATGGTCACGGGCGAGTCCATCCCCGTGGAGAAGGGGCAAGGGGACGGCGTGGTCGCCGGGACCGTCAACCAGACCGGGTCCATCCGCTATCGCGCGACGAAGGTCGGCGCGGACACGGCGCTCGCGCGCATCGCGCGCCTCGTCGAGACGGCGCAGTCGTCGAAGGCGCCGGCGCAGCGGATCGCCGACCGCGCCGCGCACTGGCTCGTGATCGCGGCGGTCTCCGCCGGCCTGCTCACGCTCCTCTACTGGCTCGTCGTCGCGCAGCAGCCGCTCCTCTTCGCGATGACGCTCGCCGTGACGACGGTCGTCATCGCCTGCCCCGACGCGCTGGGCCTCGCCACGCCGACCGCCGTCATGGTCGCGACCGACATCGGCGCGCGCCGCGGGATCCTCTTCAAGGAGGCGACGAGCCTCGAGCTCGCCTCGCGGATCCAGGTCGTCGTCTTCGACAAGACCGGGACGCTGACGGAGGGCAAGCCGCACGTCACCGACGTGGTCGCGGTCGCGCCGACCTCTGCGGAGGAGCTCCTGCGTCTCGAGGCGGGCGCGGAGGCGCGCTCGGGGCATCCGCTCTCGGAGGCGATCCTCGCCGAGGCGAAGCGCAGCGGGATCAAGGTCCCGAGCGCGATCGAGGGCTTCGAAGCCCTCGGTGGCCGCGGGGTCCGCGCACGTGTCGACGGGCACGACGTGCTCGTGGGCACGCGACGGCTCATGGACGAGGAGCGCATCGACATCGCGCCCCTCGCGTCGGAGGTCGAGCGCCTCCTCGCAGCGGGGAAGACGCTCACCATCGCCGCGATCGACGGGCGCGCCGCGGGCGTCATCGCGGTGCAGGACACGCCGCGGGCGACCGCGCGCGCGGCCGTCGCGGC
>WNGB01010494.1_pt1 | contig 12841 bp, 13 predicted proteins | sample 5400681 | NCBI WGS metagenome assembly WNGB01 (sample SAMN13153367, study PRJNA577476) | soil metagenome | isolation source: 115 cm soil or saprolite under grassland replicate 2 | place: USA:California | collected 2016-06-15 | reverse complement strand
GGACCGCCGAGGAGGCCCGCGGCCGCGGCCTTGCCCGCTCGGTGGTGGCCGCCGCCGCCAGGGCCGTGCTGGCCGAGGGCCGCGCGGTGCTCTACAACCACGACCCCGACAACCACCCATCGGCCAGGGTCGCCGAGTCGGTCGGCCTGCACGAGCTGGGCCGCTACCACGTGGTGGTCGCCGACCGCGCCGCCGGTGCCGACTACAGCGAGGACGACACCGCCGACCAACGCCCACCCTCAACCTCAACTTGAGAGTTCGGTGCTCGGTCAGTAGCGGATGTCGAGCGCGTACCGCAGTGCCCGGTCCAGCTCGACCCGCTTCAGCGCCAGGGTCAAGGCGGGTTCGGCCGGGCTGTGGACGGTCAGGCGCGGTCGGTCCAGTCCTCGGCGATCGCCTCCAGCGGCGGCTGGCCGGGGACCGGGGCGTGGCCCGCCTCTGCCAGGTCGACGGCCTCACGCGCCGAGGTGGCCACCCGGAACAGCCTTCCCTCGCCCAGCGGGGCGAACCCCTGGCCGACCATGGCGCCGACCATCGCCAGGAACGGGTCGTAGTAGCCGGCCACGTTGAGCACCACGATGGGGCGGTCGTGCAGGCGGAGCTGGCGCAGGGTGAGCACCTCCAGCAGTTCCTCGAGGGTGCCGAAGCCGCCCGGCAGGGCGACGAACGCGTCCGCGCGTGCGTCCATCTCGGCCTTCCGCTCGCGCAGCGTGTCGGTGACGACCAGCTCGTCGGCGGGGCCGTAGGCCAGCTCGCGGTCCACCAGCGCGCGCGGGATGGCGCCGAAGACGGTACCGCCGTGCTGGTGGACCGAGCGGGCGACCTCGCCCATCAGGCCGACGTTGCCGCCCCCGTACACCAGCCGGTGGCCCCGCCTGGCGATCTCGCCGCCGAGCTCGCGGGCGGCCCGCCGGTGGACCTCCGGCAGCCCGGACGCCGAGCCGCAGAACACGCACACCGCCCGACCCATGCCTTCCTCACCGGACGTAGCGCTCGAAGCCGTCCTCGTCGAAGGGGCCGATCATGGCGAGGGCGCGAGGTTCGGTGCCGAGGACCTCCTTGGCCACCGCGCGCACGTCGGCGTCGCTGACGGCGTCCACCCGGCGGACCACCTCGTCGAGGGAGAGGATCTCGCCGTAGGTCAGCTCCGACTTGCCAAGGCGGGTCATGCGGCCGGAGGTGTCCTCCATACCGAGCACCAGCGAGCCCTTGAGGTGGCCCTTGCCCCGCTCCAGCTCCGCTTCGGTCAGCCCGTCGGCGACCACCCGCTCCAGCTCGTCGCGGACGATCGCCAGCACCTCGTGGATGCGCTTGGGCGCCGCGCCGGCGTACACCGAGAACGAGCCGGTCTCCGAGTACTGGGCGGCGTAGGAGTAGATCGAGTAGACCAGGCCACGCTTCTCGCGCACCTCCTGGAACAGCCGCGAGCTGACGCCGCCGCCGAAGGCGAGGTTGAGCACCCCGAGGGCGAAGCGGCGAGGGTCGGAGCGGGACAGCCCCCTGCCGCCGAGTACCACGTGCGCCTGCTCGGTCGGCTTGCGGCGCACCAGCACCCCGCCGTGCAGCCGCGGCTCCTGCCGCCCCGTCCGCGGCCCGAGCGCCTCGCCGTCGGTGGCGTCGCCGAAGGCGTCGGCGACCAGCTGGACGACCTTGTCGTGGCCGACGCTGCCGGCCGCGGCCACCACCAGGTTCCCTGGCATGTAGTGGCGCCGCCAGTAGCGGACGATCGCGTCGCGCGGCATGGCGGTGATCGAATCGACCGAGCCGAGCACCGGCCGGCCGAGCGGGTGGCCACCGAACAGCGCCTCGGCGAACAGGTCGTGGACGATGTCGTCGGGCGCGTCGTTGTGCATGCCGATCTCTTCGAGGATGACCGTCCGCTCGGCTTCCACGTCGGCGCTGGCCATCCTCGAGGAGCGCAGCATGTCGACCAGGACGTCGACCGCCAGCGGCAGGTCGCGGTCGAGCGTCCTGGCGTAGAAGCAGGTGTACTCCTTGGAGGTGAAGGCGTTGGTCTCACCACCGACCGCGTCCATCGCCTCGGCGATGTCACGGGCAGAGCGGCGCCTGGTGCCCTTGAACAGCAGGTGCTCGAGGTAGTGGGAGGCACCGGCCAGGCGTGGGGTCTCGTCTCTTGATCCCACGCCGGCCCAGAACCCCAGCGCGACCGAGCGCACGGCGGGCATGCGCTCGGTCAGGACCCGCAGGCCCCCTGGCAGCTCGGTACGGTCGAAGGCGGCGGACGCCACCCGCGTCACCTGCTCTCGGCGTCGCCGTCGCCGCCGGCGGCCGGCGCTTCCTGGGCGGGCGGCGCCTCGTCCTCCTCGGCCAGCCGCAGGGAGATGCGGTTCTGGCGGTCGATCTCCATCACCTCGACCAGCAGCTTGTCGCCGACGTTGACGACGTCCTCGACGGCGCGCACCCGCTGGCCCTTCTTGCCGAGGCGGGAGATGTGCAGCAGGCCGTCCTTGCCCGGGGTGAGCGAGATGAAGGCCCCGAAGGTGGTGGTCTTGACCACCGTGCCCAGGTAGCGCTCGCCGACCTGGGGCATGACCGGGTTCATCTGCTCGCGGATCATCTTGAGGGCGATGTCGAGCTGCTCGCCGGAGGTGGCGCCGATGTAGACCCGGCCGTCGTCCTCGATCGAGATGTCCGCGCCAGAGGCGGTCTGGATCTCGTTGATGCGCTTGCCCTTCGGCCCGATCAGCTCGCCGATCTTGGCGACCGGGATCTGCTCGACGTGGACCCGCGGGGCGAGCCGGTTCAGCTCCTGCCTTGGCCGCTCGATGGCGGCCTGGATCACGTCGAGGATCACCATGCGGGCGTCTCGGGCCTGGGTGAGGGCGGCAATCAGCACCTCGCTGGGGATGCCGGTCAGCTTGGTGTCCAGCTGCAGCGCGGTGACGAACTCGCGGGTGCCTGCCACCTTGAAGTCCATGTCGCCGTAGGCGTCCTCGGCGCCGAGGATGTCGGTCAGCGGGACGTACTCGCCGCCCTCGCTGATCAGCCCCATGGCGATGCCGCCGACGGGCGCCTTGATGGGAACGCCGGCGTCCATCAGCGACAGGGTCGAGGCGCAGACCGAGGCCATCGAGGTCGAGCCGTTGGACGACAGCACCTCCGAGACCAGCCGCAGGGCGTAGGGGAACTCCTCCTTGTCCGGGATGACCGGGAGCAGCGCCCGCTCGGCCAGCGCGCCGTGGCCGATCTCCCGGCGCTTCGGGCCCCGCATGAAGCCGACCTCGCCGGTGGAGAACGGCGGGAAGTTGTAGTGGTGCATGTAGCGCTTGCGGTCCTCCGGGTCGAGGGTGTCGACGATCTGCTCCATGCGGACCATGCCGAGGGTGGTGATGTTCAGCACCTGGGTCTCGCCGCGCTGGAACAGGCCGGAGCCGTGGGCCCTCGGCAGGATGCCGACCTCGGCCTCCAGCGGCCGGATGTCGCGCGGCCCGCGGCCGTCGATCCGCTTGCCCTCCTTGACCACCCGCTGACGGACCAGCTCCTTGGTGAGGCTGCGGAAGGAGGCCCCTGCCTCCTTCTCGCGCCCGGCCAGGGCCTCGCCGAGCTGCTCGGCGGCGGCCTGGGCCGCCTCCGCCTTGAGCTCGTCCAGCCGGGCCTCGCGCTCGGCCTTGTCGGCGACGGTGATCGCCTCGCGCACCTTCGGCTCGACCGCGCCGCGGACCGCGCCGGCCACGTCCTCGCCGTACTCGGGGAACAGCGGGTAGTCCTTCGGCTGGGCGCCGGCCTGGCGGACCAGCTCGAGCTGGAGCTGGCAGGCGGTGGCGATGTGCGACTTCGACAGCTCAAGGGCGAGCCCCAGCGCCTCCTCGGTCGGCTTGGGCGCGCCGGTCTCCTCCATCAGCCGGACGGCGTGCTCGGTGGCCTCGGCCTCCACCATCAGGATGTCGACCCCGCCGGCCTCGTTCTGGCGGCCGGCCACCACCATGTCGAAGGTGCACTCCTCCAGTTCGGCGTAGGTCGGGTTGACGATCCAGTCGGTGCCGTGACGGCCGAGCCGCACCGCGCCGACCGCGCCGGAGAACGGGATGCCGGCCAGCTGCAGGGCGGCGGAGGCGCCGTTGATCGCCAGCACGTCGGGCAGGTTCTCCATGTCGGCCGACATGATGGTGGCGATCACGTGGATCTCGTTGCGCAGGCCCTTGGGGAACGACGGCCGCAGCGGCCGGTCGACCAGCCGGGCGGTGAGGATCGCGGTCTCCGACGGCCGGCCCTCGCGGCGGAAGAAGCCGCCGGGGATCTTGCCGGCGGCGTACATGCGCTCCTCGACGTCGACCGTGAGCGGCATGAAGTCGAGCTGCTCTTTGGGGGTCTTGCCGGCGGTGGCGGTCACCAGCAGCTGGGTCTCGCCCAGCCCGATCACCACCGCGCCGCCAGCCTGCCTGGCCAGCTTGCCGGTCTCCAGGAACATCTCCCGGCCGCCGACGCTGCCTTGTACACGATGAATTGCCATGTGGATGTTTTCTCCTTCTACTTCTGCCTCTGCCCCATCGTGGGGCGAAATCCAGCTTCCAGTCTCATGACGGCTCCGCCGACGTCGACCTCGCGTCGCGTGCGGGTCAAGCTGGTGCGATGTGCCAGTTCCCAGTCGAAAGTCCTGGAGGTCGAAGCGGTGCTCCAGGGCTCACCACTGACAACTGACACGGCCGCCCGTCGGCCGGCCCGGTCTCGGGCCCGGGGTCAGCGTGCCAGCGGCATCACCGCCTTCCGCACGCCCGACCCCTCCACCTCGGTCAGCGGCGCAGGCCGAGGCGCTCGATGAGCGCTCGGTAGCGGGCGACGTCGTTGGTCTGGAGGTAGCGGAGCAGCCGCCGGCGGCGGCCGACCATCTGCAGCAGGCCGCGGCGCGAGTGGTGGTCGTGCTTGTGGACCTTGAGGTGCTCGGTCAGCGTGTTGATGCGCGTGGTGAGCAGGGCCACCTGGACCTCGGGCGAGCCGGTGTCGCCCTCTCTGGTCGCGTACTCCGTGATGATCTTGGTCTTGTCGTCCTTGACCAGCATGCTGCTACCTCTCCTTGACGGTGCGGAATCTGCCCGGGGGCCCCCGGCTGCGGCGTCAACTGCCACGGGGGGGTCCCGCATCCCGGACGGTCGCCGGGCCAGCACAGGCCCAGCCACCCGCGCCAGGGTAGCACGTCAGGGTGCCCCGGCGCCCGGAAGCCCCTGCTCAGAAGGGGGGCGGGCCGGCCCGCCGCGCGCGGGCGCCGGCCGTGAGGGGAGCAGGCCGCGGTCGGCCAGCAGCGCCTCGACGGCGTCCAGCCAGGCGGCGTAGTAGGCGCTCGCGGCCGACTCGCCGGGCTCCTGCGGCCGGCGCCGGATGGCGGCGACCAGGTGGCGGCGGAACTCCGCCCAGCTGGCGCCGGTGCGGTCGAGCACCACCACGCCCATGCCGAGGGCGCGTCCCTGCCAGGGTTCCTCGAAGACCAGCTCGCCGTTGTCGCGCGGCAGCGCCGCGCGCCCGGCGAGCGCGGCGTCCACGTCGGCGAGCCGCACCCCGGCGCTCACGGCGCCCCCGTCAGCGGCACGGCCGTGCCGATCATGCAGTCGCGCGTGACCAGCGCGCGCAGCGCGTCCTCGGTCAGGCCGTCGGTGCCGGCGGGCCGCATCGGCACGACCAGGTAGCGGACCTCGGCGCTGGAGTCCCAGACGCGGATCGCCACCTCCTCGGGAAGCTCGACGCCGAACTCGCGCAGCACGGCGCGCGGTTCGGCCACCATGCGGGCGCGGTAGGGCGGGCTCTTGTACCAGGTGGGCGGCAGGCCCAGCACCGGCCACGGGTAGCAGGAGCAGAGCGTGCAGACGACCACGTTGTGGACGGTCGGGGTGTTGGCGACCGCGACCAGGTTGTCGGCCTCGGCGCCGCCGAAGCCCAGCTCGGCGATGGCCTTGGTGCCGTCGTCCAGCAGCCGCTCGCGGAAGGCAGGGTCGGTCCAGGCGCGCGCCACCACCTTGGCGCCGTTCTGGGGGCCGACGTCGCGCTCGTACAGCTCCACGACCGCGTCGATGGCGTCCGCGGCGACCAGGCCCTTCTCGGCCAGCAGCGCCTCGAGGGCGCTGGCGCGCAGGGCCACCTCGGAGTCCCGGCGCGGGTGGTGGTGGTCGTGTCCCGGCTCGGTCAACCGGCCTCCTCCAGGTAGCTCTCCCACAGGTCCAGCGCGACCGTCCATGGCGGCTCCTCGCCCCTGCCCCACAGGTCCTCGGAGCGGAACGCGACCGAGTAGACGGGCTCGACCGGCGCATCCGCTCCCTGGGCGGCGAGGTCGGGCAGGGTGTCGGCGCCATGGATGCGCTCGACCACGCCGGGGGCGCCGCGCACGTAGCGGGGGCAGCGGGTGTGGCCCGCCGGGCGCATGCGGCGTACCCGCACGCGCTGGCCCGGCGCGTAGCGTGGCCGCTCGGCCGGCTGCATCGGGATGACCTCGTGCAACCACCCGACGGCGCGCTCGGCCTGCTCCGGGTCCCGGTGGACCGGCGGTTGCCGCCCGCCGGCGGCGAGCCGCTCCATCATGCGCTCGACCTCGCCGGGCGCGATCGTCCCCTTGCGCAGCAGGCGCTGCTCGGCGCTCCACAGCCAGCGTTCGTAGTAGGAGGCGGCAAGGTAGTCGACCGGGTCCATCTGCTCGCGGGTGGCGCGGCCGCCTGGCCCTGCGCCCAGACGCTGCAGCTCCAGCAGGATGTGCAGGGCCATGACGCGCGGCTCCCAGGGCTGGTGGTACGGCGCCTCGCCGCCGGGCTCGACCACCGCGCCGAAGCCGTGCATGCCGCCGAGGTCGTGGATTCCGTCCATCGGACGCCAACTCTAGCCCACCGGCGGGGTGGTTCAGGTGGCGGCCGACAGCAGCCGGCGGGCCTGGCGGATGTCCTCCCGCATCTGCGCAATCAGCTCCTCGACGCTGGGGAAGGCCGCCTCGCCGCGCAGCCGGTGCTCGAAGCTGACCGCGACCCGGCGGCCGTACAGGTCGCCGTCGAAGTCCAGCACGTGGGCTTCCACCCGGAAGCCGGTGTTGAACTGGGGGTTGACGCCGACGCTGGTGGCCGCCGGCCGGCGCACCCCCTCTGCTTCCTCGGTCAGGTGGCCGGCGTAGATGCCGTTGGCGGGGACGGCGATGCCGGGGGCCACCGCAAGGTTGGCGGTCGGGACGCCGAGCAGGCGGCCGCCGCGCCCGTCGCCCTCGACCACGACCCCGTCGACCGCGTACGGGCGGCCGAGCAGGCGCGCGGCGGCGCGCACGTCGCCGCGGGCCAGCTCGGTCCGGATGCGGGTCGAGGAGAGCGGCTCGCCGCCGTCGGCTCGCAGGGCGACGGCGACCGCCTCGACGCCGAGCGGCCGGCCGAGCGCTGCCAGCAGGGCGGCGTCGCCGGCGGCCTTGTGGCCGAAGCGGAAGTTCTCACCCACCACCACGGCGCGGGCGTGGAGGCCGTCCAGCAGCACGCCGGTGGCGAACGCCTCGGCGGTGACCATGGACAGCTCCTGGGTGAACGCCAGCACCAGCACGAAGTCCATGCCGGCCGCGCCGAGCAGGGCGACCTTCCGGTCGAGGGTGGTGAGCAGCGGCGGCTGGCTGCCTGGCCGCAGCACCTCGAGCGGGTGGCGGTCGAAGGTGACGGCGCCGGCGGGCAGGCCGCGGGCGGCCGCCTCGGCGGCGACCCGGTCGAGCAGCACCCGATGGCCGCGGTGCACCCCGTCGAACATGCCCACCGTGACCACGGTCGGCCCGAGCTCGGCCGGCACCGCCGCCAGCCCGTCGAACCGCCCGGCGGCGGGCGCCTGGCTCATTCGAGCACCACCCGGGGGCGGGCGCGGCCGGCGCCGTCCTGGATGACGGCGACCAGCCGGCCGTCCGGGCCGATGGCGGCGACCGGTTCGCCGCGCCCGGTGGGGGTGAGCGTGCGGCCGGTCGCCAGGGCGGCCGCCTCGGCGGCCGTGAGCGGCCGGGCCGCGATCCCCGCAAGCGCCGCCGCCGGGTCGAGCACCGCCCCGGTCAGCCCGCCGGCGCGGGTGAGCGCCTCCAGCTCGGCGAGCTGGTGGGCGTCGCGCTCGCCGAACCGGCCGGCGGCGGTGCGGCGCAGCTCGGCGAGGTGGGCCAGGGTGCCGAGGGCGCGCCCGAGGTCGGCGGCGAGCGAGCGCACGTAGGTGCCGCCCGAGCAGGTGACGGCGATGGTCGCCAGAGGACCGGTCGACTGGGGGGATCCGGGGGGTCCGGCTAGGCCCTCGCTGCCCCGGGGGGGTCCGGGGGGGCGCTTGTTGCCCCCCCGGTCAATCGGGCCGGGGTCGAACGCCAGCAGCTCGAGCTGGTGGACGACGATCGGGCGGGCGGCCCGCTCGACCGACTCGCCGCGGCGCGCCTTGGCGTACAGGCGCTCCCCGCCGACCTTGACGGCCGACACCATCGGCGGGACCTGCAGCTGGGGGCCGAGGAAGCCGGCGAGGGCGGCGCGGACGGCCGCCTCGTCGAGGCCGCCGGCCTCGGCGGTGGCGGTGACCGTCCCGGTGGCGTCCAGGGTGTCGGTCTCTGCGCCGAACGCGACCCGCGCCAGGTAGCGCTTGGGCTCCATCGGCAGGAACGGCAGCAGCCGGGTGGCCCGGCCGAGCGCCAGCACCAGCACCCCGGTGGCAGGCGGGTCGAGGGTGCCGCCGTGCCCGACGCGGCGCTGGCCGGCCAGCCGGCGGACCCGGGCGACCACGTCGTGGGAGGTCATCCCGGCGGGCTTGTCGCAGACGAGCACGCCGTCCACAGCAGCCGGCGCCTCCCTACCTGGCCAGGGGGCTGGTCGCGTGGCCGGTCACCGCCTCGACCACGGCGGCCACGGTCGCCTCCGGGTCGAGCTCGGTGGTGAAGCCGGCCGCGAACTTGTGGCCGCCGCCGCCGAAGCGGGTGGCGATGCGGCCCACGTCGGTGGCGCCCTTGGAGCGCAGCGAGACCTTCCAGGTGCCGTCCGGCTGCTCCTTGAGGACCGCGGCGACGTCGCTGGCGCCGTCGGTGCGGACCAGGTCGATCAGCCCTTCGGTCTCCTCCATGTCGACGCCGTGGGCGGCCAGGTCGGCAAGGCCGACCCGGGTCCAGACCAGCGACGCCTCCGGAACCTGGACGAGCTGGCCGAGCGCGTCGGCGACCAGCCGCAGGTAGCCGATGCGGTTGGTCTCGAACACGGCCTTGGCCACCTCGTACTGCTCCACCCCGGCCGCCAGGAGCTCCGCGGCCAGCCGGTGGGTGTCCGGGGAGGTGGTCTGGTACTGGAAGCGCCCGGTGTCGGTCACCAGCCCGGTGTACAGGCAGGTGGCGATGTCCCGGTCGAGGGGCAGGCCGAGGCGCCGCAGCAGCTCGCGGCAGAGGACGGCGCTGGCGGGCGAGTCCGGGTCGATCAGGTTGATGTCCCCGAAGCGGGTGTTGGAGGCGTGATGGTCGACCACCACCGTGCGGGCCGCGCCCTCGAAGGCGTCGACCAGGCTGCCGAGCCGGTCCAGCGATCCCGCGTCGAAGCAGACGAACAGGTCGGCGGCGGCGGGGACCTGGTCGGGGGGTGTGAGCCGGTCGAGGCCCGGCAGGAAGCGGTAGTGGGGGGCGACCGTGAAGGGCTCCGAGAAGCTGACCACCGCCTTGCGGCCGGTGTTGGCCAGGGCGCGGTGCAGCGCCAGCGCCGAACCGAGGGCGTCGCCGTCCGGGTGGACGTGGCAGGAGATCACCGCCTGCTCGGCATCGGCGATCGCCGTCACGGCCGCCTGCCAGTCCTGCTCGGGGATGCTCATGGCTGCGACCCTTCCTGGTCCTGTCCCTCCTGGGTGGCACCGAGCTCGGCCAGCAGCCGGTCGATGCGCGCGCCCCGGCCAGGCGCGTCGTCCGGGACGAATTCTAGCGTCGGGGTGTGCCGCAGCCGCAGCTGGCTGGCCACGAAGGTCCTGGCCTGTCCCGTGGAGGCGGCCAGCCATGCCTGCGCGGCGGACTGTGCCTGCTGGTCGCCGAGCACGGTGAAGTACACGCTGGCGTGGTGCAGGTCGCGGGTGACCCGCACGTCGGTGACGGTGACCAGCGGGCCTGACTGGTCGGTCGTCCTGGTCTCGAGCCATTCGCCGACCAGCCGCCTGATCGTCTCCGCCAGGCGGCGGGCTCGGGGGTAGCTGGGCTTGGCCATGGCAGATCCGCTTCAGATGTCCTCTGGTCCGAACAGGGTGGTGTCGCTGGAGAGCAGCTCGACGCCCGGCGTCCGCTCCACCTCCCGCTCGGCGGTCACCAGCACCCGGCGGGCGTGGAAGCCCTGGCCGGCCACGGTGGCCACCGCCAGGGTGGCCCGCTGGCGCAGGTCCTGGTGGTCGACCTCCGCCACCGCGCAGTTCAGCTTGCGGAGGGCGGCGGCGACGCTCTTGACCACCGCGCGCTTGTCCTTCAGCGAGCTGGCCTCCGGGAGCCGGAGGTCGAGGCGGAGCAGTGCGACGAACATCGCCTCATCGCGGAATCTCGACCATCTCGTAGGCTTCGATCTGGTCGCCTTCCTTGATGTCCTGGTAGTTCTCCAGCCCGATGCCGCACTCGTAGCCGGCCGCGACGGTGCGCGCGTCCTCCTTGAAGCGGCGCAGCGAGCCGATCCGCCCCTCGTAGACGACCACGCCGTCGCGGACCAGCCGGGCCCGCGCGCCGCGGCTGATGTCGCCCGAGGTGACGTAGGAGCCGGCCACCACCCCGACCCTCGGGACCCGGAACAGCTGCCTGACCTCCGCCACGCCGAGCTGGCGCTCCTCGAATTCGGGGGCGAGCAGGCCCTTGAGGGCCTTCTCGATGTCCTCGACCACCTGGTAGATGACCGAGTACAGGCGGATGTCGACGCCTTCGCGGTTGGCCAGCTCCTCGGCGGCCGTGGTCGGGCGGACCGAGAAGCCGATGATGATCGCTCCGGCCGTTGCGGCCAGGCTCACGTCGCCCTCGGTGATCGCCCCGGCGGCCTTGTGGAGGACGCGCAGGCGCACCTCTGGCACGTCGAGCTTGCCGAGGGCGTCGTCGATCGCCTCCACCGAGCCCATCACGTCGGCCTTGATGATCAACGGCAGCTCCTGGAGCTGGCCCTCCTTGATCCGGGCGAACAGGTCCTCCAGGCGTGGCGCCCGGCTGGAGGCGATCTCGGCCTGGCGCTGGCGCGCCTCACGGGTCTGGGCGATCGAGCGGGCGACCCGCTCCTCGGCCACCGCCCGGACCTCGTCGCCCGCGATCGGCGGGGCGGAGAGGCCGATGACCTGGACCGGCTGGGCGGGGACGGCCGCGGTGACCTCCTTGCCGTTCTCGTCGAACATGGCCCGGACCCGCCCGTGGGCGGTGCCGGCGACCACCGCGTCGCCGACGTGCAGCGTGCCGCGGCGGATGAGGATGGTGGCGACCGGGCCGCGGCCCTTGTCGAGGTGCGCCTCGATGATCGTCCCCTGGGCGCGCCGGTTGGGGTTGGCCTTCAGGTTCAGCTCGACGTCGGCGACCAGCAGGACCGTCTCGACCAGCGTGTCGAGGTTCTGCTGGGTCTTGGCGGAGACGTCGACGAACTGGGTCTTGCCGCCGTACTCCTCTGCCACCAGGTCGTACTCGGTGAGCTGCTGGCGGACCCTCGCCGGATTGGCCTCCGGCTTGTCGATCTTGTTGACCGCCACCACGATCGGCACCCCGGCCGCCTTGGCGTGGTTGATCGCCTCCACCGTCTGGGGCATGACGCCGTCGTCGGCGGCGACCACCAGCACGGCGATGTCGGTGACGGCGGCGCCCCTTGCCCGCATGGCGGTGAACGCCTCGTGGCCCGGCGTGTCGATGAAGGTCACCAGCCGCCCGTCCTGCCCGGCCCTGACCTGGTAGGCGCCGATGTGCTGGGTGATGCCGCCGGCCTCCCGCGCGACCACGTCGGTGTGGCGGATGGCGTCGAGCAGCTTGGTCTTGCCGTGGTCCACGTGGCCCATGACCGTGACCACCGGCGGGCGCGGCCTCAGGTCCTCCTCGCGGTCGGGCTGGGTGTCCTCCCAGCCCTCGATCTCCTGGAGGACGTCGGCCTCGCTCGGGTCGACGATCTCGATCCTGGCGCCGATCTCCTCGGCGAGCAGGGCGACCGCCTCGTCGGACATCGACTGGGTGGCGGTCAGCATCTCGCCCATCTGCATGAGCAGGCGGATGAGGTCGCCGGCCGGACGGCCGATGCGGTCGGCGAGGTCCTGCACGGTGACCCCGCGGGGTACCCGGATCATGCCCTCGACCGAGATGTCGGGCCTGCCCTCGATGGTGGGGGCGCCCATGGCCTCGAACTCCTCACGCCGCCGCCCGCCCCTGCGCTTCTTGGGCCGCGGGCCGCGTGAACCGCCGAAGTTGCGGCCGGGGACGCCGCGACCGCCGCCCGGTCCACCCGGACGGCCACCGAAGCCGGGACGGCCACCGCCGCCGCCCGGTCCACCCGGACGGCCACCGAAGCCGGGACGGCCACCGCCGCCGCCCGGTCCACCCGGACGGCCACCGACACCAGGGCGGCCGCCGCCGCCCGGTCCACCCGGACGTCCCTGGCCGGGCTGGCCGGATCGCATGCCTGGCTGGCCACCTGGGCGCTGGCCCATGCCTGGCCGGCCGGGCGCCCCCGGCTGGCCTGGACGCTGTCCCATGCCGGGACGGCCGGCGCCAGGCGGGCCCTGGCGGGCGCCAGGCGGCAACGGCCGGGCACCAGGCGGCAACGGCCGCGCGCCCGGCGGCAACCGCCGCGCGCCAGGCGGCAACGGCCGACCCTGCTGCCCGGGCTGGCCCGGCCGAGCGCCAGGCGGCAATGGGCGGGCTCCCGGCGGCAACGGCCGCGCACCCGGAGGCAACGGGCGGGCT
>WNGB01016088.1_pt1 | contig 12842 bp, 19 predicted proteins | sample 5400681 | NCBI WGS metagenome assembly WNGB01 (sample SAMN13153367, study PRJNA577476) | soil metagenome | isolation source: 115 cm soil or saprolite under grassland replicate 2 | place: USA:California | collected 2016-06-15 | reverse complement strand
GAAGATGGGTGGCGCTTGGCGAGGACGCGCGGTAGCCACCGCCAATACAAGAACCCGAACAAGCCAGGCACCGTTACAGTGGTTGGGAAGCCGAGCTTGGACGTGCGACCGGGTACGCTGAACGCGATCCCGGAGCAGGCGGGCCTCAAGAAGGCCGGGAGTGGCGAATGACGCGCTATATGGTCGTGGTGGAACGGGGAGCGACGAGTTGGGGAACCCACGTGCCGGACCTCCCAGGGTGTATAGCCGTAGGCGAAACCCGGGCGGAGGTGCTGCGGCTGATCCGCGAGGCCATCGAGCTTCACATTGCCGGGCTGAAGGAGGACGGTTTGCCGGTGCCGGCGCCAAGCTCGGAGGGTGAGATCGTCGAGGTCGGGGCCGCCTAACTCGGCATGCGGCCGACGGCCCTCGGCCGCGGCTGATACCGGCGTTGGGCAGACGAGGGGGAGCCATGACGAGACTGCACGGGAGATCGTGATGCCGATTTCGGGGCGTCTCGCGCTCGTCACGGTGGCGCTCCTCGTACTTGCGACGCATCCAGCGTTCTCCACGGTCCCGGTCGGCGATGGCGGCCCCATCAGCCGGGGCGGCACCTACGCGGGCGGACGCTACGTGATCGAGGTGCCTGCCGGCTGGAACGGAGGCCTCGTGATCTACGCCCACGGGTTTGAGGGCTCCGAGCACTCCCCTCTCGCCTCGCACCTGGCGGCGAACGGCTACGCGTGGGCGGCCTCGAGCTTTCGCAGCGGCGGCTACCGTCCGGACTGGTTCCTGGTGGACACGCTCCAGGTGCGGGACCTCTTCATCCGCGAGGTCGGTCGGCCGCGGTGGACGATCATCCACGGCCAGTCGATGGGCGGTCACGTCGCCATCGCCTCGCTGGAGCTGCACCCTGGCGTTTACCAGGGCGCGCTGCTCGAGTGCGGGGTAATCGACGGCGTCGGTCTCGGGGACCTCTACCTCGCGTACAAGGCCGCCGCGGAGTACTTCGCGGGCGTGCCCTTGCTCGACGCGATGGACCGGCCCGAGCTTCCAGCCCAGATCAGCGCGCTGTGGCTGCCGGCGCTCGGTGAGCCGGGCAGCTACACCGCCCGGGGTCGCCGGTTCGACAGCGTGGTCAAGCACCTGTTCGGCGGCGACCTGCCGCTGCGCCTGCAGGGACTGCGACAGCGCTACGTCCCAAACATGCTCGTCCCCATGCCCGGACCCCTCGGCCGCGCCGGCAGCACGCTCCACGTCCGGTACCGCATCGATCCGGGGCTCGGTGTGGACGAGGCCGAGCTGAATCGGAAGATCCGCCGGTTCGCGCCGGCGGCGGGCGCGCGGTCGCGCGAGTTGGACCCGGTGTTCGCGGAGCTGACAGGTCGCATCACCGTGCCCGTCCTCGCCATCCACGAGACTGGCGATGCGCGGGTGCCGTTCAGCTTGCAACAGGCCTATCGCCGGCGGACCCTGGCGGCCGGCACGTCGAACCTGCTCGTGCAGCGCGCGATCCGGTGGGGCGGGCATTGCGCCTTCAACGGCGAGGCGCGCGAGCAAGCGTTCGACGACCTCGTCGCCTGGATCGAGCGCGGGGTCAAACCTGACGGAGACGACGTGCTGGCGGCCGACGTGTCGAAGCTGGGGTTGCGATGGACACCTCTTCTCCATCCCGACGATCCGGCTCAACGGCGGTGAAGCCCTGAACATCACTTGGCTAAGAGGGACGGCCACATGAGACGGCGGCGCAACCTCGGCATCCAGCCGACGGCCTTCGGCCGCGGCTGATGCCGCGCGTTCGACGTCACAAGGCCGCGGCCGCTAGGATCGGGTTGCCTGAGAAGCGCACTGGGGACCGCTTATCAAGGGCGGAGATGACATGAACTGGAGACCTGGTTGTGTGATCATCGGCGGTGTATTGCTTGCCAGTTGTGGAACGGCTTCGATGAGGCCCGCGACGCAGCAATCACAGGATCCCTCTCGTTTCACTTACACCCGCCTGTATTGCACGCCGGATAATGAGTCGCACTTCGAGACCGTCACCGTCGATCTCGCCAAGGTCGATGCGCTGCCGCCCGCGCCGCCTATCTTTGTCAAGGCAAATCCGGCTTCCCGCACGGTCTTGGCGGGGTTCGATCCGCGCTGGGGCGCGTATGACCTGCAAGCTCGCAAGTTTCACCCGGCGCCCTCCGCTCAGTTCGTCGTCTACCTTCAGGGAATCATGTCCATAACCACGACGGACGGTGAGACTCGGCACTTCGGACCTGGTGACGTGCTGCGAGTGGAAGACACAGCCCCCTGCAAGGGGCACATCAGCGTTGTCGGTGATAAGACGTCGTTCACAATGATTTCGAGATGACGCTGCTGTCTTGGAGCAGTGGGTAGCAGTGACGTCGGACTTTCCGCTACAGCGGAGCGTTGGGCTTGCGCCGAGATGATCTGCATTGCGATTGTCGTGATTATGGTTCTTTGCCTCGGCGCAGTACCTTTGTGGCTGCCCGCTGCCGAAGCGCAAGCGCCTCCGAGGGTTTGGCGGATCGGTGCCCTCGACGCTGCCGACTCGCGAGGGTGGGCCGGGTTTCGTGAGGGATTGCGAGTGAACTCTCCCATGCGGTCGAGGGTGCGAGACGTCTGTTGGGTCGTCTTCGAAGAAACCGGCCACCGATACTCGATCCCTTGGATTCGTGAGAACCAGCGCGGCCTATTCATGGTTAGAAACGGCGAGTATGCGGTGGTCCGCGACGGAACCGTGGACGCCGGCGCCCTGCTCGTTCTGATCCGTGACACGAAGTTTTGTCGATCCGGAGTCGCTCAGGCCTTGGCTGGGCGATCTCGCAAGCGGGCTAACCGGCCGCTGAGCCCTCAAGCCGTTAGACGGATCGTGAGGCAGGCGTGACCGAGCCGAATTCTGGCACAGGCATCGCCTGGTACCGCCGTGAAGACTGGTCGCGTCTTCGCGAGATTGCATCAGATCGCGCGCAACTCGATGATTCCTATGAGGCGTGGCTCGCTGGCGCCCAGAAGACTCTCCTCGAGCTGGCTGTTGCGGGCATGCCTGCGAGACGTGTAAACGTCGACGTCGAGGCCCTGGTCCGATGGTGTCGAGCCGAGGGTCGCCCAGTCGACAGCGCCGCCCGGGCCGCCTTCGTCGCGGATCAGCTGCGACGCGCAGATCAGGGGTTGGAGATGTGAACAAACCGTCTAACATCGCGCTGGACGCGACGGCCCGCCAAGGGGTGCCGTCTGGATCGAAGCGTTGCCGAGGGCCGCGGGTCACCGCGAGCGTTCGCCGCATCAGCGGACAGTGGACCGCACTGGCGGCCCACGTGGTATATGGTGAAGACGTCGCGTCAGGCCATTGCGAGGGAGGCACCAACGTCGGATAGTAGTGCCAAGCAGAAGGTCCTCGAAGCGATCTCGCCGCGGCCGCTCAGCGCGAGCGTTGGGCCTCAGGCCAGGACGTGAGGCGTAGAGGGTCGCTGCGATGAGAGGGCTGCGCACCGACATGATGGACTTCGCGAACCAAGTCTCGGGGAAGTCGGTGTCTCACGTGGCGCCGCCTGATCCTCGGCGCCTCGAGATTCACTTCACCGACGACTCCGTCCTTGCCATGGTGCTGATTCACGGCTACCTTGCCGCAGCCCTGACTCGCGGCCGCGGCGACGCGACTTCGGACCCTCGCCACGATGGTCCTCAGCCCACTCACCGTCAGCGGGAGTACCTCGAATTCATCGCAAGGTACATCCGCCGGTACGGTGTCTCCCCGGCTGAATCAGATATCGCACGGCACTTCCTCGTGTCGGCCCCGTCCGCGAACCAGATGGTCCAGATGTTGGAACGGCAGGGGTTCATTGCCAGACAACGCGGCATCCCACGGTCGATCACAATCGTCGATCACCAGCAGCATCTCGTTCGTCCGCACCAAGCGCGCGCAACTGGCGATCTGAGGCCCAACAATGCGCTGCACCGGTCCGGGGCTCGCGTTGCTCGCTCCGGCCGGTGAGCGCGAGCGTTAGACGTGTCGCGGTGCGTCCTGCGGAGGTCGGACCGTGACGATGCATGGCGATGTCGTGATCGTCGGTGGAGGAATTGCTGGTTCGGCCCTCGCGCTGGTTTTGGCTCGCCGCGGCGCAAGCGTTACGGTGCTGGAGCGTCAACAGGACTACGCCGACAGAGTCCGTGGCGAGTACGTCCATCCGTGGGGCGTGGCCGAGGCGCAGCAGCTTGGCCTCGTCGACATCCTGCTCGCTGCGCGTGGCGTCTTCGTCACGCGAGGCATCGGGTACGATGAAAGCATCCCTTCCGGGGCCGCGGAGGCTCGGGCCCGCGACGTGACGACGATGGTCCCAGGCGTTGCCGGCGGTCTTGGCGTGGGGCACCCCGCGGCTTGCTGTGCGCTCAGTCAGGCCGCAGAAGCCGCGGGAGCGCGGTACTGGCGGGGAGCAAGCAAAGTCAGCGTTATGGCCGGAGCGTACCCGGCTGTCGCGTTCGAGACGGACGGTGGCGTGCAACAGGTCCAGTGCCGCCTGGTGGTCGGCGCTGACGGGCGGAATTCAACGGTGCGTTCGCAGGCTGGAATCCAGCTCAGGGGTGCTGAGCCGACTCACTTGTTCTCCGGCATGCTCGTCGGTGATGTATCGGAGTGGCCGCAAGATACCTACGCAACGGCTAGCGAGGGCGAGGTCCAGTGCCAGATCTTCCCCCAGGGTGAGAAGCGCGTGCGTCTCTACACCACCACAGCACCGGATCAGCGCCGTCGATACGACGGCGGTCCCGCCGGCCGGGCCCGTTTCCTCGGCGACTTCCGTGGCATGCGTTGTATGCCGCTGGCTCAGTGCCTGGCCGACGGCACGCCGCTTGGGCCATGTGCGACCTTCGCCGGGGAGGATACATGGGCCGATGTCCCTTTCGTCGAGGGTGTGGTCCTAATCGGCGATGCCGCCGGTTACAACGATCCCCTCATCGGCCAGGGTCTCTCGCTCGCCTTACGTGATGCAAGAGTGCTTTCTGAGATTCTCGTCACCACCGAGCGCTGGTCGCCGGAGTCTCTGTGGCCCTATGGCGAGGAACGCCGGAAGCGCGTGCAACGCGTTCGTTTTACCGCCGCGCTGATGGCCGACCTGTATGGTTCATTCGGGCCAGGTGCGCCGGCACGACGACGGCGCTTCCTCAGTAGGCTCGCCGATCCCGACTTCCGGGGCCGGGCCTTACTCGCAAGTTTGGCTGTTGGCCCCGACCGATCCCCGGAGTGGGCTTACACGGAGCATTTTCGGAAGGAAGTGCTGGAATGACCCTTGGCACGGGGACACGTCTAACAACACCTTCGACCGGACCGCTGGCTCGCCTTCGCTCGCCGCGGCCGGTCACCGCGGCGTTCGGCGGCGGACCAAGTGAGGGAGTCGTGATTGCGCTTCGAATGGGATCCAGGCAAGGCGGCGGAGAACCTCGCCCGACATGGCGTGTCGTTCGAGGAAGCAGCAACGGTATTCCGCGATACCTTGTCGGCGACAGGCTCAGACCCTGATCATTCGTTCGACGAAGAGCGGTTCGTCACCTTCGGCATCTCGACACACGGCCGCCTTCTCGCTATCGCTCACACCGACCATGACGATACAATCAGGATCATCAGTGCGCGGCCAGTGACACCAAGGGAGAGGAATATCTATGAAGAAGGCTAGCCGAAAGTCGACTGACGGTCTGCGGCCCGAGTACAAGCGCTCCGACTTTGGGACGCTCGTCCGCGGTAAGTACGCACAGCGGCTCATTGAAGCCACGAATGTCGTCGTCCTCGATCCGCAGGTCGCAAAGGCCTTTCCAAATGATCGTGCCGTCAACAAAGCGCTTCGAGGGCTGCTTCGACATCGCAAGCCCTCCGCTCGCCCAACTACCCGTTCAACACGGACGCGCCGCGAGCGGCGCACCGGTTAACGGTGCGTTCGGCGGATTCTGACACGCGGGTGGGCATACTCGTGACGCGGGAGGTCATGGGCGCTTGATCACGTTCAAGGTCGAAAGCGAGCGAGAGGGCAGAGGTTATCGAGCTGCCCGGCGTCCTGGCGCACGGCGAGACACAGGAGGCGGCCGTGTCACCGAACGTTGACGCGCCCGAGCTGGGCGGACTTCGTGTTCGCCTTTCACGAGGATGAACAGAGTGGGCCTCGCATGCTCTCTCGGATCGCGAAGCGTACCGGCTTGCGTTAGAGAGACGACGTATGGCTGAGACGACGAAGCGCATCAAACGCCTCCTCCGTGAGTACGCGGCGGCCGCACACGAAGAGGAGCTCCGGCGCGCACTCGTTCCCGTTTCAGAAGCGTTTAAGCGTTGGGAGCGCAAAGAGCTGGACAGCGGCGAGCTGAGTGAGATCATCCACAAATTCCATCAGGGTCCGGCGAGAGACCTGTGGGTCCGCTATAACACCGCCCATCTGGAAATGACCGTCGCTTTCGCCATCACGACGGGCGCGTTACGTAGAGATGTGATCCCGGCCGAGTTGCTGGATCATCTCGCCGGGCCGCTGCGATTCTACGAGGAAGCGCGGGCGCCATCATGACGTGCTCTCTAACATCTTGCTGGAGCAGTCCGCTGGCTCGCATTCGCTCGCCGCGGCTGCTCACCGCGAGCGTTGGGCAGCCAATGACGAATCTCGCGGTCAACGGTAAAGGGAGCGTTCGATGACAGCGACTGCATCCCGCGTGGAGCCTGTTCCGCCTCCCTATGCGCCCGAGCTCCAGAAAGAACTCGACGCTATCATGCCGCCCGGTGTCCCTCCGCTAGCGCTGTTCACAACGCTCGCCCGCGTACCGCGCATCTGGGATCGGTTCCGTGGCGGCAGCCTGCTCGACCGCGGCCCCGTCTCACTCCGGCACCGTGAGATCGTGATCAATCGCACCTGCGCGCGCTGCGGCTGCGCCTACGAGTGGGGGGTGCACATCGCATTCTTCGCTCAAAAAGTTGCCCTGACGCCCGAGCAGGTCCGTGCGACGGTCCACGGTGATGCGGGCGACTCCGCCTGGAGCGCCGAGGAAGGACTGCTCGTCCAGATGGTCGATGAGCTGCACGACTCGGCGACCCTCTCCGAGGAGGTCTGGGATGCGCTTGCGGCGGCTTTCAGTGTCGAACAGATCCTCGAGCTGATTGCGCTCGTCGGCTTTTACCATACGGTGTCGTACCTTGCAAACGGCCTCAGGCTTCCCTCCGAGCAATACGCCGTTCCGTTTCCTCCGGCTGGAGAAACCCCACGTCGATGATGAGGCGGCCTCAAGCCAGGGATGCATGACATGGCACCGACCGGGGACTTGCGTTGTCGCCTCCCGGCCACTGGCCGCAACGTTGGGCGAACAACACACAGCACCGGCCGCTCGCGGCGGCTTGGTAAGGAGGTGTCGTGGACGAGGACCTCGAAGGGATGACGCGCGAGCAGCTGATTGCGGAGGCGAGCCGGTTGCGGGCGGGGATCCGGACGCACCGGGACTGCACCGGACACGCGCTCTGCTGGCATCACCCTGCGCTCTGGGGCCTCCTACCCGAGAAGACTGACCCGTTGCCGACGGTCCCTACGTGGCCGGAGTTTCTCCGCGGCTGCCTCCGATACCGCCAGTCTCTGGACGAGCAGCTTCCTGATGCGCTCCGCTCCAACGCGCCGTATGAGCCGTGAGGGTGGGGGCGACAAGCTGCCGATGCTGAGCGCCGCCGAACGTCCTCACGAGTTCGACAGTGCATTTGCTGCAATGGCCCGAGAGCGCGCAGGGGCTCTCCTCGTCCTGGCGGACTCGGTGTTTGCGCTCCACCGAGCACGGCTTCAGAACCTTGCCGCACAGAGGCGCCCCGTGACAACGCAATGAAGCCATTCCTCAAGGCCGGTGTAGTCGCGGTCGGGTACATTGCCGCCTTTCTCCTCGCGTCCGCCGCTGTCGGCATCCGCCTGGCGAAAACGAGCGGCCCTGACGCTCAGGCCTCGAGCGGCATGTACGCGTTTGGTGATGCGCTTCTCTTCGTCGCCGTATTCGGTGTCGCCGCTCTCGTGCCCACTGGCACAGCACTCTTCTTTCTCAGACCCTATCGTCGCTTCTGGACGGTGCTCTCGGCCTTCGGCCTAGGTGTAGCCGCCACTGGCCTTACGGCAGCTGCCCTCTTCGCCATCGGTAGGCACGCGGCGCCTTCGCCTATCGCTACGTGGGCTGGGCTCTCCGTGCTCCGGATCCTCGGCGCGCCACTGCTCGCACTGACGTTTCTCGTGTGCACAGTCCTCTCGCCGTACCGCTTCTCTCGCTTGGCGCTCCTCGCGGCGACCGTGATGGAGGCGGCAGTGAGCGCGTACGGAGGGTTTGTCTGGTTCGTCCCTCTGTTCTTCCACGGGCCATAGGTGCATCAGCATGGATCGCGTCGGGCTTCGAGGAAGAAATCAGATGCCGGGGGGTCGAAAGCGCCGCGGAAATCGGGTCGAAGGTCTGGATGCGAGATGATAGGAGTGAGGCTCGCCTTGAGCGTCGGCCTCGCCCTCGTTGGGTTCGCGACCCCGGTTGTGGGTGACGCGCAGACTCCCGCCAAGGTCGCTCGAATCGGCTACCTGGGCGTGGACCTGGCGTCCGACGATTCACGTACCCGAGAGGCTTTTCTCGAGGGACTGCGTGGCCTCGGCTATGTCGAGGGCCGCAATCTCCTGATCGAATACCGGGATGCCAAGGGGAAGCCCGAGCGGTTTCCCGCGCTCGCCGTCGAGCTGATTGCGCTGAAGGTCGATGTCATCGTGACCGCTGGCGGCACACTCGCGGCCCTGGCCGCCAAGCGAGCGACGACTACCGTCCCCATTGTCTTCACCGCCGTTGGAGATCCCGTAGCGGATGGGTTGGTCGCAAGCCTTGCGCGCCCGGGCGGCAATCTCACGGGGTTGTCCCTTCTCCTCCAGCTGGTCGACAAGCTCCTGGAGCTGCTCAAGCAGACTGTTCCGGAGATCAGCCGGGTCGCCCTTCTCTTGAAGCCAGATGCCGCCCCTGACCGCACCATCAAGGACTACCTCACGGCAGCCGAGGCGGCGGCGCAGGCGCTCGGGGTGCGGCTACAAGTCGTGGAGGCGCGCGGCCCGGAGGACTTCGACCGGGCCTTCTCGGACATGACGAAGGCGCGGGCGGGCGCGCTGGCTGTGCTGGCAACCCCGGTATTCAACAGCGCGCGGCGACGCCTCGTCCTGATGATCACTGACTGGGAGAACTGATCGTGGGCATGCGCGTGAAGCCGGCTGACTTTCAAAGACTCAACCTGCGCTGCCACGCGCTTCTCGGCGACGTGCCTCTCCACGACGTCTGGGCAATTCCCCTCAAGGGCGGGGGACCCGGTCGCAGCATCCAGGACGCGCGCGCGATCTTGTTCGGCGACCGGCGTGCACTCAACTTTGCGGTTCGAGGGCTGTTCGCGCTGCGATCGGCCCTCGGCCGAGCGTTCGGATGGGATGACGAGCGCCATGATCCGCCCAGCGGATCGTACGTCCATCGCCTTGCTGACGCCGATCGCTCGCAGTCTCAGGTTGCTCCGGGGACTCGCGAGGGCCCGTTTCGCGTGCTCTACGTCCTGGGTGGAGAAGCCCTCAACGAGCTTCGCAATGCCACCGTGCATGCCTTCTTGGCGCTCGCCCTCACGCCACGCCCCGGGGGCTACACGCTCTACTTGGCAATCTACGTGAAGCCAGTGAGTCGTCTCACTACGCTCTACATGGCCCTGATCGGATCCGTTTCGCCGTCTCGTTGTCTATCCGGCCCTCGGCAGGCACGCTCAGCAACGTTGGTCGCGCACGTATGCCTAGCGTCGCTTCCTCACCAGGCGACGGAGCGGACCGCCCCGTGAACGGCTCGTTGTCGGGGGGGCTGCAGTTGGGCGGCGGCCGCTCATCACCAGTCGCCAGCCAACCGAGAGACATGGCAGCGGCCCTGCCCCGCGCATGGTCGCGTGATTTGACCGACAGGAGATCAGCGATGAGAGCTCACAGGCGGCATGGTCTACTCGTTGCGCTTTTTGGCGTCCTCGCTATTGGCGCACCGTCTCCGAGCGTGGCGCAGCAGCCGATCAAGATCGGCGCCTCGATCTCGATCACGGGAAGGGACGCCGTGCAGGGGGGCTACGTACGTGAGGGCTATCTGCTCTGCCAGAAGCACGTCAACGAAAAGGGAGGCGCCCTCGGGCGCCCCATTCAACTTGTGATCCACGATGATGGCTCCGAGGGCAAAGCAGCCATTCGCATCTACGAGAAGCTGATCACCGAGGACAAGGTGGACGCGGTCATGGGTCCCTATAGCTCTCTCATGGTGGCGCCGGGGGCAGGCACGACCGCGATATGGGAGAAGGGGCGGCGTTACCTCGTCATGGTGCTCTCGCCGCTGGAAGCCTCCACCGAGGGGACCATCGATCTTGCCGCCCGCAATGGGCTCAAGACGATCGGCGTGATCGGAACCCTCGCGCGGCCGGCCATCGCCAAGGGCGCACTGGAGGTCGCGAAAAAGAAGGGCCTCGAGCTCGTCGTGCACGAGATGTTCCCGATAGGCACCACGGACTTCTCCGCGATCCTCAACAGGGTCAAGGCAGCGAAGCCCGATGCCCTGGTGGTGGGCGCGCCCCCGGCCGACGCCATCGCGATTACCCGCCAAATGAGAGAACTCGACGTGAACGTCAAGATGTACGGCGCTACACCGGGAGCGGCCTACCCCGATTACCAGAAGGCTCTCGGGAAAACGGTTGAGTTCCACGCGCTCCCTCAGCAGGTACACGGTCGGCAGGCGGCTCGTGCTCCGCCAGCCGGGCTCGATGGGTCCGACCGATACGACCAGGGCGCCTGGACTGGTCCGACCACACAGTGGGAATCCGCCGACCGGCTTCCCGGAAATCCAGGCCCACGGATCGTCAGAGGAACCGGCAAGGCCATTGACGGCGCCACTCAGTGGCAGGCACAGTAGGGCCCTCGCGGGGAAGGGGAATGAGCCGACCGACGGGATCGACCGGCGGTGACCTCAGTGCACCTCGGGAATCGAATCACAGCGAAGGAGAATCATCGTGCCCTACAGAATTTCGCGCCTGGGACTGGTAGAGATCCGCAGTCTCGATCTGGATCGCGATCTCGACTACTACCTGAATGTGCTGGGGCTGCAGCTCACGGCGCGGGAGGGCAAGACAGCCTACCTGAAAGGCTGGGATGAGCGGCACGCGTACTCCTTCGCGCTCACGGAATCCGATCGCGCGGGAATGGTCCGGATGGCATTTCGCACGGTGGACCCGGAAGATCTCGACTACTACGAGAAGCGGTTGAAGGACTTCGGAATCAAGTACGACATCATCCCTGAGGACTACCGCCGCGGGCGGGCCCTCCGGTTCACGGCACCGTCTGGCCACACGGTGGAGCTGTACAACGAGATGGACTACACGGGCAACGTTTTGCCGACCGTGAATCCCGGCCCATGGCCCGAGGGGCTGCGGGGCATTGCGCCGCCCAGGCTCGACCACACCCTGGTGACTGCTCCCGAGCCAGGGAAGGCAATCGAGTTCTTTCAGACAGTGCTCGAGTTTCGCTTGAGCGAGATGCTCGTTGCCCCCGATGGCACGATCATCGCGGCCTGGCTATGGCAGCGGCCCGCGCCGCATGACATTGCCATTGTGCCGGGCAAGCCCGGGGGCTTTCACCACGCGGCATTCGTCGTGGACTCCGCGGACGCACTGTTCAGGGCGGCAGACATCTTGGCCATGCACAAAGCTCGGATCGACTACGGACCAGGACGCCACGGGATCACGCGCGGAACGACGATTTATTTCTTCGATCCCTCCGGCAACCGCCTCGAGACGTTCGGGGGGTACACGGCGTATCAGATGGATCCGGACTCCCGAGCCATCCGGTGGACCCAGGACCAGATCGGGCCAGCCGTCTTCTACTATTCACAGGAGCTGAATGAGACGTTCTTGAGCGTCTACACGTAGGCCATCGCGTGTGGTGGCTGACCTGGGAGCTGGTGAGGCGGCTTGTACACGATCACACTAAGGCCGGTTGGCGGCACCGTCGCATGCGGCCCCGAGGAGACCGTACTGGCCGCTATCCTCAGAGCAGGGGCGAGCGTCATGTTCGGCTGCCGAGGTGGCGGCTGTGGCACGTGCAAGATGCGTCTGACCTCCGGCCAGATCGAACACGGGCGCTGTTCCGCCGCCGTTCTCCTTGAGGAGGAGAAGAAGTGCGGGTGGTTCCTGTCGTGTCAGGCTCGTGCCCTCAGTGATCTCACGATCGAGCTGTCGGCGGCGAACAAATATCATGTGCTGCGCTCGTGGCGGAGGCTGAGCTTGCTCGACTCGTGATTCGATTCTCACCCATCGCTTTGGGTTCTGCGGCAGCAAGGAGGCACGACAACCTGAAGCGTTTGCGGCTCTTCAAAAGGCCTCGGCCGTCGGTGACTTGGACAACGCCTCGCTGCTTTTCGGACAGGACGCCGGCTTGATCCACGACACCCCGGCCGCGGGCGAGATCGTTGAACGCATCGTGGCCGAAGCGGAAGTGCTGCTCAAGGACCGTCTGCCGCAGCTCGTGCGGGCAGGCTGAGCGTCATCTGGATCGCGGTTACGGCAAGGCAAGCGCCCAGGCCGAGCATGGCGGCCAATGGACAGCGCCGAACAATCCAGCCGACGGCCTTCGGCCGCGGCTGATACCGGCCGTTAGAAAGCGATCTGAGGAAAGTGCCACGTGTTCCGAAGATCCTCGCATCTCGCGATGACGGTGCCAAGGCCACGTGGCGATATCGCGCTGCTGACCCTGGCGGTGCTGGCTCTGTTCCTTGGCCTTCCCACAGCGTCGCACTCCGCCGAAGCGCCGCCAGCGGGGCGGATGTACCGGATCGGCTAC
>WNGB01010491.1_pt1 | contig 12843 bp, 12 predicted proteins | sample 5400681 | NCBI WGS metagenome assembly WNGB01 (sample SAMN13153367, study PRJNA577476) | soil metagenome | isolation source: 115 cm soil or saprolite under grassland replicate 2 | place: USA:California | collected 2016-06-15 | reverse complement strand
GAGCCACGTCTTCGGTGTCCCTTGGGAGGTCATGGTCCTCGAGCAGCCCTTTCTTGCGAGGTGGGGTTGTGAAGGTGGAGGAACTGCTTTCTATGCGTCCGAGCCCGATCCGCTTTGGCACAATGACTTCAGAGATCCGGCTATTGACGCACAGTCATCCATGATCGGCCTCTGGGGACCGCTTTTCCCCAGGCAAGGAAGAGCATTCCACGGGAGCGACGTTGTTGCCTCTGCGCTCCTGTCGTACCGGGCAATGGATTTGAGCGCTGGAGTCGGCGGCAAAGAGATCCAGCTCGGATATCCGACGGATACTGGTTGTATGACACCGGGGGCCGATCCGCGGGGATGGGATTACAACAGAGGAAAACCCGGCACCGGAGGCAAGTACCTCTGGGCCTACTGGACGCCGGTGACTTGCTGCATCCTACTCAATTAACGGAGGATCGATGCTCGATAAATACAACATCAAAGGGAAAATCGTTTTGTTTCTGGCTTTTACGGCGTTGAGCGGCGCCCTGATATTGGGCTTTGTTCTGTACCAACGTCACTTTAATTGGCCCATCGAGCGCATCTCATTCGATAACATGCACGCGCAGAGAAGAATTTTAGAGTTCCTTGAACGAGCGGGATGGAAGCCCAGGTCAGAGAAGGTGATCGTCGAAAAAGTGGGTGATGACCTTGGTCTAGCCCGTGCCGTGCTGCTTAAGAAATCTAACGACGGTGTTTCCGTTCCCGGTATGCTCTTTTTGGTGGGCCGCCAGTATATTCTTGTCGGCCGGCTTTTCGATTCGCATACAGGGAGAGATCTTTCGCCGGATCTTTTTGGCAAAGTGCCGATCACGTTCGATGTTAACCGGCTGAATCTGAACACGGCGCACAAGCGTGGCAACAAGCAACCGAAAGTCGTGATTGTCGAGTATGGCGACTATGGCTGCCAGAGCTGCGCAAAGCTGGAGAAAGTCTGGCAGCCCCTCCTGGACAATTTCCCTGACGTCCAACACGTCTATAAGCACTTCCCACTAAGCGATGGCAGCAGGTACCTCGCTGAGATTGCCGAGGCCGTTTCACTCCATGACGAATCGAAGTTCTGGGAGATTCACCAGAGATTTATGTCAGTGGACAAAGGTAATTGGGATGAAAAAGAAACCAAGCGCTTTGCTCACGCCCAGCTCAAGCAGATTGGACTCGATTCTCAACAGATCGAGCAGACGTTAAGAAAAGGAGAGCCCGGAAAAAGGGTGAGTCGAGATCAAGCAGAGTTTCCTGTTTCTCAAACGCCGACACTTATCGTTAACGGCGAGGTCGTCGTGGGAGAAGTTGGTTACGGCGACCTTGAGCGCATCGTCGAACAAAAGCTCGCGTCCAAAGGAGACTCGGTCTCAGAAAAAGGAGGTAGCTCAGATGCTAACCGTTGAGACAAGCAGGTGGGCGGAGTTTTTCGGGGGCAGGCTTACCAATACCGTGTTCCCAAAGCAGATTACGGTGACCGAGGAAGGGATAAAAACCGTGAAGGTGCGCTCTCTGGTGGTTCCCTGGATGCGAGAAGAGGAGGCGATGCCGTTTGGGAAGATTGCGTCGGTACGCCATCTCAAGGGTATCATCTGGGATACGTTGGTGTTTGAGACATCAGGGGGTTCAAACAATCTGGACGTCGACGGCCTCCGAAAGGAAGATGCCAGAAAGATCACTCGGGCTTTGAATGGGCGGGTTTAGGCCAGGTGTAGGGGAAATCACATATAGATCAGAGAACTCATATGGTTGATTCCCTTTTTGCTCGGGTTGCTTCTGCACTGATTTTCGCAATGACTCTGCTTGGCGCGGATGCAAGTTCACTAACGGTGTGGCTTTACTCCTCGTCTATTTACGCACAGGTCGACTGGTTTCCTTCCCCTTCGCAGAAACTTAACAAACCACAAAGCCGGAGCCGTTCAGTTGCTAGCAAAGCCCGAGTGCTATTTTTCGTGTCGCCCGAATGCCGCACTTGTCCAGATGAAGCGACGAAACTGGAAAGAGAGCTAACCAGAATCGGTCTCCAATATCAGATCGAAGGAATCTTTGTTGGGGATCCCGCTCAAGTGGGTAGGTACCTGGCGGGGCTTCGAACTTATCCTTTTAATTTCGAGCTTGGGCTGGATATGGACGGCAGTATTGCCAAGCAGTACGGAGTGAATACATTCCCAACCGCGGTCATTAAAGTGGATGGCAAGAGAGTTGTCACCACGAGAGCATCGGAGCTTTCGGAGAAGCTACGATGAAGGCGCTCCTTCTTGTCGTGGCGGCACTTCTCGTGTTCTATCCAAGTCAATCTTTCGCGCAGGACTCAAATCCCTGGGGCAGCTTATTTAATTGTGCGGTGGATTGGTTTAACCAATGCAGAGCTGTCCGAGAGAACCGACCAGACGAGCCAACCAAGCTGCACGCTGCCAGTGCAAATACTTCTTCCCTTTCCGAAAAATCCACTGCCGCGAATCTGCCGCTACCCGTGAGAAACGTGCTTGAGAATCCTTCCCCTGAGACCGCAAGAGCATATGTACTGTGGTCAAGGCAGGCGAATGAGAGACTGGCCAAGGCCAGCGAACATATCGCGCAAGCGACGCGTGAAATACCTTCAGAGGCTTCGAGCGTCCAAAACAGCAACGGGACAAGCAATGACGTGTCGCTCACAGCTTTCGGGCCGGTAGGTCTCTATTATTTCTTTTCGCCCTTTGATCCCACTGCGGCAAAAGACGTGGCCGTACTGAACAATATCTGGCGAGACGGGAGGATCGGAGTAGTAGGCATTCCCGTTAGCGGGAAAGACGAGGAGATCAGTAAGTACCTCGGCGAAGCTAAACCGCTTTTCCCGATCAGAAGGAGCGATGCGGAGGTCAAACTTGTAAAACCAGCTGAAACACCGAACCTGTATTTAGCCCTTCCATTAGAAAAGAAGATGTTCAGGTTGGGATCGGAGATCAGCGAGGCTGCCATCAAAGATGCGATGCGCAATGCTCTCGCGTCCCGCCGTTGGTATGCGCGGTAACTGGCATACGTAAAGCCGAAAACCGCCGCGCCGCGGGGCTATCTCGACCTCGACAGCGAGGTCGAATGGACGGAGATGAAGCCGGTGCTGGCAATTTTCGAAGAGGCGCTCGGCATGGCGGAAAAAAACAAGAAATAATTCGATGGCAGGGAGATCGTGCTCGCGATATTACAATCCTCGAAGGAGCGCCGCGAAATTCTGCTGAAGCATCCTAATTCAACCTAAGGTCAGAGTTTGGATCATTTGGTTATCAACGAGGTTTTGCCCGAACAAAGAGCAACGCCCCTGGTCAAGGCGTTTCTCATGGCGCCGAGCGAGGCGACATGGCTTGGCCGGACCGACAAGAGATCACCTTCAAGACGCTGCGAAGATACATGAAAGTAGACGATCCGAGGATCTTGGAGTCGATCCACAAAAACTATCTTTTGGGCACCATAGCCACCAAGCCTTATCCGATCGAAGCGGTGAAACGGCCACCGAAGAAGTTGGCCTGACGCAACTAGCCGTCAAAGGAAAGAAGTCGACGGAGTTCCTCGACGTAAGCATCTTAAAGGAGATCGAGAGCGAAGGTTTCTTTATCCGCTTGCAGCGCTGAAGCGCGGCCTTCGGTTTCGCCGCCGAGAAAGCTGGTCGTAAGGTCTTGGCAAAAGCCCGGGGTAAGTGATACAGGGAAGAAAATTTTCCCATGGCGAACGGGGGCCCGATTTATTCACCATCTCGGGGACAATCGCTGCCGGGCGAAAGCAATATCGTAGGTCCCGCCAACATCAGACTGCCGTGAGCAAAGTTTCCCGGTAAGTCTTGCAGCTCTCGTTCTGGGAAGCCCAGGAGCTGGGCTTCATCGATCAGCGTGCAGGGGGAAAAAGTGAAAGTCGTCGCCGTCCTCTGTAGCTTCGTTCTTCTCTCTGTCTTTGCGTCGAAGTCTCCCGCGCAGACGAACTGGAAGAGCGATTGGGAAAAGCTGGTGAAGGGCGCCAAAGAAGAGGGGCGCCTCGCCATCTACGGCACTACGGTCTTCGAGGACGTTTTCAAGTTTTTTCAGAAAGCATATCCCGAGATCAAGCTCTCCTTTGTCGTCGGCCGCGGCGCCGACATCGCGCCGCGACTCGTGCAGGAAAGACGAGCCGGGAAATATCTCGCCGATATCTACACCGGCGGCATCCACAGCGCCTACGAGCTGTTTTATCGCAACAAGGCGTTGAATCCGATTCCGCCCGCGCTCATCCTGCCGGAGGTGTTGGACGAGTCCAAATGGTGGCGCGGCAAACACCACTACGTCGATCAGGAGAACCAGTATATTTTCGTTTTCGAGGGCAGCGTTCAGGGCGGCGGCATCTCGTACAACAAGAACCTCGTCGATCCGAAGGAGCTTAAATCTTTTTGGGATCTGTTGCAGCCGAAGTGGAAGAGCAAGGCGGTGACGGTCCACCCACGCACGCCGGGAATCATTAGCCAGAGCCTCACGTTCATCTACCATCATCCAAAGCTCGGTCCGGAATACATCAGAAAGCTCTTCGCCGAGATGGACGTGACCGTCAGCCGTGACGACGCGCAGATGGTGGATTGGCTGGGGAGCGGAAAATTCGCACTAAGCTTCTTCGCTCGAGGCGTCGGAGTGGCAGAAGGCATAGGGCTTCCCGTTCGCGAATTTTACGCCGGGAGTTTCAGAGAGGGGGCGTTCGTCAATCCACTGAACGGCTCCGTGAGCCTTCCCAGTCAAGCGCCGCACCCTAACGCGGCAAAGCTCGCGTTGAACTGGCTTCTTTCCCGCGCCGGACAGATCGCTTTTCAAAAGGCCACCAACGAGCGCCCGGGCAACATAGGCGCGGATTCTTTGCGCGAGGACATTCCCAAAGACGATGTCTTCCCGCCGCAAAGGCGCGCTCCCGGAGTCGAATATCTCGTCACCGCTCGACCCGAGTTGATGAACATGAAGCCGATCATCGATCTCGCGGAGAAATCATTGAACGAAGCGCAAAAGAGATGAACACGAAGGAGAACGGCCATGAATGAAATGGATTTCAATCCCGACGCTCCGCTTCACATCCGTTCGGTGAGCCACCTGACGATTCCAGTCAAGGACCGATACAAGGCGGCGCGCTTTTACGTGGTGGTGCTCGGAGCGGAGGTGCACCATGAGTCGGCGCCCGACAACGTAAAAATGGGGCGATCTCGATCCCTCCAGGTGGGAGTGAGGGTGTGCCCGGGTTTGGAAGTCGATCTGTTCGAACAGGATTACGGCCAGCCCACCTGGGATCAGTCCCATCCTCACCTCGCGCTCGACGTGCCCACAGAAGACCTGGACAAATGGGCGGCGCATCTCAAAAAGTGGCGCGTGCCGTTCTTCGGCCCGATGACCCGTGGCAAGAGCGGCAGCGGCGAAATCTATTTCAACGATCCGGACGGCAATAACCTCGAATTGAATTGTCCCCAATATCCGGGCGCCGAGAAGCTCCATTCGGGGCCGTACGACAAGCAAGTGCTGATCTACAAAGAAGCCTGGCCGCCGCCCGAGCTGGAAACGGAAGCCAATCGTCTTTTCGAAACCTCTTTGGAGCGGGCGCGCAAGCGCCGCATGTAGAGCGAGCGGCGGCCGTGGCGGATCTGTATCCCTACCCGCGCTTTTCCCTCGCCGAGCGCGACCGCCGGTGGAAGGCGGTCCGCGAGCTGATGGCCCGCCAGGGCATCGACATCATCGTCACCCCGAACAACAGCGGCAACTCAACCGATTTTCAGGCGGACTCGCGCTACTTGACCCACTGCGGCGGCGGCGGCGACGCCGACGTTGCCGCGGTTTTTCCGTTGGACGGTGAGGTCACGGCCATCGCGACTTCCGCGAAATTGCGCTGGCTCTCCGTGCAGGAATGGACGCGCGACGTGCGCGAAGCGAATCGCCGCTACGGCAAGGTGATCGTTGAACGGCTGAATGAGCTGAAGCCGCCCATCCGCCGCATCGGGATCACCGGACTGGGCGGCGTGGACGGCACGCGGACGCCCGAGGGAACGATTCTCTACCGCGTGTGGAAGCAAATCCGCGAAGCGTTTCCCGACGCTGAATTGATCGACGCGACGCCCATTTTAAATGAGGTCCGGTACGTGAAGAGCCGGGAGGAGCTGGACGCGCTTCAGAAATCGATGGAGATCATCGAGCTGGCATACCAAGCCGAGGCCGCGGCGGCGCGGCCAGGCGTCAAGGACTGGGACGTCTGGGCCGCCACGATGTACGCGCTCATGCTGAACGGCTCGGAATTTCCTGTGCACTACAACTGGGTGTCGGGAAAAAATCCGCCGCGCACGCTCACGCGCCCGACCCTGCGCGTGCTTGAGCGCGGCGACATCATCATGAACGAGTTGGAGGCCTCGTGGATCGGCTACCGGGCTCAAGGCGTGCAGCCGGTCTTCGTCGCCGAAGTTGATCCGGTGTATCGCGAGCTCATCAAAGTCCAGCGCGAAGTCTTCCATCGCGTGTGCGCCGCCATGACGCCGGGAACGAGCGCCGAGGAGCTGGGGGAGATCACGAGGAGAGCGGGCGAAGCGGCGGCGCCGAGAAGCGGCCCGGCGGCCGGCTGCGCGGCGGCGCTCACCATGCACGGCCGCGGCGCGGGTGACGACGGGCCGATCGTCATTCAGGGCGGCGGCAGCCCACGGCAGCTCGGCGTCCGTCTGCTGGAAAACATGGTATTCATCTGCAAGCCTTCCGTGACCACCACTGACCGCGCGTACCGTCTCACCTGGGGCGATACCGTCGTCGTTACCGAGAGCGGCGCGCGCCGGTTGGGCAAGCGAGCGCACGATCTCGTCGTTGCCTAAAGCAAGGTTTGTTTTGCTCGTTTGCGGCTGCTACGAGTCGGATCGCGTGTCCAACCCGGGTCATCCTGGAGATTTCCCGCTAAAATTTTGTGCGGTCAACTTCTCCACGTCCTTGAACGGATCGCCGCCCCAACGGGTGCGGAACTTTTCGTGCTGTGCGCGCTCCCAGGGGGTCTCTTCTTTGAGCGGCAGACGCACCGGCGCGCCGTCGAGACTCGCCGAATGGCCGATGGCGATGCTCAGCTCCTGGTCGCGTCGTGCCTGGGCGATGCCGTACGCCGGCGCGAATTTGGCCGCGACCGCGCTGTGAATCGAAGCCAGCGCGTCGGCGATGGCGATGATGTCGGACGCTCCCCATTCATCCGCGTAGTTGAGCGGCCGGTCGGCAAATGGGTTTCGATATTCTACGACCGGATTCGTTTGGTAGTAAAAACGGGCGGGAATATTTGGCCTGTCCTCCTGCCCTGCGCTCACTCTCATGGGATAGACGGCTTGCGCGCCGTTTTCGAGACGGTGGATGGTGTTGGCCATGTTCCGCCCGCTCACGAGAAATCCCGCGCTGCCCTCGACGCTCATGAAGTGGGGATGGCCGCGGCGCACCGGGCTGAGCCAGCTCGAAAGATAGGCGCACGAGCCGACGACGCCGTTGGCAAAGAAGAGCGACGCCTGAGTACGGCTCTCTTCATTGTACTCGGTGCCGTAACCCACCGAAGGCTCCACCGCCGAGCGCCACGCAAACCCGCTCACCGCTTCGACCTCGGCGCCGGCGTAAAAGCGAAACGTCGCCATCGAATGGTAGCATCCCTGCTGCCCGATCGGTTCGTAAAAACTGGTGAGTCGCAGGATCTTTCCGATGACGCCCGCTTCGAGCGCCTTGCGGTTCAACTGGATTTCCGGCTTGCGCCGGTAGTTCTCGGCGACTTCCACGGCCACGCCGGCCTTGGCCGCCGCCTCGCCGATGAAATCCATCATCGCGCGCGTGGGCGCGAGCGGCGTTTCGATCACCATGCTCACTCCATGCTCGGCCGCCACCAGCGCCATCAGGTGGTGCGACTCGGCTGGCGTGACGATATCGACGACGTCTAAATTCCCACGGGAAAAAAATTTCCTGACATCGGCATAAGCTTCGGCGCCAGAGCCGGCTACGCAGCCGCGGGCGTTGGCTTCGTTGAGATCGCAGATCGCGACGAGATCGAACAGATCACTTAGACCGGTGATGGCGGAGAGGTGAGCCTTGCCCCTGCGGCCGGCGCCGAGGAGACCGAGCCGTAATTTTTTCATGCCGGCCATAGGATGCCTGCCTTCTTGACTCCCGAAGGGTCTTGCGACGCGGAGTTTTCCTCTCCCGCGTGCCACGCGCTCGGGAAAGGAAAAGGTTTTAGGGCTATGCCAGATTCCTTGCCAGGCTCGTGTTCGCAGGATTGCCGATGATGTGCCTGCGGTCTTCGTCTTTGAGCGTCCAGATTTTTTTGGAAGGACGATTGCCGTATTGGCCCGACTCCATGGCATGGGCGAGCCGCGTGTCGATGATCGGATGGTCTTCTCGATAAACGCCGATCGGGTCGAGACCGTTTTGTACTTTTTCAATCTCCCGCTTGAGTAGTTGGCGGAAGAAAACAATACCGCGATCCGAAGTCGCCAGGCGCTCATGCTCCCGGTCGGCTATCGGCCCGGCGGTCTCCCACGCCATGTGGTCTTGCGCCAGCGGCTTGTGCAGCGTATAGCGCGCGTTGGGGTAAAGCGCGTTGGGCGGATCCTTGAACGATTCGAGATACTCCACCGGCACGTCCTCTTCGGCCTGATCCACCAAACTGCCGTCTTTGGTCGGCTCAAAGAGAATATGAACATGCCATGTGTGCGTATCGTCGATGGGCACGCGGAACTGCGTCGAATTGGATTGCCGCAGATTGTTGGGAAAGATCAACGGATGCTCGTCTACGAAGCCGCTCTTGAAGATGCGCCGCTTCATGATGCCGTAGGGAATCTCGACAAACTCGACGTCGGCGACCTCGTCGATAAAGCCGTGCGTGGTGTCCCCGGCCTTGTACGTGCGCGTGGTGTCGAGATGGAGAATTTGCAGGTGCGCGGGATCGACGGAGTTCTCCATCGACTGAAGCCAGTTGCAGTCGATGATCGGATAGATCGAGATTCCTCTCCGGCCGTCCTTGCGCGCCCAGATGTCGAATTTCGGAATGAGCGGGACGGGCGCGGGTCCCATGTATGCCCAGTAAAATCCGAGGTAGCTTTTGACCGGGTAGGCCTTCTGCTTGACCGTGAGATGAAATTTACTTCCCGGCGGTTCCGCGGGACACTCCAAGCAATTGCCGTCCACGTCGTAGAGCCAGCCATGATAGGCGCAGGCGAGTCCTCTCTCTTCAACCCTGCCGTAGGCGAGCGACACGCCGCGATGGGCACAGCGATCGGCGAGAAGACCGACTCTGCCCTTCTGGTCGCGGAACAGCGTCAGGTCTTCGCCGAGAATTCTCACGAACTTGGTGGGATTTTCTTCCGTCAGCTCGCGCGCGACGGCAACCGGATGCCAGTAACGGCGAAGCAATTCGCCCGCCGGCGTTCCCGGTCCCACCCGAGTCAGCAGTTCGTTTTCTTCCCGCGTCAACATAGGCTCGCTCCTCTCAGGCAATGAAACATATCCAAAGCGAATTTTCCGGTCAACGTCCGCTTGATCGTCGTCATTTCCTTTATATTTTGATTTATCTTTTTAGCACGCCGCTGAGCCACCTCAGAATCTCTTCGCGCAGGCTCACGTACTCTTCCTTATAATTCGGCTGATAACGGACTCCCTCCTGAGGGATCAGCATCGGATCGAGATGATCCCGCGGCACATCGACACGCCGGCTCGAATATCCGGAAGCCTTGCTCCACTCGAGCTGCCCATCTTTGGATAACAACCAATTAAGATAGACTTTGGCCGCGTTTGGGTGCGGCGCGCGCTGGATCAGGACTACGCTACCGAAGCCCGCCGTCAAGTAACTGCCCTCTTTAAATTGCTCGGCGCGCACGAGCTCGATGGACAAGCCCTTGCTTTTAAGCCCGTTCGCCTGAAGCTCGCTCGGCGCGGCAGCGACGAGATATTCGCCGCGCGCCACCCACTCCAGCATCTGCCGGTCGTCGCCGGAGAAAATGACTTTCTGCTGGGTGAAAAGCTTCTGCATGAACTCCTTGCCGAGGGCGCTCTCGCCGTACCAGAAGGTCGCAGTGGCGAGTCCGGGCCCTGCTGTCAAAGGGTCCCGCATGACGATCTTGCCGCTCAACTTGGGGTTGAGCAGATCCCAGTAGGAGCGCAGCATATCTTTTTTCATGAGCTGCGGATTGATCGCCACCGGCGTTTTCACGTTGGTGGAAAAGACCAGATTGTATTTTCCCTCGCGATCGGAGAAGTCCAGAGCGCCGTTGAGCCACTTCTTGGGATCGATCACCTCGGGCAGGATCAACGCCGGCCGGATGGGTTCGAGAACCTTGGCCGGCAGGAGACTCTCGAGCATGGTGGTAGTGCCGCCGATATGCAGGTCCACTAGATATTGTCCGGCCTGTCGCTCGGCCACGAGCCGCGGTGCCACCTTCGAACCCGGCGCGCCGCTGTATTCCACTTCAATACCGGGAAAAGCTTTCTGGAAACCCGCCGTGAGGCCTTGCCGCGCTTCCGCTCCGGGAGGTCCCCAGATCACGATCCGGCCTTCCTTCCTGGCCGCTTTCTGCACGTGCTCCCATTCCGAGTGCGACCCGCCTTTTGGCTGAGCGTGCGAGATGCCGAAAGTGACGAGCAAAAACAGCACAAACCACAACGCATGCATAAGAGTCACTCCTGTCTCAGCAAATGTTCCCGTTTTTTTTAAACGAATTTTCCGCTGCACCCCATGTTGACAGAATTGGGGTGCTGTGTGTATAGCGCTTTCTAGATCATCTACCATCGGAATTTCCAGGGAACTTTTAGCGTGTATGGCTAATCTAAAGTTGAGCTTCATTACGGGTTAGATGAAGGGATCATACATCTCGAGAAAGCAAACTATCCCCCTAAAGAGGAGACGGCTATGTTGAGCGTTGAAGAGAATGAGATGTTGACCAAGGTAGGAGCTGGAACACCCGTTGGCGAGTTGATGCGCCGCTATTGGCACCCGGTCGCGACCTCTCAGGAGATCAAGGAGAACCCCGTGAAGGCAGTTCGCCTGCTCGGAGAATCCCTGACACTGTTTCAAGATCGCCAAGGCCGTTTGGGTCTAATTGACCAGCGTTGCGCTCACCGGCGTGTAGATTTGAAACACGGCATCCCTGAAAATGAAGGCTTGCGTTGCCCGTACCACGGGTGGTTGTACGATCGTACTGGTCAATGCCTCGAGCAACCTGCTGAGACTGCAAAGACGACGTTCAAAAATACCGTCAAGCTAAAAGCATACTCGGTGCAGGAGCTTGGTGGACTTGTATGGGCCTACATTGGTCCGCAGCCCGCACCGCTGCTGCCTCGCTGGGATCTATTCGTGCTCGATGGTGTCTTCCGTCAGATCGGTACAACGCTGCTGCCTTGCAACTGGCTGCAATGCCAGGAAAACTCTGTCGACACCGTTCATACTACTTACGCTCACGGACGTTTTGGGCTTTATGCTATTGAGCGACGCGGGATTACCGATCCGCGAAAAATCAAATCCTTCGAGCGTATCAGTCGTCCTCACAAAGAGATTGCCTTTGACTATGTTCCGTTCGGAATTCAGAAACGGCGCCTAGTCGTCGGAGATTCGGAAGATAATGAAAGATGGAGAACCGGACACCCGATGATTTTCCCTAATTACGTGCGAATCGGCCAAACTGGGTATGCGGAGTTTCAGATTCGTGTTCCGATGGATGACACCCACACGTGGCATTTGGGATACCAGGTTTTCTTCCCAGGTCCGGACGTTGAGGTGCCGAAACAGGATCCCGTGCCCGCCTACGAAGTGCCGATCCAGGACTTGCCAGATTTTGTTTTGGGCCAAGATCTCCTCTGTTGGGTCGCACAAGGAGAGATTCTCGATCGATCCAAGGAAAGACTGGGCGAATCAGACCGCGGTCTCGTCATGTTTCGCAATATGCTCAAGGAACAAATACAAATCGTTCAGGAGGGCGGCGACCCGATGAACACTTTCCGCGATCCGGCGAAGAATGAGCGTATCGATGTCACGATGGAAGATCGCGGGGAACCGGGCGCCTACGAGAAAGGGGGCGTTCGTTACATGAATCAAGGAACTTATAGCCCCGTGCTGGATCAGCTTGATGACCTAATGACTAAGGGAGCCCAAGCAGCGCGAGGAGCTCGACAATAAATTGAGTCAGATTCCGCTGCGTAACCTGAACGCTTTGCTTGGTGTCATTTGAATACGCTCCAGACGGGCTAGGTTTCGAATCGGAGCGACTGTTGTGTCGTATTCAAGACTGAATATATCGCGCGATGATTTCCCAAAGAGAGGGGTTGAAACATGAAAGAGGAAGCAGCGACCCCTAAGCCGCGAGTAGAGTACAAAGACCTCCGAGAATACTTAAAACTGTTGGAGTCTGCCGGCCTCCTTCATCGAATCAAAGCCGAAGTAGACCTCAAGCACGAAATTGGAGCGATTGCCGCTCGGTCGTTAGACCGAAAGGGACCGGCTCTGCTATTTGAAAACGTCAAAGGATATGCCGGTATGCCGCTGGTTGCCAATATCATTTCCACGACAAAACAGATCGCCGTAGCCTTTAATACCGAAGCAGACGAGGAAAAGATTCATAAACGTGTTGTTGACGGAATGAGCCACCGGATTTCATCGATCACTTTGCCGAGCGGTCCTTGTAAAGACGTTATTATCACGGGCGAGGACATCGATATCGATATGATTCCTACGCCCTACTGGCATGAGCAGGACGGTGGGCGCTACCTCGGTACGACGGCTGGTATCGTCACTCGGGATCCCATCACGGGATGCTTAAACATGGGATCCTACCGCGTCATGATCAAGGACAGATATACCCTCTCCATGTCAGGAGGGCTG
>WNGB01014318.1_pt1 | contig 12846 bp, 16 predicted proteins | sample 5400681 | NCBI WGS metagenome assembly WNGB01 (sample SAMN13153367, study PRJNA577476) | soil metagenome | isolation source: 115 cm soil or saprolite under grassland replicate 2 | place: USA:California | collected 2016-06-15 | reverse complement strand
GGCCACGGGCGTGTCGGTGTGGAGCGATCACCTCACGTCCTGATGCCTCGGTGTCGAGGACAAGCGAGTCGGCCAAGATCTCACGGCCCGGCCGACCCGCACTGGCGGGTCCGGCCGATAACCCAGCACCGGCTACGGCCGGCGTCCATCTCCGACACCGCGGTGCTTCGCCGGACGCTGCTGGACGGCCCGGACCGGTTGGACGCCGACGCGGCGGCGTGGTGCGTGCATGCCGGCATCGGCTACGTCCACGACGCAGGCCCGACCGGTTGGCCGGTACGCCGGTGTGCGCACATGGACGGCAGCGGGACCGCGGGACCGTATCCACCCCAGTGTGGCCCGTGCATGATGTTCGCCCCGGGCCTGTGACCAGGGCGTGCCGTGCTCGTTTAACGAAGTACCAGCCAAGGCCACCCACCGGGTCATGGAGAAAAGTCAAGTTCAGGTAAGTCGGCGTCGTATCTGGGCGATGCGTCGGTCCAGGCTGCTGACGTGGATGGACTGTGGGCCGTACTCGGCTGCGAGGATGGGCCGCAGTGCGTCAAGGTACCGCAGGCCGTCTTCGACGCGGCCGGTTGCTGGCAGCATCGTGCCGAGCTGGTAGGTGGCGTCCTGGTACAGGGCGTCGTGTGGGTCGGCGTCGGCGAGGAACGCGGTCAGGTATTCGATGGCGGGTTCAAGCTCGCCGATCTCGGCGTGGCTGACCCCGGCGTAGTAGCGCAGCAGCGCGGCATCTTCTTGCCCGTCCATCTGCGGGAGGACCGTGTCGAGGGTGGCGGCCGCACGGGTGAACTCGTCTGCCGCGTACAGCGCGGTGGCCAGTTCGATCCTCATTTCCCGTTGCAGTGCCGGGTCGTGGGCGGCCCGCCGACCAGCGGCTCGGGCAGCCACGGCCCGACGTAGGACTCCCGGCGGGCCCGCGCCGAGCGCAACTGGTCCAGGCAGATCCGCGACACCACGGTGGACAGCCACGCCCGCAGGTCGCCGACGTCGGTGGCCTCGGCGCCGGCCAGCCGCAGGTACGCCTCCTGCACCGCGTCCTCGGCCTCGGTCAGGCTGCCCAACAGCCGATACGCCACCGCCAGCAGGTAGCGCTGGTGGCGCCGCCACTCGGCAGGATCGACATCCATGCCGCTCTCCCATCCGGACCGTCCGAAAAGACGAGGCAGGCCACGCGTCGCTGTCACACCGGGCAAGCCCGTTCACGTCTCGGTATGACGCGCCGCCGCTTGATGTTCAACGGTGCCGGTACGGTTGCCGGGGCGCGAGCCTACGCCCTCGAACGCGCTGGCACTGCCGGCGTCCCGCGTCCACCCCACCCACCGCGCACACGCTTGGACGGTCATCAGCCACCGACGTCGTAGCGGTTGCCCAGGCGGGAACCGATTGACTCATCTCGGGTACGTCCGATCGGCTAGGACATAGCCGGGCCGTTGACCGCAAGCGCCCAGACCGTCACGACGAACGTGAGGAATTGCAGAATTGCCCGGACCGCTTGCCGCCGCTCGAACCGCCGGAAGATACCGGCGAGGACCGCCTCGTCGTCCGGTGCCGGGCTGCGGGCCCACGGTGCAATCGGCCAGTTCGCTCGCGCCGCCACCACCGTCGACACGGTGTAGGCCACCGCCAGCGCAGCGGCCAGGCCGACCGGCAGCAGACGCCCCGCCGGCAGGTCAAGCGTCGCGGCCCAGATGGCCGCCGCGATCGCCAGGACGGGCCCGCCGATACCCATCGGGATCAGCCAGAATCGCCCGTTGGCCATGTGCGAGGCCTGGCTGTAGGCACGGTAGGCGCGCATCCCGACGCGGTGCCGAGCGGGAAGCTGTTCGACGGACTGATCGAGGCTCGCCCCCGCGATCAGCCCGTGCACCGTCGTCACCGTCGCGAGGAGTACCAGCCACCACGCGTGTGCACTCATCCAGCCCACCTCCATGAAGTCGACGTCCGCACGGGTTACCAGCACAGCGATTGCGGTCACCTGGGCGCGGAAGACCGGAATGCCCGTCGAGCCCCTGGTTCGTCCGTGTCACGCCATCACGAGTCCCGGCCGATCCTGTCCCCGGGTGGGTCGCTCTACTGTGGAGAAATCCAACGTCCGCACGCTCACCGTCCCGACCACGCCGACGCGGTGACCGCCGACGGCCACGGAGTCCACCAGCGCAAGGCACCACGATCATCGCCGATCCTTCCGCGGCGCGAGCCGGCCGGCCAATTTCGGTGACACGCCCGCCCGACCGTTGCACGTCAACGCCGACGTTGAACCACACGCCGAAGTACATCGACGCCCCCGCCTCAACGACCAACCAGGTCAACAGACCCAGCAGCAGGACTCGTTTCAGCTCGGCGTCGTCCCGGCGGAACGCCAGACGCCCGGCCAGCAGCAGGGTCAGGCCCCAACCCGTCATGATCGCGCCGTACAGCGCGCTCTCCCACGGCAACAGCGTGGCCCGGTCCACCGGCAGGATCTTGAGGCCGAAGAACACATAGATGACCCCGAACAGCACCAGAATCGCTGACACGACACGGAACCAGAGCCCGAATTTCTCGCTGCTCATGATGCCAAGCCTCCTTCCGTACGTCCCGCCCTCAGCGACAGCGCGGCCGGGCGTGACGCGACCGTGAGGGCCGACCGTGGCGGTCTTCGTTCGGCGACGGCGGTGATAGCGGACCTGTTCCGCCGGCCCCCACAGCGCCCGCAGACCGACCGCGAGATGAGCGAGGTGTTGCGACCGGCTGATCCTGCCCGGGTGACGGAAGACACCGGGTGTGGCGGTGCAGCCGAGCAGGCGGGTACCGCCGCCCAAGCCGAGCGTTGCCGGAAACCGCACCGCCGATCGGGAGAAATCTCCGTGGATTCACGGCCGTACTCCGCTCAACGGGGCGAGGGGCGCCGCGGCTCCCCCGGCGACCGACCCCCGCTTGTCGACGCCCGTCACCGCTGCCTCCCCGGTGGTGCCGCATCGGAGAGGAACCCGTCGAGCAGTTCGGCGAGCTGTGCCGGGCGTTCCTCCATCAGCAGGTGCCCGACGCCGGGCAGCACCTCCAGCCGCTGGGCGCCGGGGATGTCGCGGTAGAGCCGGTCGGCCCACCGCGGACCGAAATGCACGTCCTCGGCTCCCCACACGATCAGCGTGGGCCGGTCGAACCGCTTCAGCCCGTCGACCACCCGCGCGGTTGTCCGCTGGTTGGCCGGGTCGAGCTGCAGGCCCAAATACCGGCGGGTCTTGGCCCGGCGATGCCGGTCGGACAGGTTCGCCGCGATATAGCCGTCCACCAGCTCGTCGGTCAACGCCGACCGGTCGTGCACCGCCCTGCCCGACGCCAGCGCCCACCGAAACAACGCCCGGCGCGACCACGCCCACAGCACCAGCCGGCCCAGCACCGGCAGCTGGGTGGCCCGCACGAACGGCAGCTCCTCCGCCGAGGGCCAGTTGTCGTAGGCCTCCGCGTCGGCCAACACCAGGCGGGTGATCCGCTGCGGGTGGTACGCGGCGAGCAGCTGGGCGATCGCGCCGCCCTGGTCGTGGCCGACCACCGCCACCTCGTCGAGGCCGAGCACGTCCAGCAGGCCGAGCACCGCGGCGGCCTGCGCCGGCAGCGACCAGTCCGCCCCGGCCGGCGTCTCGGTGTCGCCCAGCCCCAGCAGATCCGGCGCCACACACCGGTACCGTGCGCTCAGCCGGTCGATGACCATCCGCCACACGAACGAGGAGAACGGGCAGCCGTGCAGCAACAACACCGGCGGCCCTGACCCACATCCAGGTAGGCGACGCGGGCCTCACCGACCCGGGCGTACCGCTTGGTCAGTGCCTGCTCACCGGCGCCCACCACGACCCACCGCCGTCTCCTCGATCAAACACAACGCCAGATCCAGCACGCTGGGCACGCACGGATCGGCGATCGAGTAGAAGATCCGATTGCCGTCCCGCCGCGCGGACACGATGCCCCGGTCCGCAAGGCGTTGCAACTGGTTGGACACCGCCTGCGGCCGCATCCCCACCGCACCGGCCAGCTCACCCACCGGCACCGCACCGCCCCGGTGCAGCGCGTGCAGCAGCCGTAGCCGGCTGTCGTTGCCCAGCACCTTGAACAGCACCACCAACTGGCCCGCCTGCTCCGGGGTGATCAACGGGCGCTCCGCCAGCGGCGGCTTACCCGCCGCCGCGGTCACCGCCCCCGGGCCACAGCTGACAGCCTGCTTCGCCACAAGACCACTATCACACAACCTTGTGTACCTGTAAACCAGCAGACGGACGCGCGCGCAGAGTCGCCGAACCCGTCGGCGTACCGCACGAAGTCCAGCGGCACGGGGGATTCGACGCAAGAGACCACAGCCGGAAGCCACCGGCGGGCGAGGCCACCGTCCCACCCCTTCGGACCTGCGCTCCCAGAGTTCGATTGGACCGTTCCTCATCGCGCTCGCGACGCTGAACCTCCTCGGCGACGCCGCCACCCATGCGCCGATGCTCCTGTCGTCGAGGACGCGCACTGGCTCGATCCGGCGAGCGCCGACGTCCTGGCGTTCGTCGCGCGGCGGCTGGACTACGAGCCGCAGAAGGGGTGCCCGTCGACGGCGATAAGGGGCGGCTGCTCACGGTCCTCGCGTTCGCGGCACCGGTCGAACGGGGCGCGGTCGTCGTCGAACGCCATCGCGATTCCGGCCGCCGACGAGTCCTGGCGCAGCAGCAGCGCCTCACGCAGCGTCGCCGCGCCGTCCGCGGACCGCACCGTGATTCGCTGGCTGTCGGGGTCCCGGTGCGGGGAGTCCGCGCCGAGTGGCGCCAGGCCTGCCGGGCCGGCTCGGCCTGGTCGGGCCTACGCAGGCGCCGCGGTGGGCTTCGTTGCTGTTCACCGCCACCGCCAGCCGCACCGGCGGCCTGGATAATTCCGGCTCCCCAGGCGCGGTTGACCGCCGGCTACCCGCCTCGCCCACCGTCTGGCGGCCGGCGCCCGTGCTCGCCGACGCCGGTCTGCTGGTGGGCAGGTGAACCCCGCCATCCCGGACGGGCCGGGCGCGGCGGTGAGCGGCTGAACCCGGATACGCAATCCCGCAAGATCCTCGCATCAGCTCGACGGCCGGCAACCGACCGGGTCGACGTTGATGAAACGTCGTCCGCGCCGCGGCTCTTCGAGCCGTCGGGAGTCGAACCGGTGCCGCCAAGGCCGCGCACGTGCCCGCCGTTACTGGATCTTTTCGTCCGTGCCGCGTGTCCCGTGGCTGGCGGCCTTGTGTAGCGCGTCCAGGACGGCGCTGACCGCCGGGGTGGGGCGGGGGTTGGCGGGCAGGGCGGCGATGATGCGTCGGGGGGCGATGCCGGCGACCGGGACGAGCACCACGTCGCGGTGGTGGACATCCGGGCTGACGCAGGCGGTGGTGAGGCTGACGCCGATCCCGGCGGCGACCAGCCGCGGCACGGCCTGCTGATAGTCGTCGGTGGCCAGGGCGATGGTCGGGGTGAACCCGGCGAGGGCGCAGGCGTGCAGGGTCTGGGCGCGGCAGCGTTCGCTGATGATCCACGGTTCGGTGGCGAGCCGGGCCAGGTCGACCTCCTCGGCGCCGGCGTGGGGGTGTGTGGTGGGCAGGATGACGAACAGGTGGTCGTCGAGCAGCGGCAGAGTGACCAGCCCGGCGGGTGCGGGCAGGGTGGGGTGGTCGAAGGTGATGGCCAGGTCGCATTCGGCCCGCTGGAGCAGGGCGAACGCCTGGTCCGGGCCGGCCTCGACGAGCGAGACGGTGATGTGCAGGCCGCGGGCGGTCAGGTCGGCGAGCGCGGCGGGGACCAGGGTGGCGTTGCTGCTGGGCAGCGCGGCCAGCCGGACGTGGCCGGCGGCGGTGCGGGCGTACGCGGCGAGTTGCGCTTCGGCGGCGTCCAGTTCGGTGGCGATCGTGTCGGCGCGGGCGACCAGCGCCCGCCCGGCCTCGGTGAGGGTGACGCCGCGGCCGTCGCGGATGATCAGCCGGACGCCGGTTTCGGCCTCCAGCCGGTGGATGTGGTGGCTGACCGCGGGTTGGCTGTAGCCGAGTTCGCGGGCCGCGGCGGCCAGCGAACCGTGCTGCGCGACCGCGCGCAGCACGAGAAGCCGCCGGACATCGAGCACGGCTTTCATCGTCACACGGTCCGGGCCGGCCGGTCACCTCAAGACGGCGTCTTCAGACGGTAAACAAACCGGCAGGTGTCGCCCACCGGCGGCTCGGGTACCCAGGCGAGCGGGACCGTTGGGTCGACCGGACCCGATGCACTGGGTCATCCGGCGCGCATCCGGCGGGAAGGGCGGCTGGCATGCACGCCATGACGACCGGGAGGCCCGGTCTGGGCAGCCAGGTCTGGCATTTCGCCCGGCACTGGCTGGAGATGTGCGTGGTGATGTGCGTGGGCGGCGGGATCCTGAACGGCCTGCTCTTCCTGGCCGGCCCGGCGCTGATCGGGTACCCGGACCTGCGCCAGCGCTCTCCCGTCCTGGCGGTTCTGGTCAGCGGCCTCATCTATGCGCTGCCGATGGCGGCCTGGATGCGCGTTCGCGGCATGGCGTGGCGCCCCACCCTGGAGATGTCCGGCGCGGTCATCGCTGTGGCGGTCGTGATGATCGGCGCGGCCTGGGCCGGCGTGGTGTCGGGGAGCAGCCTGCGTGGGTGGGCGATGGGCTTCTGCGGACCGGCCTGCGGCGTGATGTTCGTCGTCATGCTGTTCCGCCTCGATCTCTACACCGGGCGGACCGGCCACCCGATCGGACACCGGCCGCACACCGCGCCTGCTGGCCCGACATGAACGGCGAGCACCTGCCGCCGCAGCGCCGCGCTCCTGCGCGGCGATCGCCCGCGCCGCACAGCGGCGGTCCACGTATCTGAAGGGAGGGATGGTGACCCGGCGCCCGGCCTGGCTGCTGCTTGAGGATGAGCGGGTGGCGGCCCTGGGTGAGGCGCAACCGCCGCCGCCCGCGGACGAGGTGGTCGAGCTGACCGGCTGCCACGTGCTGCCCGGGTTCATCGACGTGCACCCGCACCTGAGCCAGGCCGCCTGGTTCCCGCACGGCGGCGACGGAATGGGATGGCGCGGCCTGGCCGAGGCGCTGCACGCGATCCGGGTCGCGGCCGACGCCGCCCCGGACACGCCGTGGCTGCTGTTCTGGCGGATCCCCCGGTTCGCCTGGCCGGAGGGCCGGCTACCCACCGCGCGAGAACTCGATGAGGCTGCGCCCGGCCGGCGGGTGCTGGTCAGCACCCTCGATATGCACCGCGGCGCCCTCTCGTCGGCGGGCCTGGCCACGTTGGGCATCGCCGACCAGCCCGCGGACGGGTTCGGCGAGGACGGGTTCGGCGAGGACGTGACCCGCGACCGGCGGGGCCGGCCCACCGGCGAGGTGTGGGAGGCGGCGTACGGCATCGCCCTGCAGCGCGTGCTGGCCGACGCCGCGGCGCACCGCGGCGAGCAGGGCGCGGCGGCGGTGCTGGCCGCCGAGGCCGACCGCTGCCTGGCCTATGGCATCACGCACGCGCACGACCCGTACGTGGCGCCCGACCTGCACGAACAGATGCACGCCCTGCGGGCGAGCAGCCGGATGCGGCTGTCCTGGGCGACCGGCTCGCCGGCCGGGATGCTCAGCCGGCCACCCGGCCCGGCCAGCGCACCGGACGGCCCGTACGGCGACGCCGGGCGGGAGGTGAAGCTGTTCGCCGACGGCGGCGAACGGGCCGCCTTCCGGCTGCCGTCCCGGGCGGTGTTCGGCCTGTTCGCCGGCGCCTGCGCGGAGGCGTGGCGGATGCGTGGCGGATGCGTGGCGCCGGGCCGCTGCGGGACGCGGTGCGGCGCAAGGTGATCCTACGACCGCGCCACCTGCACACCCCGTACCTGCGCTACACCGACCGAGAGCTGACCGACCTGATCGCCGGCTACGCGACCGCCGGGATGCGGCTGCGCATCCACGCCCTGGGCAACCTCGCCGTCGCCCAGGCCGCCCGCGCGCTGCACACCGCCGCCATCCCGCGCGGTACCGCCACCATCGACCACCTCCTGCTGCTCGACGGGGCCACCGCCGACCTCGTCGCCGCCAGCGGCGCGACCGCCTCTTACCAGCCCGGCTTCATTACCCGCTACGGCGACATGATCGCCGCCACCCGCACCACCCGGCACCTCACCGCGTTCGGCGCCCGGATGCTGCTGCAGAACGGGGTCCCGCTGGCGATCAGCTCCGACTACCCGCCCGGGGTCGTGGACCCGCTGCACAACCTGCGCGCCGCCGTCGTTCGCCGCCGACCCAGCGGCCGGGCTCTACAGTCCGAGCAGGCGCTGACCGAGACCGAGGCGGTCCGCGCCGCGACCGTGACGGCGGCCGCCTCCCTGGGCGCACCCGGCGCCGGTGGGCTTGCCCCGGGCAGCCGGCCGACCTGGCCGTCTGCGACGGCGACCCGTTCCAACCCCAGACCCGGGTGGTCCAGACCTGGGTTGCCGGGCGGCCGGTGTGGTACGCGCCGGACCGGCCGCTGTTTCATCGGAGGTGAACGATGCACGGAATGATGGCCGGGATGGGGCTGTGGATGCTGTTCTGGGGCCTGGTCGCGCTGGTGCTCCTCGTGTTGGCGGTGCTCGGCATCGTCGCGCTGGTCCGGCACCTGTCCACCCCGAGCGCGCCGAACGCCCCGACCGGCCGGCAGCCCGACGAGGCTGTCCCGCCGAGACCACCGGACCCCCGGCTGCCGTAGCCACAACGCGCCGGCCGGGCCCGGGGCGACGGCTGCACCGCTGCCGATCAGCGGAGAGGAGCGCACAGCTGTTGACGATCGGAATGCTCGACGGGATGAGCTGGGAAAGCAGCGCCGAGTACGACCGGCTGGCCAACGCGCTGGTGCGGCAACGGCTGGGCGGTCCGCACTCGGCCCGCTGTGTGCTGGTGCCGGTCGACGTCGCCGACATCGAGCCGCTACAGGTCAACCGAGCCTGGGACGAGGCCGGTGCGCGGCTGGCCCGCGCGGCGGCGCAGGTTGAGGCGGCCGGGGCGGACCTGCTGCTGTTGTGTACCAACACCATGTACAAGGTCGCCGACCGAGTCGCCGACGCCGTGCGCATCCCGCTGCTCCACATCGTGGACGCCACGGCCGCCGCGGTGCCCGGCGCGGGTGGGCGCACCGTGGGCCTGCTGGGCACGGCCATCACCGTGGAGCAGGACTTCTACCGGGACCGCCTGGCCTCACACGGGCTGACCGTGATCGTGCCCGAGGCCGCCGACCGGGCCGTGGTGCACACGGTGATCTATGACCAGCTGGTCGTCGGCGTCGTCTCCGAGGCGTCCGGGAAGGCGTACGCCGAGGTCATCGACCGTCTCGTCGCCGCCGGGGCGCGGGGCGTCGTGCTGGGTGCACCGAATCGAACTGCTCATCGGACCGGACGACAGCCCGGTGCCGGTGTTCCCGACTGCCCGCATCCACGTCGAGGCCGCCGTTGACCGAGCCTCACCGAGGGCTGACCAGCCCGCAGCCTCGACCCTTCTGGGCCTACTCGTGAACAATCGGAGGCGATCATGCTGTGGTACGGCCAAGCGATACCGGCGACGCTGGCGTTCGAGGCGCCCGTGCCGCACACGATGACGGGCCGGGTCGCGGTGGTGCTCCTCGCGGTGGCGATCCTGATCGGCACCCTCGTACGGGCCAAGCGCCTCGGCTCGTCCTCGTTCTTCCACGGCTTCCTCGTCGCCGTCGGCGTCTTCCTGAGCATCGACATCGTCGTCGTCCACTGGATCTTTCGGTTACACCGGGTCACCGCCGGACCGGAGGCGAGCGTCATCGAGCCGATCCTGGTCGCCGCTGGGGTGGCATTTGTGATCTACGGCCTGCGCCGGGAGCGGCGATCCTCTCACGGGTCCCGGCGTGTCGAGGGCGGGCCGACCGCCGCCGACATCGGCCAGCCCCACAGCCACGACGAACCCCAGCGGCGGGAACCCGGAAGAAGGACGCCACCATGACCACAAACCGCCCTGTTCAACGGCCTTCCACACCCGGGCGGATCGACCGGCGCACCGCGCTCGGCCGCCTGCTGGCGCTCACCCTGCTCACCCCGCCGGCGGGCGGCGTCCTGATTGGATGCGCCCGCCACCGCGATCAATCGGGGATGGGAGACGGCGGCATGCCGGGCTGGATGATGAGCGGCGACGGCATGATGGACGGGCAGATGATGGCCGACATGCCGGCCATCCACGACCTGCTCGTGCGCCACGACGCGATCCGCCGCCAGGTCGACGACCTCCCGGACGGCATCCGTGCGCGGACCACCAGCGACGACCCATCGGTGGCGCAGCTCATCCAGACCCACGTGCAGCAGATGAAGGGCCGCATCGAAACCGGCCGGCCGATCCGGCAGATGGACCCGCTGTTCCGCGAGATCTTCGAGCATTACAGCGCGATCAGCATGGCGGTCAACAACATCCCGGGTGGTGTCGAGGTCACCGAGACCTCACCCGACCCGCAGGTCGCCCTGCTCATCCGCCAACACGCCCACCGCGCCGTCTCCGAGTTCGTCGCCCGCGGCATGGACCGCGCCATGCAACCCACCCCGCTACCAACCGGCTACCGCGACTAGGCCGCAGCACCCGGCAGCGCCGGCGCGCCGGGTGTTGACGGTGTCCGCTTGACATGGGTTGGGGGCCGCCCACGGCTGCAGACATGGGCGCGCGTCAAGCCGCCGCCGGCGACGCGGCCGGTCGGTGCGCCGGTTGCTTCGACGCCCCCGCTTATCCGGGTGCCGGCGACCCCACGGTCGGGGATGCTGCCGTGGCCGCGCTGACGAGCAGTTCGTCGCCGACGCGGAGGGTACGGTAGCGGTCGCCGAAGCGGCGGCCGAACGCGTCGTAGGTCCACGGGGTGCTGTCGTGGCCGGACAGCGCGACCAGCCGAGGCCCGCGTGCGTCGATCTCGTCGAGGACGTGGGTGGCGTCGCGTTCGCCGATCGGCTGCCACGGCGGGTGCGGGTTGCCCAGCACGGCCTGCGGGATCAGCGGGGTGCCGGCCGGGTGGACCGGCAGGTGCAGTCCGCCGACCACGGCCCGGATGGGCACGTCGAGGACCTGCTCGGTGACGCCGAGGATCCGTTCGATCTGCGGGTGGCCGCAGCCGGTGATCAGGAGCAGGCCGAAGCCGCGGACGTTGACCACCATTGCCTGCTCGGCGATGGGCCCGAGGAACAGCATCCGCGGCAGCGGCGGCAGCACCGCGATGCCGGGCGCGACCACCCGCGGCCCGGTGGTCGGGATGACCTGCGCGCGGGAGTGCTGCATCGCGGTGGGGACGTGCGCCGGCACCCCGCGCGGTTCGAGGGGTTCGGCGGCGAAGGCGAAGGTGCGCTGGCGCAGCGCCCGCCACCCGCCGACGTGGTCGAGGTGCAGGTGTGAGATCACCACCGCGTCCAGGTCGCCCAGGTCGACGCCGAGGATGCCGGCGTTGTGGGCCAGCGCCGAGCGGGCCCGGCCGCCGGACAGGCCGGAGTCGAACAGCAGCCGGGTGCCACCGGCGCGCACCAGATACGACACGCCGGGCTCGCCGACCAGCCCCCGGCCGTCGACGGTGAGCCGCTCCACCAGCGGCAGGATCGACACCTCGTCGACCTCGCCCAGATCCCGCAACCCCGGCTCGACCTGCACCGGCCAGGACCGGTCCGCCCGCGCCACGCCGACGGCGTAGCGCACCATCAGCCCGGCCAGCCCCGCCGCGGTCCCCGCCGCGCCGCCGACCAGTGCCCGCTTCCATGGCATCGCGACCTCCCGCAAACACGTCGGGGCAGTTCATTCCCACCGGCACGCACCCCCACCGGCACGGCCAGGTCTCATTGCGACCAGCTACCCGCAACACCACCGGATCATGACAACAGGGTTGGGAATCTGACCGGGTTGCCGGTGCGGGCCGGCCTTTGTCAGGCGCCGGCGCGCGGCTTGCGGGCGGCGAGGCGTTCCACGATGCCGAGCGTGAAGCGTTGGTGGCGTTCAATGGCATACCCGAGGGCCCGCACCTGGATGATCGGGCGGGGGCGGAAATGCCCCCCGCCCAGCGGGACGGTGACCAGGTCGATCAGCCGTTGGGCGGCGCGGGCGTCCCACCGCGACGCCTCGACGTGGTCGGCCAGCAGCAGCAGACCGCCGGGGCGCAGCACCCGGTCCATCTCACCGACCGCCTGCCGGTCGTCGGGGATGCCGCACAACGAGAAGGTGCACACCACGGTGTCGAACGAGCCGTCGGGAAACTCCAGCGCCTGCGCGTCGCCCTGGTGTAGGTTCACCTGCCGGCCCAGTTCTCGGGCGCGGTGTCGGGCGATGTCCAGCATGACCGGGCTCCACTCCACCCCGGTCAGCCGCACCTGCCCCAGGTAGTGGGGCAGATTCAGGCCGGTACCGATCGCCACCTCCAGCACCTCACCGGACGCCTGCGAGCAGACCCAGTCGCGGGTATCGCCGAAGAACCGCCGGTCAAAGAAGCCCATCTGCCGGTCGTAGGAGCCAGCGCGCCTGTCCCAGTAGCGGCGCAGCCGCTCGTCCCGCGGCGACAGCACCCGCCCGTCACGCACGTCCCGCTCCAATGGCCCTGGCATGTTGGTCACCTCATCGATGGGGTTTCGACCGGACGGGCCGGGGTCAGCCGCGTTGATGACCTGCCCCAGTTGGCCGCTCGCCGAGATCGACCCAGAGGTCGAGAAGGTCGCCCTGGAGACCTCGTGGCCGGGACACAGACCCGTCTTGATCCGGTCAAGTGTTAGGCGGTGAGGCCGGCTTGGCGGGTGAGTTCGTCGAGCGCGGCGTCGTACGTACGTACGGACGGACGGATGTGCGTAGCGGTGTGGGTGCGGGCGGCTCGGGGTCGGCGAGTTGGTT
>WNGB01010484.1_pt1 | contig 12847 bp, 3 predicted proteins | sample 5400681 | NCBI WGS metagenome assembly WNGB01 (sample SAMN13153367, study PRJNA577476) | soil metagenome | isolation source: 115 cm soil or saprolite under grassland replicate 2 | place: USA:California | collected 2016-06-15 | reverse complement strand
CGAGCAGCTCGTCGAAGAGAGCTGGAAGGAGAAGCTGGCCGTCTCGCTCACCACATTGGGTCACAAGTTCAGCCCCTTCTCACCGCCCTGGCGCACCCATATGTTCTCGTGTTCGCGGCTGGTCAAGATCGGTAAAAACTGCTCGATCGACCCAACGGCGACGATCCATGGGCCGACGATCATCGGCAACAACGTCTCGATTGGCGCCGGCGCGGTGATCACCAACAGCCTGATCGGCAACAATGTGAACATCATGCAGGGTTGCCAGGTGATGTTGAGCGTCGTCAGCGATCGCTGCTATCTGCCCTTCAACGCCGGGCTATTTATGACCACGGTGATGGAAAACTCGATGATCGCGCAGCTCACCTGCTTGCAGATGTGTGTCGTCGGACGCAACACCTTTATCGGCGCCGGCAACATCTTCACCGACTTCGATCTGATCAACCGGCCGATCCAGACCTGGCATAAGGACGAACTCCAGGAGGTCGGCCTGCCGGTACTCGGCTCGGCAGTAGGGCACAACTGCAAGATTGGCAGCGGCTTCGTCGTCTACCCGGCGCGGATGATCGGCTCGAACACGACGCTGATCTACGCGGATAGCGAAGCGATCATCGGACGCAACGTCCAGCACGTCACCGGCGCCGACGAAACCGAGACCGACGAGTACGGCGAGCCGGTGCGAACCGTCTATAAATGGCCCCAGCGCTTTGACCCGGACGCGCCGAAGGCCGGTTCAACCAGCGCCGGCGCGGATTCATCGTTCATGGAATCGCTTCAGGTGGCGCTGCCAAAGTCGGCGCGTGTGCGGCAATAGAGAGGACAACCCTGTGAGCAAAGAAAAGATTCTCGTCGTCGAAGACGCCCCCGATATCTCGAGCTTGCTCAAGATCTATTTCACCTCACAGGGCTATGAGGTGATGACCGCCATGCGCGGGCAGGTCGCGCTGGAGTTGTGCCGCAAGACGCCGCCGAACCTGGCGCTCCTGGATGTGAATCTGCCCGACATGGAAGGCTACGACATCGGCAAGACGCTACGCCAAAGCGCGCGCACCCGCCACATCCCGATCATCTTCCTGACGGCGCGCGGCGAAAAGCAAGACCGGTTGAAAGGGCTGGGCGAGGTTCAAGCTGAGTACTATATCGTCAAGCCGTTCGATATCGAAGAGGTGCATACGATCGTCAAGGGCGCGCTCGATCGCGCCCGGCAGAAGAACTTGGCCCACCCGGTGACGAACTTGCCGACGGCCGAGCTGATCAACGAGCAGTATCGCGCGCTCCTCTCGGGCAACGGCTGGGCGATGGCGCAGCTGCATATCAACGGCTTCGAGACCTTTACCCAGGCCTATGGGGCGGTCGTGGGCGAGGATGTGCTGAAGTTCACCGCGCTGCTGCTGAGCGAGATCGTCAACGAGCTGGGCGGCTCCGAAGACTTCATCGGGCAGATGGTCGTCGGCCCCGACTTTATCGTCACCTCCAGCCCAGAACATTTGCGTGCGATCTCCGAGAAGCTGGCGGAGCGCTTCGACGCCGAGATCGGCCTGCACTACAACTACAAAGATCGCCGCAATGGCTACATTGTCGTCAACGACGAGACCGGCAATCCACGGCAAGTGCCTTTGATGTCGCTCTCAATCGGTGTGCTCACCAGCGATGACGGACCGTTCTACGATATTCGCGAACTCAGCGAGACGGCTGAGGAAGTTCGTCAGAAAGCGCTGACCGAGGCGCGCGATCAAAGCCGCAGGAGCTACGTCAGCTACGGCCGAGCCTGAGCGCCGATGACTGAGCGCCGAGTCGTCCACCCTCTACGCTCGTTTCTCGCCCCTCAGTCTTGCCTGGCTCCTACAACGATCACATCAACGTACCACCCATCCAGTGAGAGTCGCATAGACCAGCGCTGGAAGGAGCATCTCCCTGGATATGGACACGACAACTGTAGCTGGGCCGCAGGTTCGAGCCTGGGAACTGCTGGCTAACCTGGCGGCGAGTGGGCAAGAGAGCGCAACCCTGCACGACGCCGAAACCTTCGTGCGCGGCACTCTCGAACTGATTCGCTCACACCTACCGTGTCCGTGGGGTCTATTCCTACTACACCCGATCGCAGAAGGCCCGGTTCGCGAGAGCTGGGGTCTTGACGACGAGCAGCTACAGCAGATCTTAGCGCGCAATGGCTACCGCTCGGCCACCACCGACGCGGTTGAGGTTCCGCTCCACTTCGAGGGCGCGCCGATCGGCATACTGCTCCTCGGCCCATCGCCCGAGGCCGATACGATCCTTTCCTCCGGTTTTCTCCAGGCGCTACGCAGCCAGCTCGAGCTGCTGATCATGTTGCAGCGACGCGAGGCCGATCACCAGCGCGAGCTTGCGACGATCGACGCGGCATCGTCGCTCAGCCTTGATCTGTTCGGCCAGACCGATCTTCGCGAGGTGCTGCGTGCGTTAATCGAGCGCGCGGTGATCTTAAGCGGCGCACAGGCCGGCGCGCTCTGGACGGTCGCCGAGGATGGCGATCTCGAGCTGATGATCGGCCACGGCCTCAGCCGCGACTACAGCGGCACTCGCCTGGCATCCAGCGACGGGCTGGTGGGCCAGATCGTCCTCAATCGGACGGCGCTGATCCTCGATGATTATCAGCAGTACGAAGGCCAGATGCCACAATTCGCCGACGAGGTCTTCCACGCCTACATCGGCGTGCCGCTGCTCGTGCAGGAGGATCTGATCGGCGTCCTGGCCTTGATGCACAGCCGGCCGGATGCGCGCTTCAGCGAGACCGATCGGGCGTTGATCGAGTCGTTCGCGCGGCCGGCCGCGCTGGTCGTCCGCAACGCGCAGCTCTTCGCCCAGCAGCAGCAACGCGCGCGTGAGCTGTTTGTCCTCTACGAAAACGGGAAGGTGATCAGCTCGACGCTCCAGCTTGAGCCGATGCTCACGCGAGTCGCCGAGAACATCACGTTGGCGATGGGCGCCGATCGCTGCGCACTACAACTGATCGATCAAAGCGATTCGATGACTTTGTACGAGGCCACTTCGTATAGCGCCGATGGGAAGGGGGAATCGGCCGGGCCACGCTACCGGATCGACGCGCATCGGCCGATCGCCCGACTGCTCCAGACGGGCGAAACACTCGTCCTCGACGCTTCGCACGGCAAGCGCCATCGGGACGACGCCGCGGCGGTGCTGCAGCTGTTTGGGTATCGCAGCGCGCTCCTGGTAGCGCTCAAAGTCAAGGATCGCACTGTTGGTCTGCTCAGTATCGGTTATGTCGAGCGCCGCCAGAGTTTCAGCCGGGTGGAAATCAACCTGGCGCAGACGCTGGCAAATCAGGTCGCCACCGCGATCGTCAACGCCCAACTATACGCGACGGAGCAGCAGCGTGCCAGCGAGCTCGAGAAACTGCAAGCGATCAGCCAGCGGCTAGGCGCCGATCTAGCGCTCGACGAGACGCTGGAAGCGATTCTCGACTGCGTCCAATCGCTGGTTCCTTTCGCGGGGGCAGAGATCTGCTTGTTCGACAGCGTGGATCAGGCGCTCCATGTCGAGTTAGTGCGCGGCCTGCGCGAAGACAGTATGCCGCTGGCGTACCAGCTTTCGGACGGGCTGACCGGCTGGGTCGCGCGGCACCGGCGCCCACTGCGCCTGCCGGACTTCCGCAATCCTCCCGTGCGCCCGATGGCCCGGACGCTCGCCGATGGAACGATCGCGCAGAGCTTCCTGGGGCTGCCGCTTCAGGTGGGCGATCAACTCGTCGGCACGCTGAAGCTGCTCAGCGATCGCACGAACGGCTTCTCACCGGTGGACGAGCGGCTGCTGACGATCGTCGCCGGACAGGCGGCCCAGGCGATCACCAACGCCCGGCGCTATGAACAGGCCGACGAACATCTGCGCAGCCGATTCCAGCAGCTCAAAGCCCTGCAGCGGATCAGCCGTCAGCTCACCGCGACACTGTATCTCCATAATATCCTTGGATTCGCGCTGGAAGAAGCATTGCGCGCGACCCCGGCGACCCATGGCTATATCGCGCTGCGTGGCTACATCGCGCTGCACGAGAGCGGCGAGATGAAAGAGGCCGACGAGCGGCTCAAAGGCTATATCGCGTTGCGCGAGGGCGGCGAGGTCAAGGAGGCCGATGAGGCGCTCAAAGGCTATATCGCGCTGCGCGAGGGCGATGAGGATGGCCCGGCACGCGTGATCGCCGCCGCCGGGTACAGCGACGACGAATATGGGCTGCTGCTGAATCAAGCGCTCAGCGGTCACGCGACCGTCGCCGAGGATGCGATGGAGCGTAGCGAGCCGGTGATGATCGACGAATTAGCGGGTGACGACCGGCTGAGCGCGATCGGTGCGGCGGCGGCCGCCGTGCTAGCGGTGCCGATCTTCTACGAAGAGCAGGTCGTAGGCGTCATTAACCTCCATAGCCAGTTGCCGCGGGCGTTCGACCATGAAGCGCTTGAGTTCGTACGTGCCCTGGCCGACCAGACCGCGCTAGCGATCGGTAACGCGCAGCGCTATGAAGAACAGAAGCGCCAGCGCGAGCTGTTGCAGCAGCGCGCCGGTCTGCTCAACGAAGTCCTCAGCATCGGCCAGGCGCTACGCGCCGACCGCTCGATCGAGGAGGTGCTGGAGCAGATCGCGTTCAGCATCGTCGAGACCGCCGGCTTCCGCACGGTGGTCTTCAACTTGGTTGATGAGGGTGACCCGACGACGATGCACGTCTTTGTCGGCGCGGGCCTGCCGCTGGAAGAGCTAGAGCGTATTCGCAAGGCGCCATTCCCGGTTCAAATCGCGCAGCGATTCCTCGACAAACAGTTCCGCATCGGACGCTGCTATTTCGTACCGGCCGACGCGATGCGCGAGATCGCGGCAAATGTCGACCTGGGAGCTTTTAGCAGCATCCCGATTGACGACGAGCGAGCGCCGCACGAATGGCAGCCTGATGACGGGTTGGTCGTCCCGCTCTACAGCACAAATGGCGACCTAATCGGGCTGATGTCGGTCGATAACCCGTATGATCGTCAGCGCCCGACCCGCCGCTCGGTCGAACCACTGGCGATCTTCGCCGACCAATCGGCGATCGCGATCGAGAATGTCCAACTGCTCCGCGAACGCGAGCGACGAATCGCCGAGCTGGATGTCATCAACCAGATCGGCAGCATCACCAGCTCAACACTCGACCTGGAGCGGATGCTCAATCATCTCTACGACAGCCTGGCCGGATTCCTGACGGTCGATGCGTTCTTCGGCTTCGTCTATCACAGCGGGAGCAACGAGATCACCAAGTCGCTGGTGGTCGACGAGGGCGTGCGCGCCTTCGAGGAGATCAACGAAGCGCCCAGCCCGGGCAGTATGACAGAGTGGATTATTCAACATCGCCAGCCGCTCTTGTTTGGCGACCTGCGCATCGAGGGCGCGGCGCTCGGATTCGTCCCCCAACACTTCGGCAACGAGGAGCGTGATTCGGCCGCCTGGCTGGGTGTGCCGCTGCTGATCGGCGAGAGCGGGGTCGTCGGCGTCCTCTCGGTGCAGAGCTATACGCCGAACCGCTACGGCGAGCGCGAGCAGGCGTTCCTCACGACCGTCGCCAATCAGGTGGCGCTCAGCGTGCAAAACGCGCGCCTGTTCGCCGAGCGCGAACGCCAGATCGCCGAGCTTGACGCGTTGGGGCGCATCAGCCGCGTGACGAGTTCGACGCTGGAGACGCGGCCGATGGCCGAGGGCCTCTACCAGGTGCTGCACGAGATTCTCAACGCCGACAGCATCAGCCTGACGCTCTTCAATCGCGGGCGCAACTTGGCCCATCTGCTGGTGATCGATCGCGCCAATGTCATCCTCGATGCCGAGCAGGAGCTGGCGCCGGAGCTTGACACCGGAACACTGGCGGGCTGGATCGTTCGCAACAACCGGCCGCTTCGGATCGACGACATCAAGCAGGCGGTCACATCCGACGACGATCTCCAGGCACTGTTCGTCGGCGACGACGATAGCTCGCAGTCGTACCTGGGCATCCCACTCTACGCGCACGATGGCGCGCCGATCGGTGCGCTCGGCACCAGCAGCCGGGAACGAGCGGCGTTCAGTGCACGCGATGAGCGCTTCCTGATCAGTGTCGGCGCGCAGGTCTCACTGGGCGTGCAGAACGTCCGGCTCTTCGCACAGGCACAGGAGCAGGTGCAGCAGTTGAGCTTGCTCAATCGCGTCTCGTCAGCGGCGGCATCGACGTTGCGTATCAGCGAGGTCTTCCAGGCGGCACTCGACGCGATGGTGCGCGCGACCGGCGCTGACCAGGCCCGCTTGATGCTCTATGACCGCGCGAAAGGCATCGCGGCGATCGCGGCGGAGTACATCCCGACCGACGCTCCCAAACATATCCATGTTCCATTGGCCGACAGTCTCTGGGCGCGCTGGCTTGACGAGCATCAGCGACCGCTGGTCACCTTCGATGCCCAAAACGACCCACTACTCGCCGAGGCGCACGAGCAGTTCCGCCGGATGGACATCCGCTCGGCCGCGATGGTTCCGCTGATCGTCGGCGAGAGCATCGTCGGGATGGTCGGGATCGAAATTATCGGCCACCAGCGGCGTTTCAGCGAGCAGGATATCGAGCTGTGCCAGACGATCGCCAACCAGACGGCAACCGCGATCAATAACGTCCGTCTCTTCAACGAGGCGCAGCAGAGCGCCGCCGCATTGCAATTCAAGGTTGGCGAGCTTTCGACGCTGCTGGAGGCGGCACGGGTGCTGAGTTCGTCGCTCAAGCCGCGCGAAGTGCTCGACATGTTGATGGAGGTGGTCGGCCGCCAGTTGAACGTCAATTCGGTCGCGCTTTGGACGGCCGATCCGGAAGGTATCTTGACACCTTCCGCGATGATCGGGATCGAACAGGATGTCGTGCGAACGATGCGCGTGCCGGTCGGCCAAGGGCTGACCGGACAGGTGGCTGCGACGGGCGAGCCGCTGGTCATCGCCGATGTCGAGGAGCAAGGCGGCTCGCTCTACCCCGCGTTCAACCGCGCCCATCGGCTCACATCCTTCATGGGCGTCCCGGTGTTCTATCGCGAGCGCACCGTCGGCGTGCTGACGGCGATGACCAAGCAGCGACGCGAGTTCAGCCCCGACGAAGTTCAGCTGCTGGCCGGCATAGCCGACCAGGCGGCGATCGCGTTGGAGAACGCACAACTCTTCGAAGAGCGCGAGCGCCGCATCGCCGAGCTGACGACGCTCAACCGCATCAGCCAGACGATCAACGCGACATTGGAGCTGGATGAGCTGCTCAAGGCGCTGCATCACGGCATCGGCGAAGTGCTCGACACTGCCGACTCGTTCGTCGCGCTCTACGACTCGGCAACTAACCGCCTGACCTTCCCAATCTTGTGGGAGAAAGGACAACGAGTTCCAAACGATGTTGTGATGCAGGTTCGCGATCCGTCGTGCCTGTCCGAGCGCGTCGTGATCGAGCGTCGACCGGTGCTGCTGCGCACCCAGGCCGAGGTGGATGCCAACTCAAGCGCACCGCCGGAACCAGGCGATCGACAGATATCGTCATGGGTGGGTGTGCCAATTATGCAGGGCGAAGAGGTGCTAGGCATCCTAAATGTCCAGAGCTACGAGCCGAACGCCTACGACGAAGATGATCTGCGCTTCTTGACGACGGTCGCGAGCCAGGCAGCGACGGCGATCGCCAACGCGCGCCTATTCGCGGAACGTGAGCGGCGGCTGCGCGAGGTCAGCGCGATCAAGGACATCGGCAGCGCCGTCACGTCGACACTCGATCTGCAGAATGTACTCGAGCGGTTGCATGCCGAGCTTGGGCACGTGATCGATGTCAACACCTCGTTCATCGGCCTCTACGACGCCGAGCAGAGCATCCTGACCTATGCGATCGCTTATGATAACGGCACGCGCGTTCAGTTCACGCCGCGAACAATAGATGAAGGCATCAATTACTGGGCGATCACGCACCGACAGCCGCTACTGCTTGGCACCGAAGCCGAGTACCAAGCCTTCCACGATGTGCCACGCGAGGCGCTGCGGACTGGCCGGCCGGAGCAGCACGAACAATCCTATCTCGTTGTGCCGATCATCTCCGGCGATGACGTGCTTGGCGTCATTAACATCCAGAGCTGCGAGCCGCATGCCTTTAACCAGGACGACGTGCGATTCGTCTCGACAGTGGCGAACCAGGCGGCCGTCGCGGTCAACAACGCGCGGCTGTTCCAGGAGCGTGGACGGCGTATCGAAGAGCTGGCGACGTTCAACGAGATCGGCCAGGCGCTCAGCGCGGTGTCGCGGTTGGATGGCTTGGCGGAATTGATCTACCGGCAGACCAGCCGCCTGCTCGATACAACCAATTTCTACATGGCTTTCTATGACGAGCGGCGCGACGAGATCTCGTTCCCGCTCTACTACGATCGCGGCCAGCATGTCACCGTTCCGCCGATGAAGAGGGAGGACAGCCTCACCTCCTATGTCATCCGAACGCGCGAGCCGCTGCTGCTGCAAGGCCAAGACGTCGCCGAGCAGATCGCGGCGCGCGACATTCAGCCGGTTGCTGAGTGGGCGAAATCGTGGCTGGGCGTTCCGATGATCGCCGCCGATCATGTGATCGGCGTGATCGGCATCCAGGATTACGAGCGCGACAGCGCCTACAGCCAGGATGATGTGCGGCTGCTGGCGACGATCGCCTCATGGAGCGCGATCGCGCTCGACAACGCGCGCTTGTTGGGCGAGACGCGCCAGAGCGTGCAGGAACTGACGGCACTGCACGAAGTCAGTGTGGCGTTGGCCGGCACGCTCGATAGTGCCGAGATCCAGAAGATTGTGGCATCCAGCACGATCGAACTGCTCAAGGTTGAAGTCTGCGTCGTCTTCCTGTACGACTCACACCAGCGAATCGCTCAGCAGGTCGTCCTGGACCCCAGCGATCCAGATACTGAGAGCCGCACGCTGACTATCTCCACGAGCGGCATCACCCAACGGATCGTGGAGAGCGAACGCCCGCTGGCCTTCAGCGACATCACCATGTTCTTAGATGATCGCTCGGCGGCGTTCAGGATGGGGATCCAAGGGTTACTCGGCACGGTAATCGGTTCTCACGACCAGCCGCTCGGCGTGATCTGGATCGGGATGCGGCAGCCGCGCGACTGGCAAGAGCGCGAGGTATCGCTGCTCGCGATCCTCGCCAACCAGGCCAGCCAGGCACTCGCGAGCGCTCGGCTATTCCAGAGCGAGCAGACGCGCCGCGCCGCCGCCGATACGCTGCGCGAGACGGCACAGGCGCTGACGAGCGTAATGTCGCTGGACGGCATCATGGCCCTGGTTCTCGATCAATTGGGGCATGTGGTCTCTTACGACACGGCCTCGCTAATGCTGCGCGAGGGTGATCAGGTGCGGATCGCAGCGACCCGCGGCTTCCCCGAGTCGGTGCGGCCGCAGGTCGAGCAATTGAGCTTCGCCTTGAGCGCGGACGCCAACATGAGACAGATCGTCGAGACGCGGCGACCGCTGGTGCAAGCAGACGCGCAGGCGGCGCCGGATTTCGTCCCAGCGGAAGGCAGCGAGCACATCCACGGCTGGATCGGCGCGCCGCTGCTGCTGGGCGACGATGTGATCGGCCTGCTGTGCGCCGACAACAGCAAGGTGGGCGCCTACAATGAAGAAGACGCCCAGATGGCCTTTGCGCTCGCCAGCCAGGCGGCGCAGGCGATTCGCAACGCGCGCCTGTTCGACGAGGTGCGCCGCTTCGCCGCCGAACTGGAGCAGCGCGTGATCGAGCGCACCGCCGCGCTGGCCGAGGCCAACACCCAGCTCTCGGAGGAGACGGAACGCCTGCAGGCGGTTCATGCGATCACCCTGGAGCTGACGAGCAGCCTGGATATCGAGGAGATCTTCACCAAGACGCTCGGCCTGGCCTCACAGTCGGTAGGGGTGCACCGCGGCTCGATTATGCTGCGCGACTCGCAGACCCGCGAGCTGATCTGCCGGGCGGTGTTGAGCGCCGACGGCACCGTGCAAAGTGTCCATATTCCGATCAACTTCGCGCAGGGCGCGGGCCTGGCCGGCTGGGTGATGGAGCATCAAGAGGCGATTCGCATCGGCGATGTGCGCAAGGACAAGCGCTGGCTGCGCGAGGAGGGCCGCGCCGCCGAGGTGCGTTCGGTCGTCGCTGTCCCGCTGAGGACGACCGACGGGCCACTCGGCGCACTGATCCTGACCAGCTCAAAGATCAACTATTTCAGCGATGCGCAGTTGCAACTGCTGACGACGATCGCGAACGAGGTCGCGATCGTGATCCACAACGCCGAACTTTACTCGTTCATCAACGACCTGGCAACACGCCTGGGAGAGGCGCTCGCCGAGCAGCGCGAAGAGTCGAGCAAGCGCCAGGCGATCCTGCAAAGCGTGAACGAAGGCGTGATCGTGCTGGACGAGCGCGAGCGGGTAGTACTATTCAACCCGGCGGCCGAGCAGGTACTCGGCATCCCCTCCGATTTCGCGCTCCAGCAGCCGCTGTCGCATCTGAAGGAGTATGGCGATACGGATGAGCGCACGCGGCGCGCGGGGCTAATCTACACCGGGCTGCACGAAGGGCTGCTCGCGGAGCGTGAGCAGAGCAAAGAGCATACACGCATGCTCGAACTGCCTTCGCCGGTCCAGTCGATCGCGCTAAACTTCGCGGCGGTGGTCAGCTCCGACGGCGTTCCCTACGGCAGCGTGGCGGTGCTGCGCGATGTCACACGCGAGATCGAGGCCGACCGCGCCAAGCGAGATTTTATCTCCAGCGTCTCGCACGAACTGCGCACCCCACTGACATCGATCAAGGGCTACGTCGATCTGCTGCTGCTGGGTGCCGCTGGCCCGATCAGCGAGGGACAGTTGTCGTTCCTCAGCGTCGTCAAGAACAACGCCAACCGGCTGATGGATCTGATCAATGACATCCTGGAGATCGGGCGCATCGACGCCCACAAGATCACGCTCAACTTTGAGCAAGTGGATGTCGGGCATGTATTCCATGACGTGTTGCAAACGTTGCGAGCGGAGATCGATCATCGGTCGATCGCGGTGAAGGTCGAGCTTCAGGATGACCTGCCAGATGTTTCGGCCGACCCGCGGCGGCTGACGCAGGTAGTTCTGAATCTGGTTTCGAACGCGGTAAAATACACCTACGCTGAGGGGCAGGTGTGGCTGCGAGCGTTCTTGAACCCATCCGGTATGATCCAGGTCGATGTCGAGGATACCGGGGTCGGTATCTCGCCGGATCAGCAGCAACACCTTTTCCGCCGCTTCTACCGCGCCGATAACCCGCTGCGTGATGAAGCTGGCGGCACCGGGCTGGGCCTTTCGATCGCGAAGTCGTTCGTCGAGCTGCACGGGGGCGAGATGTGGGTCGAGAGCGAAGCGAACAAGGGCAGCACATTCAGCTTCATCCTGCCTGTGACACAGCCCGAGCCGTCCGAGGTGGAGGACGGCGCTGAGGACTAAAATGGTTCTATCGATAGGTCGTCCTTCCGATAGATTCAATCGGGGATAGCGTGAGCGCAATTCATCTCGACAACCGATTAATCCACTTCGAGGTCGTCGGGCGGCGCGGCCAGCCGATCATCTTTTTGCATAGCTGGCTCGGCTCGTGGCGTTACTGGCTGCCGACGATGGAACACGTCTCCGACCGCTACCGCACCTACGCACTAGATTTCTGGGGGTTCGGCGAGTCGGATCGACACGAGAGTGCGTTCACGATATCCGAATATGTCAACCTGCTGTATGGCTTCATGGATCAGCTGGGCCTCAACCGGGTTAACCTGGTCGGCCACGGCCTGGGTGGCATGGTCGCGATCCGCGCGGCGAGTGAGCAGCCGGAGCGCTTCCTGAAGATTATGGTCGTCAATACGCCAATCCAGGGCGCCCAGGTTCAGGCGGCCGCCAGGCCGGGAGCGCTCTCGCGGCTGCTCGGCCGCTCGACGCCGACCAACGTCTGGGCGCGGCTGATCCGCCAGCTTAATGTGGATTATCCGCAGATTTTAGAGGAGATCATCGAGGACACCGAGAGCCTCTCGGAGGGCCTCATCCAGCGGGTGCTCGCCTCAATCCTGGAGACCGATCTGCGCTCCGATTTGGTGCAGCTCGAGCTGCCGATGCTGGCAGTCTACGGTGAGAAGGACAGCGTCATCGAGGGCAATCAGGCCGCCAACCTTCGCGAGGATCATGGGCACTTACAGCAGGTGCTCAAGCTGCCGCGCTCGAACCATTTTCCCTTCCTTGACCAGCCCAACGTCTTCAACCGGGTGCTACAGGATTTCCTGGCCAGCCAGGGCACGCCGGTGGAGATCAAAGCCGAGTGGCGACGGCGCGTGAGCCAGCTCGAATATATCTGACGACCGACCAACGACCAACGACGTAAGGGCACGATATATCGTGCCCTTACGTCGTTGGTCGTTGGTGATCGCTACAGCCGTGAACGCGGGTCGAGTGCGTCGCGCAGGCCATCACCCATGTAGTTGATGCTCAGCACCGTCAGGAAGATCATCAGCCCTGGGAAGATCACCATGTGCGGCGCCAGCTGCATGAAGTTCTGCCCGTCGAACAGCAGCCGCCCCCACGTCGGCGTGTCCGGCGGGAACCCCAACCCCAGAAACGACAACACCGACTCGGTGATGATCGCGTTGCCCACCTCCAGCGTCGCCGCCACCAGGATCGGGCTGAGCACGTTCGGCAGGATGTGCCGAAACATGATCGCGCCGCGCCCGATCCCCAGGCAGGTCGCCGCCTCGACGAACTCCTTCTGCTTGAGCGACAGGAACGCCCCGCGCACGATCCGCGCGGTCGTCATCCAGGCCAAGCCGCCGATCAGCACCAC
>WNGB01010819.1_pt1 | contig 12848 bp, 13 predicted proteins | sample 5400681 | NCBI WGS metagenome assembly WNGB01 (sample SAMN13153367, study PRJNA577476) | soil metagenome | isolation source: 115 cm soil or saprolite under grassland replicate 2 | place: USA:California | collected 2016-06-15 | reverse complement strand
GGCCGCGCCCAGGAGGCGGTGCTGGCCGAGCAGGCCCCGCACATCCTCGGGATGACCGTGGCCGAGCACGCCGACCGCCCGGGCGACTTCACCCAGACGGTCTACTTCACCTCGGAGGAGGACGCCAGGCGGTATGAGCGGGAGCACCCGGCTGAGTCGGGCCCGAGCTTCGCGGAGGTCTTCAGCCTGCTGGGCGATCTGCGGTACCTCGACTTGCGCAACCCGTGGCTGGATAGCCCCGGCTAGCTTCAGGCTCGGGCCGGGCGCTCAGGTGCTCGACAGACCCAGCCGTGGGATGTGTCCTGGCCGGCTTCTTCGACCGCCTACTTTGGGGGTGGGCCATGACCGGGCGGCGGCAGACGATCGACGAGTTGCTGGCGCGTACCCGGGCGCGCTTCCGCCGGCTCGAACCCGCTGAGGCGTTCGCCGCCATGCAGGCCGGCGCGCTGCTCATCGACACCCGCACCGACACGCAGCGACGCCGGGACGGCGTCATCCCCGGGGCGGTGGCGATCGACCGCACCGTGTTGGAGTGGCGGGTCGACCCAGCCGCTGGGGCCACCCATCCAGCGGTCAGCGGCATGGACGCCCCGCTGATCCTGCTGTGCGCTCAGGGCTATTCGTCGAGTCTGGCCGTCGGTACCCTTCTCGACCTTGGTGCCAGCAACGTCACCGATGTCATCGGCGGGTTTGCGGCGTGGCAGGCGGCGGGCCTGCCCATCCGCCCGGCCGAGGACCGCGATATCTGGCTTGGTGGAGGATTGGCTCATCATTGAGGTATGGGTAGGTCAGAGGCTGGTGTGTCCATCGTGACCGCTGCGGCTGGCGAGGGCGAGCGCGAAGCGGTGCCGGTGGTCTTCCGACCAGCGTTCGAGCCGGAGGCCGGCTTGCCAGAACTCGTGCTCGATGACCCCGTGGGTGAACTTGCAAGAGATCTCGGTGTGCAGTTCCTCACCGGCGGCGAACGAGACGGTGAGGTCAAGAGTGGGAAAGGTGATGGTCAGCTGGCGGTCTGCGCGCAGGCGCATCTCGATCCAGGCCAGCTCGTCGTCGTAGAAGGCCACGTGCTGGAATGCGTCGACGGGGATGTCGGCGTGCAGCTCGCGGTTGACGACTCGCAGCATGTTGCGGTTGAACTCGGCGGTGATCCCTGCGGCGTCGTTGTAGGCTGCCTCGAGGGTCCCGCGATCCTTGACCAAGTCCACGCCGAGCAGGAAGTGGTCGCTGGCAGCGAGCGCGGCGGCGACGCCGTCCAGCAGGCGGGCGCGCTCGTGCGGCGGGTAGTTGCCGATGGTGGAGCCGAGGAACGCGATGAGGCGACGGCCGCGGCGGGGCAGGTGGCGTAGATCCTCGGTGAAGTCGCCGACGTACCCGTCGAACTCCAGCCAGGGATAGTCGCCGGTGAGCGCGGAGGCGGCTGCGGCGAGCGCGTCGTGGCTGACGTCGAGCGGCGAGTACCGGTAGCCGGTGCTGTGGCGGTGCATCGCTTCGAGCACCATCCGGGTCTTGCGTGATGACCCGGAGCCGAGCTCGACGAGCTCGGCCGGTCGGATCAGGTCGACGAGGGGATCGGCCTGGGCGGCGAGGATCTCCGTCTCGGTTCGGGTGAGGTAGTACTCAGGTAGTCTGGTGATCTCCTCGAATAGCGCCGACCCGCGGGCGTCGTAGAAGTACTTGGGCGGCAGCCGCTTGGGCGTGGCGGTCAGCCCGGCGCGGACGTCCTGGGCGAGCTGCTCGTGCCAGTCGGCCCGCGCGGCGAGCCGGGTCAGGACGGATGCGGCTTGGGCCTGCGAGTCGGTCATCGGGGACCTCCGGGCAGGGGGGTGAGCGTGACGCCCGCTCTGGTGAGCTCGACAACGTGGCGGTCGGGCACTTCGGTCCAGCTGGGACCGTCGTCGAGCGGTTCGGACGCGGCGACCATGCCCGCGTGCTCGGGGTCGGCGCGGGTGAACAGGGTGGGAGAGCGCGTGCCCACGGCCGCCCGGAGCCCGACGAGCCGCTCGCCGTCACAGGCAAGCAGCGTGAGCGTGGCGGCCTGGCCGGCCTGGGCACAGGCCTGCTCGACCTCGCGGACGGCGGCGGCGAGCGCGCCGGCGAGGCCATGGTCGGGCTGCCGGCGGCGGTGGTGCAGGGCGGTGAGGAACAGCACCACCGAGTCGGTCAGCACGCCCGCGGTGGCGAGCAGCTCGTCCGGTAGGCGCTCCAGCAACGCTCGTCCGACCCTGCCTCGGAACCCGCCAACGCGACCGTTGTGGGCCAGGGCCACGCCGTCGTGGACGAAGGGGGCGACGGCGTCGGGGCCGAACGGCAGGCCGGGGGTCGCGGAACGGACCGCGGCGAGCTGCGCGGTCCCGCACAGCCGGGCGGCCAGGGGCAGCAGGTTGGGGTCTGACCAGGGCGGGTGTCCGGTGGCGTAGCGGAGCGGTTCGGCCTCCCCGGCCGGCCACCAGGCCACGCCGGTGCCGTCCACGTTGACGGTGCCCTCGTGCTGCATTCTGGGCTGGTAGGCCTGGAGGGTGAGGGAGTGCGGAGGGTCGCTGAGCAGGACCGCCAGCGGCGCGGCCGCGCCGAGGTAGCCGGCCATGCGGCACATCAGCGCAGGTCCCAGGCGAGCCGCATCCCGGCGAACAGCTGCCGACGCTGGGGGTGGTCCCAGTTGCGGAAGGTGGCGCGGGCGACCCAGCGGGAGGTCGCCCAGGAGGCGCCCCGCAGCACCCGGTGGTCGTCGCCGAAGAAGACCTCGCTGTACTCGGGGTAAGGGAAGCTGGTGTAGCCGGGATAGCCAGTGAACGGCGACGCGGTCCACTCGTAGACGTCGCCGAGGAACTGCTCGACCCTGTAGGCCGACGCGCCGGCCGGGTAGGAGCCGACCGGAGCCGGCCCCCAGGCCACGTGGTCGAGGTTGGCACGCTCGGAGCTTGGTGGGGTCTCGCCCCACGGGTAGGTGCGGCTGCGCCCGGCGGTCGGGTCCCAGGCGGCCGCCTTTTCCCACTCGGCCTCGGTGGGCAGCCGGCCTCCGGCCCAGCGAGCGAACGCCTCGGCCTCGTGGTGGCAGACGTGCTGGACCGGCTCGCGGGGGTCGAGGGGTTGCACATGGTCGAAGCGGCGCACCAGCCACCCGCCCGTCCCGTCGGGCAGCCAGCCCTGCGGGTGGTGTGACCGGTCGCCTGGCGCCAGGCCCAGCCCAGCTCGGTCCAGTACTCCGGGCGGTCGTAGCCGCCGTCAGTGACGAAGGCGGCGAAGCGGCGCACGGTCACCGGGAACCGGTCGATCGCGAACGTCGGCACGTCAACCCGGTGGGCTGGCCGCTCGTTGTCGTAGGCGGCCGTGCGGTCGTCGGTGCCCAGCTGGAACGGGCCGCCGGGGATGACGACCCGGTCGGCGTCGTCAACCGGGCGCGGGACCGGCCGTCGGGGCCGGATGGCCGGCGGGTAGGGGTCGGCGGTGGTGCGCAGGTCGAGGGTCTGCAGCATCGTCTCCTGGTGCTGTGCCTCGTGCTGCACGATCATGCGGTACACGTAGCCGTCGGCCAGCAGCGGCCGGTCGGGATCAAGGGGCACCTGTCGCAGGACGGTGAGCGCGTCGGCGCGCACGTCGGCCAGGTAGGCGAGCGCCTCCCGACGGGGCAGGATCGGCAGCTCCCCGCGGGTCCAGCGAGCAGCGCCACCGGGCCGGCAGGGCGTCGATCGCGCGTAGCTCCAGGAAGCCGCGCGGGCGGACCTCGAGGAACAGGGTGGTGAGGTGGTAGCGGAGGTCGTCGACGCTCGGCCGGCCGTGGCGCGGGTGCCCGTGCCAGAGCCAGTCGCCGAACGTCCAGCCGGGCCAACCAGGCTCCCACGCGGTGCTGGTCCGCCGGACGAGCAGGACGTTGGCGGCCTCGACCTCGTCGAGCGAAGCCGCCGGGCTGGGATGGGGAAGGGTCGAGTGCTCGAGCTGGCCGCCCGGCTCGAACGAGAGCGAGCTCCCGCTGGTCAGCAGGTAGCCGGGGGAGCCGGGGAGGGAGCGTCGGGTGGCGAACGGGGCGGTCGCGAGCTCATCGAGCAGCTGGACCAGCCGGTCGATCGGCACGCGCCTGGTGGCGGAGCCGGCGGCCGGGAGGTCGATGTGGAAGGCTTCGGTCTCGAGCCCGACACGGCCGGGGCTCGATCGGCGAGGTTCAGGAGGCTCGAACGGGAAGCAGACTTCCGCGACGACGTGACGGACGTGATCGAGGCCGCGGAGCGGCTGCGTGGCGGCACCGGTCACGGAGCGTTCCGAGCCAAGGCTTCCAGGATCCGCTTGGGGCGACCTTCGCGCATGACGACCTCCTCTACTTGCCGAGTTGGACGGACCAGTAGGGTACGACCCGCCAGTGACAGCTTTTGGGGCGTGTCCACCTCACCCTCCTGGCCGACCACCAGGACCGGCTACCGCTGGTGACCTCAGCCTCGGTCCTAGGCAGGACCCGTGGGAGCGATCTGGGCGCGTTTGGACTCGATGCAGCGCACGAGCTTCGGCGTAGGAGTCAGCGAAGGACTGGACCCCCTCGCGCTCCAGCTCTGCGGTGATGATCGCGGTCAGACCGCCTGGGAGGGCCGCCGCAGAGGAGGGAAGCCGGGAGGAGAAGGAGCGGGCGATGTGGACGGAGTCGCCTGTCGCAGGGATCGGGCGGGCCAGGCCGCTGGACTATTCGCCGGCGCGGTTTGCCATCCAGCGGACCGCGCAATACGACAGAGCCGCTTCACGACCGATGTGGTGTACTACCCCACGCTGGCCCCCGCCCTGCAGCTGGTGACCTGTGGTGGGCAGCTCGACCCCACCACAGGTCACTACTGGTCGAACATCATCGTCTTCGCCACGATCAAGACCTGACTGTGAATGGGCAGACGGCCGGGTGGTCAGCCGCCGGAGACCGCGAGGATGAAGTCGGTGGCAAGGCCGAGGAGGAAGCCGGCCAGCAGGCCCCACAGGGTGATCTCCCAGGACAGGCGGCGACCGATGGGCAGGATCTCACCGATGACGTACAGCAGCGCACCCGCGGCCAGCGCGAGGCAGCCGACGAACAGGTAGGTGGAGCTGAACGAGGTGCCCACGATCGTGCCGAGGAAGGTCGGCCCGCCGCTGATCAGCCCGGCCAGGCCGAGCCAGCCCCAGGACGCGCGCACGTTGGCGGCGGCCAGCGGGCCGACGATGCCGAAGCCCTCGGTCATGTTGTGCAGCGCGAAGCCGATGATCAGCAAGGCGGCCAGCGCCATCGCGCCGCTGCTGGCGGCCTGGCCGATGGCCAGGCCCTCGGAGAAGTTGTGCAGCCCGATGCCGACGGCGATCGCCATGCCGGTCCGCAGCGCCGCCGACTGGGCCTGCGGCTGGGACAGCCCGGCCTCGGCCACCGACATGGCGCCAGGGCCGATGCTGGTCCGCTCCGGTGGTGGCGGCCGCTTCCACAGACGACCCAGGTAGAACAGCGACAGCAGGCCGACGCCCAGGCCCAGGGTGTAGACCAGGCCGAGCGCGGCGAACAGGCCCCAGGCGGCCTGGCCGTCGGCGGCCTGCTTGAGCGCGTCCTCGACCGGTTCGGTGGCGTGGGCGAGGATCTCAAACAGCAAGAACAGCAGGATGCCGGCGGAGGCGGCGTTGAGGAACGCCTTGGTCTTCAGGCTCGCCACCCGGACTCGGCCCAGCGGCAGGCCAAGGTAGATGGTGAACCCGGCGATCGCGCCGAGAAGGATCGTCTGCGTCGTCGACACCGGGGTGCCTCCAAGGGGAGCTGGTCAGTTAGGCAGGCCTAAGAACCAGCGGACCTTACCGCGCTCTGGCTCCGCCGGCAAGCCCCCAGAGGCGACACAGCCGCGGGGAGCCGGGGGGGGCGCCGGACGTGACCCATCCGCGTAGGGCGGAGCGAGAGCTCCGACGTCGAGTGGATGCGCTCCGAGGCCCGCTCCCAGCACGACACCATCCGCAGTCGTCGTAGGCCACGCCCGAGACTTGACCTGACCGCGCGCTACCTCAGGCGCCGGCGGTCGTGAGGCGCAGCGTCCAACGATCGAGGCTGCCAACGTCTCTGGCCGCCAGGTCACGTACGGTGAGGGCCCAGTCACCAGCGGCGGGCCCGCCTTGCATCGCGAGCAGGCCGGGAGTCGTCGCCCGCGTGAAGCGGGTCCTGAGGTCGTCCTGCCCGCCCCCGGATCGGTCGTGCAGCGTCGCTGATGCACCCGAGGGTGCGGTGAGCTCCAGCCGCAGGTCGCCGACGAAGGAGTGGGAGATCTCGACTTCCACGTCAACGTCCCGCACGATGCCGTCGGCGGCCACCGTCACGGTGCTGCGGATGCCCTGCGGGTCCTGGTCCGGGATCTCCAGCGCCGGCTGCGCGGAGACCTCGACAACGGCCGTGGACGGCTGGTAGGTCAGCTCGACCCCCCACCGGTTGAGGCGACCGGTGTCCCGACGAGCCGTGTCGGTCACGTCGAGCGTCCAGGCGCCCGCCACCTGTTCGCCGGTCAGAGCGGCGAGTGCAGCGTCGGCCCCGGACCGCCACGTCCTGCGGATGTCGTCACCGTCACGACCGGCCCTGTCGTGCAGCACGACGCGACGTCCAGACGGCGCGACGACGGCGACCACCAGATCGCCGATCCAGGGGTGAATGATGTCCACCGAGACGGCGGCCGCGGTCACCGTGCCGAGCTGTGTGAGCGTCAGCTGGCTCTGCACGCCGGCGGGGTCGGCGTCGGGGATGAGCAGCGCGGCGGCCACCTCACCCCCAGCGACCGGTTCCGGCTGTGGAGCCGCGGCTCCGGCCCGGAACCGCATGATCTCGCCGGCGGCGCCGACGTCGGAGATGGTCAGTCCCGAGCCGGAACCGTCCCACAGCCGGCTGGACGGGATCGTGTCGTCGGACAGGACCACCCCGTTCACCGACGCGAAGAGGTCTGTGGCATCACCGGTGTTCCGGTTGTTCTCGAGGTCCAGGTGGCCGTCTGCCTGCAGCAGGGCCGCCTGGTAGTGCCGCGACGCGGTCCCCTCCTCCCACTCGTTGGAGCCAAGCGTGTCGCAGTGCAGCACGGAGAGCCCCGAGTCGGGAAGGTCGCGATCCAAACCCAGCCGGCTTCGGTTCTCGACGATGAAGTACTCGTTTGGCCGACCGGTCGGGTACCGGTACAGGCGTCGGTAGTCCCCCTGATGGATCTCATGGTCGCCAGGACCGCTGAGGTCCACGACTTCGGCCGGCCAGTCCACGACGTCGCGCAGGTAGCCGCAGAGAGCCGCGGGGCTGCGGCCCTGGCCGAGGTGGTTGCCTGAGGACATGACGCAGTACCGGCCGAGGCCCGCGCTGTCTTCGAAGTCGCCGTCCCGTTCGCCGTAGTCGTACAGGTCGGGGAAGCGGCACAGCAGGTGTCCGGTCTCATGGGCGAATGTGCCGATCGACAGCTCGACGGGGGCGCGGCCCATGCTTGTCAGGATGTAGAAGTGCGTTCGGATGCCGCCGGGGAAGGTGATCTCGCGGACCGAGTTGTGCGGCCACAGCTCCCCGACGTATTGGGTGATGCCCGCGTACATGAAGCTGAGCGCGTCGACGATGCCCTCGCCGCGGGAGTCGTACTGCCCCAGGTCGAGTCCGAGCTGGTTGACCGCCAGACCCAAGGCCTCTGGCACGAAGCTTGTCTGGGTGTAGTAGTCGCGCGACTTGCTGAGCCGGACCGGTCCGACGACCGTGTTGGTGTAGTCCAGCAGACTGTTCGAGACGGTCAAGAAGAAGTCGCGGACCGACCCGTTGTTGCCGTTGGTCGTGTAGCCAGGCTCGTTGAGCAGTGCAGTCACGTGATCGGTGGTCACGGTGCTCGTGACGTCGGCGAACTCCACGAGGATGGTGAGACCGCGGACCCGGCCGCGCGTGAACCGGCGTCCGCTGAGCAGCCCGTTGCTCGGCCCGAACGTCTCGGTGAAGGGGGGCCTGGGCGGCGACGGCTGCAGGGCGGAGAAACGAAGGGAGAATCTTCCGTTCCGGACTGTCGGCGCTTCCTTGAGGTGCGTGCGCAGACCCGGGGGGGCTGGCTTGTCGACCGGCACCCCGGTGGACACGAAGCCTCCGTCCACCAGGCTCGCGTAACAGTACAGGCCGAGCTCGACGTCGAATACGACCGTGAATCCGGACGGCGTCTCATACCTCGCGTAGAACTCGTCACCGAAGACCACCAGCGGGACGCCGGGCCCGTTCACCTGCGACAGAATCAGCGTCTCTCCGAAGATCGCGCTCATGCTCCCTCGTCCCCTTGCATGGGTTCATCGGCCCCGTGGAGTCCCCGGCGCACAGGGTTCGACACCAGCCTGCGGCAAGCCAACACCACCCCGCCAAGACGAGCAGTGCCATGCGACACAGACGAAGGTGTCGTACGACACACGGTCCACGCCGGCACGGGCCGGTGGCTGCACCGGGTACCCACGTGAAGCAGCATCACGGACACCCTCAATCAAATCGAGATGATCTCCGGCGGTGATTCGACGCCGACCTCTTGACAGCGTAGTGAGCACACAGCTCGACAAGGGGAGGAGCGATGTTCCGTAGGCACAGGCTCGCAACGGCCGTCGGCGCGGCGGGAGCGGCCACCGTCCTCGCGCACGTGGCACTCGGCCCGGCCGTCATGCCGGTCAGAGGAGCCTTCGCCGGCCTGCTCCTCGTCGCCGCAGCCGGGCTCTACCTCGTCATCGCCCAGCGACTCGAACCCGCCCGCAACGACCGACGGCCGGACCGCCGACAACTGAAGTGAACGACCTCGGCCTCGGCAGCAGTCTGTCTGTCCACGAGGCCGTCATGGGCCGTGGTGCCCGAGGCGAGCGCGGACGTCAGCGCTGGATGTAGGAGGCCAGGCCGCGGATGATGACCTCGAGCCCTAGCTCGAACCGCTCGTCCGGCCCGCCGCTGAACAGTTCGTCCAGTGTCGCGTGCACGTTGGGGAACCGGTCCGCCGGCATGGACTCGAAGTAGCCGCGGAGCATCGCCAGGATCTCGTCGGGTGGGAGGTCCTCGCCGGTCGGCGACGGCAGGACCATCCCCTCCTCGTACGCGGTGGCTCCCAGGTACAGGCCAAGGAGGTCGAAGGCGTACGCGGCGATGCGGTCGGGGACGCCCGCGCCGCGGAGCAGGGCGAGCCCCCACTCGGTCCAGCGGACGAGGTTGGGACCGACGGGGATGCGGCCGAGGGTGAGCCCGGCGACGCCCGGGTGGCGCTGGAAGACCCGCCGGGCCTGGACCATCCACTCCTTGAGCTGCTCCTCCCACCGTGCGGGGTCCGGCGGGGGGACCTGGATCTCGCTGGCCACCCGGTCCACCAGCAGGTTGATGAGCTCGTCCTTGCTGGCGACGTGCCAGTAGAGCGAGGCGGGGCCGGTCCCGAGCTCCTCGGCGACCCGGCGCATGCTGAGCCCGTCGGTCCCCTCGCGCCCCAGGACCCGCAGCGCCGCGTCGACGATGGCCTCCCGGGTGAGCGGGGCTCGGGCTGGGCGCTGGCGCGGGGCGGCCTTCCAGGGCGGCTCAGGGATGGGTCGTTCGGGTTGGGTGCCCATGACGAACATGGTACCAGAGACGAACATCATTCGATAGTAGAACCTTGTTTGACAACGGATCGGTGTTCAGGCATACTCGAACGGTGTTCTACCATCGGAAGAGTGTTCGGCCAGCGAGTCGAATAGACGTGAGGAGGACGGCATGACGAAGGAGACGGGGCTCCGGACGGCGGCGGCGCCGCGCATCTGCAGGTGACCACGGAGTAGCCAGCGCGAAGCGCAGGAAAGGAGACAGGCAGCATAACCCCGACCATCGAGGCCGTGGGCCTCCGCAAGCGGTTCGGCAAGACCGTCGCCCTCGACGGGCTGGACCTGGTCGCCGAGCCGGAGCAGGTCCTCGCCGTGCTCGGCCCCAACGGGGCCGGGAAGACGACCTTCGTCCGCACCGTGGCCACCCTGCTGCGCCCGGACGCGGGCGAGCTGCGCGTCGCCGGCCACGACGTGCGCCGCGAGCCCCAAGCGGTGCGGCGCAGCATCGGCCTGGCCGGCCAGTCCGCCGCGGTGGAGCCGGCCATGACCGGACGGGAGAACCTGGAGCTGGTGGCCCGCCTGTTCGGGCAGGACGCGCGGTCGGCCCGCGCCAACAGCGCCAAGGTGCTCGAGCAGGTCGGGCTGGCCGACGCGGCCGGGCGGCTGGCACGGACCTACTCGGGCGGGATGCGGCGCAAGCTGGACCTCGGCGCGAGCCTGGTCGGTGCGCCGCGGCTGCTGCTGCTCGACGAGCCCACCACCGGGCTGGACCCCCGCAGCCGCATCGAGCTGTGGGACGCCATCCGCGCCCTGGTCGAGCGGGGGACCGACGTCCTGCTCACCACCCAGTACCTGGACGAGGCCGACCACCTGGCCGGCCGCATCGTGATCATCGACCACGGCCGGGTGGTCGCGGCCGGCACGCCCACCGAGCTCAAGCAGCGGGCGGGCCGCAACGTGATCGAGGTCCACGTGCGCGACCGGGCCGACCTGGCCAGGGTGGCCGCGGCCCTTGCCGGCCTGGACCACGGCGGGCCGCAGGTCGAGGACGCCACCCGCCGGGTCAGCGTCAGTGTCGAGGCCGGCACCGGCCGGCTCCGCGACGCCCTGCGGTCGCTGGATGCGGCCGGCGCCGCCGTCGACGACATCGCCCTGCGTCCCCCGACCCTTGACGAGGTCTTCCTGGCGCTGACCGGCCAGCCCCTCGAGCAAGCACCCGACAGCGCCGCCGGCCACACGGCGGCCTGAGGCCTGAGCGAGGAGACCGACGTGGCAACCATCGCACCACCCATCCAACCCTCGGCCACGCTGGGGGCCAGCACGCTCGGCATCGCCAAGCGAGGCCTGCTGAAGTACCTGCGCACCCCCCAGCTGGTGGTCCTCGGCACCATCCAGGGCGCCATGTTCCTGCTGATCTTCCGCTACGTGTTCGGCGGGGCGATCGGGGCTGGCGGCCTGGACTACGTCGACTTCCTCGTGCCCGGGTTCATCACCACCGCCATCCTGTTCTCCGGCATGGGCGCCGCCGCCGGGGTGGCCGAGGACCTCGAGCAGGGGCTCGTCGACCGGCTCCGCTCGCTGCCGATCCCAAGAAGCGCCGTGCTGGCCGGACGGGCGCTGGCCGACACCGCCGTGCTGGTGTGGGGCCTGGCCATCACCACGGCCATCGGCTTCGCCGTCGGCTTCCGCCTCCACGGCTCCCTACTGGACGCGCTGGCCGCGTTCGGGCTGCTGGTGGTGTTCGGGTTCGCGTTCGAGTGGCTGTTCATCACCCTCGGGCTGTTCGCCGGCAGCGCCCAGGCCGCCCAGGGGCTCGCGCTGCTGGTCTTCCCGCTGACGTTCGTGTCCAGTGCCTACGTCCCGGTCGAGTCGATGCCGGGCTGGATGCAGGCTCTCGCAGAGCACCAGCCCATCACGGTGATGGTGGACGCGGTCCGCGTGCTCACCCAGGGCCCGGCCGCGGAGGCCATGCTCGGCCACGGCGCCGGCTTCTACGTCGCCCGGTTGCTGCTGTGGGCCGCGGGCATCGTCGCGGTCTTCGCCCCCCTGGCGGTGGCGCGCTACCGGCGAGGCTGACGCGGCGGCGGCGCTCACCCCTGTCGGGGGACCAGCCCACGGGCCGCCCGGCGGAGCACCTTCACGCCGGGCGGCCGACCTGGACGGCCTCAAGCGAACCAGCCGATGCGGCGGGGGTCGTTGGCCCCTGCGTGCCAGGGACCTTCAGCCGTTTGCGGCCCGTGCCCTCGATCCAGCAGGCTCCCTGCGCGACCCGGCCGCCGCGCGGGTCCTCGATCCAGCAGGCTCCCTGCGCGACCCGGCCGCCCGAAGGCGCGGCTGCGGCCGATGCGCGGGTCCCGTCCGCCTCAACAGGTCACGTGGAGCAGGCCAATCACGGCGCCCTCGGCCTGGTTCCAGGCCGGGATGACCTCGGGCGTCGGCAGCAGCTCCACCTGGCAGCGGTTCCGCGCGAAATAGGCGGTCGCCTCCTCCGACAGCACAACCGTGCCGTACTGCCCCGCACCGATGAGGAGCCTCGCCGCCCCCTTCTGGTAGACGTGCCTGGCCTCGGCCAGCGAGATGATGTGCGAGGTGCCATAGACGGCCTTGGACAGCTTTTTCTTCCGTTTCGCCACCTTGCCGCCGAGCCGGATGAGCACGTCGTGCTCGAAGAGCTTCCCGTCGATGATGACCGAGCCAAACTGGGTCCGGTCGATCCTGGGCTTCATCGTGCACGTCACCACCCTCGCCGGCCCCTTGCGGCAGGCGCGCCGCCCGCTCACCGACGACCCGGGGCCGACCACCACGCGCAGCTGCCAAGCAGCTAGAACCATTGTTCCGGAGGTCGTCGCCGCGGCGGAAGCTGCTGGCCACTGACCGCCCTGAACTGCGTCCTGGTCGGCGTCGAACGACCCCTGCCAACCTACACCTTCGGAGGACGGCCAAGGCGCAGCCGGGCGTTCTACCGCGACACGCTGGGGCTGCCGGTCTACCGCGAGTTCGGCAGTGGACCGGAGCGAGTTCGGCAGTGGACCGGAGGGAGTTCGGCAGTGGACCGGAGCGGGGCACGGTCGGTGGCAGCGCGCAGAAAACGTGCCGTGAGGCCGGTCCGCGGCCCGGACGACCCTCGGCAGTGAGGCCGGCGGCGTGTACGGTTAGCGCGACAGCCGCGTGGCCTCGACGGGAAGGCGTCCGGGTGGCCGCCGCGGGCCTCGCGGCCTGGGAGGTGGCTGCGATGTCGGTGGTGACCGAGCACCTCGAGCAGTTGGGCTGCGCCTTCGAGGTGATCCCCCACCGGCAGGCCTACACGTCCGTCGACGAGGCGCGGGCGCTCGGCATCCACG
>WNGB01016821.1_pt1 | contig 12849 bp, 9 predicted proteins | sample 5400681 | NCBI WGS metagenome assembly WNGB01 (sample SAMN13153367, study PRJNA577476) | soil metagenome | isolation source: 115 cm soil or saprolite under grassland replicate 2 | place: USA:California | collected 2016-06-15 | reverse complement strand
TAAAGGCGGAGCGCTTCCTTGGTCACCGCTTCGGCGTACTTCAGCTCGGGGATTCGACCCGGATCCCACCCGCCATCGGCAAACACCCGGTCGTATTCCTCGCGAATCGAGGCCGCTACCTCGGGGTGCTCGAGCGCGAGCGCCAACGACCAGGTCAATGTCGTGGAGGTGGTCTCGTGCCCCCCGATGAGCAAGACCATCATCTCGTCGCGGAGCTCCTGATCGGTGAGCCCACGCCCCTCCTCGTCGACCGCCTGAATGAGCATCGACATGACGTCGTTGCGGTCCTTGGCGACCTGCCGTCGTTCGGCGATCTCGCGATAGAGCAAGGCGTCGAGCTCGCGGACGCAGCGTGCGATCCGTGCCCAGGGGAGACCTTTCGCGAGAAACCCAGCGCGGTCGAGAACGGGCGCGAGCCGGTTCGACAGAAAATCCCGGAAGCGGTCACCGCTGGCGAGAATCGAGGCAATGGTCACGGTCGGGTTCATGGCCTGGCTCAAAAACTCGACCACCAGGCCGCGCAGGCGCATCTGCTCCTCGCCGGCGGGGACGCCGAAAACGCTCTCCAGGATCACGCGTAGCGTGATCTCTTGCATCGTTTCCTGAACATCCATGACATCGCCGGCGCGAAAACGCCCGATGACGTCGTCGGTGATGACGCGCATCTGCGTACCGTAGGAGGCCATGCGATCGCCGTGCACCGCAGGCATCATCAGCTTGCGTTCGCGCTTGTGGCGGCTGCCGTCGAGCCGCACCAAGGAATGTCGTCCCACCAGAAACTCGATGGGCTCGTTCGCCTCCCCTGCCCACATCGTGTCGCCCGCGTTCGCGAAAATCTCCTTGGCCGCCTCGGGCAACGCGAAGCTCACCATCGGCGGCGTTCCGGGGAGCCGCGTCGTGTACACGTCGCCATAGGTCTTGTGGCAGTCCTCGAGAAAACCGATCGGGTCGCGCGCCCAGCGGACAAGCTGGCGCAAAGGCGACTGTGGCGGACCGGGAGGAAGCGACGGAGCGATTTCCATGGGCTCGACTGTACGGCGAACGACAGGGAATCGCTAATCCCGCGAGTAGATCGGCTTCACCGGCGCTTTCACGACTGGACTGGGCGGTGCTTTCTTCGGCTTCATGCGGGCGCTGGCGAGCGGCGCGTCGGCCGGCTGCAGCTCGGCGTTCACGACCGGGGATTCGCTGGGGATGCCGTCGAGCTTGGAAGGGTCTGCGGACGGGACCGTGGGCGCTGAAACCGTGACCGCGGCGGCCGGTGCCGTCGGCCAGGCCGGCGTGTCGGCCCGAGTACTGGAAACGCCGCGAAGGGACACGAACGCCGCTGCGGCGAGTCCCAAAACGCCGACGGAAACCAAAAGGAAGCGCCCGCCGCCACGTCGCTCCAACCGGTCCTTGGCGAGCGGCATCGTCGCCGCGGAGGCCGCTGGGGTCGTGCGGGACGTGTAATTGGACGTCGAGATCGGCACGTCGTAGATGACGTCCTCGACCGAAGGGAGCGCGCCCCGCGACGCGGGTAGAGCTACCGAAAGCGCTTGCGCCAGCTCGCGTACGGCCTCGGTGGCTTTGGCGAATCGTCCGAGCGGCGAAGCCGCGGTGGCTCGAGCGAACCAGGCGTCGAAACCGGGCGGCAGCGCCACGCCCTGACGACGCGCGCGCACGCTCGGAGCTTCGGTCGGGCCTCTCATGGCGTGCACGGCGAACGCGAAGATGTTTTCGTCGCGGGAAAGCTCTTCATGCCAATAATCGTCGCCGACCAACAGGGTGTAAGCCAGGAGGCCGAGCGCATAGATGTCGGCGGTCGGTGAGACGTATCCGCCGGCCTGGAACTGCTCCGGTGCCATGTAGAGCGGAGTGCCGACGCTGTTGGTGGTGTGCGCCGACGCGGCGCCCGATGAGGCCAGCTTGGCGATTCCGAAGTCGAGCACCTTGATGCGCGGCGGCCCGTCGTCCCGTTCGCAGAGGAAGAGGTTTTCTGGTTTGAGATCGCGATGCACGATGAGCGCGCGATGCGTCTTGTCCAGAGCGAGCGCAGTCTGAAACAGGCAGGTCACGACGTCCGCCGCCGGCAAGCGGCCGACCCGTTTGAGGGTTTTTGCCAGCTCTTCGCCGCGCAAGAGCTCCATGACCAAGAAAGGCATCTGCGTTTCTTCGTCGACGCCGGCATCGAAGATGTCGACGATGTACTGGCTGTCGATCTGCGCGGCCACGCGAGCCTCTCGTTTGAATCGTTCGCGAAACTCGGCGCTGTCCGAGAAATGGCCGTGCATCACCTTGAGGGCGCGGTGCCGCTCGGTTTCGAGGTGGATGACCTCGTAAACCGCTCCCATTCCTCCCGAACCAATGCAGCGAATGACCTGGTATCTTTTTGCGAAGATCTGGCCGTCCGCAAGACTCGTGGACATATCGAACAAGCATGGCACGCGCTCGGCGCTCGCGACAGGCGCAAAAGGTCGAGCGTCGTTGTGCGAACGCCGCCTACAGCTGAGTCATCGAGAGCGTGAAGCTGCATGTGTTGCCGCTCCATCCTTCGACCACGATGTAGTACGTCGTATTCGCAATCCCGCTGAACGTGACGGTTTCGTCCTGCCTCAACATGTTTGTACTCCGGGACGCTGATGTCGGGGTGAGGCAAGTTCCGTTGCAGTTATTGCTGGAAAGGACGAAGAGATCGCAATCGCTGGTCAGGCCCGACAGTCTCACTTGGTACGAGCCCGTTACGGTCGGGGTGAACATCCAAGCGGCTTCAGGACCAGTCTCCTGAAGAGAGTAACAGCTGTAGAACCCGTTGTTGTTGGTGATGTTGGACGCACCCGAGGCAGGATTGTTGGTCGCACTTATGCTCTGGCCGACTCCGATGGCCTTGGTAGGACGGCACCCGCCCGCAGTAGAGCACTGCACGGACATCGAATACGTTTGGGTCGCCGCGCCGTCGACGACGAGATAGTAGTCGCGACCCTGCTGCACAGTGAAGCCGAGCGCTTCCGGGCTCGACGCTGTCGAAGCATCGCCGTAGAGGGCGCACGCGCTCGCGGCGGCGCACTGCGCACCGGTCGTACCGTCGATCTCGAAGATTCCGAGATTACCGCTCAAACCATAGATCTCGACGAAGACGTCCTGGTTCGCGCTGCCGGTGAACCGGTAAGCGTACTCGCTGCCCCCATACGTCGATGTGGTGCAACTATACGAGGCGATGCGCTGGGTGGAACCGGCGGCCATCGTGCCTTGTCCGGTGAGGATCGCGTCGCATCCGACCTGCTTCGCGTCTCCGTCGTCGTCGGCTCCGTTCGAGCAATTCTCCATCCCATTGGCGAGGCATTGGTTGCCGACCTGGTGATAGCCGGAATCACAAGCGGTCACTGCACAAGTGCCGCCGGTGCAACTCGCGGTTCCGTGCGGCTCGCAGGGAGCACAGCTCGACGCGGCACAACCGTAATCCGGATCGGTCACCGAGACGCAGACGCCGCACGCTTTGGTGCCCGGCCCACAATTCGACCCACCATCCGGTGGTGCACCGGCGGCCCCGCCCGACGCGTCGACCGGAACGCCCCCCGTCCCCACGGCTCCTCCGTCGCTGCTCGATCCGCTGCTACCCCCGGTCCCGGACGTTCCTGGCGCGCCACCCGTACTCGTGGTGTTCACCGATGCACCGCCCTGCGTTCCGTTCGTCCCCGCCGAGCCGCCGATTCCGGTGGAAGCGCCGGCATCGGGATCTTCCTCGTAGTCCTTGTCGATGCCGAGGATCGCCGTGCATCCGGCGGGAACAACGATGAGCACGATGCTGAACAACCGGCGCGCAATCGTCACGCTTACCATCCCCTCTGCACGCCCAAAAACATTCCCCCTGCCCCCTCGCTGACCAAGGGCGTCCAGGAGCTCGCGGTCACCGCACCTTTGGCGGAAGGCCGGGTGATGAGCAGCACCGCAAACGTGGCGAGGCCGGCCGCGCCGACCCCGAATCCGATCGTGCTGACGAGCCCCAGCGTCCGCGCGCTGTCCGCCGCCTCCTTACCGGTGGCGTTGCAGAGCGTATCGACGCAGTTCTCTTCGATGGTGCCCTTCTTGGCGAGGACCATGGCACCGGTCACCGAGCCGACGACGACGCCAACTCCACCGATGCCGGCGGCAACGTAGGTCCAGGTTCGACGCGAATCTCCGGCCGTCGATACGTCGGTTCTCGTGCTGACGGTGGGCGACGGGGAACCGGGTTCGGGAGCCGTCGATCGCGGTGCCGCCGCCGTGGTCTCGGTTGGATGCACGCCGAGGTCGATCTCGAGCTCGACCTGTTTCTTTTCGGCTTTCTGGATGGCAATGCGCTGCTCGTGGGCGGGGCCGCCGGGAACTTGCGTCGTCGCGACGTGCTCTCCGGGATTCACCGGCAACGGGATCCCGAGAGCCGGTTGATTGAGGACAAGGCTGTCCCACTTCACGGTCGTGCCGCTCGGCGCAGACTTCGGAAGCGTGAGCGTCACGTAGGGAACCTGCGGCGCGAGCGCAGCTTTCTGTGTCGCGGAGATCTTCTCGCGCCCCCCCTGCGCAGCCTTCTTGGGCGCGGTGAGGCGGGCGAACTGACGCAAATAATCTTCGTAATGCGCGACGGCCGACGCGATCATGCCCCCCTTCGCCTCGCATTCCGCGAGCGTGAAGAGGGTCCCCGGACGCGGATCGAGGCGCTGGCTCTCCTTCAGCGCCGGGCAGGCCGTCTCGTAGCGTCCCGCCTCCATGTCGGCGAGGCCCTTGTTGAACAGCGCTTCGGCGGCCGCGTCCTCTTGAGCCAAGCCCATCGTAGTGATGAGCACGACGCCGAGTCCCAGGCCCACCCCGGCCCACCCCCCTGATCGCATTACCTTCAACCATATCACTGCCACCGGCCCTCGTCTTCCCGCTCGCGCCGCCGGGACGAACTCGCGCAAGTCCCACCTGTCAGCTAAAGTCCGCGGCGATGAGTGCAAACGAGAATTCTTTAGCGACCGATCCGGCCGCTGGCACGCCCGGCAACTTCGTACGTGAGCTGGTCACCGACGACGTGCGCAAAGGTAAGAACGGCGGTCGGGTCATGACGCGGTTTCCGCCCGAACCCAACGGCTACCTGCACATCGGTCACGCCAAATCGATCTGTCTGAATTTCGGAATCGCCGCCGAATTCGGCGGCAAATGCAACCTGCGCTACGACGATACGAATCCGGAAACCGAAGACCCGGAGTACGTCGAATCGATCGAACGCGATGTGAAGTGGCTCGGGTTCGATTGGGAAAACCGCAAGTATTTCGCCTCCGATTATTTCGGTCGACTCTACGACTTCGCGATCCAGCTCATCAAGGAGGGCAAAGCCTACGTCGACGATCGCAGCCTCGAGCAGATCCGAGCCACGCGCGGCGACTATTACCAACCGGGCCAGGACAGTCCGAATCGCAGCCGCTCGGTCCAGGAAAATCTGGATCTTTTCGAGCGCATGCGGCGAGGCGAGTTCGCCGACGGCGCCTGCGTGCTGCGAGCCAATATCGACATGGCATCGAGCGACGTCAAGCTGCGCGACCCGGTGATGTACCGGATCAAGCACATGAGCCACCACCGCACCGGCGACAAGTGGTGCATCTACCCCATGTACGACTGGGCCCACGGGCAGTCCGACGCGATCGAAGGGGTCACCCATTCCGTTTGCACGCTCGAATTCGTGAATCACCGCCCGCTTTACCATTGGTACCTGGACGCGCTCCGGCTGGAGTGCCATCCCGAGCAAATCGAGTTCGCGCGGCTCAACCTTACCTACACCGTGCTGAGCAAGCGCAAGCTGCAAGAGCTGGTCGAAGGCGGTCACGTCGCCGGGTGGGACGATCCGCGGATGCCGACTTTGGCTGGAATGCGGCGCCGAGGTGTCACGCCGCAAGCAATTCGCAACTTCTGCGAACGTATCGGTGTGTCGACGCGCGACAGTCTCGTCGACGTGTCGCTCCTGGAACATGCGGTCCGTGAAGATCTGAACGCGACCTCGCCGCGGGTGATGGCCGTGCTGCGCCCGCTCAGGATCGTGCTCGACAATTTTCCGGAAGACCAAGTCGACGAGCTCGACGCGCCCTACGATCCCGAGAAGCCGGACGGGCCGTCGCGCAAGGTTCCCTTTTCGCGCGAGCTCTACATCGAGCGCGACGACTTCGCCGAGCAGCCGAGCAAGAAATGGTTTCGGCTCGCGCCGGGGCAGGAAGTGCGCCTCCGATACGCCTGCATCATTCGCTGCACCGAGGTCGTGAAGGACGCATCCGGGGACATCGTCGAGCTTCGCTGCACGTGGGATCCGAATTCACGTGGAGGCCAAGCGGCGGACGGACGCCGAATCAAGGGCACGATCCACTGGGTATCGGCACGCCACGCGCTGCCCGCGGAAGCACGCCTCTACGATCGATTGTTCGCCGTCGAAAACCCGCTCAAAGACAAGGACATCGATTTCAAGACCCACCTGAACCCGCATTCACTGGAGGTGCTGAGCGGCTGCCGCGTCGAACCGAGCCTGGCGAGCGCGCGACCGCTCGAGCGGTTTCAATTCGAACGCCTCGGCTACTTCTGCGTCGACGCCGATTCGAGATCCGACGGGCCGGTGTTCAATCGGACGATCACGCTCAAAGATTCGTGGGCGGCGCAGGTGGCCAAGGGACGCTGACAGCCACTTCAGCGGAGGCCGGGGCAGCAGCTTCCCACTAGACACGAATCGCCGGCGACGACGCATTGGCAATAAGGGATGCCGTTGTAGGAGCAGGTGCAGGTGGTGCCGTAGCAGTTCGAGCTCCAGGCATGGCCGGCGTTGTCGCGACATTCCGTCGAGCAGGAGGGCACCCCTCCCCCGCCACTCGTCGTCCCGGTGGTGCCGCCACCCGAGCAAACCGTCGGTTCAGGGGGCGGCGGGATGCTCGAACATTCCGGTGAAATGCCGGCATCCAATGGCGGCGGCCTCGAGTCGACACAGGCTCGGTAGATCGATACGAGCATCTCGCAATCAGGAAAATCGACTTCGCCCATCGGCCCGCACACGATCGGAGCCGTAGCAGCGCAGCTCAAGACGGCGTCGAACTGACTCACGCAACGATCCGAGATCGTGCGTGCCTTTTCGCAACCTGCTTCGCACGCGTCATCGGGGCAGCCCGCTTGCAGGATTCGCTCGCAAACGAATGCGCACGTGGCGCCGGCTTGTCCCCCGGAACCTGCCGATCCGCCGGTGGCGCTTCCACCGGTCGAGGTCGAGCTCGCGGTGCCCGTGCCGGTCGCTCCGCCCGCACCCGTGGTGGTTCCCGCGCTGCCCGATGCACCTTCCTGTCCGGTCTTGCCGCCGCAAGCGATCATCCACATGCACGCAAGAACGATGACGAAGCGTAGGCGAAAGCTCATTCTGCGAGCATAGCTCCTTTTTTCGGCGGAGCGAGTAACCTGCCGACGTGCCCGGCACCGCCATCGCTCGCGCGCCCAGCGCTCGGCCCCCGCTCGGTTTCGTGAGCCTCCTCGCCCTCGGGGTCAATGGAATCATCGGCGTCGGCATCTTCTTCGCGCCGCGTGAGGTGGCCGCGGCCGTGCCGGGCTGGCGCGGCTTGCTCGTGTACTTGTTGGTGACGATCCTCGTCGTTCCGACGGGGCTCGTCTTCGCTCGACTCGGCCGAGCCTTTCCCGAGGATGGAGGTCCGTACCTCTACGCGCGGGCGGCGTTCGGACCGCGCGCGGCATTCGCCGTGGGCTGGACGACGTACGTTTCGGCGCTGTTCAGCACCGCCACCGTTCTCGTGGGATTGGTAGACAGCTCGGCGGCGGCACTCGGCATCGGGTCATCCGCCGGCCGCCTTGCAGCCGCGCTCGCGCTGCTGACGGTGCTCACCTTCGCGCTCTCGCGCGGGCTACGCATCTCGGCGGTCACTTGGTCGGTCGTCACCGTGTTGAAGTCGCTGCCACTCGTCGTGCTGCCCCTTTTCGCGCTGTTCGGGACGCGCGTCGCGCAGCCCGGCAGCGCAGCACCTGCTGCAGCAGAAAGCGCGCTCCTGGCGGCCGCACTTCCAGTGCTGTTCGCGCTTCAAGGATTCGAGGTCGTCCCCTTGCCCGCGGCGCAAGTCCGAAACCCGCATCGAACCGTGCCGCTCGCAACGGTGGGGTCGCTCGTGCTCGTTGCTTGCCTCTACGTCGCGCTGCACGCGACGTGCGTCTTCGCGCTTCCCGATCTGGCGCACGACGATCTTCCGCTCGCGCACGCCGCGGGCGTCCTCGGGGGCCACACGTTCTATGTTCTCGTCGCCACGACGACGACCGTCAGCGCCTTCGGTATCGTCGTGGGGATGCTCGCGATGACGCCCCGCTATCTGGCACCCCTCGGGCGCGAGGATGCGCTCGGCTTCGGGCTGGACCATCAGAGCGAGCGAGCGGTTCCGCTGCGAGCCTTTGTCGTCACCTATCCGCTCCTCGTGGCGATCCTCATGGCCAACGCGGTTTGGGGGTCCATCGGCAACCTGCTCGCGCTCTCGAGCCTCAGCGTGACGCTGCAATACGCCGTCACCGCGGGGGCGCTGTTCGTTCTATCCTCCCGCGGATCGGCGGGTCTCTCGCGTCGGGATCGGTGGGTGGCGCCTCTCGCATTCTTGTCCTGTGGGCTCCTCCTGTTCGGCGCGAGCAGGTTCGAGATTCCCGTCGTGGCGGCGATGGTCGCGCTCGGTTTTCTCGTGCGTGCTCTCCGCCCGCGTACAGCCCGGACGCTGCCGTCCTGAGGGCAGGGTTGGTTTGTGTTACTCGGCGCGGCCTTCGGCCCGCCTGCGTTTGTGTTACTCGGCGCGGCCTTCGGCCCGCCTGCGTTTGTGTTACTCGGCGCGGCCCTCGGCCCGCCTGCGTTTGTGTTACCCGGTACGGCTCAAGGTTCGGCTCACTTGGACGATATAGATGCAGTCATGGGGGTTCGGGTCGTCGTCGTCGATGATTCGCTGGTTTGCCGTTCGACCTTGCGAGAGATCCTCGAGGTCGACCGAGACATCCGCGTGGTCGGAGAGGCGGGCGACGGAAGCCAGGCGCTGCGCGTGATCATGCAGGAGCGGCCGCATCTCGTGACCATGGACCTGAAGATGCCCGGGACCTCCGGATTCGAAGCGATCGAGGAGATCATGGCCAAGATGCCCATCCCGATTCTGGTCGTGACCGGCCATTCGAGAAAGAGCAGCGCGGCAGCCTTCGAAGCGATTCGGCGCGGCGCCCTGCAGCTTGCCGAAAAGCCCATGCTCGGAAGCGGCTCGAGCGCCAGGGAGCTTCGCGCGCAGGTGCGCCTTCTCGCTAGAGTACCCGTGGTCCGACATGTCGCCGGCTCGCGCGACAAACCGCTTCGTCACCCTACGGCTGCGGCCGTCGTACCGCTGCCGCGGGATACTGTGCAGACGTCCGCAGGCCGAGCTCCGCTCCTGGTGGGCGTCGCGGCATCTGCCGGTGGACCGGGCGCAATTGCCGCGCTGCTCGCGCAAATCGGAACGCCTTTCCCGGGGTGCATCGCCGTCGTGCAGCACCTGCCGAAGGGTTTCGCCGGCTCCTTCGTCGAATTCCTGCAGTCACGCACGCATCTGCGGGTGAGCCTCGTGCAAGATTCGGCGGCGCGCGAGGCGGGCACTGTCTTGGTGGCACCCGACGACCGACACCTGGTTTTGGTCGATCGGTATCGGCTGCGGGCGATCGATCGACCTCCGGTCGATGGATTCCGTCCCTCCGCTACCGTGCTGTTCCGCTCGATGGCCGATATTTTGGGCTCCGACGCGGCGGGAGTGATCCTGTCCGGCATGGGTAACGACGGCGCGGACGGCCTCGAGCGCATGCGGCGAAACGGCGCACTCACCATCGCGCAGGATGAAGCAACCGCGGCGGTGTACGGCATGCCCCGCGCGGCGTCGGAGAGAGGCGCGGCCGAGCTCGTACTTCCGCTGGGACAAATTGCCGCGGCCTTGACGCGCAGTCGTTCTGCGCGAAAACAGGAAAGCCACCCTTGATGCGTCGTCTGCCGAAGAGGACGCGCCAAGCACGCTAATCCAAGAATGCAAGCCGTAAGCCCCCTGAATCGGTTGACGAGCCGGCTCGAAGAGTGGACCGGGATCGCGATGGACCGCGCCGGCGTCGCGCAGGCACTCCAAACCTATGTCGAAACGCGCGTACCGGAATTGGGTCTGCCGTCGCACGAAGCCTACGTAGAGCATCTCACCGCGCATCCGGCCGAACTGCGCGAGCTCATCGATATCGTCACCGTTCCGCATTCCTGGTTTTTCCGCGACGGCGAGCAGTGGGATGTCGTTCAGGATCTGCTCGGGCGAGCGGCTCGTGTGCAACCCGTGGTGCGCGTGTGGGTGCCGGGTTGCGCGACGGGTGAGGACGCCTACACGCTGGCCATGATCGCGGCGCGCCACGCCATCGCCGTCGAAATCGTCGCTTCGGACATCAATCGAGCGGCCGTGTCTCGAGCGCGGCGCGGCCTATACAGCCCGTGGGCCGTGCGCGACGTGCCCACCCCTTACCGGAATTACCTGCACCCACGAGGCTCCGATCAGTTCGAAGTCGATGAATCGTTGCGCCAGTCAGTATCGTTTGCGACCCACAACCTGCTCGAGCTGCCGCTCGCCTCCCGCTCGGGTCAGTGGGATCTCGTGTTGTGCCGGAATGTATTCATCTACCTGGTGCGTTCCCACGCCGCTCCCACCCTGAGGCGACTCGGGCACACCCTTCGTCCCGGGGGCTGGCTGGTGCTCGGCGCGAGCGACCTCGTTTACAGTGTTCCGCGCGAATTCATCGCCGACTATGAGCGGGGCCGGCTGGTTTTTCGGCGGGCCGGAGAGGCGATGACCCTTTCGCCGCCGCCTTCACCGCCACAGCGGGTCTTGCGTTCGCCCTTCTCGACGGCGCGCTTGGCGCAAATCGGGCCACGCCAGAGATCTGCGCCAGCGGCTATCGTGCGGCCCTCCGCCGGGCAGGACTTCAGTGCGGTTTCGCTGGTGACCCGAGCCAATCAGCGGCTCGATGCGGGCGAGTGGTCGCACGCCATCGCCCTCTACGAACAGGCCCAACAGCTGGATCCCCTTGCACCGGAGCCCTACTTTTTCGACGGCGTGGCGCATCACAAGGAAGGGCACATCGAGCGCGCGATTCATCGGTTGCGAAGCTCGCTCTTCCTCGACCCCGAGCTGTGGCCGGCCTCGCTCTACTTGGCTCTCTGCTACGAGCGGATGGAGCGCAACGAAGAAGCCGCACTCGAGTACCGGCGTGTGGCTGCAGTCGGACACACACCGCTTCGGCTCCAAAGCCCGAGCTCGCTATCGCATGATCTCGAACACTGGCGCCGAGAAGTCGTCACGTTGGCGCGGCGCAAAGGCCGGCCCGCGATGTAACCCTCTGCGCACAGCGGTCGGGTCCAAAGCCCTGCTCAAGATGGGGCAACCTCCGACGTTAGGGGAGAGGATGGGCCAATCCTCGACGAAATCGGAGCCGCGCACCGTCACCACCGTTCTGGTGATCGATGACAGTAACTTCGTCCTCGAGAGCACTCGTTCCGCGCTCGAGTCGGCCGGTTATCGCGTGATCACCCGCAATCGCCCGTCGGGATCGATCACCGCCATTCTCAACGAGAAGCCTGACATCGTTCTACTCGATCTGAACATGCCCATGCTCTCCGGCGAGGCCATCCTCAAGATCTTGACCAGCGCCCCCAACCCGAATCGGACGATGGTGCTCCTGCACTCTGGCCTTCCCACCGAAGCGTTGCGCGGGAAGGCCTTGAAGACCGGCGCGCACGGTTATGTGCAGAAAACCGACAATTCGGCGGAGTTCCTGCGCCGCGTGGAGTACTGGCTGAAAAGGCAGAAGCAGGTGAGCAGTGCGAAGCTGCGCTTGTCGGCGGAAGTCATGCAAGAGCTGCCCGCCCGCAACGACTTCGCGGTGTCGACACTCCCGCCCCCCCGCGCAGCGACGACGTTGCCGGTGACCACGTCGTCGACTCTGCCACCGCCGCGTGATGCCCGGACATTGCCGGTGGTTTCCCGTCCGGCACCGCCGTTGCAAACTTTACCGAGCTTTTCGACCGTGCACTTCAGAGTCCTGTTCGTCGACGATGACGTATCGATGCTCAAGTCGTATCGGACGACGATCGGTTCTTCGGTCGACGCCGCCTATGTCGCGTCAGGGGAGGAAGCGCTGGCGCTGATGCTGGGCGAGATGCCCCCCGACATCGTGGTCTGCGATGTCCTCATGCCCGCGATGACCGGCGCCGATCTCTATCGCCGCGCCGTTGCCATGGATCCTTCCTGGTCGCGCCGTTTCTTGTTCGTGACCGCCGCCGCCACGATGGCATCGGTCGCCGAGTTTCTCAACGAGGTCGACAGCAAAGTGTTCTTCAAGCCCCTCGCGGGCGAGCGTCTCCTGGAAGGCATCCATAAGCTCCACGGCGTGCTCGAACGCTGACGCTATTCCGGCGCCACCGGTTGATGGCGAGGCGCCTGCATCGTCGTAGGAACCTGCGCGACCTGTCGCATACTGTCGAGCTGAAAACGGCGCACGAGACCGGCCAAGCGGTCGGCTTGCTGCTTCAAATCTTCCGCCGAGGTGCGCGTCTGCGTCGTCGCCGCCACCGCCTGTGCGATGACTTGGGCAATGTCTTTGACGCTCTGCGATACTTGCTCGGTTCCACTGCGCTGTTGCTGCGTCACCAGCGTGATCTGGCGAGCCGCCTCCGTCGTACTCTCCGCCAACTTCTTGCTCTCTTCGGTCGCCATCACGGTCGACGATCCCGAAGCGCGGATGTCGGACACCAGGTTTTTGACGTCCTGGACCGAAGCGGTGACTCTCTCCGCCAAGCGCCGCATCTCC
>WNGB01001000.1_pt1 | contig 12849 bp, 10 predicted proteins | sample 5400681 | NCBI WGS metagenome assembly WNGB01 (sample SAMN13153367, study PRJNA577476) | soil metagenome | isolation source: 115 cm soil or saprolite under grassland replicate 2 | place: USA:California | collected 2016-06-15 | reverse complement strand
CAGCAGCCGGCGGGTGCGTTCGACAGTTTCGGATGGGCTCACGTGTGGCCTCCCATAGGTTGGATCGCGCGCCAGGAGGACCAGGCCGCGCCGGAGAACAATCCGCTCCCGAGCGCCTCGGCCAGCAGGGGCGGCGGTGCGGAGGCCCACGAGGCGAGCGCCTGCAGGCCGTCGAAGAAGACCGGCAGCCCGCCGCCCGCGAGGGCCGCCTCGAACCGGCGGTCCCGCTCGTCCGGGTACGCCAGGCCCGCCAGGACATGGACGTCCGGAAGCTCGGGAAAGGACTCCAGGAGGGCCGGGAGCAGCGGGGCCGCGGCGAGGTCCTCCGCCTTGCCCATGCGGACGAGGGAGTAGCCGAGGAGGGTTCCCGCGATCGGATCGAGCCAATCGCCGTTGCGCAGGTCCGGCGCGTCGAGAGCGTCGAGGACCGCCAGGCAGTCCCCGCGCGCCGCGAGCCTCTCCGCCAGGTCCAGGATCCGCAGGCATGTGGCCGCCCGGGAGACGTCCGGCAAGGCCGCCAGCGGCAGGACGTGCTGCTGGACCTCGATGGCGCCGCCCTCCTCCACGGCCGCCGCCAGGACCGTCTGGTACCCCGGCAGAGCCGTCACCGCGAAGCGCGCCGCAGCAAAATCGGCGAACCGGAGCTCGACGACGAGCGGACCGGTCTCCTCCAGGGCCAGCTGCCACTCCGCCGCCGCGCCGAGGATCTCGGCGTCTCCGAGCGGACGGAGCTCCCCTCGCCCGACGACCGCGAGGCCCTCGCCGCCCGGGCGAAGGACCGCGCAGCGGCACCGGCCGATGAAGCGCCCGGCGTCCAGCCCCACGGCCGGCTCCGCGACGGCCGACCCGGCGAGGACCAGCAGCCCGGCCGCCATGTGCGGGAACGGCGTCAGCGGCAGCGCCCGCCGCAGCCGCGCGAACGAGGCCCGCGCCTTGCGGCCACCGCCGTCAGCGGCCGCTGCCAGGGCGGCGAAGGCGAGCAGGGAGACGAGGCGCGGCCGGGCCATCGCTCCCAGGAGATCGCACGGATAGGCGTAGCCGGTCGCCTCGTTATAGTCGAGCCGCCGCAGCAGGGAGTGGATGTGGTCCGGCCACTCCACCTCGTCGGCTGTCATTTCGAGGACGCCCCGCTCTCCGGCCTCCAGGAGCACCGTCTCGCCTCCGGCCCGCCCCTCGGGCAGATGGAGCTCCGCCTGGAAGAGCCCGGGCGCGAGGCCGGTGAAGCGAGACTCCCGGACTCCCCTCTTCTCGCTCCCCGAGCTTTCGCCCACCGGCTGCTGCATCGCGTCGAGCAGGACCACGCGGGCCGCCGGGTCCGCCGTGCGCAGCACGAGCGACGCCTCGTCCGCGCCGCGCCCCCGCCGGGCCGAGGCGCCGGGGATTCCTCGCGTCGACCGGGTCGCCTCCTCGACCGCCTCGGTGACGCCGAACGCGAGAGGCCCTCCACTCCCCTTCAGCCGGCCCAGGGCGGCCCGCAGATCGTCCTCGTCGAGGCCGGTCACCGGATCGGTCCGCGGAGACGACTCCGGCGCCTGCGGGAGGGACACCTCCGTCAGCTCGAGCGACACCGTCTGGCTGCGGGTCAGATGGACCGGTTTCGTGGACCCCCGGTATCCCCCGGCGTCCCCTTCGAACTTGTAGTGGTTGATCGGCAGCTCGAGAACCTTCGGGCGCTCGGCCGGCGGATCGAAGTCGTGGAGCGGAGCGAACCTCGGCCCGCCCGGCCGGAACTCGAGCACCCGCAGGCGGCAGGAGGGCAGCACGCTCCGCGGGTCGACCAGGATGGAGACCTTGAGCGGCGCGACCTCCGCGGGCTCGAAGGTCGCGAGAACCGGGTCCTGGGGCCGCGGTCCCGGCTTGTACTGCGGCACCTGCACCCGCTGCTGCCAGTCGTGAGGATGGAGGCGCTTGACCTCCTCCCGGATCTGCCCCTCGACGAACTCGGCCAGAGGACGGAAGAGCACCTGGTAGCAGGGGCCGTCGTCCACCCCGCCGGCCGGCGAGGCGACCAGGGCTCCGTGCGCGCCCTGGAGGCTCGCCAGGAGATGCCGCGTCCAGACGCCGAGCCCCCGCTCCTCGGCTTTCTGGCCCGGCGACGTGGCATAGAGCACATATTGATTCGGCCCGTCGTAGACCCGCGTGGACGACCCGCCTCCGGTCAGCAGGCCCGGGAGCAGCCCCTCGGGCATGAAGTCGCGGCAGGCGTCGATGAAGAAGAACTGCTCGCTGAAGACTCCAGCCTTCGCCAGCTCCGGGATGATCATCGAGAGCGGGAGCAGGCGGTTGAAGTGGATCCTCGGGCTCTCGTAGTCGACCGGGATCAGCACCGGCTCCTGGTCGAAGTACCGGATCGGCGCGCTGCACCCATGCCCCGAGAAGTAGAAGAAGAGCCGCCCGCCCTCCGCCGGAGGATGATCCACGATCGAGGTGACCGTCTCGAGGATCGTCGTGTTGTCCGCCGGCCGCGTCTCGGCTCCCGCGAGCTCCGGCGGCAGCTCGACCGCGGGAGCGAGCAGCAACCGCAGGTCTGCGGGCTGGAGCTTGCCGCGCCCCACCAGCCAGCGGGCGAACGACAGCGCGTCGCGCACCGCCCCTTCCAGACGCCACTCCCCCGCGTATGCGTCGATCCCGATGATGACCGCCCGGCTCATGCGCTCCCCTTCAGGCCGCCCAATGGACCTCGAACCGGGACAGGAAGGGATCGTCGCGCAGCATCCAGAGCGCCACGGCCAGGTTGAAGCGGCCATGCATTCCCGCGTAGTGGAGACCGATCACGTCGCCGGTCGCGAGGTCCGCCAGGCAGGAGCCGGAGTTGCCCGCGAGCGTCGAGCAGTCGTGCTGCAGGATTCCCCTCTCGTCGCCGTCCGTGATGACGTGCATGACCGTGCCGGGCTGCAGGCGCTTCACGTAGTAGATGCTCTCGAAGAGACCGTCCATCAGGCTCGGCTCGGGGTTTTTCTCCTCGCGCCCGGGGTAGCCCACCAGGAACGCGCTCTGCGCCTCCCGCACACCGGAGCCGTCCGGCGCCAGGGTCACCGCCGTGGGGAGATCCCGCTGGCCGTCGACCGACCGGCCCGCCACCTTGAGGAGCGCCAGGTCGAAGGCGTCGTGGCAGCCGAGGACCTCCTCGATGGCGAACGTCGTCGCGGCGCCGTCGTCCGCCGGCGCGGACGCACCCTCCGCGGCCAGCTCCTCGCCGAAGTCGATCCGCGCCGCGCGCCCCTCGCGGAGGGTCCAGCGGCCCCCGATCTCCCAGGCGAAGGGCTTGAGCACGTGCCGGTTGGTGAGGACCAGCCCGTCTCCGACCACGAAGCCGGTGCCGGCATAGCTCGGATACTCGAGCGCCGGAACCTCGATCCGGCCCACCCGCGGAAACATCGTCTCGACCTGCGGCCGGCAGCCGTCCAGCACGTCCCACGGCTTCGTCCGCGGCGCCGGGAAGGTTCCGCCGGCGACCGGGATGGCCGGCCGCGCGACCAGCAACGCGAGCAGGGCGGCGCCGGCCTGGGCGCCGTCGTCGAGCCGCGCCAGCGGAAAGCCTGTGCCGCCCAGCCGCCGCAGCTCGTCGATCGCCTTGCGCGCCATGGCGATCAGCATCTCGCGCTCCTCCCGGCGCCGCTCGGCGTCCTCCAGCTTGCCGGTGAACGGATGGAGCGCCCCCGCGATCGCCCGGGTCCGCGCCTCATCGGGGATGACCGCGTCCGGATCGTCCCGGAGCGCGCGGTCCAGATCGTCGAGAGTCTCGGCGTCCAGCCAGCCGGCGGCGTCCTCCGCCAGACTCCGGGTGAGCTCGTCGATCCGGCTCATCGGCCCATCCTCCGCCATGTCCGCTTCACGTCCGCGGCTGCGGGATCTCCAGATGGTATCCGGGGTCGTCGGGCGGCAGGAGGAACTTCGCGACGCGCGGCTCGGCGCGCACCGCCTGCTCGAAGGCCGGCCGGTTCGCCACCGAGCTCGGCGCCACGTCGAAGACGTTGAGCACCTGGGGATCGGAAGCGTGCCGCGAGACGCGCGTGGGGCCGATGCGCACGATCTCCTGCGTCATCAGATCACGGATGGCGTCCGGCGGCTTCCCCGCCGCCTTCGCCTGCCGGTAGACCTCGATGACCTGATCCCCGGCGGCGGCGTAGAGCTTCTTCTGGTGCTCGACGCCGAACTTCTCCAGGTTCTGGAACATCACGCGCGCCTGCTCCGAGGCGTTGCGCGAGGTGCTGGAGATCACGACCCGGCTCAGCCCCGCCTTCTCCAGGATATCGGTCAGCACCTGGCGGGAGAACGGAGTCACCGTCTCGGGTTTGGTGTTGGGGCCGAAAGCGATGTCGGGGCCTGCGCCGGCCGCCTCGGGGAAGGACTCCATGTCGACGTCCGGCGTCAGCTCGGCAGCCCGCTCGAAGGCGTCCAGCACATCGGCGGGAGCCCCGGGCTCGGTGTCCATCTCCTCGCCCTCCTCCCCGAGCAGGATGACGTCCTCGTCTCCCGGGTCCGGGTCGCCGGCCGGCGGCGCCCCCTCGTCGCCGAGAATCATCTCGGGAGTGTGCTCTGGCGTGGTCTTGCGGGACGGCGTCGGCATACGGCCTCCTCGGAGAAGTGCGGGGACAGCTCGGAGCGTATCACCGCGCAGGGCTCAAACGAACAGCTCGCCCGCTGGGAGAAACCGGTGCGGCTGGACAGCCGGGCCCCCGACACCCCTCTCCCGCTCGCGGGAGAGGAGGCCGGAGGGGAGGGTCTAGTCCCCCGTAGCGCTGAAGATCACCTGGCCGCGGATCTCCCCGCCCGGGAAGAGATCGGAGTGGACGTTCGTGTAGACGACGCCGGTGCGCATGGCGCGCAGCACCTCGGAGAGCTCACCCGGTGCGATCCCCTGGGCATTGGCGCCGGCCCCGACGTTTTCGGCGGTGATGGTGCCGCTGATCGTGACGGGGGCCTCCCGGGTCCCGGACGGCGGGCAGGCCTGGGTGCCGGCGGGTCCGTTGCCGAGGTTGGAGCAGAGGAAGATCATGATGCCACCGTTGACGCCGCGCTGGGCGAGGTGAAAGTGGGCCTGCGTCACGGACCCTTTCAAGTTGAAGTAAGTCAGCTGCCAGTGGATCTCGTCGCCCACGATGTCCGCATCGAGGTGTCCACCTCCGGGGGTCGAGAGGGCGGGGACCTCTTCAAAAGCCCGCAGCCGGGCGATGGCCGAGCCGTCCTGGGCCCGGGCGCTGCCCGCGATCACCGGAAGCATGACGAATGCGATGGCGGCTCCAAGGAAGCTCCTTCTTCTCATTCGTAACCTCCTCTCTCCGCGCCAGGCGGAGTGACAATGCGGCTGATTATAGATGGAGCATGTGCTGCGAGGAGCCTCTCCTCCGCTGGTTCCCTCCCCAGGATTCGTTATAGACTCGGTCTCCATTTCGCCCGAGCCGCTCGAGCGGGGACTGAAAGGAGATCGAAGATGGCGCTCTGGAAACCGGATCCGACGTTTTATCCGTCACCCCGTCTGGCGATGCAGGCGCCCCCGGAGGGGATCGCCTGGGTCGCGGCTCTCAATCCGAACCAGGACGGGCGTCCGGATGCGATGACCGTAGTGGACGTGGACCCCGGCTCCCCCACCTATGGGCAGCTGGTCGGACGGGTCGAGATGCCGAACGCCGGCGACGAGCTGCACCACTTCGGCTGGAACGCGTGCAGCTCGGCGCTCTGCCCCTATGCGCCGCATCCGCACATCGAGCGGCGCTACCTCGTGGTTCCGGGCCTGCGCTCGTCCCGCATCCACATCCTCGACGTCAAGCCCGACCCCCGCAAGCCGGAGATCGTCAAGGTCATCGAGCCGGAAGAGGTCTTCGCGCGCACCGGCTACTCGCGGTTCCACACCATCCATTGCGGCCCGGAAGGGATCTACGTCAGCGCGCTCGGCTCCCCCGAGGGCGACGGCCCCGGCGGGATCTTCCTGCTCGACCACTTCTCCTTCGACGTGCTCGGGCGCTGGGAGATGGACCGCGGACCCCAGTATCTCGCCTACGATTTCTGGTGGCATCTGAACCACGACACGATGATCACCAGCGAGTGGGGCACGCCCAACATGATCGAGGGCGGTCTCGTCCCCGAGCTCCTGCTCGGCGGCAAGTACGGCCATCAGATCCACGTCTGGGACCTGCGGCGCCGCCGGCACGTGCAGGCGCTCGACCTGGGTGCGGAGCAGCAGATGGTGCTCGAGCTGCGGGCCGCCCACGACCCGACCAAGGCGTACGGCTTCGTCGGCGTGGTGGTCTCGCTCAAGGACCTCTCGTCCTCCATCTGGCTGTGGCACCGCGAAAACGATCGCAACGGCGGCAAGGACGCCTGGAGCATCCGCAAGGTGATCGAGATCCCGGCCGAGCCGGCCGACCCCGAGCAGCTGCCGCCGCTCCTCCAGGGCTTCAAGGCCGTGCCGCCTCTCGTCAGCGACATCAACCTCTCGCTCGACGACCGCTGGCTCTACGTCTCCTGCTGGGGCACGGGCGAGATGCGGCAATACGACGTCTCCGACCCGTTCAACCCGAAGCTCACCGGCTCGGTGCACCTGGGCGGCATCGTGCGCCGCACGCCGCACCCCAGGAAGCCCGAGGAGGCTCTGAACGGCGGGCCGCAGATGGTCGAGGTGAGCCGCGACGGCCGCCGCATCTACTTCACCAACTCCCTCTACTACAGCTGGGACGAGCAGTTCTATCCGGAAGGAATCCGCAGCTGGATGGTCAAGCTCGACGCCGATCCGGCCGGCGGCCTCAGCGTGGATCCCGCGTTCTTCACGGAGTTCGACGGATACCGCGCCCACCAGGTCCGGCTCGAAGGCGGCGACTGCTCGTCCGACTCCTACTGCTACCCATGAGCGGCCTCTGGCCCTGGCTGACCTTCGCCGGACTGGGGGCCTTCCACGGGATCAACCCGGGGATGGGGTGGTTGTTCGCGGTCGCGCTGGGGATGCAGGAGAAGAGCCGCCGGGCGGTGCTGGCGGCGCTGCCGCCCATCGCCCTGGGGCACATGCTGTCGATCGGAGCGGTCACCGGCCTCCTCTGGCTGGCGCAGGCGAGCGTACCGCAGACGGCTCTCCGCTACGCCGCGGCGGCGATCCTCATCGGCTTCGGACTCTACCGGCTCGTCCGCTCCCACCACCCGGCCTGGGTGGGCATGCGCGTCGGTTTCCGCGACCTGACCCTGTGGTCCTTCCTGATGGCCTCGGCCCACGGAGCGGGGCTCATGCTGGTCCCGGTCCTCCTCGGTTGGCAGAGCCAGGGGTTGCCCGCCGGGCACATGGAGCACATGGGGCACATGGCGCACGCCCAGGCGATGACCCCCGGCCCGCTGCGCTGGCTGGCGGCCGTGGTGGTCCACAGCGCCGCCCACCTGCTGGTCGCCACCCTGATCGCCCTGCTCGTCTACGAAAAGCTCGGCCTGGCGCTGCTCCAGCGCGCATGGTTCAATCTCGACCTGCTCTGGGTGATCGCTCTGGTGGTGAGCGGGGTGGTGATCCTGGTGGTGTGAGGGCGGTCAGCTGCGGTAACCCAAATCCGATCGAAAGAAAGATCTCAGTGGGAAGCGGCATGGACGTCCGGTTTCCCCGAGGCCTGAAGGATCTTCGAGAGCTGCTCCCCCGCCTCCGCAAAATTTCCTTCGAGCCTGATCCAGGGAAGGTGGTTCAGGACCCAGGGGAAGTCTTTCGTCGGCTCGACTTCCACGGGAATCAGGCGGTCCTGGAACCTCTCGGAACCGAGAGCGTACTGAATCTCGCGCTGGACCCAGGGAGACCTTACGCCGTCCGGAGAGATCAGGACGACCATGGCGTCCGACAGGTCCAGAGCCCGCCCGATCTCGAGCGACCAGTTGTCTCCCGGAAGCAGCTGATCCGCGGGATCGAAGACCCGAAACCCCGCGGCATCCAGGTACTCGGAGAGCTTCCTGGCAAACTGCTGGTCACTCTGCGTATAACTGAGGAAGACTCGGATCCCCGGTTCACCGCTCATGTCCGATACTCTATCACCCTTGAAGGCGCGGCTGGTGAGCTATGCTGGGGCGAGCGCAGCGGTGAGTCCCGCATGAGACAGCAGCACGAATTCTCCCACGTTCCCATCATCGATGTCAGCGACCTGGTCCGGGGCACGCCCGGCCGATCGGAGGTCGCCAGGCAGCTCGGCCAGGCCTGCCGGGAGAGCGGTTTCTTCTATGTCGTCGGGCACGGTGTGGACGAAGGCCTGCAGCTCCGGCTGCGCGAGCTCAGCCGCGTGTTCTTCGCCCAGGACGTAGAGGCCAAGATGCGCATCCGCATGGCCCTCGGCGGGCACGCCTGGCGGGGGTACTTCCGCGTCGGCGACGAGCTGACTTCGGGGAAGCCCGACCAGAAGGAAGGCCTGTACTTCGGCACGGAGCTGCCCGCCGATCACCCGCTCGTCCAGGCCGGCACTCCGCTGCACGGTCCCAACCTCTTCCCGGCCGAGCCGGACGGCTTCCGCGAGACCGTCCTGGACTACATGGCCGCCCTGACGCGGCTGGGTCATCGCCTCATGGCCGGCCTGGCCTCGAGCCTGGATCTGGAGGAGTCGTACTTCGCGGACCGCTACACCGGTGAGCCGCTGACCCTCTTCCGTATCTTCAACTACCCGCCCCCGAGCGATCCGACCCTCTGGGGCGTCGGCGAGCACACCGACTACGGTCTGCTGACGATCCTGCTTCAAGATGACGCCGGAGGCCTGGAAGTCCGGTCCAGGTCGCGATGGGTCTCCGCTCCGCCCGTGCCGGGCTCGTTCGTCTGCAACATCGGCGACATGCTGGATCGCATGACCCGCGGGCTGTTCCGCTCCACGCCGCACCGCGTCCGCAACCCGGCCCCGCGCGACCGGCTCTCGTTCCCGTTCTTCTTCGACCCCAACTTCTTCGCGCGGGTGCAGCCGATCGATCTGCCGGGCATGGAGGCTCCCACCGACGACCGGGACGAACGGTGGGACCATGCGAGCGTCCACGCCTTCGAAGGGACCTATGGCGATTATCTCCTCAACAAGGTCGGCAAGGTCTTTCCGGAGCTGCGGAGGGAAACGCTCCAGGAGGGGGCGGAGACGCAAACACCCCCGTATTTCACCACGGTTTGACACGAAACACGGCCGTGTTTATGATGCGGCCGTGTACTTGCCCCGCAGCATCGACGCGATTCTGCTCGAATGGACCCGTGAGGCCGACCGCAAGCCTCTCGTCCTGCGTGGGGCTCGCCAGACCGGCAAGACCGAGGCCGTGCGCCGGCTCGCCGAGCACTTCGACCTCTTTCTCGAGCTCAACCTCGAACGCTTCGAAGACCTGTCGCTGGTGCGTTCCTGCCGCTCGGCCGCCGAGCTCCTCACAGCTCTGGCCGCACGCCACAACCTAGAGCGCTTCCCGCCCCGGACGCTGCTGTTTCTCGACGAGATCCAGGAAAGCCCCGAGGCAGTATCCTGGTTGCGCTTCCTGCGCGAGGACCATCCGCAGCTCTTCGTCGTGGCGGCCGGGTCTCTGCTCGAAGTACGGCTCCAGGAACGGGGATTCTCGTTTCCGGTCGGCCGCGTCACGTTCCGCGTGCTGCGGCCCTTCACGTTCTTCGAGTTCCTCATGGCGATCGAGCGGGCCGTGCTGTCTCGCCACCTCGCCGCAGCGGTCAGCGAAGGCCGGCCGATTCCTCCGGCGCTCCATGAGCAGGCGCTCGATCTGTTGCGTGATTACCTGCTGGTCGGAGGTATGCCCGAGGCGGTGTCCCGCTGGGTCACCGAGCGCAATCCGGCCGCCGTGCGCAGCGTCCACCGCGACCTTGTCCAGGCCCTTGCCGAAGACCTTCAACGCTTCGGCGACCTGCGTGAGGTCGGTTACCTGGAAGCGGCCTTCGAGAACCTTCGCCACCACGTCGGTCTGCGCTTCCGCTACGAGAACTTTGCTCCGGGCTATCGCAGCCAGCTGATGAAGAACGCTCTCGGCAAGCTCGAAGCGGCGCTCCTCATCCACCGTGCCCTACCGACGAGCTCGCTTGCCCTCCCTCTGCGCGAGCGGCCTCGCTCGGCCGCCAAGCTGCTGCCGCTCGACGTCGGACTGGCGCTCCACACCATGGGTTCGGGATTCGAGACGGTGCGCAGCCTGCCCCTCGGCCAGGTCCTCGATGGACGCATCGCCGAGATCTTCGCCGGCCAGCAGCTGCTGGCTGCGGCCCCCGGGTTTCCCGGCGAGCTCTTCTTCTGGGTCAGCGAGTCGTCGCACAGCAACGCCGAGGTCGACTACCTGGTGCCGATCGGAGGCCGGCCGGTCCCCGTCGAGGTCAAATCGGCGGCAGCCGGGTCGCTCAAGTCCCTGCACCAGTTCCTCTGGCGCGCGGGTCTCTCCACCGGCATCCGCCTCCACGCAGGATTGCCGGCCGACGAGCGGCTCGAGGTGCGGATGCCCGAAGGCGAGCTGGCCTACCGCCTCCTCTCGCTACCCCTCTACCTCGCCGAGAAACTGGCGGACCTGGAGCTCGGCGCGGAGGTCCAGTAGTCTCCTCCTGTTGAGCAGGCTCGGCTCACTTCATGGAATGCCCATCCGCCAGACGGGTGAGCTCCACGAACTCCGGATCCTGATGCAGGCTCGCAAACATGGCATCGTCGCGGGCTTCCTGCATCTCCATCGCCCGGACGGCGTCGAAGCGCTCGTACTCGAAGAAATGCCGGCGCAGCAGCTCCATGGCCTTCTTGCGGTCGCCCACCTGCGCCCAGATCGCCGCCAGGTTGTAGCTCGCCTCCAGCACCTCGTGATCGGCGGTGGCGATCTGCGCCGCCTCCTCGTTGTGGCCGGCGGCGGCGAGATAGACCGCGGCGAAGATCCGGTTGTAGCGATCGTCCGGATCGAGCGCAAGCGCCTGGCGCATGAAGCCGGCCGCCTTCTCCGCCTGGTGCTCGGAGAACCAGTAGACGGCCAGGTTGCGGTAGGTGATCGGCAGCGGCCAGGCCGCCAGCGAGCGGTCGAACAGCGCGAGGCCGTCCGCGAAACGGCCGCCGTGGATGGTCATCTTGCCGAGGCCGTGCAGAGCAACGGCGCGGGCGATAGGGTCCGCCGACATGGCGAGCACGCGCTCGAAGGTCGCGCGCGCCATGACCCAGTCGCCGGTCTGGTGCCGGTAGAGCTCGCCCAGGAAACGCAGCGCCGTGGCGTCGGACGGATCGGCTTCGGAGGCATGGCGGTAGAGCCGCTCGGCGTCGGGGTAGCGCGCCGCGATCTCGGCCGCGAGGCCCTGCTTCAGGAGAGCTTCGACCTCCGCGTGGGCGCCGCGCACGTCGGGATCGCCGAGGCCGTCGGGGCCGAGCTCGAGGAGGCTCATCTCGTCGGGCTTCTGGCCCAGCTTCGTCAGGCCCTTGGCAGCCTTCCGGCCGAGGCTCGGAAAGAGGCAGCGCTGATCCCAGACCTGCTTGTAATCGGCGATCGCTCCATCCTTATTGGAGGCCGCCTTCTTCTCCGCACCCTGGACGAGGGCCTTGAGGGCGTCCTCGCGCTCGTCGAGCTTCGCCGAGAGGAGCTTCTCCACCGCGCCAACATCGAGCTTGCCGTCCTTGGCGGCCACCCGGCCGAGGTCGCTGCCGTCGGCGCCGGCGATCACGACCAGCCCGCCGCCGGGGGCTGCCTTGAGCTCTTCGTGGAGCGCCACGTTGTCGGTCGTCACCAGGACCATCCCCACACAGCGGCCACCGGCGAGCGACAGGCTGCGCGAGGTCTGGAGCGGCGAATTCCGCGCCTCGTCGGGCGAGGTGGGGAACCAGTAGACGGTGAGAGGCGCCCGCGGCCGTTCGGCGCCGGGGCCGACGACCTTCCAGGCGACCCGGTAGACCGTGGGCTCGCCTCCGAGCTCGGGCATGACGCCGCCGGTCCCTCCTCCACCGCCACCTCCACAGGTGGCGGAGACCGGCAAGCAGGGAAGCAGCAGACCGAGGGTCGAGGCAAGCGCGAGGCGGCGAAGGCTCATCATGGCGTGGGTCGCTCCGTTTCAGTTCCTGGGAGCGGATGATACGACATCGGGCATGGCGGCAGAGACCCGATCCTCGGCTACCCCACCACCCCCAACAGCTCCGCCACCACCCGCAACTCCCCTTCCTCACCCGCTTCCAGCACGATCGGCTCGTAGCCCTCCCGGTCCGTATCGGGGCGCAGCACGATCCGCGTGTGCTGCCAGGAGCCGTCTTCCCCCTGCGCCTTCTCGCTCGTGTACCTCTTCATGGTGTAGTGACCGCCGGTGTCGGTGTCCTGGATCTCCCGGTGCTGCACCAGGACGACCTTGCCGTGCCGTGTGCCTTGGGGATTCAGCCGGAAGAGGCCCCAGCCGCCGTTCGGGATGACCCGGCTCATCGACTCCCCCACGACCCGGGCCACGAACATCCCGGGCCGCGGCCGGAAATAGTCCGGCAGCTCGGCCCACTCGAACCGCTCTGGATGCTCCAGCTCCTCTCCCTGAAGACCGGCGCTCACCTGCTGCTCGTCGCTGAACCGGCCCGCCGCGACGGCGAGGTCGTAGACCGGGACGGCGTTCTCGAAAGGCTTCAGCTCGTCCAGGGGGACGATCCGGAACGGCTTGTCGGGCGCGGGCTCCGGGGCCGGCTCGGTCTCCACGAAGTAGTCGCCGAGCTTCTCCGCCTGAGCGAGAACGGTATCGGTTGCTTTCTGTGCTTTGTCCGGCGGATATCCATGATCATGGAGGGTCTTCCTGACCGCGAGCCGCAGCCTCGCCCGCACGCTCTCGCGCCGGCTCCAGTCGATCGTCGCGTTCTTGCGGACCTGGCGCGTCAACTCCTGCGCGATCGCCCGCAGGGTCTGGTCTCCCAGCACCGCCACGGCGCTGTCGTTGGTCTCCAGGGCATCGTA
>WNGB01018026.1_pt1 | contig 12850 bp, 11 predicted proteins | sample 5400681 | NCBI WGS metagenome assembly WNGB01 (sample SAMN13153367, study PRJNA577476) | soil metagenome | isolation source: 115 cm soil or saprolite under grassland replicate 2 | place: USA:California | collected 2016-06-15 | reverse complement strand
AGAAGGCGGCAGCGATGCTCGATCACCGCGACCCGCGACAGCTCATCGAAGGCACCGAGGCGAAGGGCGCGTCGGTGCTCGACTACTTCTGCCGGCGCCTCGCCGCCGAATCTGGCAGACAGTGTTGGGGTGTTGTCTGTTTTGATATTCAACTCCTCGTACTCGGCGGGCGGCAAGTCACCGAGTCCTTCGTGCAGCGCTCGGCGTTGTAGAAGCTGATCCATGTGAGCGTCTCGTGCTCCGTGTGTTCGTAGCTGGGGAAGCGGCGCCCGTCGACGAGCTCGCTCTTGAAGGTCGCGACCCACGCCTCGGCCATCGCGTTGTCGTACGCATCGCCGCGCGAGCCGACCGAAGGTGCGGCGCCAAGCTCGTCGAGGCGGTCGGTGTAGGCGAGGCTGGTGTACTGCGAGCCGCGATCGGTGTGGGCGATCAGCCCCGCGTCCGGTCGGCGCAACCCGTTCGCCATCTCGAGCGCGTCCATCGCCAGCTCGGTGCGCAAGTGGGTCGCGAGCTGCCCGCCGACGATCATCCGGCTGTAGCAGTCGAGGATGAAGGCGAGGTAGACGAAGCCGTTCCAGGTGCGGACGTAGGTGATGTCGGCGACCCATTTCTCATTCGGAGCGGTCGCGGTGAAGTCGCGCTGCAAGAGGTCGCGCGCCCCCTCGAGCGCCGCCTCGTCGGCGATCGTCGTCCGCCGCTTCTTGCCGCGGCGCACACCCTCGAGCCCTTCCTGGCGCATCAACCAGGCGACGCGGTCGCGGCCGACGTCGACGCCGCGCCGGCGGAGCTGCTTCCAGGTCTTGCGGACGCCGTAGACGGAGCGGTAGCCCTCGCGAGCAGCGTGGATCTCCGCGATCAGCTGCCGGGTCTTCGAGTGCGCGGCGGGACGGCTTCCGGGACCTACGCGCGTAGTACGTGCTCACCGGCACGCCGATCGCCGCGCAGATCGGCTCGACCCCGAAGGCGTCCCGCCGCTCCTCCACGTAGCAGCTCACCTTCGCCGGGTCGGGCCGAACTCCGTCGCGAAATACACGGACGCGTCCTTCAAGATCGCGTTCGCGCGCTTGAGCTCCGCGTTCTCCTTCCGCAGCCGCTTCAGCTCTTCACGCTCGTCTGTCGTCAGCAGGTCACGCCGGCGGCCGCTGTCCGCCTCCGCCTGGCGCACCCAGACGCGCAGCGACTCATGGTGGACGCCGAGATCACGCGCCACCTGCCGCACCGGCCGGCCCGACTCGAACACCAGCCGCACCGCCCGCTCCCGCAACTCCAACGGATACTTCCTCGAGGCTCCCATCGTCGGAGCATCTCCTTCCCCCAAGGACAGCGCCTGGTTCGGGAGCCTCCAGAAAACTCAGGGTCCTTCACGTTATAGGTAAGGAAGTCTCCAATACGCACTTAGCCGCAGCTCGTCTAGACCTCCCCGAAGCCGCATTCTCAGTTTCGTCGCCAAGGCGTGAGCGTCAACTAAGCACAGGTCCTGGTTGGGCAGCGGGGACCTCCCGATCAGAACGACCATGCCTGAGGAAAGGGACGCTGAAAGCGGATTAGCGCTCGGGAGCCACAGTCTCCCCTCGCGTTCCAGGCGAGACCCCTATCGCGCCAGCCCCGCCGACAAGATCGACGTTTCCTGGCTCGGTTAAACCGCGCGCCACGTGCAAGGGGTGGCTTGGGGTGGCAGCCAAGTCGTCCCTCGACAAGTCGCGCTGAAGCAGCGGCGAGCGCGGCGAGGCATCTCTCGAAGGACTGACGCGGCCGAGGTTGAATCAAGGGTTCAAAAGGCGGCGTCGTTGCCGCAGGCGGCGTCGCCAATCCCTGGTTTCTAATTGGGGGCCGGCGTACAGGAAGCCACGGCTAGGCGCGCGCTGAGCGGGCATACACTCGAAGGAATACCCGCGGGAAAGCGACCCGATATCCGCCCGTAGCTCCGCGAGTACCTCGCGTGGTACGGGGAGGTGTTGGGGAGGATCGAGTCGGGGCGATCGTGGCTCCAGGAGAACAGGAGCGCCTCACAGAAGAGGCGTCAGCCGTGGCTCACCTTCTCGATCTCCTTGATTCCAGAGCGGACGAGCCCGCCAGCTAGAAGCTGGGACGGCGCGCTCCCCTTGAGGGGCATCTCTAAGCGCGGTAGTTTGACGGTTCTGCGGCGATGGCCTGCGGCGTGGACGAAGGGTGAGCCGCCCGGCTGGCTCGCAGGAAAGGAGAGTCATGTTTCGATCGATCCCGAGGCCGTCGCCGGCTCTGGTCATCGCCTGCCTGGCGCTCGTTGTCGCCCTCAGCGGGACGAGCTATGCGGACGTCCTGAACGTCCCATTCAACAGCGTTGGCACTAGCCAGCTGCGGGCGAACGCCGTCGTCTCGTCCAAGGTGAAGAATCGCTCGTTGCTCGCAACCGACTTCAAGGTCGGCCAGCTGGGCGTCAAAGGCTACGAAATCGTCAGCGGGCGGAGCGAGGTCACTGACCAGAACTTCAACTCCGTAGCGATCTCCTGCCCACTCGGAAAGAATGCGGTCGGAGGAGGCGGCGGCACCGCCGGCGGCATCATCGCCGGTGATGGTCCCTACATCGTCGTCAGTCAGCCATTCGACGGTGGCGGCGGCTGGCTGATACAGACGGCGCGCAACACGTCAGGAGGCTCGGTGCTGCTCGGATACGCGATCTGCGTCGATGTGCCCCCTGAGTCGGCGACTCGCTGATGCTGCGCGAGACGAGCGGGCCGTGTCGGCAGACTAGAGCGTCCGTCAGTCCACATAGACCGTGGGGAAGCGGTAGCCGGCCCGCGAGGCAACCCGAACCCGATCCGAAGCTCGACCCGAGGCCGATCCTCCCCCGCGCGCAATGAGCCTCTCTTTCGCGGTCCTCTCGCGGGGCTCAGTTCCGAACCGAAGCATCCGAAGGCGGCTGCGGACGTTCCGGCAACACGGTTGGGCGCGCTGATCTTGCGCCCTTCATGCAGCGTGAAGAGTTACGTCGAGAGGAATCTCAGGAATCGCGCGACCGACCCCGATGCAATGCTCGAGCCCAAGGCCGACCCGGCGGGGTACCTCTCCCGCACGCAATGAGCCTCTCTGGCGTGACCACCGCCCGGCACTAACAAATGAACTCGGACGCGAGCCCAAGCCCGGCACTACCCCTCCTGAGTGTCTCGAACAGAGAATCAGGAACCCAACTACGTTCTCATGCACGAACGGAAAAGTGGTGTGCTTGCACGTCAGCAGCGACTCGAGCATCAGGAGACGACGCGCACGATTGACCAGGGTCGGCCTCGATGCGCACGGGTATCGGTGGTATCGCGTTGGCGGGCTCGAGTACGCACTTCGCCGTGCCGCGGACTGAAGCGGAGAGTAGTCGCGAGCTCGCAATTTGCAACGGCCAGAAGCTCTACCTCTCGCACCATAGGCGGTCGCTTCCCACCGATAGAAGACTTTCCCAACCTCAAGGAGGCCGGCTATCTCGCCAAACGCCGGAGTTCGGTTTCGCCGGAGGGAGGAAGAACCCGCGCGACCACGAATTACGCCCGGTCAGCCCGCGTCAGTTTCGGCTGCCGAGCTTGCCGACGAAGCAGCGCCAGTTCATGGCGCAGTACCAGAATCTCGAGCTCATTCGAGCCACGCGGCCGCCCAAGCAGCCATAGGAGCGCAAGCACATTCCGCACGGCGAGATACGCGAACGACCAGAGCAAGCAGCCCTCCCTCGACCACGACAGCAAGAGCCCCGAACCTAGCCAAGTGGCCCTGCTCGGGGAGGCAGGACGAAGTTTGCGAACCCTACGGGTTCACGTGCTGAAAGACGTTCGCACGGTCGCCGTCGCAGCCGTATGTCTGGTGGGCGTCCTTCTCCTCGGGCCCGCCGCCGGGCGCGGCCCGCGCTCGTACCGCGACGGCTGGCTTCCCGAGTAGCTCAGCGGCTGCGGAAGAACGACGAATAGATCTCCCGCGCCGCCGGCGCGGCAGCCTCGACGCCGAAGCCCCCGTGCTCGATCAAGACGACAACGACGACCCTCGGACTGCGCGCCGGTGCCCAGGAGGCATACCAGGAGTGGTCGCTGCCGAATGGCGTCTGCGCGGTGCCGGTCTTGCCGCTGACCGGCACGCGGAACGAGCTAAAGATCGATGCCGACGTCCCACCCGGAGCGTGCGCTGCGTCATACAGACCTTGCCGAATGGCGTCGACGTCGACGAGATGTAGGCGCCGGCGCGCTCGGAAACGCAGGGGGAGCCGCTTTCCATCGGGCATCCATATCGCGTGTGCGACGTGCGGCCGCACGACCGTGCCGCCGTTTGCAAGCGCCGAGTAAGCCACAGCAAGTTGCAGCGGCGTCACCGCGAGGTACCCCTGTCCGATCGACAGGTTGACGGAGTACCCCTCGTACCAGATCCGCTGGACCGGCTCCCGGAACGTTCGATGCAACCAGGCAGGCGTCGGCACGACGCCGCCGTACTCCCCAGGAAGGTCGATGCCCGTCGGATGGCCGAGGCCGAGCGCCTGCGCCCACCGCTGCATACCGAGCGCGCCGGTCGCCTGCTGGCGCGCATAAAACATCGTTCCGAGGCGGTAGAACCAGGTGTCGCACGAGATCGCGAGCGCTTGGTCGAGATTCAAGCTCGCGTTGATCGCCGGCTCGACGTTGTGAAAGACGATGTTGCCGACCGTGAGCGAGCCGGTGCACGGAATGATTGATCCCGGTGTGATCAACCCGGTCGCGAGCGCGGCCTCGGCGACGAGCGGCTTGAAGGTCGAACCGGTGGGATACAGGCCCTGCGTCGCCCGGTTCAGCAACGGCGTCGCCGGTGCGTGGAGCAGCGCCATTGCATAGCGTGGATCGCGTGCTGCCCGACTCTGGTCGAAGTTCGGAAGGCTCGCGAGCGCGTAGATCGATCCATTCCACGGGTTCATCACCACCGCCGCCCCCGCATCCGCATCGGGATGACCCGCTCGGTGGGCGAACGCGATTCCATCCCGGATCGCGCGCTCGGCGGCGCGCTGAATCCGAGCATCGATTGTCAGCTGCAGTGCACGGACGCCGCGTCGAACAGGGAGATACCTGAGCGGGCCGACGATCTTGCCGCGCGCGTCGACGGGAACGTGCGCAGTGCGCAGGCCGCGGTCGAGGATGCGCTCATAGGTCGCCTCGACGCCCGACTGGCCAACGATCTGTCCGGGGCGCGCGGTGCGGTAGCGGCGAGTGTGCAGCTGGGAAGCGCTCACCTCACCGAGGAGGCCGAGGAACTCGCTACCGAATCCGCCGCGTGGGTACCAGCGCTGAGGAAGGACCGCCGTTCCCACACCGCGCCAGGACGACCCGCGTTCCTCGAGGTAGGACGCCAGCTCCTCGGACGGCCTGGGGATGATGACCGCGGGGGTAAACGGCGTGCGCCGGATACTTCCTCGCATGGCGGCGATCAGCTTCCAGGTCGGTACGTGCGCGAGGCGCCCGAGCTTCTTCAGCCGAAGCAGTCCGAACGCCGAGGGGCGCCAACGGCCATGCCCGTCGACGGTGCCGAGCGTCACAGCGTCGGCCGTGATCACGACACGCCCCGTCGTGCCAACGAGCAATCGGCGGGACCGGTCGCGCACCGGCCCGCGGGCGAGCGGCAGATACACCGTCCGGAACGACTGCACCTGCACGGCGTGCGCGAAGCGCGGGCCCTGGATCACCTCGAGCGACCACAGGCGCGACAGCAGAATCGCGAACAGCGTTGCCACAACAAGGCCGAGCACGCTGACGCGCACGTAGAAGCCGCGCTGGTGGAAGAACTCCCCCTCGACGACGGAGACGGGCTCGAAGTTCGGGCGGCGGCGGACGAGCAGCGGCGGCGTCGAACGCCAATGCCTTCGACGGCGAAACGACACCCACCCCAAGATCTGGCCGCGACCGCGCGTCGACGCTGAACCCGCGGCTCCGCGACTGCGCTGACCCCGGAACATCCGACGCAACCTCTCTCGTGCTTGTCAGTCGAAGCCTAGCTCTTGCCCGCGCTTAGCTTGCGGGGGCGAGGCGATGTCTCTCCCCGACGCTGCGGGGATCGAGGCGGACGCCCAGCCCACGGGCGAGCGCAAGCGCCTGCTCGTACTCCTCTCGGTGAATCCCGCGCGCGATCTCTTCATATTGGCCGTTCTGGCCGACCTTGCCGGAGACGTAGTACTGCGACATGAGGTTCACGTACGTGCCGGTGCCGAGCTCGTCGGCGACGAAGCGGAGGATCGCCTCGGTCTCCTCGAGCAGCCCGGGCATCATCAGATGCCTGACGATCAGGCCGCGCCGCGCCATCCCGCTTCCGTCCAGGACGAGGTCGCTGACCTGGCGGTTCATCTCGAAGATGGCCTCGCGTGCAACGTCCGGGTAGTCGGCGCGCTTCAGGTAGCGGCGCGCCGTCTCGCTTTTCCAGACTTTGAAGTCGGGCATGTAGATGTCGACGATCCCCTCCATCAGGCGGAGGCTGTCGAGCGAGTCGTACGCGCTCGTGTTGTAGACGATCGGCAGCTGGAGGCCGCGGGCGAACGCAAGCGGCAGCGCTTCGAGGATCTGCGGGACGACATGCTCGGGCGTGACCCAGTTGATGTTGTGGCAGCCGATCGCCTGCAGCTCGATCATCATCTCGGCGAGCCGTTCGGCCGTGACGAGCTCGCCCCGCACCTCCCACGAGATGTCGTGGTTCTGGCAGAAGACGCAGCGGAGGTTGCAACCGGAGAAGAAGATCGTCCCCGAGCCGCGGCGGCCGCGGAGACAGTCCTCCTCGCCGAAGTGCGGGAAATAGGAGGCGACCACCGCATGCCGCCCGATCGCGCACAGACCGGCGACATCGGCTCGACGGTCGACCCTGCAGCCCCGCGGGCAGACGACGCAGCGCTCGCCCAGCAGCGCATGCGCCTCGAGCGCCCGGCGCTCGAGCTCGTCGGTCCTCACGGGCACGATCGTAGCTTGGGTAGAAACGAGCGGCATGACCGCGAGCCCGACCGCTCGCTGTTAGCGTCGCCGTGGTGAGCAGGGAGATCGAGCTTCGGCGCCACACGGACGCCGACGAGGACTTCCTCACCGCGGAGGGCGTGGCCGCAGCGCTGGAGATCGGCGCACGCCTCCGGGGCGGCTACGAGCTCGCAGTCTCGACCGGCGCCCAGCGTGCGACGCAGACGCTCGCCTGCTTCCTCGCCGCCCTGGGTCAAAAGGTGCCGAGCGGCGTCGTCGTCGAGCCGGGCCTCCGGTCGCAGGTCGAGGACCGCTGGCGCGCGGCGTACCAGGAGGCGGGAAGCAGTGCCCTCGCCGCACTACGCGAGGCCGATCCTGAGCTTGTCGGGCAGGACTCGGCGCGGCTCGGCGCCGCGCTCCGCCGCGTGCTCGACAGCCTGCCCGACGGCGGCCGCGCCCTTGTCGTCGGCCACAGCCCGACGAACGAGGCCGCGGTTCTCGGTCTCACCGGCGAGATCGTCCCGCCGCTGGCAAAGGGGGCCGGGGTCCGCGTCGTCACCGTCGAAGGCGGCTACGAAGTCGAACCCCTGAAGTAGGAAGCGATGACCTCCTGGTCCCGTTCAAAGAGAAGATGCTCGCCCGACTCCCTCATCACAGCTGCGGCCTACGTCACGGGCTTCCCAGGCGCAGCCCTGCTGTGCCGCAAGCGTGCCGAGGCCAAGCAATACGCCGATCCGGGTCGAGAACGCGCCGGGCCAAGCGCATGGCTCCTCCTTCTCGCCCGAGCCTAGGTCCGACGGATTGACCCGGCGTCATCGCGGTGCAAGAACTCGTTAACGATCCGCCACGTCGCGCTAGTCATGCAGGCCGGCGACCGCCCGCGTAACCGCCGGATCAATGGAGGCCACCGGCGTTTCCCGTCCCACCCACGGCTCGCCTCCGAAGTAGCGCTCGAAGATCTTCTCCGCAGTCCGTGTCGCAAGCGCCTGCGTCGTCAGCGTCGGGTTCGGACCGCCAAGCGCGTTCGCGAGCGCGGAGTTGTCCGCGACAAACAGCCGCTTGACCCAACGGGCCTCAGCATTCGCGTCGAGCACGGAATCTCGGTCGCTGACACCAATGCGCATCGTGCTCTGCATGTGCACCAGCAGCGGCGGCCAGTTCACGCGCACGACCTCCTTGGCACCGGCGGCTCGGAGCAACTCGACAGTTCGACCGACCAGGAACTCCCGGTTTCGGATCGTTCGAGCGGTGCGCTTGGGCAGCTCGATGCGCGAGATCGGGCCGTGTTCGTCGGGCTTCATGGTTGTCGAGAGGGTGACGCGGCTCTCAGCCTGGACGTCGTCGTCGGTGATCACGAATGCGGCGAGCAGGTGGTCGATATCTGTCAAGAAGCGCTTCAGTCGAAGGCCGACCAGCCGGCCCACGGCCTCCGCTCCCTGTGCGCCGCCCTCGAACCCGTTGTCGTAGAAGCCGGCGATTCCCGCGTCGCTTGCCGTCAAGGATTGCGCCTGCAGCCCAGGCGGCAGCCCGATGCTCTCCAGGCCGCCGTAGCCGGGAAAGTCCACTCGGGCCGCCGAAGCCGGCCCCTTGCTCGAGTTCGTGCGCACGGGCAAGCGTCCGATCACGTAGTCGTAGTAATGGTTCGTGAGGCCGCGCCCGACCTGGTCGTTCGGATTCGGAAGCCCGCTGTTCAACCACAGACGCGGCGTTTCGACTGCTCCGGCCGCGAGAACAACGACCTTCCCCTCCTCGGTGACCAGCTCGCCGGTCGCGAGGCCGCGCCAGGTCACCCCCGTCGCGATCGTGGCGCCGCCCTGCGGAGCGGTCTCGATCCGGACCGCGAACGCGTCGGGGACGAGCGTCACCGCCTTGCCGCGAGCCCAACGATCTGCCGTCAGCGCCATCGGCACGTAGCTCGCGTGGGTTGACCGCTTCGCACGCAGATTGACGGGAGAGCGGATCGGCTCGATGCATCCTTGTATGCAGTGGCCGCAGAACGTGCAGCCTTGCGCCTTCGGATAGACGATGCGACGGGGGTCCCCTGTCCGGCCTGCAGTTCCCCTCGGCTGGAGGATCGCGTTCTCCTGTGGCCGGTAGGCGGCACGGGTGATGTCCTTCGACGTAGCCGAACGGGAAGCTATGGTCGCGGTCGTACAGCCGGGCGTCATCCCCCGCGTAATCGGCGAAGACGCCGGGCATCGCGCGTGGCGAGTTGGCGAAGTAGTGAACGGTCGATCCGCCCACGCCCGCTGTTTGCCAGACGTAGCAATTCTGCGGCAGATCGCGAGCCCACGGCGGCTTCGATCGATCGCCCGGGCCGAATCTGAAAATCCCCGTGGCCGGGTTGTTGGCCTCGTTTTCGAAGTGACGCCATTCACGCTCGCTCCGCGCGAAACGCGGGCCGGCCTCTAGCAGGAGGACGTCGAGCCCTCGTTGCGCAAGCTCCTTCGCGACGATGGCTCCGCCTCCGCCCGCGCCGACGACGATGACGTCACGCATTCGGCTGGGCGGCGCCTCGGCCACCGAGATATCCCTTGAACTCGGCATGGCCATCGGCCGTCCCGCCGTATCGCGTGATCGACCAGCCAAGCGGCCGACGGCGAAGACGGCCGCGGCGCCGGTCGAAAACGCCGGCCTCGGAGTAGGCGAGAAAGGCGACGAGATCGGGCAGGTTCCCGAAGAGGAACCGGAACGGACCGGCCTCCGGCCCGCCGAAGCCTTCAATCGTCTGAAAGACTCTCGCCTTCTCCGCGAAAGAGAGATTTGCGAATGCCGAGGTGAACTTCCCGTGCCGGGACGAGCCGCGTACCGTTGTCGCGACCTCGTTCAGGATGGTCGCCGCGGTTGCGGACAGCGGCGGATTGGAGGGCAAAAAGCGGTCGAGCGTTTCGATGACGGCGGACGTGGCACCGGCCTCGATCCCGCCCGCCGTCGCACTGCTCGCGCCCTGCGCAATCGAATAGCGATCGCGTCCGGGCACGACGAATGCAACCAGTCCGTTCATCGTCTCTTCGACGACGCTCGGGCCCGCGGCATACGCGTCCTCGAGCCAGCCGCGGATCCGCAGCGCATCGGGCAGGCCACCCAAGATCGCCCCTCCGGCAAGCAGGGTTGCACGCCCGAGCAGCTCGCGTCGCGAGAGCGTCCTCCTCACAGACCGCTCTTCGGTCACGCTCGCGAGACCTCTGGTGAAGGCGGCTTTCGTCGGATCAACAAGACGTGTTCGCCACCCACGGTGCAGGAGGGTTCTAATCGCGCGCCAACCCCGAAGCAAGAGACAGGGCGCACGGGATCACTGAGGGAGAGGGGTATCAGCAGTGCCCGTTACAGCCGTTTCGCCCACGCCTCGTCAGGCCTGGCGCGCGTCGAGGCGGGAGCCGAACCGAACTGCTTCGACCAAACCAAGACGCCCAGTAGCCGTGTCGACGGTGAAGCCTTCGCAGCCGCAAAGCCAGTAATCGTGATCCCATGCGAGGGCTCGCGGAAACTCGAGGTGGCGAGACATCGGCACTCCTTGCTCCGAGAACTAGGGGTCCCGCTCAGTCGAAGGAGTAGGAGCGCGAAGCTGGTCTGCACGAATGCTGGCGCAGCCAGGAACGACTACTTCTCGCTGTGGCACGCGAAGGGTAGCGTGATCCACAACTGATCGTGTCGACAGCCCTGCGAGACATTGCCCGGCACCACTTCGCCTCGGCCGAGCCCCCGCTGACGTGATTCGTAGGGGCCGAGCCTCGGGCCGGAAGTGCGCAGCCCTGATGGCCGGCCTCAACCGGGCATACGTGAAGCAACTTCCGTGAGCTGGCACGGCTCGTCGGTGCGGTGGCTACGCCGGGTTGTTCGAGGCGTTGCGGTCATCTTTCTCGTCCTCGTCATCACGGTCGGGATCATCACTGTCGTTTTTCCCTCGTGGAGCCGGGCGCAGTTCGACGCGGTCATCGCCCTCGCGATCACGCAGCGGACCCCGGTGATCGCCACGTTCGCGCGGCTGGTGACCGACACGCCTCGGATCGACGAGATTGCCATCGCGGGCCAACAAACGACGATCGCCCGGCCCGGTGGCGGCGATGGCCCGTGGCCGGGGATCGTGTTCGTGAACGGTGCCACGCGGCGGGGCCGCCACCACCCGACGGTGCAGCGGCTGGCACGCGGTCTGGCGCGGGCCGGTTTCCTGGTCGCGGTACCCGATCTGCCCGGGCTGAGGGTCGGTGAGATCACCCCGACGACGATGGAGGCGACGGTTCGCGTCGGGCACGCGGTCGCGAGCCGTGCGGACGTGCGTGGCAGCCGCGTCAGCCTTTACGGCGTCTCAGTCGGCGCGACGCTGTCGCTGCTTGCAGCGGAGAGCCCGGCGCTGGCAGGCCGCGTCCGCGCGGTCGGCGGCGAGGCACCATGGGTTGATCTGAAGAAGGTGATTCGCCTCGCCACGACCGGCTACTACGGTCCAACGCGCTACCGGACTGACCCGTACGTGCAGCTCGCGATCGCCCGGTCGCTCGCCGCGCGTCTGCCGCAAGCGAACGACCGTAAACGATTGCTCTCCCTGCTCGAGACGGTCGCCGACGACGCTCCCCATCCACTGACTCCGCTTCGCAACAAGCTTCGCCTCCGCCCGGCCGGCCGCGCGCTCGTGTCACTGCTGCTCAATACCTCTACGAGCAGATTCGCGCCGCTCTACGCGCGTCTCCCGCTGACGCTGCGCCGCAGCGTCCGACTGCTCTCGCCAATAGTGCGCGCACGTCGACTCGGTGTCCCCGTTGAGCTGGCCTCAGCGCCGCACGATCCGTACTTTCCGCCGGCCGAATCGCGCTCACTCGCGAAACGCTCGAAGCACGTCCGCCTTACAGTTACATCGACACTCGACCACGCGATCCCAGCATTGTCAGTGGGCGACATCGGCGACCTCGCCGCCTTCGACAAGTTCATCGTTCGATTCGTCCACGATGCGCAAGCCCGTTAGACCGGCGCGCTTTCGGTCAAAAATCCTTGATGAGCATGCACCTCAGATGACCTCGATCGACGCGTCTCATGACTCGGAGGTCGCAGGTTCAAGTCCTGCCCCCGCTACTGCCGAAGGCGCCGGAGACGGTGCCTTGGCGTCTCCGGGCGAGGAAGTCGTGCGTGAGAGCTTGATGGTCTGACTAGGCGCGAATGCGCTCGCCGGCAGGGTCGAAGAGTGGCTCGACCGCGACCTCGCCGCCGACCCACTCGCCGAAGATCTCGACCTCGACCGGCCGGCCGGGGGCCGCCTCCGCCGCCGGGACGTACGCGTACGCGATCGACCGCTCGACGGTGTAGCCATAGCCGCCGCTCGTGACCCGGCCGGCGAGCTCGCCGTCGACGCGGACCGGCTCCGACCCGAGCGCCACGGAACGCGCGTCGTCGAGGACCAGGCAGACCAGCCGGCGTGTCGGCTCTGATCGCTGCAGCAGTCCCTCACGGCCGAGGAAAGGGCCTTTGTCGAGCTTCACCGCGAATCCGAGCCCTGCCTCGTAGGGAGTCTCGTCCGGCGTTATGTCGCTGCTCCAGACCCGGTAGCCCTTCTCCAGGCGGAGCGAGTCGATCGCCTTGTACCCGCCGGCAACGAGCCCGTGGCCGCGGCCAGCCTCCGAAAGGACGTCCCACAGACGCAGCCCGAACTCCGTCGCGCAGTAGAGCTCCCAGCCCAGCTCGCCGACGTACGTGACGCGCAGCGCGAGGCAGGGCACGGGGCCGACTGCGAGTTCCCGCGCTCGCATGTACGGGAAGGACATGTCGTCTGTCGCGACCGAGCCGAGGATGTCGCGGGCGGCCGGACCCCAGATACCGAGGCAGGCGTACTTCGACGTCACGTCCTCGACGGTCACCGACCCGTCCTCGGGCGCGTGCGCGCGAATCCAGGCGAGGTCGTGTTGGCCGAAGGCTGTCCCGGTGACGATGCGGAAGCGATCCTCCGCAAGGCGGGTGAC
>WNGB01010479.1_pt1 | contig 12850 bp, 11 predicted proteins | sample 5400681 | NCBI WGS metagenome assembly WNGB01 (sample SAMN13153367, study PRJNA577476) | soil metagenome | isolation source: 115 cm soil or saprolite under grassland replicate 2 | place: USA:California | collected 2016-06-15 | reverse complement strand
TCGCATGGTGCTCTTGCGTGCTCCACACACTCCGTCCTCGGAGTTTTTCTCACAATCTCTCAGGATGACGGGGTGAGGACTTGCGCGCCGCGATGTATGATGCATGCCAGCATGCGCCCCGGCCCCCTGGCCCCCCAGCCCCTCAGGGGGGCGGAAAAAGCGCATCGCCAACACGGGATGGAGGCGTTCGATGAAGGTCGCAACCGTTGGCCTCGTGCTCATCGCCATGACCGCAGCCGCGGACGCGCGCGTGACGCGCATCGAGATCATCAAGCGCGAGCCGTTCGCGGCCGGGCAGAGTTTCGGCGCGACCGGCGCCTACGAGAAGGTCGTCGGCCGCTATCACGGCGCGCTCGATCCGGCGCATCCGCTCAACGCCGGCATCGTCGACCTCGACAAGGCGCCGCGCAACGCGCAGGGGCAGGTCGAATATTCCGCCGACTTCACCATCCTCAAGCCGGTCGACCTCGCCAAGGGCAACGGCGCGATCTTCTACGAGGCCAACAATCGCGGCAACAAGGCCTCGCTCGGGCGCTTCAACAACGGCGCCCGCAGCAACGACCCCTCGACCGCCGAGCACGCCGGCAACGGCTTCCTGATGCGGCAAGGCTTCACCATGGCGTGGAACGGCTGGATGCCGGGCCTGCCCGCCGGCAACGATCTCATGCGCATCGAGATCCCGAATGCGACGGCCGCGGAAAAAATCGAGCAGATGGTCTGGGACGAGCTCCTGTTCAACAACGACAAGACGCTGCAGGCCCGCCTCACCTATCGCGCTGTGTCGACCGACAAGACCAACGCCAAGCTCATCGTGCGCGAGCGCAACGGCGATACGCCTACGACCGTGCCCGACGACCAGTGGGAATTCGTCGACGCGCGCACCATCCGCCTCTTGCCCGAAGGCACGCCGTTCCGCATCGGCATGATCTATCAGCTCGTCTACAAGGCCGCGAACCCGCCGGTGAACGGCATCGGCTTCGCCGCCACCCGCGACTTCATCTCGTTCCTGCGCTACGCCGCGGCCGACGACGCCGGCACCGCCAATCCGGTCGCGGTCGCGGGCCGCCCCGCGCTCACGCGCACGATCGGCCATGGCAATTCGCAGACCGGGCGCTACCTGCGCGACTTCCTCTACTCAGGCTTCAACGAGGACGAATTCAACCGCATCGTGTTCGACGGCGCGCTGCCGAACGTCGCTGCCGGGCGCATTTTCCTCAACTACCGTTTTAGCCAGCCCAACCGCATCGTCCCGGCCGCGCACGGCTTCATGCTGTTTCCCGGCGCGACCTTCCCGTTCGCCTACGAAACCCAGACCGATCCGCTCACCGGCAAGAACGACGGCACCTTCGCGCGCTGCGCGGCGCGCGGCAATTGCCCGAAGATCATCCACACCGTCAGCAGCACCGAGTACTGGCAGGGCGCGCATTCGCTGATCACCACCGATCCGCTCGGCAAGAGCGACAGCACGCCGCCCGACAACGTGCGCATCTATCATTTCGCCGGCACCCAGCATGGCGGCGTCGAAGGCTCGCCCGGCATGCAGGGCGTCTGCGCCATGCCGTCGAACCGCACCGACTACCGGCCGTTCCTGCGCGCCGCGCTCGCCAACCTCGACCGCTGGGTGAAGGACGGCGTGCCGCCGCCGGCCAGCCGGCATCCGCGCATTGCCGACGGCACGCTGGTGGAGACGATCACGCTGCCGGCAGTCCCGGGGCTCGCGCCGACGCCAGGACCGAGCCAGCGCCCGCGTATCGACTTCGGGCCGGACTTCGACAAGGGCATCCTCAGCAAGGCGCTGCCGGTCACGCTCAAGGACTCTTACCGCGTGCTGGTGCCGAAGGTCGACGCCGACGGCAACGAGGTCGCCGGCCTGCGGCTCCCGGACATTACGGTGCCGACCGGCACAGCCGCCGGCTGGAACGTGCGCGCGGCGGAGGCCGGCGCCGCCGGCGAACTGTGCTACCTGCAGGGCTCGTTCGTGCCGTTCGCCAAGACCAAGGCCGAGCGCGAGGCGCGGGAAGACCCACGGCCGTCACTCGAGGAGCGCTATCAGGATCGCGCCGCCTATGCCGAGCGCGTGAAGCAGGCCGCAGCGGCGCTGCAGCGCGACGGCTACCTGCTCGAGGAGGATGTCACGCGCATTGTCGGCCGGGCAGCGTCGGCCACTTGGTAGCGCCGCTCGACCTTGCCCGCCTCACCCGTGGCATAAGCGACGGCGACCGTGCGCAGCTTGCGCGCGCGATCACGCTGATCGAAAGCCGGCGCGCCGACCATCAGAAGCTGGCGCGCCGCCTGGTGCAGGACTTGCTGCCGCACACCGGCGGCGCCGTGCGCGTCGGCATCACCGGCGTGCCGGGCGTCGGCAAGTCGACCACCATCGACGCGCTCGGCATCTATCTGATCGGGCACGGCCGCAAGGTCGCGGTGCTGGCGGTCGATCCGTCGTCGGCCAGGAGCGGCGGCTCGATCCTGGCCGACAAGACCCGCATGCCGCGCCTTGCCGCCGATCCCAACGCGTTCGTACGCCCCTCCCCGGCCTCCGGCACGCTCGGCGGCGTCGCCGCCAAGACGCGCGAGTCGATGCTGCTGTGCGAAGCCGCGGGCTACGACGTGGTGCTGGTGGAGACCATCGGCACCGGCCAGTCGGAGACCGTGGTCGCCGACATGACCGACTTCTTCCTGGTGCTGATGCTGCCGGGCGCCGGCGACGAGCTGCAGGGCCTCAAGAAGGGCGTGATCGAGATCGCCGACATGCTCGCGGTCAACAAGGCCGACGGCGATAACGTCGCGCGCGCCAAGGCCGCCGCGGCCGAGTACCGCGCCGCGCTCCACATCATCGGCGACCACGCGCCGCACTGGTCGCCGCCTGTCGTGACCTATTCGGCGCTGACCGGCGACGGCATCGCCAAGCTCTGGGCCAGCATCCTGGACCACCGCGGGCGCATGAGCGCCGCCGGCGAATTCGACGCGCGCCGGCGCGCGCAGCAGGTCAAGTGGATGTGGGCCATGCTCGACGAGCGCATGATGGCGCGCCTCAAGTCCGATCCGGCGCTGCGCGCCAGGCTGCCGAAGCTCGAGGCCGCGGTCGCCGCCGGCCGCATGTCGCCCGCGGTCGCGGTCGAGGAGATCGCCGATGCACTCGGGTAGTGCGGATTCTTCATCCGTTGAGGCAGCGGGACTCTCTCCCCGTCATCCTGAGGTGCGAGCGGCGCAGGCACTTGCCTGCGCCCGAGCCTCGAAGGATGCGGCCCGGGTTCGCGGCGAGATCGGGGCCGTCGCCCTTCGAGGCCCTCGCTTCGCTCGGGCACCTCAGGGTGACGGGGATGGAGCAGCGCGTTTCGAATCAACTCCATCAGGCTCCCGGCACGCTCGCCGGGTCGATCTTCGACATCGGGATCGCGGCTTCCATCACGATCGCGGCGGCGAGCGGCAAGTCAAGCTGGTCGCGGTTGGTGACCATCTGCCATTGCGCCGCCCAGGCGAGATCATAGGGCCATTCGGCCGGACCGCGTTTCGACACCACGAACTCGTGCTGCACCACCCGCCAGTGCTCGTCGAGCGCCGCGCGCGGAAGCTTCTGCGGCATGTGCGCCGGCGGCAGCCGCGGGATGCCGTAGCGCCGGGTGCCGACCGTGCGCGCCGCATGGCTGACGATCTCGGCGAGGTCGGGCAGCAGCGGACGCGCCGCCTCCGGCACCACGGCCGACACGTAGGCCCAGAGGCTGTAGGGCGGCTCGGTGACGTTCTCGAACAGCATCCAGTTCATCAGGTCGCTGAAGTAGAATTTCTCGCCGCCCTTGCTCATGACCTCGACCAGGATTTTGTTCGGGTCGAGCTTCTGCGGCGCGATGATCGCCTTGCGGATGCAGATCTGGACGGCGAAGCCCGCGAGCGCGCCGATCTCGGTGAGGATAGTCTCCGGATGGATACGGCCGGCCTGCTTGATCTGCTTGGCCATGAGCAGGGCCGCAATGCTCCGACCCAATGCCTCCCGTTCCGGATCGTTCGGCAGCATCGGCCCCGCCCGCGAGGTTCGAATAGACTTTGCAGAAGATTGGTCGCCCCCGACCGCCGGTTGGATTGCGCGCAAGCGAAAATCCGCAGGCGGTGCGCACTTACCGATCCCGGCGGCAGTGCGCGCGCCTATACGGTCCTCAATCTTTGGCGCTTCCTTGATCGGAACGCGGCCAGAATATTTCCTGATTGTTGGCGATCGAACATATGTCGTTCACCATCCTGATCACCGGCTTCGGTCCGTTTCCCGGCGCACCGTTCAATCCGACCGGACCGCTGGTGCAAGCTCTGGGGCGGCGTCGGGCCGGCGTGCGCCGCATCGCGCATGTGTTTTCAACGAGCTACGCGGCCGTCGACCGCGAACTGCCGGCGCTGATCGCGCGCGAACGGCCCGACATCGTGATCATGTTCGGGCTGGCGCAGCGCACGCGGCACCTGCGGATTGAAACCTGCGCGCGCAACCGGTTGTCGCGCCTTCACGTCGACGTGACCGGACGCATGCCGGCGGCGAGCACGATCGCGCCGGCTGGGCCGGCGATGCGGGCGATGCGGGCGCCGGCACGACGGCTGGTCGCGGCCGCGCGCGGCGCCGGCGTGTCGGCGGCGCTCTCGCGCGACGCCGGCAGCTATCTCTGCAACTACCTGTGCTGGCGCGCGAGCGAGGCGGCGCGCAGGCCGCGCGGCCCGCGGCTGGTCACGTTCGTGCACGTGCCCAATGTGCGGCCGGCCGCGCTGATCAAGGCCGGCGAGGCGATCGTCGCCGCGGCACTCTCCTCCATGCGAGTGCACCGTTCATGAAGCGAGCCATTAACCCTGCCGGCAATTGCGCGTGCAGTCCCGCTTCGGCACAGGCGTTCTGGCCCCACATTTGTACGGATTGGGCCGGAGGCCATTCCATGTCTGTCGATCGCCGCCATTTCCTCGCGCTCAGTGCCGCCACCGCCCTGTCCGGCACGGTCGCGTCGATGGCGCATGCCGCGCCGATCTCCGCGCTCGGGCTCGACGCCGCGCAGTTCGGGCTGCGCCCCGGCAGTCCCGACGACCAGAGCCGCGCGCTCCAGCGCGCCGTCGACGAAGCCGCCCGCGCCCAGGCGCCGCTGGCGATCGCGCCCGGCGTCTACCGCGTCGGCAACATCAAACTGCCGGCGGGCGCACAGCTGCGGGGCGTGCGCGGCGCGACGCGTCTCCTGTTCCACGACGGCCCCTCGCTCTTCTCTGCCGAAGGCGCCGATCGCGTCACGCTCACCGGGCTCGTGCTCGACGGCCAGTGGCGGCGCCTGCCCGAGCGGCGCGGCCTCGTCCACCTCGAGAAGGCGCGCGGCCTCAGGATCGTCGACTGCGAGATCGCCAAGGCGGGTGGCAACGCCGTGCACTGCATCGCGGTCGAGGGTCAGGTGACCGACACGACCATCGCCGACACGCTCGAGGTTGCGATCCATTCCTTCGACGCGGACAGGCTCCTGATCGCGCGCAACACCATCCGCGGCGCCGGCAACAACGGAATCCAAGTCTGGCGTGAAAAGCCCGGCGACGACGGCACCATCATCGCCGATAACCGCATCGAGCGCATCGACAACCGCTCCGGCGGTTCCGGCCAGTATGGTAACGCGATCAACGTCTTCCGCGCCGGCAACGTGATCGTGCGCGGCAACCGCATCGACAACTGCGCGTTCACGGCGGTGCGCGGCAACGCTGCCTCCAACATCCACGTCGAAGGCAACGCCATCACCAATACGCGCGAGGTCGCGATCTATTCCGAGTTTGGTTTCGAGGGCGCGCTGATCGCCACCAACACCATCGACGGCGCCGCGATCGGCGTCTCGGTGACGAACTTCAACGAGGGCGGCCGCCTCGCGGTGATCCAGGGCAACATCGTGCGCAACCTGTTTCCGAAGCGGCCGGCCGGCACCGACCCCGGCGACGGCGCCGGCATCGGGATCGCGGCCGAGGCCGACACCGCCATCACCGGCAACGTGATCGAGGCGGCGCCGTTCGCCGGCATCGTGCTCGGGTTCGGGCACCACCTGCGCGACGTCGCTGCGACCGGCAACGTGGTGCGGCGCGCGGACATCGGCGTCGCGGTCTCGGTGTCGACCGGCGCCGGCAATGCGCTGATCGCCAACAACATGCTCTCCGACGTGGTGCGCGGTGCGATCGTCGGCATGGACCGCAACCGGATCGTGACCGGCGACCTGATGCGCGGCGGGGCTGAGAAATACGCGAACCTGACGATCAGCGGGAACCGGGTGCGCTAGTGCGCAGCCACGAGCGCCTCGGTCGGCCGCAGCGACCCGACCGTGATGCCGTTCCAGTTGCGCAGCGTGGGCCGCACGAACCGTTCGAGCGCAGCGCGCTCGGCCTCGCCCAGCGCACAGAAGCGCGTGATCAGCACCGCCGTCACCACCTCGGCGGCGCGGGCGCCGCCGTCGTCGCATTTCACCGCGAAGCCGAAACCGGCCTGCGGGAACATCCCGCAGTAGACGCCTTCGGCGCCGACTTTGACGAAGGCGCGGGCACCGAGGAGCTGCATGACCTCGGTGCAGAAGCGCCCGGTCCCGGCGACGTGCCACGGATACGCCGCGCAGGCAGCGCGCAGCCGCGCCGCCGCCTTGGCGCGTTCCGGCGCGAGACCTACTCCGCTGCCGACCCGCGCGAAGGCGAGCGCGAGGTTCTTGAGCGGCACCGCCCAGGTCGGCACCGAGCAGCCGTCGACGCCGCGGCGTTCATCCGCAAGCGCAAAGCCGCTGATGCTCTCGATCGTGGCCTTGACCGCGCGCTGCACCGGATGATCGGGCTCGACATAGCTGCGCGGGTCGGCCTCGAGCGCGCAGGCGAGGCAGAGGAAGCCCGCGTGCTTGCCCGAGCAGTTGTTGTGCAGGGCCGTCGGCACCGCGCCGGCGCGATAGAGCGCCGCCGCCGAGGGCTGATGGATCGGCGGATGCGCCCCGCAACGCAGGGCGGTGACGTCGAGGCCGGCACGCGCGAGCACAGCCTGCGCGCTCGCCACATGGTCCGGCTCGCCGTTGTGGGAGGCGCAGGCAAGCGCCAATTGCGCGTCGGTCAGTGCGAAACGGTCGGCGGCGCCCGTCTCCAACAGGGGAAGCGCCTGCAGCACCTTCACGGCCGAGCGCGGGAACACCGGCCGGTCGACGTCGCCCAGCGCAAGCATGGCACCGCCGTCCGCGTCCACGACCGCCACGGCGCCGCGGTGGCGGCTCTCGACGACGCCGCCGCGCAGGACTTCGACCAGGATGGGATTGCTCATGGCTGCTCAGGCCGGCGGACGACAAGCCTTCTTTAGCATTGCCATCTATTAATGTGCGACAAGATCGCGCTGCCATTTGCGCGATGGCGCGCGAGTCGCCATATTCCCGTCCCGAACCCACAATTCATTCCGTCCATGCGCCGACCCGTCAGAAAAGTGCTCACCGGACTTCTTGCCCTGTTTCTGTTTCCGCTGGCCGTCCACGCCGCGCTCCATGCCGCGAAGGACTATCCGACCAATTTCCGCGACGCCAACTGGTCGAGCGTCGGCATGCTGCCGCCGGCCACGGCCGACAGGGACGCGCGGCTGTTGATCTTCACCGGCCGCACCGGGCGCTGGAAGGGCATTTTCTCGGTCCACAGCTGGGTCGTGGTCAAGCCGCAAGGCGCCACCACCTGGAGCCGCTACGACGTGGTCGGCTGGGGCCAGCCGGTGCGCATGAACGGCTGGGCGCCCGACAGCCGTTGGTTCGGCGACACGCCGCGCGTGCTCGTGGACGTGCGCGGGGCGCAGGCGACCGCGCTGATCCCGAAGGTCAGGGCGGCGATCGACGAGTACCGCTACAGCAATTTCGGCGACTATCGGATCTGGCCCGGCCCCAACAGCAACACGTTCGTCGCGACCGTGCTGCGGGCGGTGCCCGAACTCGGTGTCACGCTGCCGCCGAACGCGGTCGGCAAGGACTTTCGCCCCCTGCCCTATGCCGGGTTGACCGACAGCGGCACCGGCCTCGAGGCCTCGCTCTGGGGCCTGCTCGGCATCAAGACCGGCTGGATCGAGGGCGTCGAGCTCAACTTTCTGGGCCTCGTCGCCGGCCTCGATATCCGCCATCCGGCCGTGAAGCTGCCCGGCTTCGGCCGCCTCGGCCTGCCCGACGGGTCGGCGATCGCGGCGCCGGCGCGAGTGCGGTGACGCCGACCGCGCCAGGGGCCCGGCGGTATTGGGCTGCCGGAATAGGATGACGGGCCGCGCGGGCCTGTGCCATCCTCGGGCGCCATGCGCCTCTCCATCATCATCCCGGTGCTCGATGAGGGCGAACGGATCGCCGCGACGCTCGATCCGCTCGCCGACCTGCGCTCGCTCGGCGTCGAGGTGATCGTAGCCGACGGCGGCAGCCGCGACGCGACCGTGCAGCGGGCGCGGCTGCGGTCCGACCGCGTGGTGGCGGCACCGCGCGGGCGCGCCACGCAGATGAACGCGGGCGCTGAGAAGGCCACCGGCGATGTGCTGTTGTTCCTCGACGCCGATACCCGGCTACCGCCAGCCGCCGAACACCTGATCCTCGATGGGCTGGCGCGCTCGGGCCGGACCTGGGGCTGCTTCAAGGTCGGATACGAGGGCGGCAACGTGCTGCTCTGGTTGGTTTCTGCGCTGATGAACCTGCGCACCCTGATCACTGGCGCCGCCAGCGGCGATCAGGCAATCTTCGCCAAGCAGGACGTCTTCACGGCGGTGGGTGGCTTCCCGGTGATCCCGCTGATGGAGAACGTCGCGCTGAGCAAGCGCCTCAAGGGACGCCCGCTCCGCCTGCGCGAGCGCGTCACCGCTTCGCGCCGACGCTGGCACGCACTCGGCGTCCTGCCGACGATCTGGCTGATGCTGCGGCTGCGCTTTGCCTATGCGTTCGGCACCGATCCGGCCGTGCTCGCCGAGCGCTATCGGGCGGCTTGCAATCCAGCACCGGCCGATCCTGCGCCCAAACTGGTTCAATAGATCAGCTCAAGCGAGCCTGATCAACGCGAGGCCAGCGACGATCAGCAGCGCTGCGGCGACCCGGTTCCCGCGCAACGGCTCCTTCAGCACGACGACCGCGATCAGCGCGCCGAACAGCACGCTGGTCTCCCGCAGCGCCGCGACGATCGCGATCGGCGCCACCGTCATCGCCCAGATCGCGATGCCGTAGGAGCCGAGCTGCAGCGCGCCGCCGCCAAGCCCGGTGCCCCAGAGCCGCGCGGCATCCACGAGCGCCGCGCGTCCGCTGCGCGCCAGGGCATAGAGCGCCATCACCGAGCCGATGCCGACGAACAGCGCGACCGAATAGGCATTGGCGTTGCCGGCCTGGCGGGCACCCACGCCGTCGACCACCGAGTAGGCGCAGATCGTCACCGCCGTGAACAAGGCAAAGCCTACCGCCCTGCGGTCGAGCTTCGCCAAATCACGACCGCCGCGCAGCGACAGGAGCAGCACGCCGGCGACCACGAGCGCGATGCCGAGCCAGCCGCCAAGGCCGAGGCGCTCCTCGATGAAGGTCGTCGTGATCGCCGCGGTCATCAGCGGCGCCGAGCCGCGCGCGATTGGATAGACTTGGCTCATATCGCCCCAGCGGTAGCTTTCGACGAGCGACCCGAAATAGAACAGATGGATCACCACCGACGCAATCACCCAGGGCCACGCCGCCGGCGCCGGCAACCCAACGACAGGGACGAACACCAGCGACACGGCGGCGGCGCCGATCGAGATCGCAACGGTCGTCGCCAGCGGATCGAGCCCGCGCTTGATGGTGGCGTTCCAGGCCGCATGGCAAGCGGCGGCGAACAGCACGGCGGCAAAGACGAAGGAGTCCATCGGCGTTCTTGTTCCACCTCTCTTAAGTGGGGGTCAGAACGGATAGTCCTGTTTCCCGCTCGCGACCGTGATCCAGCGCAGGTCGGTAAACGCATCAATTCCGGCCTTGCCGCCGAAGCGGCCGTAGCCCGACGCCTTGACGCCGCCGAACGGCATCTGCGCCTCGTCCGCCACCGTGGACGAGTTGACATGGCAGATACCCGACTCGATGCGCATCGCCACCGCAAGCGCGCGCGCCGTGTCGCGGCCGAACACCGCCGCCGCCAGCCCATAGTCGGTGTCATTGGCGATACGGACCGCGTCATCGATGTCGTTCGCGCGCAGCACGATCGCGATCGGGCCGAACGTCTCCTCGGCATAGATGCGCATCGACGGGGTCACGCTATCGAGGATGGTCGCGGCCATCACGGTGCCGTCGACCTTGCCGCCGGCGACGAGCCGTGCCCCCTTCGCCAGCGCATCGTCGATGAGCGAGCGCACGCGATGCACCGCTTCCAAATTGACCAGCGAGCCCAGCACCACGTCGCCGTCGCGCGGATCGCCGGCCGGCAGCGCGCGCGCCTTGGCGGCGAAGTTGTGCAGGAATTCGTCGGCCACCGCCGCATCGACCACGATGCGCTCGGTCGACATGCAGACCTGGCCCTGATTGACGAAGGCGCCGTAGACGGCTGCCCGCACCGCCTCGTCGATATCGGCATCGTCGAGCACGATCAGCGGCGCCTTGCCGCCGAGCTCGAGCAGGATCGGCTTGAGGTAGCGAGCCGCGGTCTCCGCCACCAGCCGACCGACGCGGGTCGAGCCGGTGAAGCTGATGCGGCGCACGGCCGGGTGCGAGATCAGGGTCTCGACCACTTTGCCGGCGTCCTCGGGCGCATGGGTGACCACATTGACCACGCCGTGCGGCAGGCCGGCATCGCGTAACGCGGTTCCGATCAGGCGATGGGTCGCCGGCGAAAGCTCGGATGCCTTGAGGATGACGGTGTTGCCGCAGGCCAGCGGCATCGCGATCGCGCGAACGCCGAGGATGACCGGCGCGTTCCAGGGCGCAATGCCAAGCACAACGCCGGCCGGCTGGCGCATCGCCATGGCGGTTACGCCCGGCCGGTCGGACGGGATCACCTCGCCAACGACCTGCGTGGTCATGGCGGCGGCTTCGCGCAGCATCGCGGCGGCGACGCGGACGTTGAACTCGCACCACGCCGGCGTCGACCCGATCTCGGCGATCATCGCCTCGGCGAAATCCTCGGCGCGCGATTCCACCACATCGGCGGCGGCGAGGAGCTTTGCCCGGCGTTCGCTGGGGCCGAGCGCCGACCACGACGGGAACGCGCGCGCGGCCGCCTCGGCGGCGGCGATGGCGTCCGGGATGGTGGCAGCGGCGGCTTCGGTCGCGACGTTGCCGGTCAGCGGATCGACGCGCTGGAAGGTGCGCCCGTCGGCCGCCGCCAATTCGCGGTCGCCGATCATCAGACTGACGCGCAGCATGATCCAGTCTCCCCAGTCCTCGCGCCGCACGTCATCCAAGCACGCGTCGCGATCCTCCTCGCGGCGCGGGCTAGTGGCCCGATTCCGAAGTTCGCCAGCACTCGCGGCACATTCTTAGGCGAACTTCGGAATCAAGGGCCACTAGCAACTTTATGATTCTAGTGCCCCTTTGAACCCGAAGTTCGCGGTCGAACTCGCGGCACTGGCGCGCGAACTTCGGGTTCGGGGCACTAGTTGGTCAATCCTTGTAGCTCGCGCCCGGCCACATCTTCGGCGCGGCGCGCAGATACTGCTTGGGGCGCGCGACGTCGGCGCCGAGCGCCGCGGCGGCGTGCCAACCCCAGTGCGGGTCGTCGAGGAAGGCGCGCGCCAGCGCCACCATGTCGGCCTTGCCTTCAGCGACGATCGCCTCGGCCTGCTTGGGCGTGGCGATCAGCCCGACCGTGCGGGTCGCAATGCCGACCTCGCGCTTGACCTTCTCGGCAAACGGCACGTTGAAGCCCGGCGTCGGGGCGCGCTGCGCCTCGGCCGTGATCGCACCGGAAGAGACATCGACATAGTCGAGGCCCGCGGCCTTGAGCGCCTTGGCGAACACGACCGCATCGTCGGGCGTGAGCCCGCCCTCCACCCAGTCGGTGCCTGTGATGCGCGCGCCGAGCGGGATGCCCTTCGGCACCTCGGCGCGCACCGCGCGCGCGAGCTCGAGCGGGAAGCGCATGCGGCCTTCAAGCGCGCCGCCGTATTCGTCGTTGCGCCGGTTCGACAGCGGCGAGACGAAGCTGTGGATCAGGTAGCCGTGCGCCATGTGCAGCTCAATGGCGTCGAAGCCGATGCGCACGGCGCGCTTGGCGGCCGTCGCGAAGGCCGCGCACACGCGCGCGATGTCCTCATGCGTCATCGCGCGCGGCGGCGCCCAGTCGGCGCCGAATGGAATCGCCGACGGCGCGATCGTCTGCCAGGGATCGGGCGCGGCGGTGCCCTGGGCCCTGCCCTCCCACGGCATGCGCGCCGAGCCCTTGCGGCCGGCATGCGCCAGCTGCACGCCGATCTTGGCGGTGCCGATGCGATGGCAGTGGGCGACCACGCGCGCGAGCGCGCCCTCGCAGGCGTCGGAATAGAGCCCGAGGCAGCCGTGGCTGATGCGGCCCCGCCGCTCGACGTCGGTCATCTCGGCGATGACGAGGCCGGCGCCGGAATTGGCCAGCATGCCGAGATGGGTGACGTGCCAGTCGGAGGCGACGCCGTCATTGGCGCTGTACTGGCACATGGGCGAGACCACGATCCGGTTCGCGAGCTCGAGATCGGCGAGCCGGATTGGCGAGAACAAGGCACTCATACTAGTGTCCTGATTCCGAAGTTCGCAAGCACTCGCGGCACACTCTCATGCGAGCTTCGGAATCAAGGGACACTAGCAACTCTATGATTCTAGTGCCCCTTTTGAACCCGAAGTTCGCGATCGGACTCGCGGCACTGGCGCGCGAACTTCGGGTTCGGGGCGCTAGTGGCGGGATTGGCGTTGCG
>WNGB01010477.1_pt1 | contig 12854 bp, 14 predicted proteins | sample 5400681 | NCBI WGS metagenome assembly WNGB01 (sample SAMN13153367, study PRJNA577476) | soil metagenome | isolation source: 115 cm soil or saprolite under grassland replicate 2 | place: USA:California | collected 2016-06-15 | reverse complement strand
CTGTTTGATCGTCGGCGAGCCCGTCAACCGCGGGCCGTACACGTCCGAGAGCCAGCTGATGTGGTTCATGACCTGCGACCGATTCAGGCCCTCTTCTTTGATCCTGCCGATCATCGCGTAATCGAGCTTCTCTTTCGCGCCGTCCTGGGCCAGCGCGCCAATCGCAAGATTCGACGGACCGAGCGCGAAAATTAACGCCAAAGTGATTGTGAGGATTCTAGTCATTGTTTTCTTTTTTACCTCCGAAAAGCGCGGCATAAACGATCTCCGTTTTGGGTCACGATCCGATATCGAGTCATCAATTCGAAATCGTCCGCGTCGAGAAACGAACTGCCAAGGCGCACGGAAAGAGCCCGACCTAACGTTGTAGCGCCTGATCCAGAGGCTCCAGTAACTAGTAAACGCATAGATCATTTTGGCAGAGCGGCTTTTTGCTTTGCGAGTTCGGTGTTGAACGCTTCTTCTTTTTCGGCCACATACTTCTTGTAACCTTCAGGATCAACGAAGGCTGTAAGAGCGCTCTCCTTCAGCCGCGCGTATTTCGTTTCGAGATCGAAGTAACTGCCATGCGCGCCTAGAAAGATATCGCACGACAAGGATTTCAAGACGCGGAACATCTTTTCGTAATCCGCCGCAATCTGTGGATAGGCGGTGTTGTTCACGAGCCGGTAACCAGGATTCACGTTGGGGCTACCAATGATCACAACGTTGTAGGTCTTACTGGCCTCCTGAACCTTCATCGTCCACGTGGTGCAGCCTTTCGTGTGGCCGGGAGTGAGATGCGCTACCAGGACGGCGCCCCCTAACTTGACCTCCTCGCCATCGTGTAGCACGCGATCCACCTGTGTGGGCGCGTAGAGCATCGCTGGAACGCCGCCATACTGAAAGTCCGTCTTGCCACCCGATTCGACGACCGACACGTCGGCCTCCATGACCATGTACTTCGCGCCAGTTAGCTTCTTGATGGTGTCGCTGGCGGCGTTGTGGTCCCAGTGCGCATGGCTGATGAGAAGGATCTTGATGTCAGTGAACTTGAATCCGAGCTTCTCCACACTCGCCCGGATAAGAGGGACATTCTTCTCAAGATCGCTGTTTATAAGGATGTGCCCCTGCGGGGTGGCGATCAGATAGTTGGCGAGGCCTTTGCTACCAACATAGTAGAGATTCCCCGCAATTTTGAACGGCGGAAATGGTTCGGTCCAATCAGCATTGGCTTGCGCATACAGGGCGCCAGCAGAGCCGATGACTGCAACAAATGCCCCCAGGAGGATGATCCACAGACTGAGCCGGTTCTTCTGCATGTTGTGCAACTCCAGTTCGTTTGTGCGGCCTACGGCCATGTTGAGCGGGCCGGCCCCTGAGATCCATGTTAGTCGAAGTTAGTCGAAGCATTCGTGGGGCCGGCTCCGCGCCAACAGGTGTTAGCCTGCCACCGGACGGCCGCCAAAACAGATGATGTAGCCGTCGGGGTCCTCTACATAGAAGTCCTTCGTACCCCACGCGGTAGGCGTGAGCGGCTTCAGAATCGTTGCGCCGTTGGCGACGCACTGCCTGAAGAAGGCTTCAATGCCATCCACGCCGGCTGCAGCGTCGAGGTGCTCATTGTCGCGCCGGTGTCGACGCTCGTCCTGGTTCTTCGGCGCTTCCTTCAGGTGTAATTCCAGTCCGTCTAGATGGCCGATGGCATAGAAGCCACCCCACGGCTCGCCGAATGTGAAGCCAAGCTTCTCGTAGTACCCGATCGAGCGCTCAAGGTCGTCGACAAGAAACTGTGGAGCGAAGGACGTGACGCGGGGCTTCATCGCGGTTGTAGTCATCGATGCCTCCTTTCATCAGGCCAACGATACTCGAGTTCAGCGGCGCAGGGCTTTTCGCCGCGTCCGCTGCAACGTTAGGTTAGGCGGACAGCGGTGACCATGGTCGCCGCAAAGACCGCATGGCCCAGGCTTGCGACGCGCATCGCCCTTGCTCCGGCGCTCTTCCAGTTCATTCGATCCGAGCGCCTCCTATAGCGGCCCGAGCGCCGACTAACGCTTAACGCTCAGCCGCGAGCGGCGCGCGAGCCAACCGCAGGAAAGCCTCGCCTTCTTACGCGCCGTTCGTCGGTTGCAGTGTTTTGTTAGGCGCCTGCGAGTTGCGCTTGCAGGCTCGCTCGTTCGCTCTCCGGCAACCAAAAGAACAATTCGTTCTCATCCAGGTCGCGTATTACAAGTGTTGGAGCGCCCCACTGGATGACGGTCGTCTTGATGCCCTTTTCCTCGATGTGTTTGCGAAATGCATTTACCTGGTCGTCATCGAGGCCAATGAACAGGCGGCCGTGACCCGCCCGATCCTCCGTCCCAGGCTCAGTCTGATTCAGGATCAGTTGGAACCCAAGCAGGCTCACTTCAAATACAAATGCCCGGCCTTGTTCTTGATGGTTCCACTCCAGTGAGAATCCGAGCGTTTCCGTGTAGAACCTTAAGGAGCGCTCAGCGTCTTTCACGAAGAACACGCTCCTCGCATAGAAGTTGTTCACTATCTCAACCCTGTTCCCTTCAATTAAACCGATTACGCACATACTAGTGTGCGCGATCTAGCGGCGCTGCTGCAGCCGTTCCTCCACTTGATTTACGGTCAGCCCCGCCTCGCGCCAGAGCAGTTCCATCACGGCCGTCTCCAGCTCGCCGAGCACATGGCCCGCTCCGCGAGCGTTCGGCTTGAAGCCGCGTAAGGTGATCTTCGTGCGTATCCGCATAGTCACGATCCTTCTTGTTTCAACTGCAGCAATGACACGCAACTTAGCGACTTTGTCCGACTGCTGTCAATAGTCGCTGGCGACTCAACAGTACCCAGCGCAATTCTTGGAGTCCCCTCCCGCTTCTTCTCGATTTCTATCGGCCCAAATAGCAGATCAACTCCCATCCACATTGATACAGGTTTCCCGCCCACCTCTCCGGGCTTGAACTCTATCCCCCGCGCCGCCTTCAACGCCTCTTCATCCAAACCGAACCCAAGTCCGCGGGCTATGAGGGCGTGTTGGATAGCGCCGTCACTTCCGAATAGGACCTCTACCCGTACTGCCCCCTCGACTTTGTAACGGAGAGCCTCCAGGGTGTAACCGGGGTGTGGGATCTTATAAATCTGAGGGAGTGTAATGGGCTTTTGGACTGACTTTTGGGGTTTCGCCCGGCCGAGACTCCTCATAGCCTCAATACGTTCTTTGATTTCCGCCGCCTCCGTTCGGTCTCGCACACTTGCGAGATAACGCTTCAGCGCTTTTTCAGACCGCTCGTAATCTTTTTTCATTAGGTAGGCGTCGCTCAGAAGTTTTCGAGCAGGCGCGAAGCGGGGTTTCAGCGCCACCGCCCTTTTAGCTTCATCAATCGCGCCTTCCGCGGCGCCTTGACGGAGCATTACCAGGCCCAGCAAGTAATGGAGTTCATAGTCGGGGCGCTTAGAAAAGCCGATTGCGTATTGGAAGTTGCGGGCCGCCTCGCGCAACCTATTCATCTCGTAGTAAGCCCTCCCCAACAGCTTGTGGACTTCCGCAGCTCCGCGCTCGGGAGGTTCTATCTCCCTCAGAGTCGCCGCCGCTTCACGGTAGCGCTTAGCCTCCATCAGAGAGCGCCCGAGAAGGAGCTGAGCTTCGTAGTAGATTTCCCGCACGCTAAGGGCGGTGTAGAGTTCTTCAATCGCTTGCTCTGTCTGGCCGGCCTGGTAGAGCTTTTGACCGCGCTTGTAGTGGCGTTCGGCGACAACGTTATCCTCGTCGTCTTGCGGTATGACCGCGAACGCCGGCAGCGCAAACACTGCGAGCAGAAAAAGTATCCGAGACGGTTTCGGTCGAATTAGCATACTCTCTTCTGACCCTACTTACAGATTAAAAGTCACGCGGGATGAGCCTTCCAGAGGTCTCCTGCGCAGCCGATTCCGAGGCCTATTGTACAAAAGGCTCTGCGATTTAGCGCAGCGAAGACCAAGGATCTCCGAGGCATATTAAGGAGCGCTCAGCTGAGGTCGACCGATGATCGGCTTGGTCTGTGGCCGCCGCCCGCGTCCACTTCTCTGCGCGGGAACGCCATTGAGGCGATTTCGCCTCTTCGACGAGCCAGGCGGTTCAGAAAAAGAAAAAGGCCGCGCAAGTGAGCGCCACGCTGATCTGGGCCGACCCCGGCGAGGTCGAGAATCTCGACTTCGCCGGCGGCCCCGGCGGGCGCGATGGGGAGCCGAAGCCGCCCTTCACTTTTATCGAAGAGAGTCTCTCCGGCGCCAATCCCAAGGTTCGCGTCAGTGACGCCAAGGGCGTCAAATGGACGGTCAAGTTCGGTTCGGAGGTCAACGCCGAAACTTTAGCGACGCGCGTCGCGTGGGCCGCCGGCTATTTCGTCGAGCCTAACTATTTCATCCCGATCGGCAGAGTCGAAAAGCTCGGCAATCTGACTCGCGCGAAAAAATATATCAAAGCCGACGGTAGTTTCACCGATGCCCGCTTCGAGATTCGCCACGGCAAGGGCGTCAAGAAACTGGACGGCGCCCAGAGCTGGAGCTGGATCCTGAACCCTTTCGTCAACTCGGTGGAATTGAAGGGGTTGAAAGTGATTATGATGCTCACCTCGAACTTCGATAACAAAGACGTGCGAGATCCATCACGAGGCGGAGCGTCGAGGCTTCCCCGAATAAAGAATGAGTGCGCCGCGTTGCGCCGCCCCTGTCGGACGAGAGGAAGAATCAGAATTTCGTCGCCTAGTTGGGATCCTTCTCACTTCCCTAGCTCGATGCGCGCCGCAACGGATCGGGCGACGCTCGCAGTCGCCTCATCAGCAGGGTGGAATGACTCGATGCGTAGTTCTTGCAAGGTAATGTCGTGTGGACTGCCGAGGGTGGTGATCGTGCTGAAGAGACGCAGAGTTTGATCACCAAATCGCATCTCGATTGGAATAATAACATCCTGCGGCAAAATAAAGTCCGGCTCGCTCCAACGCCTCGGGACGCCGGGGTAAGCGAGAATTGCGCTGAGCAGGTCACGTGTCGCAGGATCTCTTTCCAAAACCATCTCCCGGTGAACACGTGATAATAAGGAGCGAGCAACCACGTCCCAATTCTTGATAAATGGCCGCCATCCTGCGGGGTCGAACAACTTATGTAGCAGGTTTGGCCGGGGCGGAGATATGACCTTCAGCGGGACGGCCGTATCATGGCTCGGGCCGAAGAGAAGGCTGGTGAAGCGCACGTACGCCGCGTTGACCATGACGATGTCCCAGTGACGATCAAAGACTATCGCGCCGAACGGCTCCTGTTGTTCGAGAATCAACTCCAGCGCTCGGCGCACTTGCGCCATCTGTGGGTCATCCAAGCTGGTTTCACTATAAAGCGGAGCATAGCCTGCCGCGTATAGCAGAAGGTTGCGTTCGCGTAATGGGACGTCGAGCACTGTTGCCAAGATGATTACCATGTCTTGGCTCGGTTTCGCCCGCCCAGTCTCGATGAAGCTGATATGCCTCGCCGATACCCCGGCTTCCATACCGAGCTCAAACTGGCTGGCGCCACGCGCCATCCGCCAACTGCGTAGTAACTCCCCGAATGTACTAGTCTTTGCGACAGCCATCTATTCTCCTTCCGGGCAGGCAGCATAGTTCGATCATGGACTTGCAGCCATTACCTCACAGGTAATGACTCCGTTACCTAACTGGTAATTGCGCCGCTACCGGCGATAAGACAAACTCGCGGTCTCAATCATTCATTCAGTGTTCGATCGGAGGAATGACATGGCCGCTGAACTTAACGAAAATCATCGACGCGTACGAGTCCCACAAGGGTCTGTTTGTTACCGCGAGTTTGGAACCGGCGCGCCGATCGTGTTTGTGCACGGTTTGATGGTGAATGGCGCCCTGTGGCGCAAAGTGGCGCCACGGCTCGCCAAACACCACCGCTGTATCGTACCTGACTGGCCTCTCGGCTCACACAATGTGACGCTCAACTCTGATGCGGATCTCAGCCCGCCTGGGTTGGCTCGTCTGATTGCGGACTTCTTGGCGGCGCTCAGACTCGGACCAGTCACACTCGTCGGGAACGACACCGGCGGCGCGCTCTGCCAAATCGTCGCCGCAGAATATCCTGAGCATATTGCACGACTCGTGTTAACCAATTGCGACGCCTTCGACAACTTCCTACCACCGACATTCCGATACCTACAGTGGGGCGCGCGCATCCCCGGCTTTCTCTTTTTGACGGCGCAGGCAATGCGTTGGCCAGCCGTAAGACGCCTGCCCAATGCATTCGGACTTTTGGCCAAACATCCGCTCGAACGCGTTGTGTCTGACGCCTATGTAGGCCCTGTCATCTCAAACCCGGCCGTACGGCGTGAAGTGAGCAAAGTGCTCAAAGGCATCTCGCCGAGTTTCACACTGGCGGCGGCGACCAGGCTGACCGACTTCAAGAAGCCCGTCCTCCTCGCATGGGCGCCGGAGGATCGCATTTTCCCCTTCGCACACGCGCAGCGATTGAGCGAGATATTTCCCGACGCGCGGCTGGAATGCATTGAAAACTCATATGCCTTCGTCCCGGAAGATCAACCCGAACGTTTAGCAGATCTGATTGACGCCTTCCTGTGTTGAAGGGGCTACAGATCATCGCATAGAAAAGTTTCCCTGCGCAGAGTCGGTACTAAATCGTTCCAGTCCCAATTCATCAGAGGAGAATTATGACAACAATTATCGGCATCACGGCATTTTTGCTCGCAGCGGTCGAACGTTTCTCGCGGCTCCGCTTTCGCCCTTCCCCGCTGTTTCGCCGCTACTTCGCCAGTGACACGTTCTACCTGCTGACCGGTTTCGTGGCGGGCGGGTCACTGGTGATCGCGTATGTGGCGTCTGGTTCGCAATGGGTGGGCGACTGGTGGGGGACACCGCGCTTGGCTTCAGCCAACCTGCCCTTATGGGCAACCACGCTGTTAGCGCTGGTCGCGATTGATCTCGGCAACTACCTTGTCCATTTCCTGCTTCACCACTATAGCGCTCTGTGGGAATTTCACAAAGTTCATCATTCAAGCCGCACGCTTGACTGGCTTGCCACCTTCCGCTCCCACATCGTGGAGCAGGCGCTGCGTCGATCAATCGCCCCTGCCCTGCTCATCATTGCCGGATTCCCGATCAAAGCCGCCGTCTTAGCGGGAGGTCTTTTTACCGCCTGGGGGATGCTCAATCATTCAAACCTCAAATTGAACCTGCGGTTTCTGGAAACAATCCTGATCACTCCACGGCTTCACCGGCTGCACCACGTTCCCGAAACGGAGGGCTGTAATCTCGGGACGTTCTTCACATTCTGGGATCGAATGCGAGGGACTTTCGTTCGGGCCGAACTTGAGGAGACCTGTACATTTGGTGTCGCCGGTGAGATTGATTCCTATCCTCAAAGTTGGCTACCACAATTTGTTGAGCCTGTGCGGCGATTATTGAGAACGCGCTCGATGCCGGCCGCTACTTCTCAAAGACTCTCCTAGCGGACAGATCGTATGCCTCGATAAACAACGCATTCCCTCGCTATGATCGTTTCCGGGATCGTTCGATCCCGGAAACGATCACCGTCGGCATTCTGATCCGATTACATGCTTGATCAAACCAAGTTAAACCTCACTCTCCTTGATGCTGGCATAGAGCGCGTCATAGAGAAACGAAGCGCGTAGAGCGGTTTCGTCATCCGTGCTCGTAACCAGCGGAAACCCTCGACTGATCAACTCCAGGCCGCGCGCCGCCGGATGCGCGTCCAACTGCTCCTTAAAGTCGGCCGCCTGCACGATGCGCGCAATCTCCAGAAGGACCGTGTCTTCGGCTAGCCTCTCGTGCACGAGCGCGGCGAAGGAACAACGACCGTTCGCGTCGCGATGCGGGTAAGTAGCTCCGGGAGCGTCGAAGCCCGTGGCGCCAATCGTGGCCTGCAACTCGGCGACTTCCTCCGCGGGGACGAAGTGGAACTCGGCTTCCGGATCGAGAAACCGGCGGATGAGCCAGCAGGTGGCGGTCCGGTTGACCCGGATTCCTGTGCGAGTGATCCATTTCATTAGCACACATCCATCAGAAGTTTTCCTGTCAAAAGCGGAGCGAGGCTTTTGCTCAAGCTTGAGCGGCCTTACCCCGCAAAATTCAATGTGAAATGAGACCCGGCCTGTTCCGCCTTCTCATATACCAGCGCCGCGGCCGCCGCGTCCTGTAACGCCGTTCCGGTGGAGTCAAAGATGATAATTTCATCCCGTGATGTGCGGCCCGGTTTTTTGCCGGCGACCACCTCGCCGAGCTCCGCGTGCACATCCGCCCTCGTAATCAACGCTTGATCCAGCGCATGGTGAAGATCCCCGATGGCTGCGCACTGCTCAAGCACATCGACCACGATCTTGTGTCCAGCGAACAGGCGCGGATCCAACTCCTGCTTCCGCTCATCATCAGCGCCGACGGCCGCGATGAACGTTCCAGGCGCCACATCCTCTCGCTTTAGAAAGAACTGCCTTGAAGGCGTGCAGGTAACGCAGACATCACTCTGCGCGACGGCCCGCGCCAGGTCGCGAACTGCCTGGACCTCGATACTCAGTTTGTCCGAAAGCTCGCCGGCGAACCGCTCGGCTTGGGCGTGGTCGAGGTCGAAGGCATAGACCCGTTCGAGAGCGCGCACTTTCATGAGCGCCTTGAGCTGAATTCGCCCTTGATTGCCGCAACCGCAAATAGTGGCCACCTTTGTGTCATCGCGGGCAAGGTATTTGGCCGCCACGGCCGTCGCCGCCCCGGTTCGGAGAATGGTGATTTCAATCGAGTCCATGAGGGCCAGCGGGTAGCCGTTGTCGCCGTCACAGAGCATGATGATTCCTTGAATATTGGGCATTCCGTAACGCTCCGTGTTCCGAAAGAAGTTTCCATTCACCTTCGCGGCGAAGTATGTCCGGGCGAGTTTCAATCCCGCGGCTTTGATGTGGAACCCTCCATCGCGCGCATGGACGCCCAGGACGCCGGGGGGCAATGTTTGGCCCTCCACATATAACCTGAAAGCCTCCTCGACCGCCCCAATACACTCATCGAGACCGAGCAGCGATGCCACGTCTCCGCGCTTGAGCAACAATGTTCCCGGCGCCTTCATAGATCCCCTCCATCTGGATTGCCATCCGTGTTGAATGAGAGTAGCTCCGCCAGATTCGACTCGGGCTCGACCTCAACAGGAGTTTGCCCTCTGCGGAAGATTCGGGCCTTCGTAACCCCTTTCAGCACGATGGAGCCCCGCTCGACGCGGAGCATCGTGCCTTCACGCAGACCGACCACCGGAGCATGATTCACTTCGAGGTATTGATTGATCCGCTCTTCCTGCGTCTCTCCCATATGCGTTGAGCCGGGAACAGGGTCAAGGTAGTGAGGGCTGATCTGGAAGTCGACGAGTCCCAAGGCGTCAAAGGAAGGCGGCTCGACGACCGGCATGTCTTTCGTCGTTTTGAGTGTCGGGCAAGCGACAATCGAGCCGGCGCTCGATCCGATGTAAGGCATCCCCCCCGCAACCTTCCGGCGGATCGGCGGCAGGAGTTCAAAGTCGTAGAGACCTTTCAGGAGCCTAAAAGTATTGCCTCCGCCGATAAACACCGCCTCCGCGGCGTTCACTGCCTGCTCCGTGTCAGAGGCTTCATGCGCGGAATCCATCTCATAACCCATTGCCGCCAAACGCCGGCGCGCAGATGCGGCATAGGCGCCCCGGCCGTGTTGCGCGAAAGGAATAAACAAAACGCGTCGAACTTTCCCGAGGAAGTCTCTGATCTCTCTTTCGGCGTGATCGAGATAGCCGCTTCCATAGAGTGTTGAGTTGCTGATTAGCAGGAGTCTTTTTTCATGCCCATCCATTTCTGACATAGCTACCTCCGTTTGTTGATTGCAGGTCATTGCAGCAAGCGGCCTCCACGTCACCAGCTCAGCAAAGCTGGCGCCAGCCCGATCAGACCGCCTCCGAGCACAACCCAGAGCACATCTGTCTTGAATCGATAGAGCGCCGCGAAAGCGGCGGCGCTCATGATTACGGCGAACCAGTTCGTCCCGCCCGACAACCCTTGCGGCCAGATCACCTCCGCGCCGAAGACCAGCGCGAGATTCAGAATCACGCCGACTACGGCCGCAGTGATGCCTGTAAGCGCTCCGGTCAGGTCCTTATTGCCCCGCAAGATCTCGATGTAGGGCGCGCCAAGAAAAATGAAGAAGAAGCAGGGGAGAAAAGTCGCGTAGGTTGTCACTAAAGCGCCAGTGACGCCGCTGAGCGCCGGAGTCAAGCCCTCCGGATGGTTCCATCCGGCCATGAAACCGATGAACTGTAAGACCATAATCAGCGGGCCGGGCGTGGTCTCCGCCAGCGCCAACCCGTCCACCGCTTGCGACTGCGTCAGCCAGCCGTAGCCGCCGACCGCGGCCTGCGTCACGTAAGCGAGCACCGCGTAAGCCCCGCCGAAAGTGATCAGCGCCGCCCGCGTGAAGAAGCGGTACTCCTGCGCATGCAGGCTGCCCCAACCGCGCCATGCGAATAGCGCCGCAAACGGCAAGGCCCACAGCGCGACTCCCAACAAAATCGTTCGCACTGCGCGGCCGCGCGACGGGAGAGTGTGCGCCGGCGGCGGCGCGTGGTCATCAATCACAATCGGCGCCTGATTCGCCGTCTGTTCTCCGGCGCTTGAGCGATTGTTCCCGGCCACGGCGGTCTTAGGCGCTTTGGCGAACACAGCCGGCCAGAGCCGCGATCCGATGAACCCGAGCATCCCCGCGACCAGAACGATTAATGGGAATGGGGTGTGGAAGAAGTAGATTGCGATGAACGCCGCCGCGGCGATCATGTAATGCGCGCGAGCCGAGAGCGCGCGGCGGCCAATCTTCAGGACCGCCTCGACGACAATCGCGACTACTACCGGTTTGAACCCGGCCAGCGCGCCAGCGATGGCGGTTAGATTGCCATACGCGGCATAGGTATAAGAGAGCGCGAGCAGGATGAAGATAGAAGGGATGACAAAGAAGGCCCCGGCGACAATGCCGCCCGGCGTCCGGTGCAATAGCCAGCCGATGTAAATGGCGAGCTGCTGCGCCTCCGGACCGGGCAACAGCATGCAGTAGTTGAGCGCATGCAGGAACCGCTCCTCACTCAACCAGCGCCGCCGCTCGACCAGCTCACGGTGCATGATCGCGATCTGACCGGCCGGGCCGCCGAATGAGATGAACCCCAGCTTGACCCAGAAGCGAAACGCCTCCGTAAAAGAGACGCTCCGCCCTGCGGGGCGGAGGTCACGTTCGCGAGCCTCGCCGACTTCGCTTGGCTGCGCGACTTTGGGTTCGCTTCTTGCCATTCTCTCCCCCTTTCGACTTCTCCTGATCCCGTCTGAGCAATTCATACAGGCCGTCAAAGATCGGAATGGATTGCGCGACTAGCTTCCGGTCATCTTTAAGCAGTTCGGACAATCCGCGAATCACGAGATTGAGCCCGGCGGCCTCAGACCGGTGGAACTTGTCATCTTTGAGGTCCATGTCGTGGACGATTTCAGCCACCTGCCGCAGTCCCGGGTCATCACTCAGGCCCAACTGCTTGATCATGGTCTCGAAGGTGCAATCTTCTCCCCGGTGCGTGAACTCCCCTCCGTACAGGTCGAAGCCGATCCCGCCCTCGACACTCTCCCCCTCGGCGACGAAAGAGAAGCGCGCCCGCTTATCAATGAACCGCTTGATCAGCCAGATCGAGGCCAGGCGATCGATGAACAGGTTGCGGCGCGTCACCCAAAGCCGCCCCTGGTATTGCGACAGATCGGGCGCCGCGCCTTTCGTCGAGCTTGATTTCGCCAGTCGCTCGTGGCGGTTTTGCGAGGCGCGAAGAGCCTTGTGGCTCCGTTCATACGCAGCCAGGGCGCTCGCACGGCTCGGCGCGCTGAAGAAATCAATTGAGACGACGCGCTCCAGTTCCTTGTGCAGTCTGTCGAGATCGGCCTCGTGCGCGCCGACTCGCCCGGCCGAGAGATGACCTCCGCGCTTCTGCTCGCGGATCGCCCCGGTCAGTCCATCCAGTTCCGCCGTGACCTGCGCGTACTCCTCGTCGCGCGCCTTTTGGAATGCGGCGCGAATCTCCTCGTCGGTGGCCCCTTCGACCGCGCCGGCGCGAAAGACGGTCGCCTCGCCGCTCGACGACTCGATCTCCTGCTTGAGCCACTGGAAATCTTCGCGCGTCTTCTCGTTGAAGGGTAGGACGTAGACCGAATTCTTGATCGCCACCGCGCCGAGCCTCTGCAGCTTGCGCCAGATGCGAACGCGCAGGTTGGTCGGGTGAGGCGGCAACTGGTGGATCAGGAGGATCCATTCCTGGTTGGAAGTTTTGCTCTTCATATGTAACAGGAATATAATTGTAACTGGTGTTACTGACAGCTGCAAGAGACTCGTTCTATTCTTTACGTGGGAGTCTTTCAGTAGATCAGACTTTTCGTGTGGAAGGGCTGAGATAGACGTCACGGAGGGGATCTCCAGCATCCCGAGGATCGCCCGATGCTCGTCCAGATGATTGAGCGGCTGGACGCCGAGCCTCAATCGTTCGTGATCGACGAGATCATGATCCCCGTTCTTGACTGCTGGGCGAAGGTTGTCCGTGAAAGGGGCATCCTTCTCGAATCCCATGCGCAGAACCTTCTCCTTGAGGTCGATCCGGACTTCAGACCCCGTCGAGTCGTTCACCGCGACTTCGACGTCTGGGTCGATGCCGAGGCGAGGAAGCAAGCAGGCCTAGAGGCTCTGGGCGCGAGTATCGGTCCCGATACGCCCTATCCCCGCGAGCAGCGCTACAGCCTAGTTTACGACCACTTCATCGGCCGTGAACTCTTCGATTATCTGCTGAGC